>Ga0208193_1000971_pt1 | contig 13218 bp, 14 predicted proteins | sample June2015DPH_17_2_FD_184716 | JGI IMG/M metagenome (GOLD analysis project Ga0208193, IMG submission 184716) | Peatland microbial communities from SPRUCE experiment site at the Marcell Experimental Forest, Minnesota, USA - June2015DPH_17_10... | ecosystem: Environmental > Terrestrial > Soil >...
AGAATGCCAGCCAGACTCAGTCAAACTGAACTTGAAGGGGAAGCCCCGTAAACAAAGGGGCGGGGAGCTGGCGCCCTCCCTACCTTACGGAATCACTGCTTGGCCGCCCTCGCACCCACTCCCTGCATGGTGTTCGACGCAGGAGTGATGAAGAACCGTTAATCAAGCCCGCCGCGTCTCCCAGTAATCTTCAAAACGACCGTTGAACTGACAGCATCGTAGCGCCAGGATGGCATTCGCCCCGCGCACAGTCCAGAACATGCCCGACTGCTTGCAGCGCGAGCCGATTAATGTCTTACAGCCGGCTTCGATGACGCCCGACCCCACGAAGAGGCCCCGACGGCGGAACTCGGGGTAGCGCATGCGCTCGGCATGCTTCTCGAAAAAGCCGCTCTCGATGCGGATCGTTTCCACTAACTCGGAGCTGGAGGAATCTATGGAGCGGATCGCGGTTACCAGATCTTCGATCTTGCCTCCGTCCAGTATGTCCTGGTGAACCATCATCCACCGTCTCTGTTCGGCTTGCTGGTTCAGATGCAGTTTGCGTGCCAGGTCCCACAAGTGCTGGCGGGCGTGAAAGAGATCGACGATCTGAACGGCGCCAGGGAAATATTGATCGGCAAGGTTCCAGATCCATTCGGCCCCGTCGCTGATCGCGACCATTGGTTTCCGCCCGGTTCCACCCACGCCTCCAGACTTCCGGATAGAAGTGTTTGCCAAACTCTTCGGCGGTTTCAATCGCAGCGACGAAGGTAGTCGAATCGGGATCGCGGATCGCGTAGCCGTCCTTATCCCAGGTGGTTTGCGTGAACACGCATCCCACCTTGGCCTCGCGCGTGTGAGCGGCCTGTCGTTCGGTCTTGCCTGCCCGTCCTACAGTTTCCTTTTTCACTACGGGCAGGCCCGTTCCGTCCATCTGTATATACAGAATGGGAATCGGTTCACCGACGATCATGGGTAGGTCCAACTGCATGGCGCGCTGCATCTCTTGCCGTTCGCGCTTGGCGATATCCTGTCCAATCGCCTCCGCCGTTCGCTCCACGGCTGTGGTGGTCACTTCCAGATCGGCGAGCAGTTTCATCTGTTGCCGCCCGTCATCGAAGGGCCCCTCCAGGCCCACCATCGCCAGCATGCGGCGCACGCCCGGAGAAAGTTCCCTGTCTTGGATGTCGAGTTCGACGTCGGCGGGGAACTGACCATTTATCGCAGTGTGGGCACAGGTAATAGGGCCGCGATACTTCCACGGGTGCTTAACCGTTTTGGGGAACCGCGACAGGGCAACGGGGTCGACTTGAAAATAAAGCTGGACATTTGGCTTTAAAACATTTACGCTAGTTTTTGTTTTCTGTGAGTTGGTTGTAGTACAGTTAAGCACCCAGCGGCAAAGCGGCAATCGTTTCAACCAAGGCGAAAGAGAATTGCAGTATAATGTAGTGGCATCGACCCGCACACGTTCGCGTTGAAATCATGTGCGTTAAAAACGGAGAGGTGGCTGAGTGGTCGAAAGCAGCGGTTTGCTAAACCGTCGTAGGGTCAAAAACTCTACCGGGGGTTCGAATCCCCCCCTCTCCGCCAGTTGATTTTCAATCACATACAGCGGTTGGAAAAAATTCTGGTACAAAATGGGCAAACCTGTATGGTCCGAAAACTGGATCTGTATGAGCCTGCGATGGTTCCACCATTGCTCCGTACTCGCGATAATGGACTTTGAAACCCCAAAAAAGTTTTCGACCCATTCCGTTTTCTGCTGATTGCCGTTTCCGGATGGATGAACCAACGCCAACTGCAAGTCATTGACTACCTTCGCGAGGAGAACCGGGTGCTTCGCGAGCAACTCGGCGATCGGCGACTGCGTCTCAATGACCATCAGCGCCGGAGATTAGCCGCTAAGGCCAAGGTGTTGGGACGGAAGGCGCTGGCCAAATCGCCACCATTGTCACGCCCGAGACTTTGTTGGCATGGCATCGGAAATTGATCGCCCAGAAGTACGATAGAACGGCCCATGGTGCGCCGGGGCGACCGCGTACCGCAGGGAAAATCGAGACTTTAGTGGTGCGCATGGCGGAAGAGAATCGGGATTGGGGGTATCGGCGAATCCAGGGTGCATTGTCCAATCTGGGGCACGAGCTAGCCCGCAGCACGATCGCGCAGATCCTGGAACGCCACGGCATCGAGCCAGTACCGGAACGGATCCGGAAGACGACGTGGAAGGAGTTTCTGAGCCAGCATTGGGATCTGATCGTGGCCACGGACTTCTTCACCGTGGAAGTGTGGACCCGGCGAGGGCTGCAACGATTTATGGTTCTGTTTTTCATCGAGCTCCCCACGCGGAAGGTCCAGATTGCCGGGATGGCGAGTATCGCGAATGGACTGTGGATGAGCCAGATCGCTCGCAATCTCACGGATGCGGAGCAGGGAATCCTGACCGGAATGCGATATCCTGATGCGCTTGGCGGCGTTTCGGCCACGATTGAATATGCGGTGGGTGTGCTGCGGGTGCCCGAGGTCATCGTCTGCGGCCACACCGATTGCGGTGTCATGCGAGGCGCGCTCCATCCAGAGGCGCTGCAAGCTTATCCCAACGTGATCGCATGGTTGCGCTACGCGCGAGTGGAACACCGCGAAGCAGAACCGAGCGCAGAATTTCTTCTCACGCTGGCTGAAAATAATGTGGTCGCACAACTGAAGAACTTGCGCTCACATCCTACGGTTGCGTCTCGATTGGAACAAGGTGATCTCGCCTTGCATGGTTGGGTATATCACATCGGTCCCGGTACCGTTACGGCTTATAACGAAGCGAGCCAGAAGTTCGGAACAACAGCCTCCATGTAATTCGAAAGGTCCTAGCCGTGCGCCGATAGAACGCGGCACAATGGCTGATGCAGTGAAGTTTGGCTGATCAAAGAACGAATAGCGCCTGGAATCACGCGCCGCTCGTTACAAAGGCGGAAAGTAAATACGGCTGTCCCGTAAGAGGGCCGCCATTTCGGATCTGAAGTCGCCTGTGTCGCTCTGCAAGTTTCTATTCTAACTTTAGGGGCCTTAGACAGCAAGGAATTGCGGGTGGTGTGCGTACTGACACCGGGGTACTCATCCCGGTTTGCTCCCGGCCTTTTGCCCACGGATGGCTGCCTTACCTCGGTCCCCTCGCGCTTACGTAATGCCTTATGAATGGCCGGCCGCGACAATCGCTCCGTTGTAGCCGGCGCCAATCCCAGGCGACGTGGCCGGAGAGCCCGTAAGGGACATCGGCAGCGGCCGGGCGGCATTCGATAGCCCCGAAATGCCGGCGATCAGCGGGGCGATCGCGGCCGGCAGGGATGGATTCTGCGACGGTACGTGGAACGAAAGCTGCCGCGCTGATAATCCAAGATGCTAACCCGGAACGCCGCCTCGGCTTGCGCGCGTGTGCCGCTGACATTAACGGTGCGGCGATTATTGGAGCCCTCCACCAGCGTGAACCCGCTTTGCCGGAGGTGCCTCAGCACGGTATTGTAAGCTTCCGGCGACGGGCTGCACAGAATCCCTGACCGCTTTTGCCTCTTGCCTGACGGCTCCCAGCTTGCGAAGAACGGCTCCGGTATCCACGGCCTGATGCGCTTTGAGCTTGCAGATTGTGGACATGGAGAATCGGAGAGCGGCTCTGAGAATATCGATTTCCCGGAGGACTTCTTTTCTTGTTGGCGGCACGGGAAAGGTAGTGCGGTGGGGGCCGGGGATGTTTTCAGAGAATTTGGTGGGCCTGAGAGAACTCCGACGATGACCTACAGAGTCGGGTTCTTCATCGGGCCGTACCGGAGCGTTCCCAGAACGAGTAGCACCGCAAGTGAAGGCCATAACAGGGAAGGCTCTGGAGTTAAGACCCCGATCTCCGCACTCCGTTCGAGAGTTATTGAAGTCAGATTGGTCCCGGCCTGATAGAACTGCCAAGGGGCAGGAGTTTGGCTAGTTATGGGCTCAATCTGATATGTTTCTGATGTCGTATCGTAGTTGACACTGGCTCGGCCACCATCATACCCAGGGTATGCGTCAATGAGAACTGATACGTCAAACGAAAACGGTACACCGAATGTGAAGGGAATGCCATCTAAACCATAGTATCCCTCAGTGCTTGAAACCTCAAAGCCGAGGAGTCCGGATACAAGGAGATCGTCATCCGCATAATAATCTTCTAAAACCGCCGCACTAATAAATGGAGGCACGGCTTCAATATAAATCAAGCCACTACCAGTGCCACCCAGAACGGTCCATGTTTCTATGACATCAAATTCAACTGACGCCGCCCCAGCACCAAGATTCTCATACCCTGATGGAGCATTAACCGATGCGTCTGTACCATTGGAGACAGACGCAGTTGCGGGAGGGGTACCGCATACCACGGAAGCATTGAGTCCGCTGACCGTGGTCACGTTGCCAATAGCGGGGTCGAGATCTCCCACCCCGCATGTGAGCGTGGCGCTCCAACACGGAAATACTGCGACCAAGAACAACAGTGCCACTTCAGTCCACCTAATCGATGAAAACCAGCCAGAAATTCTAGAAGCTCGCCGAACGGTATTTGCCATGATGTGTAATAGGCTGGACCCGTTTGGGCAAAGTTGTCAAGCGACTTTTGTACTTTTTCAAATATAAGAAGCGCTGCCATCGTCGCTGGTTCGGGCGTGGCGTCGATCTCCGTAATAACACCTTGTCCTTGATAAGAAATGCCTCCCAAATCTTCACCGCTTGTTCCATCGAAGTCCTGCGAAACCTCGCCAAATGTCCAGGACGTCTGGGTTGTCTTCAAATCGGTGAGCCACGCAATGAGGTCGGTGCCCGAAAACGTCAATGGGTCTGAAAGTGGAGAGGCAGCCGTGTCAGTAATTCCCAGATTGTAGGTCCAAAGCACGTCTGTCGACTTGGAGCGGGAATAACGCCGATTGTTGCACCGGTGGCAAAGTGGAAACCAGCGCTTCAATAGCTATTGTTTCGTAGGACTGGCCCCACAAGCACGCATGGTACTCGGCAGGAAGCCCAGGAACATACCCGAGAAGCTGCTGCCGCCAGTGACCAGTCACGAACGGAGTGGGTCGGCATCGGTCAGATTGTCCGCCAATTCCATTTCATTGCTAGTCTGTTCCAGATTGCAATCTGATCAAAACGCCAGCATCGTGCATGTCGAGTTCGGGCGGCCACTTCCGTCGACGGGGCGCCGCGGTCGCGTCGACGCCGTTGACGTTGATAGAATTTGCATTGATGAAACAAGCAATATTCATGATCGCGTGCATCACCAGTCTTGCCGCCGCGCCAATCGATCAAAAAGGCGTCGAGTTCGCAAGGCCGGACGGTCACCCTCTACTGCTCGATTTACACATTCCCGACGGTGCTGGGCCATTCCCGGTCGCGATCCTCGTGCATGGTGGAGGATTCGATGGCGGCACCCGCGGCACGAATATGGCTCCCACTTTTCAGCCGCTTGCCGATGCGGGTTTTGCATGGCTCAGCATCGACTACCGGATGGCCCCGGAATTTCGATTCCCCCAAGCGAGGGAAGACATGGACAGCGCCATCAAATGGGTAAAGGCCAACTCGAAAACCTACAAGGTTGACGCATCCAAGATTGTGCTGAGCGGCGAATCCGCCGGCGGTTATCTAGTGAACTACGCGGCAGCCCATGAGACGGCCCAGACGCAAGTTGCGGCCATCGTCGATTTTTATGGCCCGACAGACTACGAGAGAATCGCCCGCCAGCGCAAGGATTACCCGGCGCGCTTCAATATGGCATCCATCAGCGGCCATCAGGCAAAAGGCGGCGGAATCTGGTTTTTCCAGGTGGAGGGCTATGATGACGCGAGTTTCGCGAAGCTAAGGGAAATTTCTCCAATCCACGCCATACACAGGGGCATGCCGCCCTTCCTCGAAATCCACGGAACGCGTGACGATCAAGTGCCCTACGAACAATCGACGATGATGTGTGACGCTCTCCATAAAGTGGGCGCTGTTTGCGACCTCATCACAGTGGAAGCCGGCGGTCACGGAATGGGCGGGTGGAAGGATGCGGACCAGCAGCACTACAAGGCAGATATGATCGTGTGGCTAAAAAGGACACTGAAGCTGAACTAGAGGCTCCGGCTACGCGGAACCAGGCAGCCAAGCGTTGCGTGTCCCGGTCGCCTTTCCTGGCTCCCGACTGCTCGATTTTGGCGAAAGGAGCCTCTGACCGCGTGGAGCGCCGCGGGAGGAGCTCGAAAACCAAGCGTGGACACCCGAGGCCGCAGATACGCGCGCCCTTCGCAGTATGTCCGTACTTGCCGGCTTCCTTCCGACCACCTGGACGGGCGAGGGAGGCACTCGGAGGGTTAACCCACCGGGACCGCGGATGAAATGCGGTTGGGGTTGCGGCGCTCAGCTTACCGGGCGCAATATGTGCGCGCACTTCACAATATGCGCGAAGCGGCCGGCGGCCTCCGGCGACGGGGAGCGACGACGGGGGACCCGAAAGCCAGGCGCGGACGCCCAACGGGCGGTGTGTGCTATGCGGCTGGCGCTGTGGCTCCAGACTCACGGCTAACGGCATGCGGGCGTACTTCACCGAGCGCCGCGGACGCAATGCGGCTGGCGCTTTGGGATCCGGGGCAGCGTCACGGGCGGCTGTTATCCCCAGACTCGTCATCTCCCAGAAGCGGACTTAACCCCGCATCGCCCAAATCCGAGCCGTGTACGAGTAGCGCGTGACCCGGCCGAAGCAGAGCTGGGTAGATCGTGCGCGTAATCGCCGCCTCGCCGGGCCGAGGCAGGTGCGCCGGCCGACCGCGCGGAAACTGCCGGCCGAGATGAATGCGAATGCAACGGCGCTTCCTGTTCCTAACCTGGCGCGGCTGTCGCAATTATCGCTACCCGGCGGTAAAATCTCAGAAACGCATCGGGGAGCAGTTACGTGCGATGCCAGCGTCGAGCGGTGCAACAGCTACTGCGGGGACCAATCTCCCTCACAGGTAAGAGAGTGGCCCCGACTGCGGGCACGGGCGCGCCGCCGGGAAACCAAAAAGATTCGTTGGCCGTGATTGCCCTGTAGAATCGTAGACCTGAGAAAAGAATTGGAGGAGAAGGTTACTGAGGCTGGCATCTTTCCTGTCGTGCAGGACCATCCGGTAAACAACCTCAGAGCTTCGGATCGGTCCGAGCGGAATAGTTGCGGTGGGGCCTGAACTCGCGTAGAGATGGAGGCCTTTGATGCCGACCAAGCCAAGCTCTACATCCCAATCTGGCCCGAGGCCGAGCTCGGTCGCTGCAAAATCGGCCAATCCTCGGTGGGAATCTCCCAGATGCCGACTTCAGGCTAACCGGGACTGCGTGGGCCTGAACTCAAGCGAATTGGAGTCCAACTCCCGGATGCGCCGTGATACAGGATGTATCGTTTCTCTGATCGGCTAAACTTAGCTCTGACGCTTAGATGAGCAAACTTTGGCGCGCCGGGATTACGCCAAAGGCGTTTTGGCATGTGGTGAAAGCCCCCGTTAAGCGCGCCGGCATCGATAAGCTTGCCCCGCATTCTGCTTGGCCACGCATCGGTGCAGACTACAGAGCGTTACCTCGGCTGCCTACAATAGCGAATATTTGACCTTGAAACGGGATTGGGTTTGGTTTCACTATCCATTCAGAGGAGCGAATCATGCCCATAAACAACGCGATACCCTCCGTACGCATCAGCCCGGCCAACGATGACATTTCGAAAGAGCTCGGTTTTCTCGCCGAACTCGCTGGCACCTGGCATGGCAAAGGCTTTAACCTCATAGCGCGGCCCGATGGATTGGGCGGCCAACCCTTATTTCTCGAGCTCAATGAGACCAGTGAGACTTTACGGATTGACGAAATTGGTTCCGACATCCCGAATCGCGGCGATGCTGTGGCCGATATCGACTTATTTGGCTTGACTTATCTCCAAAAGATCAGCGATTCCGTCACCGGCGGCGCCCTGCACATCGAGCCCGGCATCTGGGTGAGGACGCCTGATGACCCTGCGTCGCCCAATCAACTGAACGTTACTCGCATGGCGACGATTCCGCACGGGAACGCCCTACTGGCGGAGGGCACGGCCATTCAAGTGAGCCCTGCTGGCGGCACGTTCAACTTCGATCCGGTCAACACAGCTCCCTTTAAGATAGGCGACCCTATGCCGCCTGGGGGAACCGTGAGCGGGTTTCCGGAATTCGATCTCGCCGTGCCCGAGTCGGCCGCCAATCCAAGAACTCCGTTCGGGAATATGCCTCCTATACCGCTTCCCGGGGACATCAACGGCGTCCCCATGCAGACGGTGATCAACGATCCCACACGGCTCCTGCAGGCGGCGATCAAAGGCCAGAACATCAAGAAGATGATCGTAATCAACATCGCCACGGTCGCGAATCCCACGGGTGTCAAACCCGTCACGGGAGGCGGCGGTGGCATCGAGAATATTCCCTTCCTCCAAACCAATGCCAATGCCGCGGTAATGTTCGCGACTTTTTGGATTGAGACGATCGAACACCCGTTCCACGACTTCATGCAACTTCAGTACGTGCAGACGGTCATCTTGAACTTCCCCATCATCAACCCCCCGGCAGCCCCCGTGCCGTTCAGTTGGCCACACGTCTCTGTCGCAACGCTCCGCAAGACTTTCGGCGGGCAGTAATCGGCATCGGAGGTTTCTTAAACCGGCAAGTGCGCCCAAACGACGCGGGGCGCACTGCCGATCGGCTGAAACAACTGAACGAACCTCGTTTAGACGGCTGCCCCGTCGCTGCCTCCAATGAAGATCATAAGCGGTAGGAGAGACCATGACCTTAAAACGTTCCCTTCTCATCATCACAGTGCTTCTCGCCGGACGTCAGAACTGCGCGGCGCAATCGACCATGCAACCGTGGCTCACCCGGTCCTTCGATAACTCACGGAGCGGGTGGAATCCGCATGAGATCCAACTGACGCAAGCCTCCGTTCAGACCAAGGGAATATTCCGGGCCACCATCATTCCGCTGTTCGGGGACGCGCGCGGCATGGAAGCGCAGCCGCTCGTCTTGCCCAACGTAAAGACCGATCTCGGCGCCCACGACGTGATGGTGCTTCCCTCCATGGCAAACGTGGTGCGTGGTGTTGACGCTCACGATGGTTCCGGCATCTGGCAAGCGAATTTAGGCATGCCGATAAATGGATCGCAGCAGATCGACTCCCACAACATCAATCAGCATTGGGGGTGCCTCTCAACGGGCGTCATCGACCCCGACACGGAGCGATTCTACCAAGTCTGCTGGGTCTCGCCCGACAAGTCCGGCAGCCCGCAAACGGCGCGATATTTTATGTTCGTGCTGAACGTTGCCGACGGCACGCAGGTGGTCCCGCCGGTGCTGATCCAAGGCACCAGTCAGGGACAAGATTTCAACTCGCAAATGCGCAAGCAGCGATCGTCGCTGGTGGAGACCAACGTCAACGGACTAAAGACAGTGTTCGGATGTTCCGGGACCATCTTCGAGACCGGCGCCGGCGCCGACGGCTTTTGCTTCGCATTCGACGTGGCCACTAACAAAATGGGTCCCATGTTGGCCATGACGGCTGGCGATGGTGCGGGCGTATGGATGGGCGGACAAGGCGTCGCCGCCGATATGCAGGGCTTACTTTACCTCGTCACCGGAAACGGCGACTTCGACGGAAAGAGTCTCTTCGGCGAGTCGTTTCTCAAACTACGATACACGCCTGCCGGCGGCGGGAACGCCGCCACGCTTCAAGTGGTAGATCACTGGACGCCTTGGACCGACCTCGGCAGGACCGGACAGAGCGAGGCCCAGCTGCCGCTGAAAATGGCCGGCCTGAGCGCGCCATCGGAGGCGATTCGGCGGCCAGTGAACGCCGGCATGAGCATGTCCATGGAGAAAGCTACGGTCAAGGTCGCGGCGGCGGTGGCAAGCCGCGGCGTCCCCGCCGTGCAGGTCGTCCCGGCCGCGATGGCCACCGGCGCCTGGTCCGACGAGGATTGGGGCTCGGCCGGCCCCGCCTGCATTTTCTCCGTCGGAGTTTGCATTGCAGCCGGAAAAGATGGCATCGGCTATCCCATCAAGACGGCGAACTTAGGCGGAACGACTGTCGCCGATCTCGCGAAACCCAAAAACAACTGTGACAAGCTCGCCTCACCGCCGGTCTGGCTGACCATGAGCCCCGGCCAGGTGGATAGCTGCCCGGACGATCCGAGAACCTTGAATTTCTTTCCCAACGGCGACACAGCGCATCTCCACATGACGCCGGTGCAGTTCTTCGATCCCGTGCTAAACTCGTGGACGATTTTCGTCTGGGGAGAGAATTCCCAGCTTCACAAATGGGCCGTCAGTTCGACCGGCGCCCTGACGTATATCGCACAGAGCCACGAGTTCGCGAGCACAGACGTGCGTGGTGTTCCTCCCGGAGGCATGCCGGGCGGCTTCTGCTCGGGATCGAGCAACGGAGCCGACCCGGACTCGGCAATCCTCGTTTGCACAATCCCATACGGCGATGCCAACACCAACGTCGTGAGCGGCCGATTACTGGTCTACGATCCCGTGCACCTGGCCCCCGACGGGTCGCTCAAGGTTCTCTGGGACTCGCAGCAATTTGCCATTACGTTTCTCTTCAATAAATTCAATCCTCCCGTAATTGATGGTGGGCAAATTTATGTGCCGAATTATAACGGCGGCGTAGATCTTTACCGGCTCGTGCAATAGGCGGCGTCCTTACCTACCGCATGCCTCTTGTTCCGGTCACAGGCCCCGAAACGCCAATTACCTGATACCGGGCCGCGCGGTTTGCGTATATATCTCCGCAGTCCGTGCCATAACTTTAACGCTGCGTTTTTCGTGCGAGCAGAATTTGACCGTCTTATTTATTCTTTTCTGCCCTTTCTCCGCTGCAAAAGCGAGTGAAATCCGGTCATTGGCGCGAAACGGCGTTTCGAGGAGATCAGGCCGCGGTCTGACGCCTTTCCTCGACGCTTCCCCCCAACGCGACTTCGCGGGCCCTTTGCCCACTTCGGCGGCTCGGGCGAGATCCAACGAAGCAGGCGCGCTCACGTTGCGTAGAGGCCCCTTGTGCAACACGTTCAGTCGGGTTCGGGGGGCGCTGTGCCTAGAGTGTGTTCTGGGCCTTGTATTCACACATGGTGAGAGACGATCATAAGTGAGAGGGATCGAAATATCGTGAAACTAATAACCATGTTTGCATTGATAGCAGCGGGCCTGCTCAACGCTCAGACCTTATCGACAGACAAGGAACAATGGAGCGCTCTCGGATTCTTAGAGGGAACGTGGGAGGCGAGGACGCAAGGGGGAGCTTCAAAAGCAAATGCCGTTGGGACGTACACTTTTGAAAAGGAGCTCGGCGGCCATATTCTTGCGCGGCATAGCAGCGCTGACGGATGTAGGGGCCCAGCCGACTTCGATTGTGATCATGGCGATTTGCTCTACATCTACCAGGACGGGGCCGCGCAGCCTCTTAAGGCGATCTATTTCGATAACGAGGGGCATGTTATTCACTACAGCGTCAGTGCGCCGACGCCGACCAGCGCAGTTTTTATCTCTGACCCAGGGACGCCGGGCCCTCGATTTCGGCTCTTGTACGAACTAAGAGAGGGCAACATGTTGGGAAAATTTCAGATGCAGATGCCGGGAAAGTCGGAGTGGGCGTCGTACTTGGAATGGAGCGGACGGAAAAAATAGGGGACCAGGCGTGGAAAATTAGAGGAACGGTTGCGTGGTCCGGACCACGCAGCGGTTCATCTATTGCTATTGCGTCGTGGAGTAGCGGATCGTCGACCGAGCGATGTACGAAGATTCGTTTGCCGATTCTGGATCATTGGCGATTCGCCAACCCCAGGCTGCTCTTCCTGAGCCGCAAGGACACGTTTGGTTGACCGCTACCACCTCACCAAAAGCGTCAAAGCCGGTCTATCGCCGCGAGAACCGACTCCGGCCTGGCCCGCACACGGATATCATCCGTCAGGTTCACCCACCTGATCGTGCCGGCCGCGTCAACAAGGAATTCGGCTGGCCGAGCGATGTCGTTACCTCCCGCGCCGCCCTTCGCATGCAGCACTCCGTACTGCCGAATCGTCTCAGCCTTGGGATCGGAGAGAAATGGAAACGTATAGCCCCGGGACTGGCAGAGCTTCTGTGACTCGGCGGGCGAATCCACGCTGATTGCCACGACTTCAAAGCCACGCTGATGAAACTCGCTCAGGCGCTGCTCGAAACCCCGCAACTCGGAGTTGCAGAACGGTCACCAGTATCCTCGATAGAAAACGAGTACAAGTCCGCGATGATCCCTCAAAAGATCAGCGGATGAGATTTCTGTTCCAGCGGTATTCGCGAGCACGAATGGCGGCGCTTTCCGGCTCACGCATAAGGCGGTTTCTGCGGATGGGATCTGCTTCGAGTAGTAGGTAACGCTCGCAACGAAGAGAGCGAATAGGAGGACACTCAGCGCAGCGAGGATCGAGCCGCTGATCTTGCCGCGGTTGTGCTCGGGATCGCGGAACGCACGCCTGATGCCCACGGCAATCAGAGCGCCGCCGATCAGGAATAGGAGATAGTTTGCCCAGGGAACGTCGCGGGTGGAGGGGAACAAGGCGAAGAATGGGATATAGCTCACGAGCGCGACAAGGATGACCGCGAATCCTGCCCAGTTTAGAATATTCCAATGCCGCTTCACGCCACGAACCTCATCATTAGTATAGTCGCTAAATCGTTACACTCGATCCTCGAAGCGGGGGCCGAGGCCCGTCGTCTACGCCAGGGTTAAGCGGCTTCGTTTCTTGGGGACGGCGCGGAACCGAGGACAATGGCGGTTCCGAGAGGAGAGTTGATCTTGATTCTTCGTCAAATCCGGGGCGGATCACGCCCCAACCGGAAGCTGGTTGTTCGGCATGACGTTGACGCATAACGCCCGACGCGCCAAACTGGAGCGCCGTAGCCAAGTGCCGAGCGTATTGTCGCCAACTGGGGTATTTACTTGACTCAGGTTAACCCAAGATGTAGTGTAGGGGGGCATGGAGGACTATCCTCGTAATCTCAGCGAGTTGGAAGCCCGCTTCAGCAGCGAAGGGGCTTGCCGGAAATACTTGTTCCAGCTCCGTTGGCCCGATGGGTATCGGTGCCCGCGTTGCGGCGGCGCGAAGGGTTGGCCGCTACGGTCGGTGCTCCTGGAATGCGGCAACTGCGGGTATCAAACGTCGGTTACGGCAGG
>Ga0208193_1000972_pt1 | contig 13200 bp, 12 predicted proteins | sample June2015DPH_17_2_FD_184716 | JGI IMG/M metagenome (GOLD analysis project Ga0208193, IMG submission 184716) | Peatland microbial communities from SPRUCE experiment site at the Marcell Experimental Forest, Minnesota, USA - June2015DPH_17_10... | ecosystem: Environmental > Terrestrial > Soil >...
CAGTGACGCGAAAATCCAATGAGTCCCGTTCTAGCGCCGGCGAGTTCCTCGCTCGGTCCGGTACTCTTCACGAAAGACCTGTGCAATATCGGAGGCGATCACATCGATGATGGTCTTGGCGTTGGGTTTGTGCAGTCCCTTCTTGTAGGCCCACCCAGCAAGCTCATGGGGATCGATCAAGCCGGAGCCGCCGACCTCCTTCTTGTAGAGTTCGATGTAGCTCTTTACCGCGTTGGAATAGCCAGACATACGTCACCTATTTGATCGGAAAGATTTGGCCCCATCCATCGGTGGGCGCCGCTCGGGCAACAACGTGCCGAACTTTGACTAGATAACTTCGAAGAAACTTGTAGGGGTTAGGGTAATTGGACTGCTCCAGTTTTTTTTGAAGCCGGCCGACTACAATGCCCGGATGTACTCCAATACGACTCGCAAAGCCCTTCACTCGCTCTTCTGCAAAAAAGTAGGGATTTACACGCGCCATGTATGAATTGAGTTCGTCGTCCGTGACGGCAAACTGAGACGCCTCGTGGTTGGCAACTTTTTCCTCCTCCGGAGAATCACCGTCCATCGGCTCGCCAAGGTTTTCATCGACCATCATTTGCTTATCTTTTCCGTCTTCGCGAATCAAATGCTCAATCTCGTGCCGCAATACGAACCAAAAATTGTCAATACGATCCAGGCGCGCCGACATGGCGATGACCGGTTGGGTATCGCTGAGCCACAAACAGGCACCGTCAATTTTCGAATTTGGGAGCGCTTCGATAAGGAGGTACCTAACCCCCGCCTCGGCTAACAGTCTTGGCACGTGTCTCGCTTCTTCCGGCGACACCAAGAGCTCCTTGAGATTTGAGAGAGTCCGATTCAGTGCGCCCTTTTTGTAGCTTTTGACAGAAATCGATTCCGCCATCCGTTTGGCCCGATAAAGCCATGCCCACTGAAGGATCGAGACATTGTCATAGGATGTCTTCTTGGCGGCATGCGCGAGGATCGGAAGCGCATCTAGGCTTTTTAGGTCAAAGAATTCTAGAACGTTATTTTCAAGAACCGCAATATCATCGTTCGCAGCGACCCATCCTCGTCTAATACATTCGCGCACCGGAAACCGTTCGTGCAAGCGTGCCTTGCGCCCAATCGATTCGTCAGGTGTTTCGATTTTGGAGAGCTGGTACTGACTCTCGAGATTCAGCCAAAGCTGCGCACTCGTTCCCAAGGAAGCACCGAGCTGCGCAGCGGTCTCCGGCGTGATCGCTTTCTTGCCGGCAATAATCTCGTTAATCAACCTAACCGGACGGCCAATAATTTCGGCAAATTCAGTCTGCGACCAATTTCTGGCCTCCAACTCATCTTTGAGCAATTCGCCCGGCGGAAAAATCTCTGCGCTACTCATACCTCACCTCAAACTGCCTAGTGATAGTCTTCAATTGAGATCACCACTACCGTCTTGCCTTGTTCGCGTGCCTTGAATTTCAAGATCAATCGCCACTGATCGTTCAACCGCATGGAGTGCTGGCCCTCGCGATTGCCTTGCAACTTCTCAAAATGTAGTGATTTGAGCGCATAAAAGTCCCTTTCATCAGGAGCCGCGGATATCACCCCGATCCTTTTCCGGAAGGCCTTAACCACATCGCGACCGAATCCCGCATCGAACCTCGGATCGGAAGCCAGCTGCCGAAGCGAGTCATCGTCGTACTCAATGTCCATATTGTTGCGCTAGGTATCTTTTTCATGGATGCAATATACCACTATTACAGATAGTGTAATAGCGAATAAAATTATAGTATAAACAAGTGATTATATTGACCGTCCACCGGTCGAAGCGATTCGGGGCCCCGGGAGGTGGCTGGTGGGCCTCCGATATGGACTGCTCCGCCGGTGTTTGTCCGGATAGAGAAACTGGTGCGTTACCGGCGCCGAAAATCTGGGTTACGGAATAATTTGGGGCCAAATCGACACGTATGAGAGCCTCGGCGACGTTCTACGCGAGTGCTCGTTCCCACAGCTGCTTCAGTGATCCAAAATTCCGATATCGGCCGCGCCCGAGCGAGAATTGCCGCTTGCGAATCCGATGGGAAAGCTCGATGCCGGCGAATGTAATCGCCGCACTCCTGAACGACTTGAAGCCTCCCATCGAGGCGCATCGGAGTTTGATCGCTCGATGATCCTGCTCAATGAGATTGTTGAGGTATTGGCTACATCTCACCTGAACGTACTTCCACTTCGGATCCTCGCGCCGCAGCAGCCGAAGGGCCAGGTGACTCTGCCTAAGGCCATCGAGCGTGATCTTGCGCGGCCACCTCGGTAAGCAAGTTGACAACGCTTTGCGGAAGAATGCTTGTGCGGCGGCGATACCGCGATCCGGACGAAGCAGAAAATCCACCGTCTTGCCGTGCTTGTCGACCGCCCGATAGAGATAATTCCACTTGCCCCGGATCTTTATATAAGTATCATCCACCCGCCAGGACGTATTCACAGGTCGTGCGAAACGGTTCCATCGCTTCTCGAACTCCGGCACATAGCGGATTACCCAGCGGTGGATCGTCGTGTGCGACAGGGTAATGCCCCGCTCCGCCATCATCGCGACCAAATCCCGATAGCTCAACCGGTAGGTGATGTACCAGCGAACGCACAGCTCGATGATTGCCGCATCGAATCGGCGGCGTCGGTAAATGGGATCTCGGGAAATAGGCCTGGTCATTTGGGCGTCTCGTCGATGCCCGAATTGTACGATACTGCCCCTTAATGCAACGGAACCCTGCGGACACATCCATCGAGACCGTTCATGGTAGTTCATCCCCAGCCTTGGGCATCTCTCCCCCCTTACGCTTCATGATTTTGTCGAAGGCTGCGTAATTCGCGCGCTCGCGTCGTTCGAGGAAGAACGTGGCAGTGTTCATGGCTGCCAACTTCTCGGCGACGGCAGTTGCGACGAACTGGTTGAAGCTGGTGCCGTCCGCCTTGGCGCGCCGGACCACTTCGGCTTTCACTGAGGTAGGCAGGCGGAGGGGGTAGGTACTTTGGGGCTTGCTCATGATTTGATCCTTTGTAACGCATCGACTGGAGCGAGAACCTCGACGCTGAATTTCATGGGTATCTCGCCAAAATCCTTTTGATTGAAGTCACAATGGCGTTGGCGTGGCCGTTGGCCGCAAATGTTATTCGAGTCAACGCGAGTCGACGACATATCCAAGAGCCTTGTAGCCTTTTTCTCGCTTTGCCGCCATTCGCGCGAGCACCGGTACCGCTCTGTCGACATAGTCATATACGATGACTTCGCGCTTTCCATCGTGATCACGATGGAGCCTACCGACGTATTGCGCCAGCGTGCCCTTCCACGATACCGGCATTACTAGAAATAGCGTGTCGAGACGCGAATCGTCGAACCCTTCACCTAAGTAACGCCCGGTCGCCAGCACCAGACGCTCCTCGTTTTGACCCGCCTGTAATCCCGCCTGGGCAGCACGCCGCTCCGCGGGTTTCAGTCCGCCGTGGAGTACGACGAGGTTCCGAGTAAATCGCGTGAAACGGCCGCGAAGTTCTTCCACGTGATCGCGCCGTTCGGTCAGAATCAAGGGACATCGCCCAGCTTCCAACGCAGTCAAGACATCGTCAAAGATCGCTGCATTGCGCGCCTCATCGCGCCCGAGCGCCGAATAGATCGCTGGCATCGACATCGGGGCTGATTCCAATTCGAGCGGCAAAGCGAACGCCGTATCTCGAATTCGCACTTTGTGCAGGAAACCGCGCCTCAGTGCCTGGGATCTCGGATCAACACGATGACGAACAGGACCGCACTGCATGAAGATGATGGGTTGGTGTCCGTCCTTGCGGGTCACCGTCGCGGACAATCCGAGCCAGTAACGTGCCTTAGATCGACGCGCTACTGATTCGAAGCTCTTTGCCGACAAATGATGGCATTCGTCGACAATAATGTGACCGTAGCCGGCAATCAGATCCGAGACCTCGGCCTTCGAAAAGAGGCTCTGTATCAACGCTACATCGATGCGGCCCGTAGGTTTTCGACGCCCACCACCGATAGTGCCAATGCTACCCGGATCTATCGAGAGAAACTGCTGCAGCCGCTCGACCCACTGTTTCAACAATTCCTTTCGGTGTACCAGTACGAGCGAGTTTATTCTCCGATGGGCGATCAACGCGGCACCGACGACCGTTTTACCAAACGCCGTGGTCGCCGCCAGCACGCCAACGTCGTGCTGCGATAATGCATCTACCGCGGTCTGCTGCTCTGGCCGAAGTGAACCCTGAAAGCTGCAGTCCAGATTCGTGCCACGTTCGCGCAAATCCTCGACGTCAATGTCGACATGGTGCGAGCGCAGGAGCTCGAGCGTTTCCTCAAAGCATCCGCGGGGTAGCGCTACGTGTTTTTGATGCAGCTTTGCGCAGGAAACAATTCTCGGCTTGTCAAACGTGGAGCGACGCATGGCCTGGGCTTGGTAGAACTCGGGGTTCTGAAATGCCGCCAATCTAGTCAGCCGCGCCACCATAGAGGACGGAAGCGCCGTGCGATCGACATAAATGTCATCTGACAAGACTATTTTGACGCGATCAGGCAGCGGTTCTGTTACGGGCTCGAGCGACCGCCGTGGTGATGGCGGTCGATTCCAGGGTTCATCGCCATTTTCGTCGGCTACGGGCATGCGAATCGCAAGTACTCGATCGCGCGCCTCCGCTGCACCAATGAGCGAATTGGCTTCTTCTGGTGTCAAACGGCCAAGGGAGGCAAGAAATGCCCATTGGTCGCGATAGGCATGAAGATTAATATCCACGAAGACACTGTTGCCGTAGTCGCGTGCGCACCGCTGAAGTGGCAATGCGATGAGATTTCCAAAACCACCCTTCGGCATCGTATCTTGACTGGGGAACAGTCGGTCATATGACTTGAACCCCAATTCTGGTCGACGCTCCAGAGTCTCTGTCAACAGAACGGCGCCCAGCTTCCGGGCATCTCTCGCAGGGATTGGCTGCGAAAAGAAGATCCAGACATGTCCACCCTCGCCCGATCGGGATCGTTCGAGTGCCGCCGGCACGTTCTTGAGGCGACACGTCTCCAAGTAGGCTAATGCATCGGCGGACCAATTCTCTCCATCGAAATCCGCCGCCACGAACCGGCAGCTTCCATCCATCAGAATGGGGTAAACGCCTGCCACAAATCCTGCGCCGTCGGGTCTGTCGTCATTTACGCCACGCAAATGCTTGGCGATGACTTGATCAGAGACAACAAGAAACGCCTGATTTGGACAGTCCCCACACTTCACCTGTGGCTTACCACATACCCCACGCACCCACTCATTCGCGCACGCAGGAGCATAACCCGACTTTCCGGTATTGCGATTCTCCCAACGAAGAGGAAATACATCCGTCCGACCGGCAAATAGGCGCCGAAACAGCGCGATTTTCTCCGCTGCTCTCGACTCCCCATTGATTGATGCACTCGCGCTATTCGATGACGAGCCGGCCTCGGCCTGGGACTGCAAGCCCTTGAGCCGCGCAGTCAGCGTGCTACGCTCCGCGTCGAGCTCGTTCAGCCGCGAACGTAAAGAGGCGATTTCTTTGTCGTCATGGGCTGTCATACGCGAGTTTGATCGCCCAACCAGGATTGTGCCAACGAGAGACCGTTGCTACCGGCTCAGATTGGCGACCAGACGTGAAAGGGCGACGGTCAGTTGCTGCAACACTTGCGGCTCGGGCAGCGGCAGCTTGAGCACCGATCGGCCGGTTGATCCGTCGGTTTCGATCCATCCACCCGACTTGTCGGATTTTTCGTGCCCAACGCCATTGCCAGTACCGCTGCGCGGCGGCGCCGCAGCCAGCGTTTCAAGCAGCTTCAGGCCGACGCTGAGCAGCGGCGCCCAGGGACTATCGCTCTTGGCTTCTTCCTGAGTCTTCACCTCCGGCGTCGGCTCCGCCTTTACCGCCAAAACACTCTCGTCGCTTTCCGGCGACAGCCTCGCGCGCGCTTCCAATGCCGGCGCCGCCGCAACTTCGGCCGGCTCGTTGCGCCGCGTGACCGCATCCACGCTTTCCATGAATTTGGTCAGCCGGGTCCCGCCCAGGAATATCTCGCTCTCGCCACCATCAAGCACTCCGGCGAACAGTGATTTCTTGAACGCGAGTATCGACAGCATCTTTTCCTCGATCGTGCCCTCGGCAACGAAATTGACGACCTGGACGCTCTGGGTTTGACCCAATCGGTGCACCCGACCAATGCGTTGTTCGAGTATCGCGGGATTCCAGGGCAGGTCCATATTGATGACGGTTGCCGCGGCATGCTGCAAATTCAGGCCGAGGCCGCCGGCATCTGTGGACAGGAATACCCGGCAGGTGGGGTCGGCGTGAAAGCGATCAACCAGGCCCCCACGTTGCTCGCTGGGTACGGCGCCGTGAAACAGCGCGTAGTCCCAGTTCCGCCTCTTCAGCCGCCGGATGATCAATTCGTGCGTACCCACCCACTGGCTGAAGACGACGGCTTTGGTCTCGGGTCGCTCGAAGAGTTCGGCGAGCAACGTCACGAGTTCATCGACCTTGGCGCCGTGATCGGTCTTGTGATCGAGCAGGTAGGTACTGTTACAGGACATTCGCATGTTCATCAGACAACAGGTCAGCCGGCGTTGATCGGCATCGGATAGGTACCCGGTCTTGCGCCAGCGGCTGACGATGCGATCGACGGTCTCGCCGTTCTCATCGTGATGGGCCTGCTGCTCGTCCGTCATCGCCACGAACACCGTATTGTCCACGCGAGACGGCAATTGTTTCAGCACATCGGATTTCCGCCGCCGCAGGAGGACGGGCTCTAACGTCCGACCGATCTGCTGCAGATTCCGGTAGCCTATCACGCGTCCAGCCTCGTCCACGGTTTGATGCTCGTGGCGCAACCGCCAAGTTGCACCGAGGCGATGACGGTCTACGTACTGCACGATCGACAACAAATCCTCCAGGCGATTTTCGAGCGGAGTGCCCGTGAGGACGACGGCATACGGGCTGGTTATGCGCTTCAAGGCACGGGCCGCGATGGTATTCCAGTTCTTGATGCGTTGCGCTTCATCGACTACTACGACGTCGGGCGACCAGGCGTTGATTGCTTCCAGGTCCTTGGCCAGGACGTCGTAGTTGGCAATTTTGCAAAATCCGAGTTGGGCGTACTGCGCCTGCCGGACGGCACGCGGACCGCCGATCACCAGGGCCTGGCGATCGGTGAACTTGCCGATTTCCCGCAGCCACTGATGCTTGAGCGACGTCGGACAAATCACCAGGACACGCTCCGCACCGAAGTGCCGTGCGAAGAGTTCCATCGCGGCAATCGCCTGGATCGTCTTGCCCAACCCCATCTCATCGCCGATCACGCATCGGCCGGCACGGACGGCGAACAACGCCCCCTCGGCCTGATAGGGATACAAATCGGTCTTGACCAGTTCTTTGAGCCCCGGACTTTGAGCGCCCTTCGGGTATGCAGTCTCGATGATCCGGCGCCGTTCCGCGGCATCACGGGTCTGGGCAATAAATTCGAGCGCATCTTCATAGCATCGCAAGTCGTGGCCGCTCCTTTGCGGGCTCGCGAGAAATGCATCCAATTTCCCAAAATTCTCTGCGGGCAGAGCGCCGGCGGGCGGCCCTTTGAACAGCTTTCCCGCACTTTTGGCGAGCGCTCCGGGACAGTCAGTGCCAGCACGGAAGCGAACTTGGCGCTCGCCCGCGTAGAGCAAATGAATTTCGCTGTACGGCGGATGAAATCCGCCCGCAAGCGCCTTCTTGCCGTCGCGCTTCTTTCCTAATTTCGCGAGGACGAACTCGATGTGCTTGCAGGTACCGAGATCGTTGGTGGCAAAATCCGGGCATCCACAAAAATTTTCACCCGCATTCGCGCCACGAATGGCAACCCGATAGCGATTGCCGTTCTGAGGGTTCGTCACCTCAAAGTCCGAGAAAATGGCCTCGTTGCCCACATTCTTGAGCTTGAAGGACTGCGCGCGCCCAAATTGGCGGCGCAATTGAGTCTGCCAGGCCTTGACGTCCATGCCCATGGGTCGGCGCAGGTGCGACACTGACGGTTCATGAGCAACGCGGCGGATTTTGCCGGTACCGTTCTTGCGCGACTTCCGCGCGTTGGTGGTTTTCAGTCTGCGCGCCATGTCAACGATCCTTCATTGCACTCGAAAGAGATCTGCACTAAACCCGGACCGACATCCACACGTCAGCGAACTTGAGAATCCGGCCGATCGATTCCTCGTAGGTCGGAATTGACCCGTACACCATCGCCGTCGTGAATCGCTCGTACCATATTTCCGCTTCGCGGCTATTCTTTAGGCTGTGCAAGGCATCGAGCGCGCGTTCAATCGGCGCCTCCCTGAACCCGGGATCCTGACCGCCGAATTCCTCTGCGTCCTGAAGGAGGAGTTGTCGAGCGAGTCGGCCCGCCTCCCCGTCGGTGAGCTCTTGTGGAAACTTCTCGAAAATTCGCCCGAGATCGTAAATATGCCGGACGATGTCTTCGTCGCGAACATTTCCAGATTCAAACACCCGGTCGGCACCGCGGAGCCGCGCTGACCATCGACGCAGCAAGGCCGCGTTCTTGCCGGCGATCGTTTCGCGGATATCCAGGCAAGCTATGACGCCGGTTCGCTGCGCTCGCCCAAGCATTTCGTTGACGATCGTATCGTAACCGCAGACCACCGGCGCCAAGATCGGGGTACGTGCGCTTATCTCAATCAGCAACTCCGGACGTAGCGCCTGGTCGGGTGGGTACAGGGACTCATACGACAATAGGATCGCAATGTAGCGATTCTGGTTGCCGGCTCTGGCAGCCTCGTCCGGAATGTCATATCCCTGTTTCCGCAACCGCTCGAGTACTTCAGCCTTGACATGACTCAGCATGCGCTTCTGAGCGGAACCACTCAGTCCGTCCGGGAGAATGACCCGCAGATCGACATCCTCGGAAACTCGTTCGGTAAACCGATGCGCTTTGGAAACCGCCGTACCGCCGCACAGCACGAACTTCGCTTCCTTGCCTTGATACACGACCGTCTCAGTGAAGATCGAGAATACCTCGGTGATGAAGAAATCTTTTTCGATCTGGGCCGTGGACACACGGGCCGCATGCTCAGCGAGGAAAGCGTCAATCAGTTCAGATTGCGCCTTTGTCAGGCGCTTCATGAATATTCGATGACGCGCGGCCCAAAGGCGATCCTTCGCTTAACGCGCGCGCCCGACACGGCAATACGATCACCGGCTGGTACTTGCATCGTACGTCCCTCGATGTAATCCAACGCAGCCGGGCTCGGCTTCGGCGAATGACCCAGACGGCGCAGCGCCTGGTAGCCGATTTCGATGAGAGGAACTGATGGAATCGGCTTGCCTGAAAGCACCGACCGTTTCGCTCGCGCGTACAGACCGTAGCCAACCTGTACGAGCAGACCTGCGCCTACGAGTTTGCGCAGTTCGCGACCGACGACATCATAGGCGCCAAAATCGGCAAAATCGTCGCGCACGAAGACGTCCCTCCTCCTGGTGCGGCGAATACGCTCGGCGATGCGATCTCGGACGTTGACAGACTTCCCGATCATGACAAACATACGACCTATAAAGTGCAATAATGTTAACAGAAATAGATAATTACTGCATTTCCCGGACATTGCCTCGCGCGGGAGAGTGCTTTCCCGAGACGGCGTCATCGAGCATCGGAAAGTTGCCCCCAAACTGAGTCTGTTTGAAGCTTGCCGACATGAATAGAATCAAAGCGTTACACGGAGCCACTGGCTAGGTTGCTGTGATGGCGCACTCACATTGAGGGCAACAATTACTTTAGAATTAATTACTTAGATGATTGGTGGCCAGGGAGGGAATTGAACCCCCGACACGCGGATTTTCAGTCCGCTGCTCTACCAACTGAGCTACCTGGCCGTATCTCGGAGAGCCGCGTATTAAACAGGCGAGATCGCGGCCCGTCAATGAACAATCCCGAAATCAGCCACTTAGCCTCGGCCTGCCTCGCTTTCCGCGGCGTTTTCCCGCTACTTCGGCACGAATTCCTTCGGCTTCTCCGACCCCGCCCCGAAAAGAAATTTCTCCATCTCCGCGACCAGGAACGCCCTGGCCTTCGGCTCGATCGGGGTCAGCCGGTTCTCATTGATCAGCATGGTCTGGTGCGCGACCCACTGCGCCCAGGCCTCCTTGGAAATGCTGTTATAGATCCGTTTGCCCAGCTCGCCGGGATAAGGCAGGTAATCGAGGCCCTCGGCCTCGCGCTTCAACAGAACGCAATGAATCTTTCGTGCCATAGCGCCAATCTTACGCTAACCGCTCTCGGCAGAACGCAGGCGCTCGAACAGCTGCCGTATGGGCTGCGGCAATCCCACCCGCGGCGGGTCGCCCAGCCGATACCATAGGCGATCTGCACCCTCGCGCACCGCCGCGTTCGGCCGGCATCGCACCCGGAGCGGATTGAGCCGCAAATCGAAGTGCGTGAAGGCGTGATGTATAGGTGCTAAGCCATGCGCCTGCGATTCCGGTTCGCCGATTTCCCGCCGGCACCAATCGAGCGCCGCGAACTCGCTCTCGAACTGCGGCGGCGACCACAACCCGCCCCACAGACCCGCATCGGGGCGCCGTTCCACGAACACCGCCATCGACCCCCCGCTCCCGGTCTCGGCAATGAGCAGCGTCGCCTCGCGCGAGCCTCGCAGCCGCTTCTGCTTCGGGCTCGGCAGCTCCGCCTGCCGTCCCTCGAGCGCCGCGACGCAGCCCGGACTCATCGGACACACCGTACAGGCCGGCCGGGATCGGCTGCATACCGTCGCGCCCAAATCCATGATGGCCTGGGTATAGGCGCCCACCTGCACCATGGGAGTGCAGGCATCGGACTGCGCCCACATTCTCGCGACAACCGCCGCCGACCCCGGATCCCCCGCCAACCCGAACACCCGCGCCAGCACCCGCTTCACGTTGCCGTCGAGGATAGGCTGCCGCTGCCCCCGCGACAGCGCGAGAATGGCGCCGGCGGTGGAGCGCCCGATCCCCGGCAGCGCCGTCGCCGCTTCGATGTCCTCGGGAAACTCCCCGCCATGCCGGGCGATCAGCGCCTGCGCGCAAGCCCGAAGATTCCGAGCCCGCGCGTAATACCCCAGCCCCGTCCACAGGTGCAGCACCTCATCCAAAGGGGCGGCCGCCAGCGCTCCCACATCGGGGAATCGCGCCATGAAGCGCTCATAGTACGGAATCACCGTGGCCACTTGAGTCTGCTGCAGCATGACCTCCGACACCCAGACCCGATACGGGGTGGGGTTCTGCTGCCACGGCAGATTGTGCCGCCCGTGGACCTCGAACCAGGCGAGCAGCCGCTGCGTGAATTGCGCCGGCTCCCACCTCACTTGCTGAACACCGACAGATGGACAACCCCCAGGGTCAAATCCCGCGCCGTCGACTGCTTCACGGCGGCGGCGATCTGTCCCCTATAATCATTGGGGTTGATGGACAGCCACACCGCGATTAATCCGGCCGCGAGGACCATGATGCCGCCCACCAGAACCGACAGAATCTTGACCGTCCGCATGTGCCCGCCCTGTGATTTTCAGCCTCGATCATAGCTCAAGGGGGTCTGGACACTGCCGATAACCCGGCCTGGAGGGTGCACGCCCTCGCGTTGGAAATCGCATGCACAGTCGGCCGAATGACAACCCGCTAAACGCCGGCCTGAGCAAGCCGGCGGGCACGCATGGCGTGCTGCCCGCCCTGGCCGCCGCAGCGGCCGCCCCCGCGGCTGCGCCCATTTCTCGATCGCACGACGCCCCCGACTTCCTGGAGTTCGCTCAAGCGGCCGGCGGCTTCGGCATCTTCGACCTGGACCTGCTCACCGGCGACATCAGCGGCACGCCGCTGTTCTTCGAGCTCATCGGACTGCCGAACCGCAAGGTCTGTCTCGCGCGCAGCGAATGGGTCGCGACGATCCACCCGGAGGACGTCGAGTCCGTGGTCCTCGCGTTGGGCAGCGCGATCGACTCCGGCGCCAAGTATGAATGCGAGTACCGCACGCTGCTGCCCACCGGCGAAGTGCGCTGGCTGGCCGGCCGTGCGGACATCGTGCCGGACGACGCCGGTGAACCTGCACGCGCGATCGGCACCCTGAGCGACATCACCGCGCGCAAGGAACTCGAAGAGAAGCTGCGCTACACCACCGAGTCGCTCAACATCGCGCAGGCCGCCGCGGGCCTCGCGACCTTCGACTTCAATTTCGCGCGCAACACCCGGATCTGCTCCGCGAACTTCCATACCCTCCTGGGGATCCCGCCCTCGACCAAGCTCGATGACCTGAATCTGCTGATTTCGCGGGTGCATCCCGATGACGTCGCGCGCCTGCGCGCCGCGCCCATCGACACCACTCCGGAGGAACCGTCCTACCGCTGCGAATATCGCGTGATGACCGACGGCGGCGAGCGCTGGATCGGCGAGAAGGCCACGGTGTCGCGCAACAAGTTCGGCGATGTGTCGCGCATCACCGGCGCCGTCGTCGACATCAGCGATCTGAAGCGCACCGAAGCGGCCTTGGACTCCATCGAAAGCCGCTACCAGCGCGCCATCCGCGGCACCCAGGACGGTCTGTGGGAATTCGACCTGATCAAGGGCGTCCCCTGGGTGGGGCAGCGCCTCGAGGAAATGCTGGGCTACGGCGAGGGCGATCTGTGCGGCTCCAGCACGCGCTGGAACGAGCTGATACACAGCGACGATCGAGCCGCCGTTGCGGTGGCTTACGAGAATCACCTGCGGCATCGCGCAGTTTACGATGTGGAATTTCGTTTGCGGCACAGGGACGGGCACTACGAATGGATGCGCTCGCGCGCGCAGGCGGAGCGTGCGGTGGATGGCACGCCACTGCGCATGGCCGGCTCCATGCAGCTCATCACCGACCGCAAGCTCGCCGAGCAGGCGACGCTCGATGCCAAGCTCGCGGCCGAAGCGGCGAACCGCGCCAAGAGCAATTTCCTCGCCAATGTCAGCCACGAAATCCGCACGCCCATGAACGGCGTGATCGGCATGGCGCAGATCCTCGCGGAAACCAACTTGAGCGCCACCCAGCGCGAGTACGTGGACATCATCCGCGGCAGCGCCCAGGCCCTGCTCTCGCTCATCAACGACGTGCTCGATCTATCCAAGATCGAGGCCGAGCGCCTGGAATTGGAGCACGTGGACTTC
>Ga0208193_1000973_pt1 | contig 13191 bp, 16 predicted proteins | sample June2015DPH_17_2_FD_184716 | JGI IMG/M metagenome (GOLD analysis project Ga0208193, IMG submission 184716) | Peatland microbial communities from SPRUCE experiment site at the Marcell Experimental Forest, Minnesota, USA - June2015DPH_17_10... | ecosystem: Environmental > Terrestrial > Soil >...
CCAGAGTTGAAGGATATTAAGGGGCAAAAGCGCAAGACAGCGACCCGGAACCCGGGCTGGCAACCAACAGGAGTGAATTCCAGGTGCCGTGAACAAATTTCTTGACGAAGGCGCCGATTAGAAGCACAATGTGTAGCATATGCTCGGCGAATTCGAATACCTCATCATCTCGGCAGCTGCTCGGCTCGGCGATGAGGCTTACGGTGCCGCCATCCGCAGAGACATCGAAGAAGCCATAGGCGGGCGGTGCTCAATCGGAGGTCTATACACAACCCTCGATCGGTTGCAGGCAAAGGGTCTGGTTGAATGCTGGATGGGCGAATCGACTCCGATTCGAGGCGGACGGGCAAAGCGAATGGTACGGGTGACAAGAAAAGGAACTCAGGAGGCTACGGCCTTTTTTCGCGCCGTCACGTTCATAACCCGCAATGCATCGTGGGAGATCCGATGATCCGAAACCTCATGCGAGAAGCCGTGGATCGCCTGACGAGGCTCGCCTCTCTCCTGCTTGATCCTTCCGATCAGCAGGCCGTGATTGGCGATCTGGCTGAGTCGAGCATTGCGGGGCTGCCAGCCTTGCGCGATGTTCTGGGCTTCGTAGTTCGGCGACGAATTGAAGATCTGATCGATCGTCAGCTTTGGCTAACGATCGTCTTATTCGCAGTGCCAGTTGGGGTGCTGCTATCGCTTGCGGGGAGAGACTCCGCAGATGGAAGCGCAATTTATTTTTGGTTTTATACAGATAATTCCTGGGATCTAGAGCTCATGCGGAATCCAGGATTCTGGCGTGAGTTTGCTGCGTCTGCTCTGAACGTTGCCCAGCACTTCGTTGCACTCGCATCCTGGTCTTGGACCGCGGGATTTTTCATTGGATTGAACACTCAGCGCAGGCTCTGGCCTGCAGGAGCCATGTTCTTCGGGGTGCTCTGCGCCGTATGGATCTTTGGAGTGCCTCTTGAACTTGGGGATTTTCTCAATGTATGGCGTGCTCGAGATTTCCAAGGGAACGCCGCAGTGTTCGCCGATCAGTTTTATCGCCGTATTTTTCCGCTGATCTCGGAGGCCGTGCTGGTCATCTTGCCTGCCTGGTACGGCATGTGTCACGTGGAAGATGAAGGGCTGCCGTCGAGCCTCGAACGCACAATTATGGTGTTTGCGTCAGCAATCACAATTGCTTCCCTAGCGCTCCAAAGTACCAATGCCTGGAGAAGTCAAAACTTGTCCTTGCCCGGCATATCGCCCGACGACTCTGTGACGGTCTTCGCGATTCTCGCGCCGGCAGTTTATCTGTATCTGATTTCAGCTCACCGCAAAAGCCAACGCTATCGCCCTACCGGACAGTGCAGGTGATAACGGCGACCTTTTTACGTTGGAGGACAATCATGCGCCTGATTTTATCAACCTTGAGATGTCACCTAGCCACCGAAGTGCTTCGAGTATTCGCTTTGGCATTGGGAGCTTTGGCTTTATGTCAAATGCTCGTTCAAGTCTCCCCAGCGCAATCGGGCGACCAAAATCCGCCGAAGTCTGCCCCCAAAGAGAACGCTTCGGAGATCGTGCCGGCAAATTCAAGAATAGCGGCACCCGAATTGAGCTTATCCGATCTTCGGGGCAAACGGCTTACGCTCTCAAGCTATCGAGGCAAAGTAGTCCTCTTGGACTTCTGGGCCGTCGATTGTGGAGGATGCGTCATCGAAGTTCCCTGGTACGTGGAGTTCGACCAGAAATATCGTAATAAAGGACTTGTTGTGATAGGAATCGACATGTACGGAGAAACTCCCAATTACATCTTTCCATTCATGGCAAAACAGCATATGGAGTATCAGGTTGCCGTCGGAGACGACGGAATCAGGCAGAAGTTCCACACTGAAGAATTGCCGAAGACGCTGCTAATCGACCGACAGGGCCGGATAGCTGTATCGCATGTCGGCATTGTGAACAAAGCAGGTTTTGAGCGTGACATTCAGAAACTGCTGCAATAATCGCCGATCTTGCACTCAGTTTGGGTTTGTACTGGACAGTTTGCGAGACGCCGGCATCTTTCGGTGCTCGCTCCAATACCTGCGAACCAATGGGAATCGCAACCTCGTGATCAGAAAATCCCGGTGTCTTCACCAGCGAGCAGAGCCACTTGTACTTCTGACCGCTGTCGTTGACTTCGCCAAGCATCACGATGTCGTGTCTGTGAAAGACTCATCTGCTTTCGAGGGAGTTAGGTATGCATTTCCCTAAAAATTATTGAGTCGTAAGAGGACTCGCGAGGCACACTTTCCGAGCTGACAGTGTGTTCGTCAACGTGCGAGTTTTGAGCAAGAAACGGTAGAATGGATGCTTAGCGCAAAGCTAATTCGTTTGCGAATGGATCGCAACTCCATCGCCAGCAGGCACAGGATGTCGCCGTTCGGGGTGAGATTTAAGATGGCATCTGTGGCATGGTCTTTGTCGAGAGCCGCGTAAATTGCCGTTGTATCTAGCCCGAGTTTACCGGCCCCGAGGCGCAGATGCGGCTCCCAGCCGCTCTGGGCGCGGGTTTTTCAAGATCTAGGTAGTGTGACCTAATTGTGGAGAAATCGGTCTAGACCGAGGATGGTGAGGACGATTTAGGCTTGCCGTTCACCCGCTTGGACTCCCGCAGGTTGTTGTACGGCTTCCCGTTCACGATTTTTTTCGGTGAGGCTCGCCATCTAACTGGGTCACACAATATCAGACAATCGAGGACTAGTCAAGCATAACATCATATCCATATTGTCGATGGAATCCCTATTACTACTGAATATTTCAATCTGTACTTGAACTTACTCTCGCAAGAATATGGAGGCAATTAATTTGGGTCATACAAAAGCCGTCTCAACCTAGACGGCATTGGCGGCTCAAACCCGCTCCAGATGCGGTCAGGAGATGATTTTGGAGCGGGGAAACCCGCTTCAATTAGCTGGGGGCGGTAAACTCGGGCTAGATGCGGCTTTCGCGCGTCGCTCGTACTCAATACCGAGACTTCGCGTGCTTCGGTCCAGGTCAACTTCGACAATCGCGTCGTAATCCTGGCGCGCACCAAAAGGGAGCAACAAGGTTTCGCGACGTGAATTCGAGTTCTCCCTTCCACGAACGAAGCTCGAGATCGAGCAAATACCAATTGGAGTTAGGCCAGTTCCAGCTCATGCGCAACCTTCGACGAGTGAAGAATCTGCTCGGCGAAGTGAGACGAGATTTTGGCCGCGCGACTCAGGACATTCGAAGCCCCGATGGATAATTTCATCGAGCGCTTTGCCCAAATGCCTCTCTCCGTCCAGCCAGGTCACGCGCCAGGGCTAAAACAAACGATCGACCCCCACGTCTCATGTTTCAACAACTCGCAAAGTTGATCGAAACAGCTGGCCCGCGAGTTCCGCCAGCACGATACCTTCTGTCAGAGCATGTTCTTGAATGAACGCAGACGAAATTAGCAGGGTCGTTCAGATTCTTGAATCAGAACGGCTAAGGCTTCGCCTCTGCACGCGCGCCAGGATGAACCAAATCAATCTGTCCAGTCAGTACGTGCGCATACAGCCGATACTCCCCGTTATCGTCCTTCCTGCTAAAGGTCCGAAAGAAGCCGCCCTTTTCGACGCCATATGCGGGTGCATTCACCTGGCCAATGTCCACCGATGCTTCGATGCGCCGGTAATCCCACTCATGGGAAGAGGAAATCGTGATTTGGCCGGCGTAGAGACGAATGTCCTTGTCGCCCGCAATCTCCTCAACCTCCACTTGGCCCGCGTCCATGTTTACCCGCAAATTCAACTTCCGGGGGACCTCAACCTGAATCCGCAGGTTGTTGTTCTTCCCGTAGTGGCCCATAACGGTCAGGTCTCCGCCACCCGCGGTGCCGGTGAAGCGCAACTTCACATGCTGCGCGGCAGCCATATCGTCCGCTGTGCAGATCACGTGGATCGACTCTTTGTCCGTTCCGGTAATTTCGAGGCCGGCAGGCCGTGAGTCAATCTTGAGCGACGCCCGGGCGTGCAGCGGGGTATCCAGAGTCTGACCGCAACCTACCTCAGTCTGGCCGAATCCAGACAGGTTGCAGGCGAGCAATACCGCGCCTGCAGCGGCGCAGAGAATCTTCATGAAGCCCTTTACGCTGCCGGCCAGCGAAAGGTTCCCAGGAGGTTGCGATAATTCCATACTTCTCGATCCCCCTACCGCAGGCCCCAGACAGCACCTGCGTGGCAACTGACCTCCTATTTGCACTTCCACTCGCTATCGCAGAGCGCGGCATCACTCACATCGCGCTTCCCTGCTCACCTTCTCTCTGATCGCAGGCTCCCCTACAGGTTGCAAGCTAAATTTGTAACGTCAAATTCCCCCGTTGCCGTTTATGTCTTTGGCTACCCGCTACGTAATGGCCAGTTCCGGGTGCCCGGCGTATGAACGATTGCGCCCAACATTCGCATCTCTCAGCAGCAAATCGGGCGATTTTCATCGCCTCACTCATTTGTGTCCCAGTCCAACATTCAAAAACAGAAAACCGTGGCAAACTCCGGGTAATGTCAAACTCCTACTGCCACCCCTGTAGAGCCGGGGAATCTCCCATTTGGCTTAGTCCGAATGCTCCTGGGATAAAATGGTCAGCGAATGGCGCGACCTCTTTGAACTTCGATAAACAAATTGCCTCCGATGCCGGTTACGCGAAGACCGGCGGTTTGGACTGCTTCTGTTGATGGGGCATTCCGGGTTGCGAGTGAGGCAGAAGCGCCTGCGCCAGAAGACTTCTATAATCCCACCCAGCGCCCCGGCGCCAACAATCAGTGTTTTCATGAAGTTTCCAGGTCCGCACTCGTCAACTCATGCGTAATATTTGAAAAGACGGCTCGCTATCCGAGATTGCTTTTCGGCGTGGTCCGTACGGATCTGTGAAGCAGATACACCACGATGAATTGGAGCACGGCGATAAAGAGCGGCCCCGCGCATTTCCCAAGATCATGCTCAAACAGACCGATTCCGGCATCCAGCAATTGCATGGCGCCGGCGAGCGCACCCAGGACAAGCAACGCAGGGGTCGCCTGCTTGTAGATCGCCCCCAATGCGAACAAAGCCAGGGCAATTGTGCGCGCCGCCGCGTACATCGCCAAGAGCAACGACGCCTCCGTTGGAACGGATTCGGCAAGGACCAGGTACTGCGGACGGATGATCGCCGCGATGGAAAAGCCGCTCGCGACCAGGACATTGATTGCCGTGACCAGAGAAGCCAGCCGAATCGCCTTTATTGTTGTCATTGATTTCTCTCTCGGCCTTAGCTCGTCCAAGCGTAGTTGGGTTGATTCGACACCTTGCACCTTGTTTTCGCACTTCGCCTCCGCGTGGTGCGAACCCTTCGCTCATTGCCGAGCGGGATACCTGTTATGTTCCCCCCATCAATTGTCGTCAGACTGTAAGCACTACTCTCCCGAAGGGGCGGCCTTCAACGAGATAACGCAGAGCCTCAGCCGCTTCGACCAAAGGGAACGTCTTGGCAACGATCGGTTTGATCGCACCGGATTGAAGTAAAGAGACAATGGCTTTCCAAGCGTCAGCAACCGCCGCCTGCGGCTGACGGAACATATTGAGACTCCGGATGCTGGCTTGTGGCACGATGAGATCTGTTACGTCAATGGTCGTCGTACGGCTTGCGGAATACCCCAGTGTGGTGAGGCTTCCGCCCAGCGCCAGCGTTTTGAGTGCCTCACTCAAGACCTCACCACCGATCCCGTCGATGACGATATCTGCGCCGCAGCCGTCCGTGATGCGACGTACGCCGTCACCCAACTTCTCCAAGGAGGTATCGATGACATCATTGAATCCAAGTGCCTTCGCCTGCTCGGCTTTCGCGTGGCTGGTCGTACTGGATATGGCGTATTTTGCCCCCAGAGCGCGCGCCAGTTGTGTCACCGCGTTGCCGACCGATCCCCCGATCGCCGGCGCCAGAACAGTTTTGCCTGGACAAAAACCAGCCAGGGTAAGAGCTACTTGCGCGGTGAGATACGCTACCGGAATGCCTGCGGCGCTTATATCGTTGACACCATCCGGTATCCGGCAAAGGTCTTCCTTACGTACGGCAATCCACTCGCGGTAGGTTCCGTCCTCAAAAGCGCCATAGACACCCCAGAACATCACGCGTGAGCCGGCAGGAAAGTCCGCTCCACCTCCCTCCACGACCACGCCCGCTCCTTCGTTGCCCAGGACAAGGGGCACCTCCGGGATGTGAAATTTGCCGGAAAGAATCGTGTGGTCGAGTGGCGTGACACCAGCTGCCGTTATTCGCACCAGTACTTTCCCCTCTGTGACCGCTGGTTTGGGAAGATCAACCAGCCTCAACGCTCCATAACCACTAAATCGCTCCGCTCTCATTGCACGCATCTTGGTTCTCCGTTTTCCCATGTCACTTCTGGTCTGCGCCGCGAGGCCGCAGGCCGGAAATTGTTAATGTCGATCGAGACCACCAGCAGGTTGCGAATCGGTTGAGTTGTTGGCCTTCGCCGAGCAAGCAATGTGGATTATTGCTATAATCCTCATTGCAGGATTAGATTCGTAATCCTGATTTGGTTGCAGATTATTTTGCAGGAGGTTCCTATGGGCTATTCCAAGGCCCAAAAGGAGAAAACTCATAAGCGCGTCGTTGCGATTGCCTCAAAGAGATTTCGCGAAAAGGGCTTCGCGGGATTCGGAATTGCGGAGTTGATGAAAGAAGCTGGCCTGACGGTTGGCGGCTTCTATAAGCACTTCGACTCTCGCGACGAACTAGTAGCGGAGGCACTCAGCGATGCATTCGGCACCTGGCAGCGCCAAATGGAATCCGCTGAATCCAGCGGGGAGCCGCTCTCCTTCGAGAAGCTTATCGACGATTATGTGAGCGATGTGCACCGCAAGAATCCAGGTGCGGGCTGTGCTTTCAGTGCACTGGCACCGGAGATCGCTCGCAGCGATAGGCGGACTCGTGCGCTTAGCTCTGAACAAGTCAGCAATGACCTTGAGTTGATTGCTCGGTTGCTGCCAGGCAAGGACAAGCGCGCTTGGAGGTCGAGAGCGATCTTGACTTTCAGCGCGCTCGTCGGAGCGATGTCACTGGCCCGTGCCGTATCGGATGAGGTGCTTTCGCAGGAGATCTTGACGACGGTGGCAGACCTGCTGAAGAATCCCGCCTTAGAGCAAACAAGCAGGCCGGCTTAAGTGCCACGACTCTTCAATCAGATCTGTCCCGGAGATCGGGTACGAGCCGGGACTGCGCAGTCAATGCAAGCTGGAACGAGTTCAGACTCGGCTCGATCTTTACTCCCACACCTCAAGCCGGACCAAAGTGTTTCCAGTATCGAACAGGCTGCGCCTTCCGCATTTCCGGCTCCCGTGCCTTCCTCTTGAGCAAATATCGGGTCCTTGTCAGAACTGATTACGATAAGGTTATATTGTCATCATGCCAGCATCAACGCTCTATGCCGAGATCGAGGAAACCATTGCTACAGAAATCGCCCAGGGCGAGTATCGCCCCGGAGATCAATTACCGACCGAAGATGCACTGCTCCAGCGATTTCAGGTGAGCCGCATCACTGTTCGTCGGGCGATTCAGAATCTGGTTGGTCGCGGCTTGCTCGAGATTCGTCGTGGACTTGGCACGTTTGTTCTGTCGCCGCGAATCGAAGCGGAGATCACAAAATTAACGGGCTTCGTCGAGGACATGAATGCGGCCGGGCGAAAAGCCTCTGCCCGCGTGGTCAGTCACGGTGTCGTTCCCGCCTCGACTCGCGTTGCAGAACGCCTTCAATTGACAAAGGGGACCAAGGTGATGCAGATCAAGCGGGTGCGGCTCGCCAACGACATGCCGATCTCTTTTGATGAGACATATCTACCCCTCCCCCTTGGAAAGCAGATCGTGCATAACGATCTGCGGCTGCATCCGATCTTCACTCTTCTCGAAGAAGAATTTGGAGTCCCTCTAGTCGAAGCAGACTATGAGTTGGAGGCGGTGATCGCAACCAGAGCCGTCGCTGACGCCCTTCAAGTAAAGGTCGGTTCTCCGATCTTTCAGATCGAGCGAACCTCGATGACCACCGGCAATAAGCCGGTTGACTATGAGGTATTGTCTTATCGGGGCGATCTCGTTCGCTTCGTCACCAAGCTTCTTCGTCATCCTGGAAACTCGACCAGGACTCATGCGTTGCGCTCCAGTAAGCGATAGCGATCGATGGACCACGGGCTTGGGTTGAGGAATGCGAGAGCCAGGATGCACGCGATATAGAGAAGGTCGCATTCGTATCCAGGAGGTCCGAATTGCGCTCGACCATCCACGATCGCCTTGATTTTGATCGAACTAAAGCCATAGGGGAGATGGACCGTAAACATCCCGACGAGCAGGACCATCAGCGTCGGAACGCTCACCCACACGATAAACGCGCCGAAAAGAAGCGCTGCTCCTCCCAGCAACTCTATGGAAATCGTGAGGTAAACCGACAGATGCGGGAACGGAACTTGCAGGGACGTGAGAATCACTGCGAAGGCTTCCGGGCCCTTGACGATCTTCGCCCAACCGTGTTGTACAAAGCCACAACCGGCGATGGCGCGAAGTGGTATCGCGGCGTAGCGCTGCAAGACGGAGGAAATGCGTGTTGTCGCGGTAAGTTGGGATTGCGTTGGCATGAATTCTTCCTTCTGGATCAAACTTTGATTTGAAAAACTCGATGCAATTATGATGTTATAATGTCCGATGAGGTTAGAGAATTTTCATGCCTGAGATTCGATCAGAGGCCACGGCGCACCCTTCCGTACGTGAGGCGCTCGGATTCTGGTGGAAACTGGGCTGGATCAGCTTCGGAGGCACAGCAACTCATCTCGCGATCATGCATTCGGAGCTGATTGAGAAGCGACGCTGGGTCGATTCTGACGATTTCTTCCATGGACTGAGTTACTGCATGCTGTTGCCCGGACCTGAGGCACAGCAGCTCGCCATCTACCTTGGTTGGAAGTTGCACGGGAAGATAGGCGGATTCCTGGCCGGTACGTTGTTTGTTCTTCCCTCGACCGTCATCCTGCTGGGACTCAGTTTGCTTTATGCCCGATACGGAACTCTCCGTTGGGTGAACTTCCTGTTCCTCCTGTTGAAGCCGATTGTCGTCGCTTTGGTTTTGCGCGCACTTTTTCAAATCGGCCGTCGCGCTCTCAAATCCGCCCCGCAATGGTTTGCGGCAATCGCATCGTTCCTCGCTCTCATACTGTTGCATATTCCACTGCCTTGGATTATGGGAGTGATTTTTGCTCTGGGCATCATCCTGGGGATTATCGCGCGCCGGAGAGGGATAAATCGCTCCACATCTAAGGAGAAGAAGGTAGGTTATCGGCCTGGCGCCGAATGTTGGAGGACCATTCAAATCGCAGGTGGATGCGCCGCCATCGGAAGCCTTCCGTTGCTGCTGTTACGAATCTTCGGATGCGATTTTCCGTTCTGGATCAGGCTGTCCGCCTTTTTTACTCAGACAGCTTTTGTGACCATAGGCGGCTCATACACAGTGATTCCCTACGTGGCGCAAATAGCCGTAATGAAATTCTCCTGGTTAAGCCATGCGCAGATGTTGGACGGATTTGCGCTGGCGGAGACAACTCCGGGACCACTGATTATTGTTGTCGGATTCGTGGGGTTTATGGCTGGATTTCATCATTTTCACGGATCTATTCTCATGGGAGCAGTCGCCTTGCTGGTCACGATCTTCTATACTTTCCTGCCTTGTTTCCTTTTTATTTTCATCGGGGCGCCGTGGATTGCAAGATCCGGTGAAAACCAGTTGCTCCGACCCGCGCTAAAGCTCATCCCGGCCGCAGTTGTTGCAGCCATCCTTCAGCTTACAATCTTCCTGGCTCGCGGAGTGCTCTTCCCGGCCGGTTCGAGCAGACCGGACCTCTCGGCTGCGCTCTGCATGATCATTGCGTTCCTTTTGATTCACCTAAATTCTCAACGGACGTCTCGCAAGCCCGATCGCATTTCACGCGCTTAAGTGAACTGTGCTGAGACAGGCAGAAATCACTTCATCCGGATGAGCTTCGCGGATTCCGGTTCTCAACGAGCCGGTGAATTGTTCATTCACTCGTCGAGGCGATCTTCCATGAATGATGCGCATACTGCTCGATGTCGCGGCCTGCTGTCAGGGCACGCAACCTCGAAGGCAGCAGGTAGCTGACCAGCAAACAATTCCGGGAATTTAGTGGTATCTCCCGCGGCGGGCGCGGCAGGGGTCCCAGACTGCATGATTTTGCAGAGAGCTTTTACCTGGAGGCTCTCGCCCGCGACGCGCGCAAGGCGCACGAACAGCCCTCAATCGGCATTTTACTGTGCGCCAGCAAAGAGGATAAGGTCGTGGAATAGGCTCTGAATCGTATGCTGTCTCCGGCGTTGATCGCCGACGATCAGACGATGCTTCCAGACAAGAAACTACTCCAAGGCAAGCTCAATGAGTTGTACAACCAAAATGCCAGCGAAGAGGACGAGGGCATCCGTAAACTTAAGGGAGTTTCACGCCGCAAGCGCCCGGTAATGGGTCTTCGGTCCGATTTTGAAAAGGGCGGCAACATTCTGCCGGTCCTCGCCCTGGTTGATCAACTTGCGGGGTGGGCTATCTGCTGCGGAGTCAATTGCGACTTACGGCCGGTTTCACGTCCCGGCGCGGCGTGGCCTTCACCCCGGCGCGGGTCCGTTCACTGATGAGGCTGCGCCCCAGTTCGGCCGATTGGGAGAACTGCAATAGGCGAATTTGACGCCAAAGTAAGCTTTGCTCGTCGCACTCTCGCATTCTTTATAATGAAACCCCGGAGCCTTGCCCTTGACGAGACCAACTGAATGTCTTGACGGTGATGACGCTCTCGCGCGCGGCGCCTGGGTGGAGGCACGCGAAGCCTACGAAAGAACACTCGCGAGGCGTGAGTTCCCCGAAGCCCTTGAGGGGCTGGGGAACGCCGCATGGTGGCTCGACCTCTCCGATCTGGTATTCGGTTCCCGAGAGAAGGCATATCGTCTGTACCTCACGCGGGGAGACCGCGCCGAGGCCGCCCGAGTCGCCGTCTGGCTGGCGTGGGATTACTGGGCCTTTCGCGGCGAAAGCGCCGTTGCCAACGGATGGCTGCAACGCGCCCGCCGGCTGCTAGACGGGCTGCCTTCCTGCTCGGAACGCGCATGGCTGGAAGTGCGGGAGGGATCGTTCCGCCTGCTTGAGGAGGGTGACCCGGTGCGAGCTCTTGCCCAGGCCGCCGAAGGCATCCGCATTGCACAAGAGGTCGGGAACATCGACCTTGAGATGCTGGGTCGCGCGGTTCAAGGTCTAGCGCTTGTTGCATCCGGGGCTGTCTCGGAAGGCATGTCCAACCTCGACGAAGTGAATGCAGCTGTAATTGCAGGGGAGTTGACGAACCGGGTCGCGATCGGACTGGCCGGGTGCTATCTGATCGCGGCGTGCGAACGGGTCCGCGACTATGACCGCGCTGTGCAGTGGTGCAAGAGACTGAAGGAGTTCTGCGCGAAGTGGGGCTTACGTCCGCTGTTCGCGGTATGCCGCACACAGTATGCCTCAATTTGTCTGTGGCGCGGAACCTGGCTCGAGGCAGAAGAGGAGTTGTGTGCCGCGAGTGACGAATTGGCCGCGAGCCGCCCTGCAATGAAGAGCGATGCACTGGTGCTGCTGGCGGAGCTGCGCCGCCGTCAGGGCCGCCTTCAAGAAGCCGCGGCGCTCGTCAATCAGACACCGCCGCATGGGGCTGGGTTGTTGGAACGTGCCGAACTGGCATTCGATTGCGGCGACTATCCTGCCGCGGCCGAACGTGCTGAGCAATATCTGCGTCACAGGCCCACCTCCAACCTGACCGATCGCGCATCGGGGCTGGAGATTCTGGTACGCGCGTTGACCTGTCTCCAGGATTGGGAAAATGCGAAGGCTGCACTTGGCGAGTTATCCGGCATCGCCGCCCTCGTTGCCACGCTGCCACTGCAGGCGGCAGCCAGCTTCGCCTCCGGCTACATCGCGATGGGAGAAAACAAGGCGGATGCGGCCCGAAAATGCTTCGAAGACGCTGTCGATTTATACCTTCGCAGCGGCGCGCCATTTGAAGTTGGGCGCGCGCGCATCGAATTGGCCCGCGCCCTTGGCAAGGTTGGACGGATCGAAGCTGCCCTTGATGAGGCCCAGCGGGCAAAGATTCTCCTCTCAGAGCTCAACGCAGAGCTCGAATCGGCGCGGGCTCAAAGCGTTCTCGAAGAGCTTGCCCCGTTGCTACAAAGCAATCAAGCTGCGGTATCGCTGAAAGCGAGGAGCAGTGAGCTGACCAGGCGCGAAATTGAGGTCTTGCGCCTGGTAGCCGAAGGCCTCAATAATCAAATGATCGCCGAACGGCTGTTCGTGAGCGAGCACACGGTCCATCGCCATTTGTCGAACATCCTGAACAAGCTCGACGTTTCGACACGCTCGGCCGCTGTGGCACAGGCCCTCCGTCGCGGCCTGCTCATTTAGCGGTCACGATGGCCCATTCGGGCCAATTTCGCGTGAGGAATGAAAATGGCCCGCAGATGCGATGCGGGGGCCGACGGTTGCCTTTTATGTTGTTCATTCAGGCCGGCGCTTTAAGCCGCGCCCTGGGAGGCAAAAGATGAGAACACTACTTTCTGCGATCGCAGCCGCCGCCCTTCTGGCTAGCGGATCGTGCGCTGCTATTCATGCGCAAAGTCAGAGCCACGTGATCCAAACCCCCGGCGAGGCGCTCTGGGGGCCTGCACCGCCCATGCTGCCTGCCGGATCACAGATCGCTATATTGGCAGGCGATCCAACCAAGCCTGTTCCGTATACGATTCGACTGAAGTTTCCAGCCAACTACGCTATCCCGCCTCATTCGCACCCAAGCGACGAACACGTTGTGGTGGTTTCAGGGGCGTTGACCTTCGGAATGGGGGACAAGTTGATCCGGAGTGCTGCCACGAACAAAACTCTTTCCACAGGCGGTTTTGCGCTTATGCCGGCAAACATGAACCACTTCGCATACACGACGACCAAGGAAACGACAATTGTCCTCTATGGGCAAGGGCCGGTCGAGTTCAAATACGTGAACCCGGTAGACGATCCGCGCAATTCAGATGGAATGACGAAAGTGGGGTAGCTGCCTTAGTGCAGTAGTGTCTATATTTAGTGGTGGAGAGCGCAGCGAATCCGCGAG
>Ga0208193_1000975_pt1 | contig 13160 bp, 14 predicted proteins | sample June2015DPH_17_2_FD_184716 | JGI IMG/M metagenome (GOLD analysis project Ga0208193, IMG submission 184716) | Peatland microbial communities from SPRUCE experiment site at the Marcell Experimental Forest, Minnesota, USA - June2015DPH_17_10... | ecosystem: Environmental > Terrestrial > Soil >...
CCTGACAATTGCTTCGGTTTGCGGTCGACCAGTTCGGCGATGTCCAGCATACGGGCGGCCTCGTCGATCCGCGTCTTGATCTCGGCCTTCGGATAACGCTTCAGGCGCAGTCCGAACGACATGTTCTCGGCAACCGTCATATGCGGATAAAGCGCGTAATTCTGAAACACCATCGCGATGTCGCGGTCCTTCGGCGGCACGTCGTTGACGACGTCGCCTCCGATCATGATGTCGCCGTCGGTAATATCCTCGAGGCCCGCGATCATCCGCAAGGTGGTCGATTTTCCGCAGCCGGACGGGCCCACCAGCACGACGAATTCGTGGTCGGCGATATCGAGGTCGATGCCGCGCACCGCCTCGACGTCGTCGTAACGCTTGACGACCTTCCGCAACGTGACGTCTGCCATGAGCATCAACCCTTTGTCGCGCCGGCGGTCAGGCCGGCGATATAGTAGTCCATCAGGAAGGCGTAGATGATGAGCGGCGGCGCGGCGCCGAGCAGGGCGCCGGTCATGATCTGTCCCCAGTTGAACACGTCGCCCTTGATCAGCGTGGTGATGATGCCGACCGGCAGCACCAGTTGGTCGGTCGACGTGGTGAAAACCAGCGGATAGAGAAATTGCGCCCATGAGACCGTGAACGCGAAGATGGTTGCGGCGATCAGGCCAGGCAGCGCCACCGGAATAAAGATGCGGGTCAGCGTCTGAAACCACGACGCGCCGTCGATGATGGCGGCTTCATCGAGTTCCTTCGGAATCGACGCGAAATAGCCGATCATGATCCAGGTGCAGAATGGCACGGTCAGGGTCGGATACACGATCACCAGCACATACCATTTGTTGATCAGCTGAATCCCGGTGAGATCGCCGAACACCGCGAACATCTTGAAAAGGGGCAAAAACAACAGGGAATCCGGGATGAGGTAGGTCAGAAACACTCCGGTTGCGAGGGTCGCGGATCCCCAGAACCGCATCCTGGCCAGGGCGAACGCCGCCGGTACGCTGATCAGCATGGTGATCGCCACCACCAGGATCGAAACCAGCGCCGAGTTTCGGAAGAATGTCAGGAACTGGTTCGATGTCAGCAATCTGACGTAGTTTTCCAATGTCGGGTGATAAACCCACCACGGATTGGTCGCGGCCGAAATCTCGGCGCTGCTCTTGAGCGACGTGATCAGCATGTAGAGCGGCGGCACCAGCGAGAAGATCGCAAACAGCGTGAGGAAGAAGTACGACCACCGCAGCGCCCAGGTCCGGTCGCGGCGCATGCTGCCATATCCGGCAGCGCGGGTCGGTGCCGCCTTGTCGATCATCACGGCATTCGTCATCAGGCTTCATTCCCGCGTTTGGTGATGTCGCGCAGGATGAAGATCGCAGCGACGGCGAGGATCGGCACCATGAACAGCGAGACGCTGGCGCCCAGCGGAATATCGCTGCCTTCGATGCCGACCCGGAACGCCCAGGTCGCGAAGATATGGGTATGGTCGAGCGGTCCGCCGGAGGTCAGGATGCGCACAATGTCGAAATTCGCGAAGGTCACGATCAGTGAAAACAGCGTGGTGATCGCGATGATGTTGCGCATCATCGGCAGCGTTACATACCAGATGCGCTGCCACCAGTTGGCGCCGTCGATCGCGGCGGCTTCATACAGTTGCTCGGGCACCGATTTCAGCGCCGCCAGATACATGATCATGAAGAACGGGGCGCCATACCAGATATTGACCAGGATGACCGAGAAGCGGGCCCAGTCGGCGTCGCCGGTCCACGCGATCGGCCCGATTCCGAAGAACGAAAGCGTGTAGTTGAAAGCGCTGTAGGATGGATCGAACAGCCACAGCCAGGCCAGCGTGCTCATCGCCGGCGGAATCACCCACGGCACCAGCAGCATTCCGCGCCACTTGCGCTGCCCCTTGGCAGGGATGTTGTGGACGAAGTGGGCGACGATGAAGCCGATCAATGCCTTGAAGATGACGGCTGAAATCGCAAAGATGCAGGATTGCTTCACCACCAGCCAGAAGGTTTCGCGCTTGAACAGGAATTCGAAATTGCCGAAGCCGATGAAGCGTTGCATCGACTTGTTCAGGGTAGCGAGGTGCAGCGAGTAGAACGCGGGGTAAAGCACCATGATGCCGACCAGAAGGATCAGCGGCAGCGTCATCAGAAAGGCCGCGGTCGACTTGCGCTTGAGCGTGGCGCGCAAACTGGAACGCTTGCGTACAACGCGCGCCTGGGCAGCGCTGTTCGGTTGAAATACGGCATCAACCATGGTTCGTCTTCCCCGTCCGTTCCATGTCAGAGGGCCGGCGGCCGGAAATGCTTCCGGACCGATCACCCGAGCGTGTGATCAGGGCCTCCGTGCGTCGCCTCGACATCACGATCCTCGCTCATGCCGCGGCGGTCGGCGACCGCCGTGGCGAACTCCTTCCCATCAGCTCCGCATGTAGCCTTCGCATTCGCCTTCCGCCCAGGACAGTGTCGTTTCCATCGCTTCGCCCTGATAGTACCTCACGCACATTTTTGTCAGGATGGCTTGCCCATAGATCTGCTGGGCGACCTTCGGAGGCGCCGGCGACGCGGCGATCGACAGGATTTGATGCTTGTATGGATTGGGATAATGGAACAGCGTCCCCTTCGGCGGCCCTTCCTCAGCCCAGGTCTTGAGGGTCGTCAGCTTCTCGAACGCCGGCAGGTCGAAACCACCGCTGGCTGCGACAAACCTCTCGATCGAAGCCGGTTGCGACAGATGCACGAGCAGGCTCTTGGCGGCTTCCTTGTTCTTGGAGAATTTCCATAGGCTCCAGAAGAACGGCAGGAATGGTGCAAATCGGCCTTTCGGTCCGACCGGGAAGCCGTGGGTCCAGCATTGCTCCGCGACCTGCGGTGCATCGCGCTTGGCGACCGCCCAGGCGCTCGGCGGATTCATGATCATCGCGCCGCGGCCGGAAATCAGCCACTTGTTGTTCGATGCGTCATCCCACGCCGTCGCGTCCGGCGGCAGGAAAGGGATCAGCCTCTTGTAGAATTCAAGCGCCTGCCGCACCTCGTCGGTCTTGACCGTGATGTTGCTCCTGGCGTCGACCAGTTGGGCGCCGAAGGCCTGGAAAAACGCGCCCGCGGTATCGATCGAGTCGTAGGTTTCGCCGAGCCCGATGCCGAAGGGAACGCCGCCCTTGTGACAGGCCTCGGCCGCCTTCAGGAAGCTCTCGGTGGTCCAGCCGTCCGCCTTGGGTGGGCTGCCGGCCGGATACATTTCCTGGACGTCGATGCCGGCAAACTTTTTCATCAGATCGATGCGGGAGCAGGGGCCCTTGATCTGGCAGCCGCTGCTGGCGGGAACGGCGAGCCACCTGCCGTCCAACTGGCCGAGATACTGCACCGTGCCGTTCACCTCGCCGTTCTGCCGGATCAGCGGCTCCATGATATCGTTGACGGGCTCCAGCATGTCGGAATTGGCGTGGGGCCACCAAGTCGGCATCGCAAGGATATCATGGCCGGATTTCGCCGCAGCTTCGGCGGCGATCGTCACCAGAATCTTGTTGCCCTGGCTGGTGATGAAGTCGATCGCCACCTCGACCTTTTCCTTGTCGGCCCATTCATTGACCAAATCGGTACAGACCTTGTTGGCTCCGGGCACCCAGTGATCCCAAAAGCCCATCGTGAGTTTGCCGGCCGCATGAGCGGTTCGCACAAACGGGGCCGCGATCAACGCCGCCGGTGACAGCGCGGTAGCGGCTACGAATTGCCGTCGCGAAAGCGTCTTCCGTGACATGGCGTTACCTCCCTGGTGAGCCAATCGTCGTAGGGCAGAAATCCCGTTATTATTATTCTTTCTTGATTATTCTTTCTTGGTGGTCGGCAGGGTCGGAACCGGCGCTGCGACGCGGCGCGAAGATTTCGTGCCGGCGATCAGAGCAGAATTGCCGGCCGCTGTCGAGAAATCAGGTCTTCGGATTCCGAAAACAACGCCGTGATCGAATTGGCGGCGGCGGAAATTCCAGAGGTTCGTTGATCCTGAAATCGCGATGCTTGAGTCGACTATTTGTCGGCTCGACGAGCATACTGCGCTGCACACAGCAACGGAGATGGGTTCGAGAGGCAATGATCTTGCGGCTTCGGTCTTCGTTGATGAATGCGCGGCTGCCAGATTTTTCTTGATCGGGACAACGCGGTGCGTTGGTGGACTTGCTTGGTCTGAAAACGATAATGTGCGGATCAGGCAGAGACTCATCCCCCCAGAACCGTCCAACCGGACTATTCCAGCTTCGACCGTGGAGACCCAACAATGATCAGCACGACACCGATCTCGCTTGCGCAGCCAGGATTGCGTTTCGCGCTTGGGATAATGGTCGGGATGCTTCTCAACCCGATTTCGGCGGTGGATGCGCAAGGTTTGGTTCAGGGCGTTCAGCAGGGAGCCCAGGAGGGTAACAAGGCGGCCGGCCCGGTCGGCGGCGTGTTGGGAGGCGCGATCGGCGGCGTCGTCGGCGTATTCACCGGCGTGCTTGGCGTTGGAAACAACGGCCAGGCGGCGCCGGCGACGAACGGGGCCAAGCAGCAGCCCGGTCCCACCAAGGCTGCCAAGGCCGGTAAAGGCGGGAAGGCAACCAAGACGCCGGCGGTGCTGACCCAGGAAGGCGAGCCGCAACTGAGCGCCGAACAGATCGTCGCCGACAGCGACGCGAATATCGATCGGATCAAGGCTGAACTGAACCTCACGCCGGAACAGGAGAAGAACTGGACCGGCTTCAACAGTGCGATGCACGATCTCGGCCACAACGGCGCCGACCGCCTTAATCTGAGAATCGCACGCGCAAAGCGTGACCCGCCGGACGACATCATCGAGCAGATGCGCAACGAAGCCCAGTTTCTCAACGATCGTGCACAGGATCAGCGCAATGTCGCCGATGCCGCCGACCCGCTATTCGCCAGCCTCGACGACAAGCAAAAGGCCATTTTCATCCAGGAAATGGTCCGTCTCAGTCATGAGCGGGGGCTTGACTAGACCGCCTTCCGGCGCGAGCCGACGCGGCCGGCCGCGAATAGCCGGGCACACGTGCCCTGGGGTAGGGTGAAAGGCGCGGCACCCGGCTATCCTGCCGCAGCGGCGCGGCCCTTCAACTCGTCATGCAAAATTGTGGAAAAGCTGACCGTTTCGCGCCGCAGAGATGGCTGTGTCGTGACCTTATGGGGAAACCGCGATCCGGTGCAGGTCCGGAAGCGCGGGCGGATCAGGCGCTGGGAAAATTCAGCTCCACGCCGACGCCATCGGGATCGTAGAGAAAGATCTGCGTATCGCCGGTGCGCGGCACAATGCTTTCGCGGAATTTCACGTTCCTGGATCGCAGCCGCTCGCGTACGCCTTCAACATCGCTCGCAGCGAAGGCGATATGGTCGAGGCGACCGGTGTCGTCGAACTTCTTTTCGGTGCCACGCACCACGATACCCTCGCGGGGCTTGCGCGTGCCCATCAGGTGCACGGTGGCAGCGCCGCCCGAATAAAGCCAGTAGCCGGGGAAGTCGAGCGGCGGACGATCGCCGTTCTCCAGTCCCAGAACATCGCAATAGAAGTTCTTGGAACGTTCCAGATCGGAGGGTTCGATCGTGTAGTGCTGCAGTCCGCCCAGTGGCATGGGAGTTCTCCTTAAGACAAAGGTCAAGTCGTTATCGACGCCTATCAGGCGGTGGCGGCCAGCTCCCGGTCGATCTGCTCGATCGACTTGCCCCGGGTCTCGAACCCGAAGAAGTAATACACCACCCCGGTCATCAAAAACCAGCAACCAAGATAGACGAAAGCCAACGGCACCTTCGGTAACGGGACGTCGGGCTTGAGGTAGTTGCCGGAACCCACGATCATGGCTAGTCCCACCGGCCCGATGATCTTGCCGATGCCGCCGAAGCCATAGGCCGAGCCCATGCCCGATGTTCTGAGGTGCGAGGGCCAGACCTCCGCCGCGTAGGGGCCGACGATCGCGAAGCCGCCGTCGGCGAAAAAGAAGGTCGCGGCCAGCAGCAGCCAGAACACCGATACGCCCATCAGCATCGCATCATAATGATAGCCGGCGACGATGGTCATGATCCCGGCGCCGAAGCCTAGCAGGCCGCCCGCGGTGCGCCTCCCCATCGACTCGGAGAAAAAGGAGAAGCAGAGCCGGCCGACGAAACCGCAGACCGAGAGCAGGATCATCATCCTGGCAGCTTCCTGCGGCGTAACCTTGAGCAGCAGCACGAACAGCGACGGTACCCAGAGCGTGATGCCGTAGACGCCGGTCTGCGCGCCGGCATTGCCGAGCCAGGAGACGAGCAGGCTGCGTGGATATTTGAAGAGGTCGAGCCAATGGCTCTTGACCACTGGGCCGGCGTCGGCCGCCGTCGGCAATGGTAACGCCGATGGTTCTATCCGCAGCGCCCAGGCCAGCGACTGGCGGGCCTCCTCATAGCGGCCCTGTCGACAAAGCCAGCGCGGCGATTCCGGGACCCACATGCGGACCAGCAGAACAAGCAGCGCGGGCACCACGCCGACGGCGAACAGCAGCCGCCATTCGCCGGAGCCAACCACCGCGCCCATCACCGCGCCGAGCGCCACGCCGAGCGGGATGACGCAGGTCACGAGGCCGCCCACCCAGCCGCGCCGGGAAGAGGGCATGAACTCCTGCACCAGCGGCAGGTCCACGCAATACAGGCCGCCCACGCCGACACCCACGAACAAGCGCATGATGGCGAGATAGATCCAGCCATTGTCGGGCGTGAAATAGAGAAGACCGGTCGCGATCGAGAAGTTCAGCACGGTGCCGATGAAGACCTTGCGGCGGCCGATGCGGTCGGCGAGCCAACCCCACGCAAAGGCACCGACGATGGCGCCAATGCCGGAGCTCATCAAAACGACGGCCGACTGACCGAAGGTGAGCTTCCAAGGCCCGATCAGGAACGCAAGCACAAAGCCGATCAGGAAGTAATCGAAGAATTCCAGGGCGTCGCCGATGATGGCCGCGGCGAGGATTTTGATCTGGTTGGCGGTCAGCCTCGTCCGTTGATCGAGAATTTCGAACACGGCGTTTCTCCCCTGGCGCTTGTTCATTTTGAACGGGCGTTGCGCCTACGCGCCGATCATGCCGGCCAAGCTACCGCCTCGACATCGTGAACGGAAGGGTGCCGCTTTGGAAAGCGCGACGGAGATGCCGATATCCAACAGGGATCGCGGACAAAAATTCGCGATCCCGCGTACCGGAACCGAGCCAAGGCAGGCTGGTCATCGGCAGAATGGCCAGCGGCAGGTCCGGCGAGTTCAACTTTTGTCTAGTGTCTCGGGCTCGGCGCCTCGGGTTTTCAATTCACCTCGACGAACGCGATCTGGCCTGATTTATTTAACCTTTGCCGCTATTCTTGCTGCAACTGGCAGTCGAGGCCGTCGTCGATGGAAGAGAAGCGGAAATACCCACGGACCGAAATCAGCGAGCCGGCCTACGTGTCGTCGGGCGGTTCGGTCATGAGCTGCGTGGTTCGAAATATCTCGGCCGAAGGCGCCGCCATCGATATCGAGAACCCCACTTTCGTACCGGCACGCTTTCGCCTGGTGATGGCAGACGACTCCTCAGTCTACGAATGCAGAATTGCCTGGATCCGGCAAAAACGGATCGGCCTGACATTTGTTGCAAAGCCAAACGGGTCTCATCAGGATCACGGCGAATGAGCGCATTTGCGCGCTGCGCCGTCGGCACATGGCACGGCACATCGCGCCGTGACTCGGCCCTCATTTCTTCAACAGCGACCTGATCTTCTGGTCCAGTTCCTCGAACGACATGCTGCCCTTGAGCATCTCGCCGTTGACGAAGAAAGTCGGCGTCGCATTGACCTTCAGCACCTCGTAGGCGAATTTTTTATCGGCGGAGAGCTTGTCGAGCACCCCCTGATTCTTCACGCAGGCCTCGACCGCCTGTTCGCTCATCCCGGCCTGTTTGCCGATCAGCATCAGGTTTTCTTTGGTCTGCGTCATCAAGGCATCCTGTTGCTTGAACAGGGTTTCGATGGCGTCGAAGAATTTCCCGGCATCGTCGCTTGCGATGCAACGCGCCAGCATCGAAATAACCGCGGCCTTGATGTCGAGCGGGAATTCCCGAAACACGAAATGCACCTTGCCGGTGTCGATGTATTTCGACCGCAGCATCGGAAAAACATTCTCTTCGAAGGCCGCGCAATGCGGGCAACTCATCGACGCATATTCGACGATGGTCACCGAAGCCTTGACCGGCCCCAGCGCCATATCGGGCAGCGACGCCGGTTTGGCCGCGAGTGCGGCCGTGGCATTTTGCGCCTTCGCGGCGCCGACAAGAGGCAGGGGCATGGATGCGATGAGAGCGGCGAATGCCGCCAGCGAGAGCGCGGCGTTGAAGACGCGACGGACAACGGTCAAGGATCTGCTCCGAAATAGGCGCGGGTTCGCACGCTCAGATAGTTGCATTGGCTAGCTTGAAACGACCATTCAGGCAATCGCAGACCTGCTGGTCATCTGGAGGAGAACAAACAAGCTGACGGCGCCGACCTTGAGCAGCTTGATCCTGCGGAAGATACGAGACGTGAAGCACCGCTATTATTCAGGCTGGTCGGTCTTCGGTTGAGCGGCCGTCCGGCTTGGTCACTTCCTCGCCGCCCGCAGATATCCGGGCATCCTGTTCGGCTGCGCCGACATGGTAGCCCACCGGTAGGTTCGCCGCCCATCCAGTCGGCAGGTCTGCCATCCGTCCGCCGGGGAATGCGGCCGCCCGCGCAAGCTGGCCGCTGCGGGCGCCGTCTCGCGAACCGAGGCTCACGTAGCATTGGCGCCAGGGGGATGTCACCTGTCATTGAGATCGTTGGTGTTTTCCGATTGGTTGTAAAATAGATTGCCGCCAGGTTCCGCCCGTTGCCGCGTGTGTAAAAGCGCCGTTCTCTGGTTCTATCGGAGCTTTTCCGGGGACCGAATTTCAGGCGGTTCGATCCCTGACTGTCATCCAGCCCACGATCAGGGCGGCACGCTGCCAGCCGGTCGCCCGCGTACGTTGCCGGCGCGAGCCGATGGCATGGCGTCAACGGGGATCGCGGCGATAAGCCATCCGCGGCCGTCGAGGCGCCGCGGACAAGTTTCATGTTCATCGAGGGATACGGCAGGGCGAGCAGGGTTTTATCGATGCGTGTTTTTTGATCCGCCGCCAGACGGTCAGCTGGGCGCGGACCAGTCATTTCCCCTTCGCTGTCGGTCGATCGACACGCATCTCCTGGGATTCCTCGGGCCCTTTGGCGAGCCAAGGCCTCAGCTGGGGCCGCGGCTCGGGCAGAGCGTCTTCTTCGGCAGGCTCAGGACTGCTTTTGCGAAATGCCAAACCCGCGAATCCCACCATGACAAGCAGGCCTCCGACCACCATCAGCCAATGCGGGTATTGCATCACCAAGCCTCCTGGTGTGCGTCATTTCTTTGCCTTCAGCCCGAGCTCGACGAGGCGGCAGACCCGACGTAGTCCACCAGCCTTTTCAATAGCACCAGCAGCCGCGGTTAGTACAAACCCAAGATGTTCCTGCGGGGCAGTTTGGTGAAGTCCATCCTGCCTGCTCGATACGAACGCTCATGACCTTTTGGGTGGTTTGAGGAACCTGCTGGCTCAGAGAGCTTGGTCCGAAAGCTTTCAGGGCGAAAGCGACACCGATCAGCGCGAATGCGACAACACCGTTCAGTGCGAATCGCTTTCTCATTGCTGCCTCCGTCGTTCCCCTGGTCGTGGGACACATGCGACCACGATTTCCCCAGATGGGGAATTGTTTTTAACCAAAAAGGACCAGTGCGTCTTGGCTTTCGGAGTCCAAGCCCGCCGGTTAGGCGGCACCATTGACGGAAGCCGCCGGGGGGAGTTCGGTGCCTTTTTTACGGGCAACGGAACCGGCCGGTCCCTATCTTCGTTCTTTCGCGCGAGGTTGAGAGTATGGCTTACACGGCGATTTTGCGGCGAATCAGATTGCTCATTCCTGCGGATCGCGATGGACATTACAATGCCGTCCGCCGCGGTTTTGAGGAGGGAGATTTGACTGCTCCGGGCTTATCAATCCCGGATCTCGAATTGGCACGAGCGATCTCGGAATTCATGATGTTTCCTCCCAACGAAGCTTCGATTAAGACCCTCGAAAGGCGCCTGAATCCCCAACACTGATTTCCGGATTTAAGGCTCGCCCGGTGGAAAAAGGCCGCCAACCGAGGTGGCCTTCAACGCAGATCTGCCGGTCCTTTGCACTGGTAAGTTTCCGGATCGTGGTAGCGGCCCCTCCCGCAGGCCGAGAGAGCGCCATAGGCGGGTGAGGAAGCCGGCTCGGAGCGTACTCCGCAGTGCTTCTTGTCGAACGGACCGCGGGGGCGCGGGCGCTTGCCGCGCTCGGCAGCGACAATGGACAATGGCCATAACAGCAAAACGAAAAAGATGACGGTTCTGCGCATGAGCATCTCCCTGCTTCGAATCTAGAGAGTGGCCGAAGCCGCTCGGCTTAGGAACAAACCGGAGCGGAACGGATTGCAATGCGGGCCGTCGCTTTTTCCAGATTGAGGGCGGCCCGCGCGGCCGCCGGTAAACACACCCCCAGGAGCGTCCCGGCGGCCGCTTGCCTCTGTCGGTTCGGTGTGAACAAAATGACGGCTAGACACCTCATGCAATTGATCCAGGTCACCGCGGTGACGAGCGGCCATCCCAACATAATATTTGCAGCCGTTTCCCTAATTTCTTCAGGGCTGACGATTCTGTCGTGTGAATATTGGATCGAGTTATGGAGTCTGCCATGATCTCGCGGTTGAGTTGACTACCGCCCGGTCGTGCTGGCGGATAGACTGTGACGCAGCGTCGATTAGACTCGGGGCTCATGGACATGGAGTCCGTCAATGCGCATCCTGTTGGCCGTTTGTCTCGTGCTCGTCAGCGAGACCGCCGGGTTCGCGGAAACCGCAAAGCCCCTCGTTGATGACTGCCGGGCCTATCCTGCAAAATTCTCGCGGAGCTACGCCACGGGTCAATCGGAGGGCCGATGCCTCGGAGTCATCAAGACAATGATCGCTGTGGGTCCGTTCTTGACTAACGACATGAAATTTTGCCCGGGCGAGGCGACTCCTATCGTTGGTGTTGGTGTCGTGAACAGGTATGTGAAAGCCCATCCGGAGGTACTGAATCCAGACGGGGACGACCTGTTGGTCACACTGATGACGGCGTTCCGAAAGGAATGGCCGTGCAAATAACCGCCGCTGTCTGAGTGCCGCAGCGGGAAACACATTCAATCCTGAAACCCGATCCGTCCTGATCACGGTGGCGGCCCGCGCCGGCGCCGTCGTTCGTCAAATCACAACGGCCACAGGTGACATATCCCGGCGCGAAAGACCCATCAGCCAGGCTCGCAACGGCTGTGCCACGATCGGCTGGCAGTGGAGGCTGCATTATTCGTCGTAGCAATTCCCCTTAGCATCGCGGTCCCGATACTTGCCGCAACCTCCTCCGACCTGAACTATATCTCTCGACGAACCGGCCTTCACGATAGCACTCCCGTTCGCCGGCGCCGCGTTGGCGATAGGCGCTCCGAACAACTCAAGGCCTACGATCAGCGCACCCAAAAATGCAAACCAACGCGATTCCAGCTCCTCCTGTTGGCATATGAGGTCCGCGACGTTGTCTCATGCGTGGCTTGCGTGGTGGTGATTCCTTCGCATTTCCAACAGGCGTTCATAGCAATATGCCCGATACATCGAACAGATAATTGCCCACATGACCGAACCCTCCCGTTTGATCAACGGGGCCATGCTGCCTGGCAATTCGTTTCCGGGTGACTGCGTCTCCCGCCAAAAGTGGCTTCGTCGAGTGCCCGAATGGTTTCGTCGAGGCTCGCCGCCGTGGCGTGCATAGCCGGGCGCGGCAGCTTTCACCTACCCCAGGGTGCGCGCACTCGGCCAAGCGGCCTTTCTTCACGTCGGTAACCTCAGTACCGGGTGGTCGCAGGCCTTGCGGACGAGGGCAATCCGTCTTTCGCGGAAGGCCGCGGGCCGTTAAAAACCAGGCGCCCGGCGCCGAGTTCCGAAAGGGGTGGATTTTTACATCGGCTGAGATGGCGTTCGCGGTTTGCGCTTACGCTGCCAAGGGGCGGTCCGTTGGCTAGGCGTCTTCCGTCCATTTGCGGCCGTCAGGTGATGCGACTCGGACTTTGCCGGCGCCGAGCCCGCCTCGGGGGACGTGGCCGGCGTCCACAACAGGCGAAAGCCCCGCCTGGGGGAAACGGGGCTTTCTCATGGAGAAGCGGGGCGGGGGACCTCGCGCTTCATGAGTAGGTCGATGGATGCCGATAAAGGTTCAACAAATGATCGCGCGGGCGTGATGCAGCGCACAACCCGAATTGGCCTCAATCGTCCGTTGGAACCTTTGTTTCCTGCAGGGCGTTAGTTGCTGAAGTTCTCGAAAAAAAGAGCAGATGTGCGATGGCACTCGTGTTGGAAATAAACGTTGCTCTCTGGGTCATGATCGGCTGTGCGATATCAGAGGTTGCTCCGTTCGTCGGGCATCTGAACTAGGCCAACAGCCACTTCGTAACAGTGACCGTGACCCAACCGAACGCGGACAGCCAGCCGACCATCGCGACGGCAGTTGCGGTCAAATAGCAGATCCTGAAAGACCGCTCCCGTAATGTGGCTTTCCTGACGACCGCTGCCTCCATGGCCATAACTTCCGCGAGGCTGTTCATGGCACACTCCTCCCGTCGAACCACACGTGTTATTGGGCATCCAATATAGCGAATTGGTTCAACGCCTCAGTGACACAGCACGACCTTGTGAACTGCGGCAAGAAGAGGCTAAAGCGACCGGCCGGTCTGTGCACTTTGTGACATTAGAACTGTGCGAACTCACTCGCGGACTCGCCGGCGGGCTTCCTGGAGTCGGGGAGGGGCTGTCAGCGCCGACCGCGGCCGGCCAGAAGCATCGCATGACCGATGGACGCACTCAGGTTGGTCCAGCAGCGCGGTGGCCGAATGACTGCGATCGCGGCGCGAACCCTTTTGGATATCCGCTTCGATCGGTCGATATCGGCCGGCGCGGGCTGGTCGAGGGCGGCGAGCGCCCGCTTGGCGGGCATTGGGGGCGTGATCTTTTCCATGATCGGCACCCTGAACGGCCGCCGA
>Ga0208193_1000976_pt1 | contig 13159 bp, 10 predicted proteins | sample June2015DPH_17_2_FD_184716 | JGI IMG/M metagenome (GOLD analysis project Ga0208193, IMG submission 184716) | Peatland microbial communities from SPRUCE experiment site at the Marcell Experimental Forest, Minnesota, USA - June2015DPH_17_10... | ecosystem: Environmental > Terrestrial > Soil >...
ATGCAGCTGGCGGCAAACGGTGGTTCGCCTGAGCAGAGTGCGGTGGATGAGGATGAGCGGGCGGTGTTGCGGCGTCTGATCGATGGGTTGCCGGAGGAGTTGCGGCAGCCGCTGGTGCTGTCGTCGGTGGAGGAGATGACGTCGCGCGAGGTTGCGGAGGCGATGGGAATTCCTGAGGGTACGGTGCGAACTCGGGTGATGCGGGCAAGAGCTGAGTTGAGGCGGCGGTTTGTGGCGATGACGGAGGGGCAGCGATGAAAGATGCGATGGAGTTCGAGATGCTGCTGGATGATGTGCTGCGCGAGGTTGCGAATCCTGAGCCGATGGATGGATTGAAGCAGAGAGTGATGATGCAGATGGAGATGGCTTCTGCGCACACTCTGATGGCGGTGAAGACGGAGGCTGCGGGTGGGTTGTTTGTGATGGAGTCGAGGCGCGAGGGCTTTCTTGTTTCGATTTGGAATGGTTTGCGGGAGCTGGTGTCTCCTGTGATGCTGCCGCCGCTGGCGCTGGAGTCGCGGTCGGTTGCTGTGGTCGATCGCATGGACGGCGGTATGAGCTATCGCGCGACTGGATGGGCGGTGTTGGCGCATGTCTTTGCGGTTCTGGTGATTGGGTATGCTGCGACGACGCGTATCCATCTTGCTGCGCCTGTGAGATCGCTGGAGGTGTCGCAGTTGAGTGTTCCACCCCAGGCTTCGCCGAAGACGACGGCGATGGGTGGCGGCGGTGGGCAGCGTGGGCCTACGCCGGTGACGAAGGGAACGCCGCCGAAGTTTGCGGAGCAGCAGATTGTTCCGCCTGCGGCTTCGCCGTTAATTGAGCCGAAGTTGGAGATGGAACCGACGATTGAGGTACAGAAAGATGTGAAGATGGCGAGCAGCCTTCCGCAGATTGGCGTGGCGAGCTCGCCGCTGGTGGGGATGTCGATGGGGAATGGGTCGGGGACCGGGTTGGGGCAAGGCAATGGCCCGGGAATGGGTCCGGGCTCTGGGGGAAATGTTGGTGGTGGCGTGAGGCAGATTGGCGGAGGGGTGAGCGCGCCAGTTCTGGTGTATGGGGTTGATCCGGAGTTCTCCGAGGAAGCGCGCAAGGCTAAGGTGTCGGGAAATGTGCTGGTGAATCTCTGGGTAGATGAGAAGGGGAATCCTTTGCATGTGCGTGTGGTTAAGGGGATTGGGATGGGACTGGATGAGCGGGCTGTGGCTGCGGTGAAGCTGTACCGGTTCAAGCCGGCGATGGAGAATGGAAAGCCGGTGACGGTGGAGATGAATATTGAGGTGACGTTTACGATTTTCTGAGCGGTTTCTCCTTCAGTCGAGGAGATGGGTAGAATCGAAAGTCATGTCGACGTGTGTTCGCTCGTATTCGAAGATCAACCTGGGGCTGGCGATTGGGCCGGTGCGGGCCGATGGGTTTCATGGGTTGACGACGCTGTATCAGACGCTGGGGCTGCATGATCTGGTGACGGTTTCGGCGCGGCGGGCTGAGAGTACGGCGATCTCGTTGACGACGAATCATCCGTTTGTGCCGCGGGATGCTCGGAATACAGCCTGGCGGATGGTGGAACGGTGTTTGGAGCGGCTGGGCGTGAAGGCGGAAGTCGAGATTGATATTGACAAGCGGTTGCCAGTGCAGGGAGGGCTGGGGGCTGGTTCGGCGAATGCCGTGGCGGCGCTGCTGGGGCTGGAGCGTGAGTTGGGAGTGGCTCTGCCGGGAGTGGAGCGGCTGAGGCTGGCGGCGGAGATTGGGTCGGATGTGCCTTTGTTTCTGCTGGGTGGAGCGGTTTTGGGGATTGGGCGGGGGGAGCAGGTGGTGCCGATGCCCGACCTGCCGAAGACGTGGTGCGTGGTTGCAGTGCCACAGGTGGGGGTTTCGACTCCGGCGGCGTTCAAGGCGTGGGATGCGCTGGTGGCGGCGAGCGAACCCGTCCAAGAACAGACAACGACAAGGGCAAGAACAAATGCGGGGGGCCTTCCCCTTCGACAAGCTCAGGGTCAGGATGACAACAACATGGAAGCGGCTCGATTGACTTCCCTGCCCCCAGTTGATAAGCTACAGGAGTTGAGTCTTGCTTACTCATCCCTATCTGCGAAGACTGGGGATCGTAAGCCCGGCACCTCCGGTATCCTTCGCGATTCGAGTTCCGAGAAAAAACGGAACTCCCTTGATGAACCTCAAGAATATGCGCTGAATGATCTGGCCGAGAATACCCTTCTTGCGCTTGTCCGCACCGGGATTGGAAGCGACGGTTCTTCTGGTCTGCATAATGACTTTGAAGACGTGGTGTTTCCTCAGTATCCCTCCTTGCGAATAACCAAGCGTCAGTTGATGGGTAGTGGTTCGGATAGCTCCGATGTAGATCGCAGTGCGATTTATGCGGCGCTTTCAGGTTCCGGCTCTGCACTGTTTGGACTTTACCGGTCCGAAGCGGAGGCAAAGGCGGCTCAGCAGCGCGTCCAGTCCACTGGCGTGCAGGCTCTTCTGACGGAGACCCTGCCAAGAGCAGAGTACTGGGAACGGATGTTCGCAGAGTGACGTTCGCAGAGTGACCTTGCCGGTCGCGATAGTAAGATCGAGATGTGCCGGCGAATTACTGGGCGATCGACTAACGGTAGGTCAAGAGACTTTGAATCTCTTTGTCTAGGTTCGAATCCTAGTCGCCCAACCACAAAGTCGACGCCAGAGCGAACAGGAAAATTTAGGGTTATTTTGCGGCAGCAATTTGCCGCTGAGTATGACAGTTTGGACTCCGCGAGAAACAAAGCGGAGGAAGAAGCGAGAAGTTTGAAAGACCGAAGTCTAGCTTTTTAGGATTCGCAACCAAGGATTCAAGAGAAGTACGGGGCCGCAACAAGGCTTCCGAAGACAATGCAGCAGGAACATTCAAGGTCAACCAACCTCGGAGGGTTTCACGTGAACAACAACGACACGACTGCGGTTCTTTCCCCTATTTCAGAGCAGGCTGATGAGACAAAAACGAGCTCTCAGCCTGCGAACGCGCTCTCTGTCCTGGACGGACAGAAGGCAGCTCCGGAAAAAAAGCGCTCCGGCCGGCTGACCGAAAACAAGCGCATCAAGATTTTTTGCGGGTCTTCGAACAAGCCTTTGGCCGAGGAGATCTGCAAGTTCGTCGGTGTGCCGCTGGGCGAGACCCGGTTGCAGAGATTCTCCGACGGCGAGGTTCATTTTCAGCTGCTCGAGAACGTTCGCGGCGCGGATGTTTTTCTCGTGCAGCCTACGTGTTGGCCGGTCGATCAGCATCTTGTTGAGCTGCTGATTATGATGGATGCGCTGAAGCGCGCCTCGGCCGGACGAATCACGGTCGTGATTCCCTACTATGGCTATGCGCGGCAGGATAGAAAAGACCGTCCGCGGGTCGCCATTACATCGAAGCTGGTTGCGGATCTTCTGACTACTGCCGGTGCGAACCGTGCTTTGCTGGTTGATTTGCATGCAGCGCAGATCCAGGGTTTCTTCAATATCCCGGTGGATCATCTGTTTGCCAGCCCGGTGCTGGTGAGCTACTTCCGGGAGCTGGACCTGCCGAATCTGACGGTGGTTTCGCCGGATGCGGGAGGCGTGGAACGGGCGAGATTCTTCGCCAAGAAGCTGGAAGTACCGTTGGCCATTGTGGATAAGCGGCGGACGGACATGAATGTGACCGAGGTGATGAACGTGATCGGCGATGTGCAGGGCCGGACGTGCTTGATCCTCGACGACATTATTGACACCGCGGGAACGCTGGTGAAGACGGCAGATGCGCTGCTGGCTGAGGGCGCGGACAAAGTTTATGCGTGCGCGACGCATGCGGTGCTTTCGGGGCCGGCTGTTGAGCGTATTGCGAATTCACGGTTGGAGCAACTGGTCGTGACGAATTCGATCCCACTGCGCGAAGATGCGCTAAGGGTGGAGAAGATTAAAGTGCTTTCGATTGCAGGGCTGCTTGGCCGGGCTATCGAGAGCATCCACATGGAGACCAGCGTAAGTACGCTTTTCAACTAGGCTGCGAACTCTGGGATTTGAGCAGTACAAATTCAAGCGGTATTGCCGCAAAGGGAGCAGAGCTCAACTCTGTGCCCGAAAGGAAGATGGAAGTCATGGCAGCATCAAAGAACACTGAATCGGTCGTTGCGACTCCCCGTGAGGGCAAGTTCAACAAGAATGCGGCGCGTCGTGTGCGCGTCGCAGGCAAGATTCCCGCCGTGGTTTACGGCGCGGGTCAGGAGTCGGTTGCGGTTGCGGTCGATCCCAAGGTGATTACCCGGATTCTGCACTCGGACTCCGGTCACAACACGATCTTCGATCTGAACGTCGAGGGCGCGGCTGTTGTGAAGGCGATGATTGTGGACTGGCAGCATGAGCCGATCAAGGGCAAGCTGCTGCATATCGACCTGAAGCGGATTGCGATGGATAAGGCGATGCGCGTGTCGGTTCCGATTCAACTGGTTGGTATTCCGGTCGGCGTGAAGTCGCAGGGCGGAATTATGGAGCACGTGCTGCGCGAGGTCGAGATTGAGTGCCTGCCGGGCGATATTCCGAGCCATCTGGATGTCGATGTTTCGAATCTTGAGTTGCATGGAGTGATTCACGTCTCCGATCTGCCGCACTCGGGAAGCATCAAGTTCCTGGGCGATGAGAATGCCACGGTGGCCCATGTCACGGTCATCAAGGAAGAGGTTGTGGCTGTGGAGGAAGTGGTCGCCGCACCGACGGAGCCAGAGGTCGCCAAAAAGGGCAAGACGGACGCTGCTGCACCTGCCGCAGGTGCTCCTGCTACCGATGCGAAGGATGCAAAGAAGAAGTAGTTTTGCGCGGCCTGCGGTCTTGGACTTTCGAGATCTGCAGGCCGCTTGAGTCTGGTTGGAGAGGAAGCGCGGCGTGAAGTTGATTGTCGGACTCGGCAACCCCGGCATCGAGTATCAGTTCACGCCGCACAACGCGGGGTTTCTGGCGGTCGATCGCATCGCAGAAGATTGCGGAGTGATGCTTACAAACCGCCGTGGCAAAGCATTGACCGCCAGGGCAAAGCTTGCAGGGCAGGATGTTCTGCTGGTGAAGCCTGAGACATTTATGAATCTGAGCGGGCTTTCGGTTGCCGCTTTGATTCAGGAGTTCGAGATTTCGCCGGAGGACATCATCGTTCTCTATGACGAACTCGCACTGCCGCTGGGCACGATCCGGATTCGCGAACGTGGCTCGGCGAACGGGCATAACGGAGTGAAGTCGATCTCCGGTGTGCTGGGCACGGAAGAGTGGTTGCGAATCCGCATCGGCGTAGGGAAACCGGCGCTTGCGGATGGACGGGAGATCAAGGCAGGCGGCAAGGATTATCTGCTGTCGCCGATGCGCAAGCAGGAGCTTGCGGTGCTGGATGAGGTACTCGACAGAGTGAAAGATGCTGTCGAGGTGGTGTTGACCCAAGGGGTTGGCGCTGCGATGAACAGATTCAACCGCCGGCCGGACGATCCCGAGAATGGATCGGATGAGCCGAAGGGTAAGTAAGGAAGTTACAGGGCTTTCGTTGAAGTACAAAGCAGTTGATTTTCCAAACCGGGTTGGCAGAACAGACGCCGGCACGGTGCGAAGCAGAACTTCGCAGAAAGAAGCAATCGAATGAATCGTACCTACGAAATTATGTTTATCGTCCGTCCGGACGTTGAAGAAGCAGACCTCGACAAGCTGATTGAAGGCTTCCATAAGAACGTTACCGATGGTGGCGGCGAGGTGAAGAGCGTGGAGAAGATGGGCCGCCGCCGGCTGGCTTACACCGTGCGGAAGTTCAACGACGGGTTTTATGTTTTGCTGGTCGTCGCTGCGCAGGGTTCTCTGATTACCGAGATTGAGCGTCGTCTGCGCGTGTCGGAGCAGGTGATCAAGTTCATCACCGTGCGGATGGACGAGGAAGAGAAGCGGCTGGCGAAGGTGAAGGCGATTCGCGACACCAAGGTGAAGCGCAGCGCGCAGCCGATGGCGCCGGCGCAACACGCACCTGCGACCGAAGCAACCGCTGCCGAGACCGAAGAAGAGAAGAAGCCTGCTGCGGCGGCTTCATCCGAGCATGCACCCTTCGAGACGGCCGCTACCGCGGTTTAGTTTTTTTTCGCTTTCGCATGGAGAGATTTGCGATGTTGTTTGGACAGCATCGCGCAAAGAAATACCAACCGCCGTACTTCGCTTCCACTTGACGCTAATTCGTCGAGTGTTCAGAGGCTCCACTGAGGGTCTGGAGCGGAGGAAGGCACAACGTACCTAAGAGGAAATATCATGGCTGACGAATTCAACACGCAATCGACTGAGCAGCACGCACCCTCATCCCGCCCGAGCGGCGGTCACTCCGGCCCCGGCTCCGGTCCTCGCACTCCTCGTCCCGCTGGAGCTCCTGGCGCAGGTGGCCCTGGCGGCCGCAAGTTTTTCCGTCGCAAGAAGGTCTGCAAGTTCTGCACGGAGAAGATCGACGCTATCTCTTACCGCGACGTTCGTCTGTTGCAGGGCTTTGTCGCTGAGCGCGGCAAGATCGTTCCGCGCCGCCTGACCGGAGTATGCACGCGGCATCAGCGCAGGCTCAGCCTGGCGATCAAGCAGTCGCGGAACATTGCGCTGCTGGCCTTTGCCGCACGCTTCTAACTTTTACCGCTCAGTCGCGGATTTCCGCGGTGTCGATGGAGCGGCCTTACCGGACCAGACTGGCTGACGTGTTCTGCCAGGGAAGATTGGAGAAACTGCAATGGAAGTCATTCTGAAGGAAGATGTAATTAAACTGGGGCATCGCGGCGATGTGGTGAAGGTCGCGGAGGGCTACGGGCGCAATTATCTGCTGCCTGAGAAGCTTGCGATCGAGGCGAATGCGGCCAACAAGGCCGTCATCGAACAGATGAAGGCTTCGGCTGTTCGCAAATCGGCCAAGGAGAAGGCTGGGGCTGAGCAGTTGGCAGCGCAGCTCGGAGCCGTCGAGCTGGTGTTTGAGCGCAAGGTTGGCGAGAATGAGCACCTGTTCGGGTCAGTCACGTCAGGCGATATTGCGCATCAGCTTGAGGCGAAGGGCTACACCATCGATAGGCGCAAGATCTCGCTTGATGAGCCGCTGAAGACGATTGGCGAGTACCATGTTCCCATCAAACTGCACCGCGAGGTCACCAGCCACGTGAAGGTGACGGTGAAGGGCGAGCAGGAAGAAGTGGAAGCAGCCGCCACCACCGCTTAACCGGATCGGTCGTAAAGACGTAGGCACCGTCCAGCAAGTGGGGTTTCGCTGGACGGTGCCTTTTGTTTTGCATCCGCCCGATGCCGCGTGTGCTTATTCGTACTTGAGCGTTTGAACCGGATCGAGCCGGGCCGCGCGGTTCGCCGGAAGGGTTCCGAACAATACGCCAACGAGGACCGAGGTACTCAAAGCAGCCACTGCGGACCATGGGCTGATTGGAATCTTGAACGGCGACAACAGCCCCAGGGTGAAAGGGATCGCGAGACCGATGACGGTGCCAATGATTCCACCGCTGAGGGAAAGAAAGACGGCTTCCGTGAGAAACTGTAGCCGGATTTCGCGGCTGGTCGCGCCGAGAGCCTTGCGGATGCCGATCTCCTTGATTCTCGACTGAACATTCGCGAGCATGCTGTTCATAATGCCGACTCCGCTGACGATGAGGGTGATTCCTGCACCGAGGGTGAGAATGATCGTGAGCATGTCTGCAATTTTCGCCATGCTACTGAGAAGATCGGTGAGTGTCGCAGCGCTGTAGACCGAGCCCGCATAGTGCCGGGAACGGATGATCGCGAGAATGTGATTACTGGCTGGCACCACCATGGAAGCGTTACGCATCGTGAACCATATTTCTTTCAGCGTGTTGGTTCCGGTGGTGAAGTAACGCAGTACGGGGTACGGCACGAGCATGGTGTGATCGCTGATCTCCGACTGTCCATAGGTATCGAAGGCTTCGCGGAAGACACCGATGATGACGAATGGTATGCCTTTGACGCTGATGGTTTTTCCTACAGCCGCGTTTGCGGAGCCATACAACTCTTCGGCAAACGGCTTGACGATAACGGCGACCTTCTCGTGGACAAGTTCGTCCTGATCGTCGAAAAATCGGCCCGACACAACGACGAGATTGCGCACGATCCGATATTGCGGAGAAACGCCAAGCAACGTAGTTTGTCTCGTGATGCCTCCACCTATGCTCACGTTGTCGTGAAACTCCAGCATGGGGGAAGAAGCGACTATGCCGGGGACCTGGTCGAGGACCGCATGCATGTCGTCGAGGGTCATATAGTCAGGCGTTTCGGTAGTGTTGTCTGGGCCGCTTATGGTGCCACCACCGTACTGCAGCTCAACCTTATTGGGGCCAATGCTGGTGAGCTGGTCGAGGGCGTATTGCTTTCCGGTCGAGCCGAGGGTGGCGACCAGAATGATCGACGCGGACCCGATCACCATACCGAGCATAGTAAGCAGAAACCGCGTCTTGCTGGCGCGGAAGCTGTCGACTGCCAGGCGTGCGACTTCACTGAACATCATGGTGCTGCGCGCACTGGCCAGGGTGCGGTCGAAGGAGGTCGGCTTGGGGAGATTCGCGGTGGCCATCAGATCGTAAGTACTCGCCAAATAATTAGACGCCTTCCAGTATCGCAGCGGTGCACAGTTTCCTGCTAACCCTTCTCTGCAAGCAGGCCGCGGAGGGATGTGCGAGGCGGCTGAAACAGGCGGTCTTGAGTCCTTCTCCCGATGCTACAGCCAATCGCGACATACAACTAAGAAGAGCCGGCGTCCGACTTTGGGAGAAAGTCGAGCGACGGCCCTTCTAGTTGTTACGCGCCAATCGTCTGCACGGTGCGATCTAGAAAGTTAACCGACCTCCGACCTGCAGGATGCGCTGGGTGCCCGCCGCCGAGGTGATCTTGCCATAGGTGCCCGACGCGAGGCTTGCAGTGGGGTTTGAGAGGCTCACCATGTTGAAGATATTAGTGGCCTCGCCGCGGAGCTGGAAGGCCACTCCATGCTCGAAGGTGATGTTTTTGAAGAGACCCAGGTCGATATCTTTGAATCCCGGCCCATACAGGGTGTTGCGGCCTACATTGCCGTCCGCGCCACCCGGGCCGATGCCCAGGCCGGGCCCGTTCGGTGTAAAAGCTGCCGTATTGAACCACTCATTTACGACGCTGTTCGTGGCACATACCCGGCAGCGGTGAGGGTCGAGCACTGGGTTTTGGCCCGCAACCGCATCCGGCCGTTGAGCGTTGGTGCTGTCAAAGCTCTTGTTAGCTCCTGTCGTCGCTGAGAGCACCCCGCCGCTGTGCAGAAAGGCAATGGACGAGATCTGCCACCCGTTGACCAGTCCCTTGACGATATTGCCGCTGCCGTGGAAGTAGTCGAGATTCCATATGCCGGAGATCGCGGCATTGCTGCGCATGTCGGCGTTCATAGGGCCATACTCTTCCCGGAGTCCGCCGCCCACAGCGCCCAGAGAGTTATTGGAGGCGGTGAAGGGTGCGCCAAAATAGCCGGAGTCCTGCGGTGATGAAAGTCCATCGGCATCCGGTTCAAAAAGCTCAAGCGCGTGGCTCCAGACATAGAATCCGCTCACGCTGAAGTTGTGGGAGAGTTGCTTCTTCGCCGAAACCTGCAGCGAGTTATAACTGGCGTTGATGTTCGATAGGAGATCGACGATCTGCGCACCCAGAACGCCGGTACCGTTGTTGATGGCCGCCGCACCCGTGGGACAGGTTACGACGCAGGGGTCGAACTGACGCCGGACAGCAACGCTGGTAGCCGAAGTGCTGGGATTGCCGAAGGCCGTTGAGTACGGCGAGTAATTGGCGTCAATGAAGTTGGGTAGTTGATGCGAAAGCGCACCGACATATGCTGTGGTCAAGGTGATGTGGCCAGGCAACTCCCGCTGAATGGAGAAGTTGATCTGGTAGGTGTAGGGATACTTGAACCTCGGGGAGATGGCTTCGACGGCACCGCCGGGCCCGGAGATGAATGTGGGCTTGCTGGGCGTATAGGTATATGGAAACAGGCCGCCGCCCGGCTCGGTCGAGGGGAAGTCTCCCGGATAGGAATAGAAATTGGTAATGGAATTGAGAGGACCCTCGCCGGTCTGTGGCCGCAGCGCGAACGGAATGGCGTTGCCGGGCTGATTCCACTGATTGCCGGCGACATTGCCGAAAAAGACGCCCATGGCCCCGCGGACGGAGGTTTTGCCGTCTCCAAACGGATCCCACGCGAAACCGAAGCGCGGCGAAACGTGGTAGTACTTCGTGGAGATGATGCCGCGGCCGATGCCCGCGTCACCCGGGAACAGGATGCCCTTGGGAGCCAGTGCAGCCACAGTGGATTGCTGGCCGGGAACGAACGACGCCGTCCTGTTATGCGAATCGACGGGAGGTGTATCGATGTCCCACCGGAATCCGAGGTTGGCGGTAAACCGGGGCGTAACGCGGAAGTCGTCCTGCACAAACATTGCCGTGTGCCAGGTACTCAGGTGCGTGGTGTACGGCGAATCCTGCTCCGCCGAGGAGGCCTGGCCGGTAACCCAATCCGAAGTCACATTGCCTGTGGAGGTAGGCGCGGAGGTGGCAAAGCTGATGCTGGCAAAGTTCAACAGGTCGGCATCGAACATGGTCTTGTCGAGAGCGAACTCACCGCCAACAAAGAGGGTGTGTCTGCCCTTGGTGAAGCTGACCATGTCGCGCAGTTCATAGTTGTCGGAACCCGTGAACGGCCCCGCATTGGTCGTGGTCGCTGAGAAATTGGTTTCTGTGATACTGGGCAACGCGGGTGGGCCCTGGATGAGAAAGTTGGAGCCGTACGATGCGAGGGTCTGCGTCGCCGGGCCGGTCACCGGCAGGTTGACACGTCCGCCCGCTGCCCGTGTGTACGTGAGCCATGCCTGGTTGGCCGTGGTTGCGTTGAAGGTGTGGACATCGCTCACGCCGATATTGGTTCCGTTCGAGGCGTTCTCATTGATGGTCCAGGGGATGTTGCCGCCCGGCGAGTTGCCCAATACGTTCCTCGAAAAGAAGTAGGTCGCCGTCAGGTGGTCCTTGTCGCCGAGAACCTGGTCATACTTGCCCAGGTATTCGTCTTCCGTAGCTGGAATGGAAAACAGACCGGAGTAAGCCCCTCCTCCCTTCGCCGGATTCAGAGCGCCATTGGGCAGCGGGATGGAAGAGCCGATCGTATTGCTCACGTTGTCGAAGTTGGTAATGGTCGTGTCCAGCAGCGCCTGGGGTATGCAATTGAGCGTGGCCACCTGGCAGTTGGGGCTCTTATTCGTTCCCTTCACCTGGTTCGCGGCGACATGGGATGCACCCGGCGTGTAAACGGTGAAGGTGTCCCCGGTAAAGTCGCCCAGGCGCTCGTTGGCCGTGGGCGTAAGAGCGCCCGTAAACACGGCTGACGTTACCTGGCGCAATCCTCCATAGCTGAAGAAGAAAAACGCCTTGTCGTGCTTGATGGGGCCACCCACGTCGCCGCCGAACTGATTGCGGTGGTACGGCGAAACGATGATCTGGCCTGCGGCGTTATGGGCTGGCGCCCAGGTGTTGGCGTTGAAGTCGGTGTTGCGGTTGAATTCGAACAGACCGCCATGCCATGAGTTGGTTCCGGACTTGGTGATGACCGAGACCACAGCGGCGGAGAATTGGCCGTATTGCGCCCCGAACGTGCTGGTCTCCACGCGAAACTCCTGCACAGCGTCGGGGTTCGGCGAGGGGTTGCCATAGTTGCGCATGCCGGTGATGTTGTTGCCGCCATCCAGGTAGAAAGCGACCGCAGCGTTGCCGCCGTCGATAGATCCGTTGATCTGCACATCCTGGATGTACAGGCCAGTGGCGAAGGTGGGGTTGCCGGAGGGGTTCGCGGAGGGGCTGTTGTTATTTGCCATCACTCCGGGCGTGAGGGAGATCTGAGCGTAGATATTACGATTCACAAGGGGCAGGCCAATAATCTCGTCCCCCTCAACGGTTCTGCCCAACACCGCGTCGGAGGTATTGACCGTCGGGGGGGCAGTCGTGACCTCGACGGTCTCAGTTGAAGCACCCACGGTCAGTGTGATTTCAACCGGCACCGTCTGGTCTACGTTGAGGACGATATTCTGTTGCACGAAGCGTCTAAAGCCGGGCGCCTCCATCTCGACGGTGTACTTACCTACGGGCAGGTAATCGATGCGGTACTCCCCATAACCGTTGGTCGGCGCCGAGCGGGAGAATCCGGTATCCACGTTGGTTGCCTTAACGGTGCCCACATTGACCACCGCGCCGGTCTGATCCTTCGCCGTACCTACGATGGAGCCGGTAGTCTGCTGCGCGTTTGACGACGAAACACACGCGATTAGCAAAGCCACTATGAACAACCAGGGCCGCAGCCCGAGACGATTCTTCTGATTGCTAGTCATTGGTTCCTCCAAGAAAGGATTCTGTTCTAAGTGTGTACTTAATCTCGACTAAATTAGTGCGGACATCGAATCTAATACATGCGGGCCGGGATTCTGAAGAATGAGACAAACACCTACGCCCAAGCAATTACGGGCGCAATATACAGTTTCCTCGCAGAGAGGAACACCGATTCCTATCGCTGCGGACCTAGCTCTTGCGGGAACGCGTACCAACCTAAACGATAGTGTCAAGATGGTCAAGCGAATTTGTTCGGACAATGTACCAGCTGCGGCAAGGGTTTGGAATGGAGTAACGTAGGCACATTTACGGCCAAGCCAGAAAGCTATACCGCTCAATGCGTTGTTTCGGATCAGGCGCTCTCCCGGGCCTTATCGATTGGGGCCATGGCAGAAGCAAAAAACTTGCTCAAGAATCGTTCTCAGCCTATAGAGGAAGCAAAATATCCAACTTTCGATGGAAAAAGTTCTTGACAAGCTCCCTGGCTGCGGAGCATATTTTCAGCGCACTACTCCGACCATACAAGACAAACGCTTGTCTTTCAAATCTAAAGCGTTTTAGTGATTTCAGGGGGGTTAGCTGGAAAATGCTAAAACCTAGCGAAAAATGGGCGGACCAATTTTGGAGGCAATTATGAGGAAGTTCCAATGGCTGGCTACGTTGTTTACTGTGCTTCTCTGTGCGGGAATCACACAAAATGCTCTGTCACAGAGCACCAACTCCGGTGACATCAGCGGTGTTGTGACCGACACCACGGGCGCTCCTATAC
>Ga0208193_1000977_pt1 | contig 13158 bp, 8 predicted proteins | sample June2015DPH_17_2_FD_184716 | JGI IMG/M metagenome (GOLD analysis project Ga0208193, IMG submission 184716) | Peatland microbial communities from SPRUCE experiment site at the Marcell Experimental Forest, Minnesota, USA - June2015DPH_17_10... | ecosystem: Environmental > Terrestrial > Soil >...
ATCCGGCGTTGCAAGGCAAAGTCGTCATCGAGCTGACCATCGCCCCTTCCGGCGACGTGACGTCGGTGCGCATCGTCTCCTCGGAGCTCAATGATCCGGAATTCGAAAACAAATTGAAGGCGCGAATCCAAATGTTCAAATTCGAGCCCAAGGATGTGGCGGCCCTTACCGCCACCAAACCCATCGACTTTTTCCCCGCCGGATGAACATTCAATCTGAAATCGAATTCTTCGCCGATTTGGGCCTGGTCGACAAGGCCAGATTCGTGACGCGCTTGCTCTATGAGGTCGCCGAAGAGGCGAAGGTCGGCGCCGGCGACGGCGCGGATCTGCAGCGCCATCGATTCGCCAATGAAATGACGCAGCGTTTGGCGCGTTTTGCCTATCAGCTGCTGAGCGAAGATCCGGCGCGGCCGCAGGATGACGTGATGATACGCATGCTGCTCGGTGCGCGCGCCGACAAGAACGCGGAGCGCATCATGCACAATGCTTATCGGCGCGTGCTGCTCGGTTTCGAAAGCTTCGACACCACCGTTCTGATGAATCCGGCGGCGCGCGGCTGACGGACGCGCGCGCAACCTAACTGTTGGCGGCCGGACGGCGCACGCGGCTCTGGTCGGCGTCCTCGCGGTCGGCATCGCTGTCGCTGTCCGCTTCGAACAAGCGCAGCAGCTGCTCGGCGGATTCGCGCGTGGTCTGCAGGAACTTGCTCTCATCGTCCTTGACCGACAGCTGCTTGGCCATGGTCTGTTCGTCGTGGACACGGAAGCGATGCACCGTTTCCACGGCCCGGGACTTCGACGAGCCGAGCGCCTCGAGCACCTGCACGGACAGCTCGAGGCTCGACACCAGGGTCTCGCGGATGGTGTAGCGCACGCCGATCTCCATCAGCCGGAAAGCATGCTGCCGATTGCGGGCGCGCGCAAAGATCTTAAGATGCGGAAAATGCGTGGCGATAAGCTCGGCGGTGCGCACCGAGGCTTCCACGTCATCGACGGCCAGCACGAAAACTTCGGCGTTTTCGGCGTGCGCGGCGCGCAGCAACTCCAAGCGCGAAGCGTCGCCGTAGAACACCTGGTTACCGAAGCGGCGCAGGAAGTCGACCTGCGTCTGGCTCGCCTCGAGCGCGGTGAAGGCGATCTGCTTGGCGCGCAAGATGCGCCCCACGATCTGACCGAAGCGGCCGAAGCCGGCAATGATGACCTTCGGATACAGCTCCGCCGGCGTATCGAACGGCCTTGCGTTCGAGGGCGCCGGCTTGAACGTGACATCGTACAAAGCCAGCAGCACGGGACTCAGTATCATCGAGGCGGTCACTACCAACACCAGCAGCTCGGCGTCCTGCGGATCCATGATGCGGAGCGTTGCGGCCAGACCGAACACGACGAAGGCGAACTCGCCGCCGGAGGGCAGGCTTACGGCAAGGCCGCGGCTCGCCAGCGGTGAGAGGCCCGACAGGCGTCCGATCATCCACAGTACCGCCACTTTCAATGTCATCAAGGCCGCCGTCAGGCCGATGATGGTAAAGGGCTTGGCACGAACCAGGGATAAATTCGCGGACATGCCGACGCTGATGAAGAACAGTCCGAGCAGCAGTCCCTTGAACGGCTCTATGTCCGCTTCCAGCTCGTGGCGAAATTCGCTGTCGGCCAACAAGACGCCGGCGAGAAACGCACCCAGCGACAGCGATAGTCCGACCTGGCTCACGAGCAGTGCGGTTCCCAAGACGATCAGCAGCCCGGCGGCCGTGAACGCCTCCGCGACGCGGGTCGCGGCCACGATGCGCAGCATGGGGCGCAGCACATAGCGGCCGCCGACGATGACTACGCTAAGCACCGCGAGCAACTTCAGCACCAGCCAGCCGCCCGTGCCGGAGGTACTCTTGGCGGCGGCCGCGCCGAGCAACGGCAGCAGGGCCAGCACCGGCAGCACCGAGATGTCCTGGAACAACAGGATGCTGAACGCGGAGCGTCCGAATTGCGAGTTCAGCTGGCCGCGCTCGGCCAGCAATTGCAGCGCCAAGGCGGTGGAGGACATGGACAGGCCGAAACCGATGACCAAAGCGGCTTGCCAGGTCGATCCCACGGTAAAATAGGCGGCCGCCGCGATGAGGACGGTGGTCGCGGCGACCTGCGCCAACCCTAGGCCGAAGATCGGCTTGCGCAGCACCCAGAGGCGCGAGGGCTGCAATTCCAGGCCAATGACGAACATCAGGAGTACGATGCCGAACTCTGCAATTTGCTGGGTCGCATCGACGGTATCGATGAGCGCCAAACTCGAAGGCCCGATGATGATTCCGGCAGTCAGGTAGCCCAGCACCGAGCCTAGCTTGAAACGTCGGAATATCGGAATTGCTATGACCGCAGCGGCGAGAAATATAGCGATCTGCGCCAACAAGCTCATACTATTTCTCCGTGTATCGGCACGAGCCTAGCATTTATGGATCGCCAAGCAATTCAATTTCAGGTCAAGGAGGAAGCGTTGCGCGAGGACGTGCACGCGCTTGGCGCATTGATCGGAGAGACGCTTCGCGACCAGGGCGGCGAGGAATATTTCAGGATGGTCGAGGCCGACCGGCTTGCGGCGATCCGCCGCCGCGAGGGCGAGGCCTCGAATACGGCCGAATTGCAGTCGCTCACGCAGAATAGAGCGCCGTCCCTCGCCACCGACTTGACGCGTGCTTTCTCGCTGTGGTTCATGACGGTGAACACTGCGGAGAAGGCGCACCGCGTGCGCAGGCGGCGCGAATATCTGAACGATTCGAACGCCGTGCAGCCTGGGGGGATCGCCGACTGCATCGGCCGCCTGCAGCGCGACGGCGTATCCTTGACGCAGGCATTGGCGCTGATCGAATCGATGAGCATCGAGCCGGTGTTCACCGCACACCCCACCGAATCAACACGCCGCACCATCCTGCGCAAGCAGCAACAGATAGCCCACGACCTGCTCGAGCGGCGCGACCCGACATCGACGCGCGCGGAGCTGGAGACGCTTTGGGCGCGCGTGCGCCTGGAGATCACCAGCATCTGGCAGACCGAGGATCATCCTCGGGAGCACCTGACCGTGGCCGACGAGCGCGAGCACGTGCTGTTTTACCTGATCGACATCTTGTACAGCGTGGTGCCGCTGTTCTACGAGGAATTGGAGGCGGCGCTGGCGGTCGCCTACTCGGTTCCCATGGAACAGCTCGACGTGCCGAACATCCTGCGCTTCGCCTCCTGGGTCGGAGGCGACATGGACGGCAATGCGGACGTGCACGGCAAGACCATCCGCGAGACCTTGCACCGTCACCGGCAGGTCATCGTATCGAGCTACTTCACCGAATGCGGCCGACTCGCCGAGTCGTTGAGCCAGAGCGCAAACCGCGTGGGCGTGAGCGGCGCGCTGGCGGCGCGCATCGAAGCCTACGGCGCTGTGCTGCTCGGTGCGCAGGCACTGGCGCCATCACGCCATGATCGTATGCCGTATCGAATCTTTTTCGGTCAGGTCAGCGAGCGGCTCCAGGCGACCTACGAGGGACGGCCGAACGCCTATCAGAGTCCCGACGAATTGCTGGACGATATCGGCCTGGCGGCGACGAGCCTGCTGGAAAACCGGGGCCGGCATGCCGGGTATTTCTTGGTGCGCCGGCTGCTGCGGCGCGTGCGCACCTTCGGATTCCATCTGGCGACGCTGGACGTCATTCAGCATGCCCAGGTGCACAACGAGGTCATCGCGCAGGGCCTGGGGGTGAGCGGCTGGCCGCTGCTGCCGGCCAAGCAGCGCGTCGAGCAATTGCGGGATCTGCTGGCGCGCGACCAGGGGCCGACGCATGCCTTCGACGCGGCCGGACGGCGCTGCCTGTGGGTGTTCGAGGCGATTGCGCAAACGCGGCACAAATATGGATGGCAGGCCGTCGGCGAATACATCGTCAGCGGCGCGCAGGGACCTGAGGATGTTCTGGCGGTGTTGCTGCTGGCGCGCTGGGCGGACATAACCGACAAGCGCAGCGGCGAGTGCCCGTTGGATGTGGCGCCGATGCTCGAGTCGATCGGGTCTCTGGAAACGGCGGGGGAGGTGCTGCGCGGCCTGCATCGCGAAGCGGCCTATCGCAGCCATCTTCAGTCGCGCGGCAACCGCCAGCGCGTCGTTTTGGGCTACTCGGATACCAACAAGCAGGGGGGGATTGCGGCGTCGCGCTGGGCGCTGCAGGTGGCGCAGACGCAGATGTTGGAAGCGGCACGCGATACCGGCGTCAAGGTGCTGGTCATGCACGGCCGCGGCGGCACGCCGGCGCGCGGCGGCGGACGCACCGAGCATCTGGTCGAATCCGTGCCGAGCGGGGCGATGCGCGGCGTGTTGAGGCTGACCGAGCAGGGCGAGGTCGTCAATCAGAATTACGGATTGCGGCCGATCGCCATGCGCACGCTCGAGCGTACCTTCGCCTCGGTGGCATTGGCGACGGCGCACGTCGGCGACACGGTCTGCCCGGCACCCGAGTTCTCCTCCGCCATGCACCTGCTGGCGGCGCAGAGCTTCGAGGCTTATCGGCAACTGGTATTCGGCAACCCGGATTTCTACCGCTACCTTTGCGCCGTGACGCCTCTGGATGTGATCGAACGCATGCACATTGCCGCGCGCCCGGCGGCGCGCGGGGGCGGCACGGGGATCGAGGCATTGCGTGCCATTCCCTGGGTGTTCGCCTGGACGCAAAGCCGCCACATGCTGCCGGGCTGGTATGGATTCGGCAGCGGCTTGGGCGCGGCGCTCGAGGAATTCGGCGAGAACGTATTCGCAAGAATGCTGCGGCAATGGCCGTTCTTCGGGCATCTGCTCGACGACGTGGAGGCAATGCTGGCGCGCACCGACCTTGATATCGCGCAATATTACGATGCGCTTGCCGAGGCCGAGCTGCGCAGGTTCGCCGCGCCGATCCGCAAGGAATACCTGTCGACCGTTGCGCTGGTGCGGCGCTTGCGGGGCAGCACGCAATTGCTCGACAGCGATCCGACCTTGCAGCGCTCGATCATGCTGCGCAATCCCTACGTCGACCCCATGCACCTCATGCAGGTGGATCTGCTGAAGCGCTGGCGGGCGACCGGGCGCCGCGACGAGGCGCTGTTCGGCGCGCTGCGGGCCACGATCAGCGGTATCGCGCAGGGGCTGCAGGCCACGGGCTAGGAGTCAACACTCCGGGACATTGACAGCCAAACCGCCTTGGGACGTTTCCTTGTAGATCGTCGACATGTCGCGCCCGGTCTGACGCATGGTTGCAATCACTTGATCCAAAGACACCTTGTGCGAGCCGTCGCCGCGCATCGCCAGGCGCGCGGCGTTGATGGCCTTCACCGAACCCATGGCATTGCGTTCTATACAGGGTATCTGCACCAGGCCGGCCACCGGGTCGCAGGTCAATCCCAAATTGTGTTCCATGCCGATCTCGGCCGCGTTTTCGATCTGTTCGTTGCTGCCGTTGAGCGCCGACACCATGCCGGCGGCGGCCATGGAACACGCCACGCCCACCTCTCCTTGGCATCCCATTTCGGCGCCCGAGATGGAGGCGTTTTGCTTGTAGAGCATACCTATCGCGCCGGCCGTGAGCAGAAACCTGATCACGCCGGCGTCATCCGCGCCGGCCTCGAAGCGACAATAGTAGTGCAGCACGGCGGGAACGATGCCGGCGGCGCCGTTGGTGGGCGCGGTAACCACCTGGCCGCCCGCGGCGTTTTCCTCGTTCACCGCCAGCGCGTAGGCATTGACCCAATCCAGCGCGTGCATGGGGCTCAAGGGATCGCCGCTCATGAGCTGGCGGTACAATTTCGGGGCGCGCCGCCGCACGCCAAGAACGCCGGGCAGCAAGCCCTGCGCCTCGAAGCCGCGGCGCACGCAGTCCTGCATCACCTTCCAGATGCGCAGCAGTCCGGCGCGCACCTCGCTTTCGGCACGCCAGGTGCGCTCGCGCGCCATCATCAACTCGTGTATCTCGAGACCTTGCGCCTTGCCATGCTCGAGCAGGCGCGCGGCCGAATCGAATGGAAACAGGGGTTCGATCGGCACCGATGCCGCTGCCGAGTCCGCGCCGGCCTGCACGATGAAGCCGCCGCCGATGCTGTAATACTCCTCGCGTGCCAACACGTTGAGCGCGGCATCGTGAGCCGTGAAGCGCATGCCGTTGCTGTGTCCGGGCAGCACCTGATCGGTATGGAACAAGAGATTCAACGGCTCATCGAAGACGATCTCGTGCAGACCGAGCAAACGGATGCGCTTGGCGGTGCGAATGCGCTGCAGCGTAGGCTCGATGATCGCGGAATCGATGGTCTCCGGACTCAGACCCTCCAAGCCCAGCAAGATTGCCCGATCGGTGCAGTGGCCGCGGCCGGTCAAGGCCAGGGAACCGTAGAGCTGCGCCGAAAGCTGCGTGGTTTGCAGCAGCAGTTCGCGGGCCGCCAGCAGTTGCACGAAGCTGCGAGCGGCGTTCATCGGTCCCATGGTGTGAGAACTCGAGGGACCGATGCCGATCTTGAAGATGTCGAAGACGCTCAGGCTCATGCGCCACCTTTGCCATTGGCCAACCTCACATCATACGCCGGCCGTGGCAGGCAACCACGCTGCGCCGCGCATGATCATGTGACGCCGTGCAAGTGTTAGGATCAGCGCAGAAAAATTCCTTTAGCTGGCTACCCATGGAGTGTTTATGACTCGTATGTCCTCAAGTCTTGCGGCGCGCTCGGTTCTCGCCGCGTCATTGGTTGTCGCGGTGTCATCGCTTGCCTGCCTGCCGTTTGTTGCAAGCGGCGCGCACGCGGCGGCAGCCATTCCCGCCAATATCGCGGCAGCCGTGGCGGACGGCAACCGGCCGGACGCAGACAAGCAACGTGACCCGGACCGCAAGCCCGCTGAAACACTGGCCTTCATCGGCATCAAACCCGGTGAAAAGGTCGCGGAACTGCTGCCCGGAGCCGGCTATTTCACCCGCATATTGAGCAAGGCGGTCGGCCCCAAGGGCAAGGTTTTCGCTGTGGTGCCGCCGCGTCCGGCGAACGCGCCGGCGGATCGGCCGGACATGGCTGCGCGGATAAAGGCCGTCAGCGACGACCCGAGCTACTCCAATGTCACGGTCCTGCAACAGCCCTTGGCGACCCTGGCCGTGTCGGATCCGGTTGATTTGGTGTTCACGGCCCAGAACTACCACGATCTTCACAACGTCCCCAGCCTGGATATCGCTGCCTTCAACAAATCGGTATTCGATGCGCTCAAGCCTGGCGGGCTTTACGTGGTGGTGGACCACTCCGCGGAAGCCGGCTCCGGCGTGCGCGACACATCCACCTTGCACCGTATCGATGTCGATTCCGTCAAGAAGGAAGTCACCGCGGCGGGATTCGTATTGGCCGGCAGCAGCAACATCCTGGCGAATGCCGCGGACCCCCGAACCGCAAAGGTGTTCGACCCGTCCATTCGCGGCAAGACCGACCAGTTCATATTAAAATTCCGTAAGCCTGGGAAGTAGGCCGGCAGGGGGCGCGAACGAACTTAAGGGGCCATTTCGGTGTCAACTGGGGTCGAGTTTGCACGTTGATAGCGGGATGGGACCAGAGGAACTGAGTGTATGAAAATCATCGATTTAATGAGCGGCGGCCGTGCTGCCGCACGCTTCGCGCTGCCGCTGGCGGCGTCAGCACTTTTGGCTGCATGCGTAACGCCTCCGCCCCGAACGGTGCGCGTGGCCGCCCCGCCGCCACCTCCGCCGGCACCGGTGTATGTGTATCCTGCGAAGGGCCAGAGCCCCGAGCAGACGGACCGCGATAAATACGAGTGCCATTTGTGGGCCGTCCAGCAGACGGGCGTAGATCCCAGCCGGCCCGGAGCCCCTACCTATGAACGGGTGGTGGTGCAGCCGGCGACGCCCGCGCCCGGTTCCGGTACCGTCGCCGGCGCTGTCGGCGGCGCCATCCTAGGGTCGATCATCGCGGGTCCACGGGCCGCAGGTGCCGGCTTCCTTCTGGGCGGCGTCACGGGTGCCGTCGTCGGCACCGCGGCGGAGCAGAGTGCAAACGCCAACGCCCAGGCTCAAGCGCAGCAAGCTCAGGCGCAGGCCAATGCTGCCAATGCTGCCGACGCCGCCCAAGGGCGTGCGCGCGCGGAGTCCTATCGCCGCGCGATCGGTGCGTGTCTGCAGGGCCGCGGTTATACGGTGAGCTAGGATTGGGGAATCGATAAATCCATGAACACAAGACCAAAAATTGCCTTGACCTTGGCCATGATGATGGGTGCGCAAATGCTCGTGGCGGCGCATGCCGCGGACGAGCCCGTGCGGCCCCAGCGCGCCCAGCCTCGAGCGGCGCCGGCTCGACCGGCGTTGGACGGCCGCGGCCAAGTGCTCGACAGCCGCTACAATCATGGCCGCTACTACCCCGCGGTGGGTTCGGTGCGACCCGGCCTGCCGGTCGGCTATCGTCCCTATTATCGCAACGGCAGCCCGTTTTATTTCAGTGCCGGTGTCTGGTATGCGCCGCGAGGCCCGGGCTTCGTCGTGGTGACCCCGCCGGTAGGCCTGGGGATCGCCGTGCTGCCGCCGTTTTACTCCACCGTTTGGTTTGGCGGGGTTCCCTACTACTACGCCGACAACGTCTATTACACCGCCGCCCCCGACCAAAACGGCTATGTGGTCGCGGATGCGCCGCCGAACGCCGACAACCCGGGAGCGCCGCCTGACGCTCCGCCTGGTGCCGCGCCCGGTGGTGCCCCGCAAATGGACCTGATCGTTTATCCGAAGAACGGCCAGAGCAAGGATCAGCAAGCAGCCGATCAATACGAGTGCTACAGCTGGGCGAAAGGCCAGACGGGTTTCGATCCGACGCAGCCGGCGGGCAACTCGCAGGGGAATCCGGACGTGAATCGCAACAACTACAACCGCGCCATGGCGGCGTGCATGACGGCACGCGACTATCAGGTGAACTAGTTCGGGGTGAACTAGTTCGGTGAATTAGTTTCCGGCGCAGGTAGCCTGGGCGCCGATCGTCAGTGCCGGTAAATGAACGTCACGCCGAAGGTGCGCGGCCGGAACGTGAACTGGCGCTCGAGGCGGCTGGCGCCCGCACCCGGATAGATGGACCATTCGTAATCGGTCACCGTGTGCGTGTCGGTGAGGTTGTCGCAGAACGCCTCGAACTGCATCGCTCCAAAGCTCATGCCGCCGCGCGCCGAAGCGAAGTTGGTGTGCGAGAGCGTGTAGTTGGCGGCGTCGTATTGCAAGGTGTTCGGGTCCTGCAACGCCGAGGCCCACTTGGGGCGACTCTCGTACTCGTCGTCGACGCGGATGAAAGAATCGTGCTCGAATACGTTGAATTTATATTGCAGTCCCACCGTGGCCGTAAAGGGCGCCGCCGGCTGACCGTTCTGACCGCCGGCGCTCTGCCCGGAAATGGCGTCGCCCGCGGCGACCACGGGCGAGGTTTCAGTGGGCGAAAGCCTGGAGTCCGCGGTATAGCGCGCATCGGTGTAGCCGGTGGCGAGTTCCAGGGTGAAGGCGTCGGTCAGGGCCACATCGGCCTGCAGGTCCGCTCCCTTGGCCACCGCTGTGCCGAGATTGTCGATGAAGGAGATCTGGCAGATCGGCGGGACCACGGTCTGTTGAATATTGTTCCAGCGGATGTAGTAGATGCTGCTGGCGAGTTTCACGCGGTTGTCGATGTTGTTCTTGGCCCCGATCTCGAAGCTGTTCACCGTGTCGGACTTGAAAGCCGGCGGCGACTGGGTGATGCCGAAATTCGCGAAGTCGGTGGCGCAGGCGGCCTGCGGCACGGGATTGTTGGCGCCGCCGGGCCGGAAGCCCTTTGCGTAGGTGAAGTAGTATAAATCGCGCGGATCGAACTGGTACGAGAAACTCACCTTCGGTGTGAAGGAGCCTTCTTTCTCGGACACATCCACCGTCTGCGGCGTGAGAAACAATTGCGGGCCGCCGGTGTATGAATTATTCGAGAACTTGGTCTCGGAATAGCGCGCGCCGACGGTCAACTTGTATTGATCGGTGAACGAATACGTGGCTTCGCCGAACCAGGCATATTGCTGATCCTTGGCCTGCGTCTGCAGCCAGTAGGAGTCGTTGGGAAAGCCCGGGCTGTAAGTGATCGGATTGCCTTGCGGATCGACGAACCACGCCGTGTACGGCAATCCCGTGGCAGCCTCGGAAAGCTCGTTCAGCAGCGGATCATGGATCTGTTCCAGATAGCTCTGGCGATCGTTACTGAAGAACAAGCCAGTGGTCCAGATCAGCGCCGAAGTGGGATCGTTCGATTGCAGACGGACCTCCTGGGTGATGTTCTCCTGCTCGTTGTCAATGGAGGCGGGCGAGCGGTAGTTGCTGGCGCCGGCCGGCAGATGCAGACCGTTGCCGTCGAGCAGGGGGTAGGGCGTCGAGGCCGGGGTGGTCGTACCATTGGCATTGGTGTTCACGAACACCTCGGACTGGTAGAACCCCAGGTTGTACAGCGTGCCGTCGTAGCCGGTTTCCTCCTTGCGATGAAAGTACGAGGTATTGGAGATGAACTTGGCAAAACCCAAATCTCCCTCGATCTTGATCGCAGGCAGATAAAAAGTGTCCGGGTCGGAACGCTGCGTCGGGTCGGCGTTGACGAACTGATTGTTGCCGGGATTCGAATACAGCGGCCAGTAGTCTTCCATCTCATTGCGGTAGCGGTCTTGATAATAGATGCTTGGCGTCACATTCCACTTGTCGTTCGGCGCCCAGATAGCCGACAGGCGTATCAAGGTGGTTTCGTCGAAATTGGCATTCTTTTGCTCGGTTTGCAGGCTCACCGGATTGATGAGGTCGATGTAGCCGCCGTCGCGTCGATACCAAACCGTCAGACGCGCACCCAAGGTTCCATCGATCAGCGGCGTTCCGCCCGCCAGGCCGACTTCGTAGCTGGGCGAGCCACCTTCGGTGTAAGAGACCTCGTCGCGGCTGTAGAAGCTGGTCTGGGTGAGGCTGGGCTGCGTGGTGATGTAGCGTACCGTGCCGCCCTCCGAACCTGCTCCGAACAGAGTACCTTGCGGCCCGCGCAGCACTTCGATGCGGTCCAGGTCGAACGACTTCGGCACCGCATCGTCCGGGCTGAATGCCAGCGCGCGGATTTGTATGGGCGTGTCGTCCAGGTAGATGCCGGTGGTGCCGGCGCCGCCGGTGGAGGCGATGCCGCGGATCGCGATGTTGTTGGTGCCGGAGTTGTCGACGCTCACGCCCGGGGTGAAGCGGGCGACATCCAGGAAATCCTTGATACCGCGCAAGTCCATCGCATCCTGAGTCAAGGCGGTGACGCTGATCGGCACCTTGCTCAAGGATTCTTCATGCCTGGTGGCCGTCACCGTGATTTCCTGCAGCGGACCCTCCGCCTCGGTGCTGTCCGCAGGGGCGTCGGCTGCGCAGGTTAGCTGGGACAAAGCGCATGTCAGCAGCGCGCTCATCGCGGCTTGGTGCGCGCGCTGAGTAAACAGGGATCTTGCGGCGCGTTCGTGGTCCTCGCGCAGGGTTTCGCGCAAGCTCAGGCGAAGCAGGTGTTTCAACATGTGGCATCCCCGTTTTATATGAACGAATTACGCTTCGTTTTGAGCGCCCAATTCCCTGTCTCATTGCAACATATCGGCGGCCCGGTTGAAAGGCTGGAGCGGCAGGCCAGTGGCCGGCGTGCAGCGAGCGGAGCGGCCGGCTCGAGGTGTCAGCGGGCGTGGTCCGGCAAGTTATGGGATCATGCTGCGATGAGCACCGCCGATGATCGTCCGCGCACCAAATCCTTGAATCCGTTGCGGGCGTTGCTGCCCTTCCTGCGTCCCTATCGCGGCATGATGGTCGCCGCGCTATGCGCGCTGCTGGCGGCAAGCGCCGCCATGCTGGCCGTGCCGGTGGCCTTGCGTCAGCTCATCGATCATGGACTTGCGGCCAAGGACGCCAGCACTATCAATCTGTATTTCTTCGGATTTCTAGCGGCAGCGTTGGTATTCGGCGGCTTCGCGGCGCTGCGTTTCTACCTGGTTACCTGGGTGGGCGAGCGCGTGGTCGCGGACCTGCGCGACGCCATCTACCGGCGCGTGGTGCGCATGGACCCGCATTTCTACGAGACCACCCGCGTCGGCGAGGTGCTCTCGAGGTTGACCACCGATACCACGCTGGTACAGGCCATTTCCGGCGTCAACTTGTCCATCGTGCTGCGTTCGACCTTGAGTCTGGTAGGCGCCCTGGTGCTGATGGGGCTGACCAGCGCCAAGCTCATGGGCGTGATTCTGGTGCTCATACCCGCCGTGGTGGCGCCGCTGATTCTATTCGGGCGCCAGGTTCGTGGCTTGTCGCGCGCTTCGCAGGATCGCATCGCCGACACCAGCGGGCTTGCCGGGGAGACCCTGAACGCCATCCAGACGGTGCAGGCGTTTACGCTCGAGGAGCTGCAAAGCGAGCGCTACGCCCAAGCGGTCGAGAGCAGTTTCGTTACCGCGGTACGCCGCACCCGCGTGCGCGCCATGCTCACTGCGCTGGGCGTCGCCTTGGTATTCGGCGGCATTACCTTCGTGCTCTGGCTGGGCGCCCGCCAGGTACTGGCGGGCGCCATGAGCTACGGCCAGCTGGCACAGTTCATGGTGTATGCGGCCATCGTCGGCAGCTCGGGTGCCTCGCTCACCGAAATGTGGGGTGAAATACAAAGAGCCGCGGGTGCGATGGAGCGTCTGCGCGAACTGCTCGAGGCGCGGCCGCGCATCTGCGCGCCGGCGCGCCCGCTGGCGTTTTCGCTGCCGGTGCGCGGCGCGATTCGCTTCGACAACGTGACGTTCCATTATCCGTCGCGGCCCGGGACGGCGGCGCTGGAGAATTTCAATCTCGACGTCGCGCCCGGCGAGACGCTGGCCTTCGTCGGTCCTTCCGGCGCCGGCAAGAGCACCACTTTTCAATTGTTGCTGCGCTTCTACGATCCCGATTCGGGACGAATATTGATCGACGATCGGCGGCTCGCGGATTTGCCACCGCAGGACATTCGCGCGCAAATCGGCTTGGTGCCGCAGGACACGGTGCTGTTCGGCGCCAGCGCGCGCGAGAACATCCGCTATGGACGCACCAAGGCCACGGACGCGGAGATCGAGGCGGCTGCCGTCGCGGCGGCGGCGGACGATTTCCTGCGCAGGCTGCCGCAAGGCT
>Ga0208193_1000978_pt1 | contig 13149 bp, 6 predicted proteins | sample June2015DPH_17_2_FD_184716 | JGI IMG/M metagenome (GOLD analysis project Ga0208193, IMG submission 184716) | Peatland microbial communities from SPRUCE experiment site at the Marcell Experimental Forest, Minnesota, USA - June2015DPH_17_10... | ecosystem: Environmental > Terrestrial > Soil >...
AATAAAGTAAATGGATTCAATAAAGAATTAAATAGATTAAAAAATGTAAGCGTACTTACAGGTTACAACCAATCTGCAAATAATAGATTAATTAAATATAGTTATAAATTATTATTTTATTTTTTTAAAAGTATGTATTGTTTAATTAGTAAACCTGTTTTTCTTTTTACTCCTGATAAAGTAACTATACAATTATTTTATTATCTGAATATTCCTAAATTTAAAGTTTTTAAATGGTATTCTATTTTAAATAATAAATTAATTAGACCCTCTAGTGATTTAAATTTATCTAATAAAAATAACGTTCTATCTTATAGTAATAAAGAAATGATGAATAAAGTTAAACTTTCTTGGAGAATTAAAAAAACTCTTTTTAGATTAAATAAAAAACGAAATAAAGTTAAAAATATTTTATTTAATTTAAATAAATTTAATTTATTTAAAGTTTTCTCTATTAAATTTAAATTAATTTGTGAAATTTTAAGTAATAAATTTAAAAAACCAATAGAATTACAATTAATTAGAATACACCATCCTTTTCACGATAGTAATATTTTAGTTAACCTTCTTTCTTTAAATATTAAAAATAAAAAATTTAAAACTAATGTAGCTATAGAAAAACTATATGCAAAAAAAACTATTAAAAGTTTATATGATTATAATATAGATACTGTTAATTTTATTCCTACTTTTTTATCAGGTATTAAAATTAGAATTGGAGGAAGATTAATGAGAGAACCTATTATTCCTAGAATCACTACTAAAAATTTTGAAAGAGGAGCATCTTCGCCAGGTAAAGTTAATTTTTTAGACACTGCTACTATTAATAAAAAAAATAAAAAAGGGTCTTATACTATAAAAATATCTTCAGGTCAAAATTTCTTTTAATTTATTTCTTTTAAAGAAAACAAATTTAACCCCTCTTTAATCATTACCAATGATTTTCCCTTTTTTTCTATAGAAAAAGCAAAAGAAAAAGGTGATAATGATTAAAGACAATTAAAGTTTTAAGCCTTGCCCTTGTTCCTTTGTACCATTGTCCAATTTTATTATTCACTACTTTCCAAGGCCTAGATTTTCTACTTTCTTAAGAAAATTTGAAAAGGAGTAAAATTTATCATTACCCCCCCCGAAGGGGGGGATTATTTCAATTAAAATTGAAATGATTTCTCTTCAAAGAAGAAAATTGCTAGCAAAAGGACATTAGCCCTTCGGGGTAATAAGTGTATTGAAGATATCAATACCTTACAGTGGGCCCCTCCCCGAAGGGGGTAGAACTATACTCTGCATATCTTAGAGCATTCTTACATCTTTAGCTTAATTGGTAAAGTATCTGCCTTCGAAGCAGCAATTTATTGGTTCAAATCCATTAAGGTGTTAAATTTTCATTTTATTAGTTTTAATTTAATAAATTTTTATCTTTTGCTTTTTCTATAGAAAAAGCCTCTGCCCTTCGGGGAGGGGGGGAAATAAAAATCTAATTGTTGTGCTCTTATTTTTATTATTCACTACCCCCCCCGAAGGGGGGGATTATTTCAATTAAAATTGAAATGACCCCTTCTATTGCTTCCACTCCCCTTCGGGGAGGGTGGCATTTTGAAAAGGGTCAGAGGCAATGGTTAACTTGAAAATTGTCTAATATCCCGATATGGACAACTTAGTTTAAGAAAAAGCCACTATTTGTGGTAATTAGTCAAGGGTAAATGAATATTATTTATCTAGTTTCCAATATAAATGGAGTTAATTTAGGGTAAGATAAAATTTAAATAATTTAAAGAATTTAAAATTTAAATATTTTTAATGTCTAAACAAAATAGTTTCCACCAGTGTTTTTATTGTCATGACTCACTACCATTGTAATCATTATCACCTTTTTCTTTTGCTTTTTGCAATTTCAATTTTAATTGAAATAATGATAGCAATAGAGGGATTGGTATTAGTTGTGGTAATAAATAAGATAAAACTAACTTGTATTTTTTATAAACCTAATAATAATGTCTTTAAAATAAGGCCACTTTATTTCGTTTTTCATCTGTAACTTAATACTATAAATAATAGTTTGAAGCCATAAATAAACGATTTTTTGTTTTAGTCAGTATTTTCTAATAGCAAAAGAATCTAACCTTTTAATTACAGACTCGAATTTATATTTTACTTTCTATAGAAAGTTTCAATTTTAATTGAAATAATGATTTGAAAAGATAAAATTTTAATCGCTGCTCTATTAGGGAGGAGGTAATTCTATAGAATTAAAATAAAATTAAATCTATTTACTTTAATGTACACTGAGCTCAAAGTCAGAAAATAAATAATGAAAAAATTAAAAAAAAAAAATAGATGAGAATATTAAAAACACACGTATTACTTAGATTGTTAAATTCTTATTTAGTAGATTCTCCTCAACCTGCAAATCTTAGTTATTTATGGAATTTCGGTTCTTTATTAGCTATTTGTTTAATAATACAAATATTAACAGGAGCTTTTTTAGCTATGCATTATACACCGAATGTAGATTTTGCTTTTAATAGTGTAGAACATATTATGAGAGATGTAAACAATGGATGGATATTAAGATATACTCATGCTAATGTTGCTTCTTTCTTTTTTATTTTTGTATATATGCATATAGGAAGAGGATTATACTATGGTTCATATAAATCACCTAGAGTATTAGTTTGGTCTATCGGAGTTGTGATTTTTATTCTTATGATGGCTATAGGTTTCTTGGGTTATGTTCTACCTTACGGTCAAATGTCTTTATGGGGTTATCTTAAATTAGCCCCACATATTTATTTTTTAATTTCTAATTATATATCATTAAAAGAATGCCAAGATATATTATTTTACCTTTTTAAGAGTACCTGTGTCGAAGCTAAAGGCGAAGATAATTTAACTATTGCCACGGCAATAATTAATAGTTTAATTTCAACTTTCAATTATACAAATCAAGACCTTCTGGCCAAAGCCAAGGGCAATTTCAATTTTAATTGAAATAATGAAGAAATAAAAATACAAAAAATTAGAGCAAACTTAAGAATAGGACCTCATAATAAAAATATAATTTCTATTTTATTCGGTTCTTTATTAGGAGATGCTCATGCTGAATTCAGATTAAAAGGAAATGGTACTCGGATAACTTTTTTTCAAGAAGGCTCCCATGTTTCATATTTAATTTGGTTACATAAATTGATATCTGAATTAGGATATTGTAATACTAATTTACCAAAGATTACTACACGATTAGGTAAAAAAGGTGTAGTAAGAAAAATAATAAGATTTAATACATGAACATATTCTAGTTTTAACTGGATACATGAGTCTTTTTATAAAAATGGTAAAATAAAATGCGTACCTAATAATATAGCTGAGTATCTTACTCCTTTATCTTTAGCTATTTGAATAATGGATGATGGTGGTAAAGTAGGTCAAGGATTAAAACTTTCCACTAATTCATTTTCATTTTCAGATTGTAATTTTTTAGTTAAAGTTCTTTATGATAAATTTAAACTTAAAGCTAGTGTACAATCAGCAGGAGTTGAAAACCAATATATTATTTATATTTGAAAAGACTCTATGCCTTTATTACGTGAAATAGTTTTACCTTACGTTCATCCTTCAATGAAATATAAATTAATTAATAAATAAATATAGTCAATTAACATATATTTATTAATAGCTCACATTTTTCTATTAATAAATTTACAGTATGTAAAATTTGGCAATATCGATGAAAACTGGTCAAAGATATTTGTTTTGTATCAAGACCGTCGGTTTATTCTATTATTTATAGGGAGATCGCTACAGACTGGTTCATCGGTAGGTATTTATATTTTATAAATGCTTAATGTACAGTCGGAGTTTTAGCATTCTATTTAACCTTGTGAATGTCATATGGTTTTACTGAAATGTTACATAATGTTTTGTTTATATTTAAAAAACAACATTATAAAGTAAAATACGTGATTATGTATTGAAAACAAGAGTGAATATATAATGTGCTGAAGTGTACTGATATAAAAACTCTTAGTTACTAATAACTACAATACATATATTTAAGACTTGGCAACAGTTATTACTAACTTATTATCAGCAATACCTATTTTTGGTCAAGATATTGTAGAGTTAATTTGGGGAGGTTTTTCTGTTTCTAATGCTACATTAAATAGATTTTTCTCTCTACATTATTTATTACCTTTTTTATTAGCTGCTTTAGCAGTAGCACATATGATAGCTCAAATTGTAGGGCCTTTATATTAGTAATAATATTTTTAGAATCAAGCTATATGCTGGAAACTCCTAAAGCCTTAAGTACTTTAATATTAGTAAAAATCTTAAGGATAGTTAGCAATGGACAATCAGCAGGTAAACAGTATAGACTAGCTCCTTGCCTTGCTCTAACCCATTTTCACCAACTAGATCAATACACCTTTGTTTTAACTAAATAAAAGTAACAAAAGGCAAAGGACTTGTGTAAACAGATCAGTAGGAGTGTAAGGATGGTAATGAATGAAGTAAGGATAAGGCAAGGCTGTAAGTTTAACTGGATCCTCAGAGACTACACGCTTGAACCCTATTACTTTAATTAGATAGGGATATGATATAGTCCAATCGAGACTTAAAAGTCTGGAGTTTATTGCTTAATTCTAATTCTATTATTTTTTTAACTAAATCTTTTCATTCTAGCTCTAGTAATTACGTAAAAAGAATCAGTCAATCAGAAAGATCTAAATTCAAACTAGATTTTTATTTAAAACAAATTTTAATAGGCAATATACCCCTTCGGGGGGATGTATATATGAGAAGATTCTCTGAAAAAGCTAATGCTAGAATAATTTTTAGGCAGGGTTCTATAAATGCTTCTTATTTGTTACATTTATATAACCTATACCAAGAATTTGTAACAACACCGCCTGCAGTTTCATCGATTACTGATAAAAACACAGGAAAAATTAGATACAATCTAAGTTTTGCTACTTTAGCTCTTCCTTGTTTTAATGAGTTATATGAAGCTTTTTATTTAGATGGGAAAAAAATCATTCCTAATAATATAGCTGATCTATTAAGTGAAGTTAGTTTAGCTTATTGGATTATGGATGATGGAAGTTTTACTGGTTCCGGTTTAAAATTACATACAAATGCATTTAGTCTAGAAGAATTGAATTTGTTAATTAAAGCATTAGATAAGAATTTCTCTATTAAGGCATCAGTTAATGTTTCTAATAGAGAAAAATCACAGTTTAGTTTATATATATCAAAAAATCAAATGTCTTTAGTAAAAGATTTGGTTATTAAACATATGCATCCAGATATGTTATATAAACTAAATATAGATAAGCAATAAAACTTTGCTACATGTTCATGGTTCTAATAATCCTAATGGAGTTACTTCTAATGGAGATAGATATGCAATGCACCCTTATTTTTTATTTAAAGATTTAGTTACAATTTTTGCTTTCTTTTTAGTTTTATCTGTTTTAGTTTTCTTTTATCCTAATTTATTAGGTCATTCCGATAACTATATACCAGCTGATCCTATGGTAACTCCAGCATCTATTGTTCCTGAATGGTATCTTTTACCTTATTATGCTATTTTAAGATCTGTTCCTAATAAATTATTAGGAGTTTTAGCTATGTTTGGTTCATTATTAATATTATTAGTTTTACCTTTAACTGATTTATCTAGAATTAGAGGTTCAAGCTTTAGACCTGCAATGAAATTAGCTTTTTGGTTCTTTGTTGTAGATTTCTTCATTTTAATGTGGATAGGTTCTCAACACCCTAACTCACCTTATGTTGAAATAGGTCAAATAGCTACAGCTTTTTATTTTTCTTGGTTTATTATAATAGTTCCATTTATTGGTATATTAGAAAATACTTTAATAGATGTAGCTACAGCTAAGACGTCACTAAGATAGTTTCATAGTTTTGTCTACTTTCTATAGAAAGTTTCAATTTTAATTGAAATAATGATTTGAAAAGAACGTAGCTTTGTAGAATCATTAGTCCTTGACAACCCAATAGTTAAATTTTATTTTCTAGGTTTATATTTTTAATTTTTGTAGTCGGATTATTATACTTTTTTAATTATAATTGTATATTAAAACCCCTTTAATGTAGCTCTAATTTAGCTAAATATATAACCAGATAGCCCTTTATAATATTTAAACAACAATTTTTGGTTTAAAAGAATCCAAGAAAATTTATTATTTTAATAATAAATAATTTAAGCTACAGCAAGTCATATTAATAAAATAATAACTAGTGTTTAAATGTGTATTCATTAAGGGCTAAAGATCCTTCTATCATTACCATCATTATTTCAATTAAAATTGAAATGACCCCCCGAAGGGGAGTGGAAGCAATAGGGATTTGAAAAATAAAATTTTGTTTTAAGCCACTGTCCTATTTCAATTGCTAAAAAATAGGATTAATTAAAAATAATTAGTCTAAATATAAAAGTACAAAGGCAAACATATCTAAGGCATTATATTTTATATTTTCCTTTGCTTCCACTCCCCTTCGGGGAAGCAAGGTTGCAACCATTGTCATGGTAATGAAGGCAAAATATAATTATAAAACAAAAAAAAAACAAAAAAAAATAAAAATAATAAATAATTAGAATGTATTAATCATTACCATCATCATTTTCGTTACCAAGATCATTTTTATGATCATTTTCATTACCACCATCATCAGGTGCACTCTTACCTTCAATAGCCTATCATTCTATTTTTTAGCAACCAGTGCCTAGGCAGTGGAAGCAATAGGACAAAGGGTAAAGGTGAAAAGGTTCCCAGAGAAAAAAGAGAAGCATTGGTGGTGGTAGAGGCGACAATGGTTTAAATGGATAATAAAAAATACAAACAACTCTTAAAAAGATTTAAATATAATTGATTTAATTTTTATATTTATATTTACCTTTACATTTTTTGTCTTCCATTGTTCCATCGTTACCATCATTACCCTACCTAGATTAAGATAGATATATAATTTAAAATATACAAATCAATAGAACAATCATTACCACCCCGAAGATCTTTTCAAATTGCAACCTTGCCAAGGCATTGGAAGCAATAGACTTTGTTCTTTTGTAGGATATTGAGTGTTTGGAGTGCATAGGAGGCAAAGGATAACAATTAAGAGAAAAATAAAAATATTTCAAAGAAATGGTGAATACGGTCTTTTTAATAGATAATCTAGTGAGTCTATTATTTAACTTAGCAGATGTTTTAAGTGTAATTTTACCTGTTTTATTGAGTGTTGCTTTCATGACAATTATTGAAAGAAAACAATTAGCTGCACATCAAAGAAGAGTAGGACCTAATACTGTAGGTTATTATGGTATTCTTCAACCTTTTGCTGATGCTTTAAAATTAATTTTAAAGGAAACAATTATACCTTCTCAATCTAATAAAATTATTTTTTATTTAGCACCTGTCTCTACACTAGTATTTAGTTTATTAGGTTGGGCTGTAATACCTTTTGGACAAGGACTAGTATTATCCGATTTAAGTTTAGGAATATTATATACTCTAGCTTTATCTTCTTTAGGAGTTTATGGTATATTATTAGCAGGTTGGTCTGCTAATTCTAAATATGCTTTTTTAGGTTCTTTAAGATCTACTGCAGCTATGATTTCTTATGAGTTAATTTTAAGTTCTGCTATATTAATAATAATTTTATTAAGCGGTAGTTTAAATTATATTACTATTATAGAAATACAACAATCTATATGGTTTATAGTTCCTTTATTACCTGTTTTTATTTTTTACTTTATAGCTGTACTTGCTGAAACTTCAAGAACTCCTTTTGATTTACAAGAGGCTGAATCTGAATTAGTAGCGGGTTTCTTTACAGAACATTCCTCAGTGCCATTTGTATTTTTCTTCCTTGGGGAATATTCTTCAATAGTATTATTTAGCTGTATCACTGCAATATTTTTCCTTGGGGGTTATAATTTACCAGAATTATTTCTTAATGAATCTATTTTTAATTTACAATCTGTATTTCTAGGCCTAAAAACTTGTATTTTTACTTTTTTTTTCGTTTGGTTTAGAGCTACTCTACCTAGATTAAGATATGATCAATTAATTCAACTTTGTTGGTTAAATCTTTTACCTGTTGCCGTAGCATTTATTATTCTTATACCAAGTATATTAATATCTTTTGATATTTCTCCTTATTAACCCCTAAAAAGGTTGTCCTTTTCAAAATGCCCCCTCCCCGAAGGGGAGTGGAAGCAATAGACAGTAGTGAATCCGCGTTATTTTAATTAAAATATTTCTTTTGCAATTACTACCTTGACAGTGGTTGTAAAAGTTAATATTTAATATTTAATACTTTATATTTACTATTTTTAAATTATTATTAATATAAAATTTATAATTATTTATAGGCAAAGGATAACAATTCATTTATTTTTGTTTTTTAATTTTTATAGTTTAATCCCTTTTCCAGCCCTCTTTTTAATGATTAATGAATAAGATTAATGAATAAGAATAATGAATAAGAAAAATGATTAAGAATAATGAATAATGAATAAGAATAATGAATAATGAATAATGATTAATGATACCTTACAAAGGTAGGCAAAGATTATCATGATTCTTACCTATGATGTTAATTAAAATAATACTTAATCTTTTTTAAAAGAAGGAATTAAATAATTAATGTTTTCTAATTATATTATCTTTTCACCAATGCCCCCTCTATACCTAATCAACGAGGACAAGGGAAAAACAAAAATATTATTTTACTTTTGCTATTGCAAAAGCAATAGAATAAGGAATAATTTTCATAGGTAAGATAAAACGATTGCTAATCGTCTGGGCTAATACCCTTAAGCGTTCGACTCGCTTTTATTCCGAAAAATTTAAATATCACTTTATGAGCAAGATTACCATAGAGAAGTAAATTCTAAAAAAAAAGAAGTAAAAAAACAAAAAATAAATCCATTGCCATCCTTTGCCCCCCTGGGGGTTCTCAATATTGTAAGCGTTCAAAAGGATAAAATTGTTCAATACTCTTATTTATCCTCGGTATTAATGATCCGTATATTAATTATTAAGGTCATATTAGTTTAATTGGTAGAATGCAGCTTTGTGGATGCTGAGAAAAGAGTTCAAATCTCTTATGTGACCCTTTTTAAATAATTTTATTATATTTTATATTAATGTCTTTTCATAGCAACATTTGCATAGCTTTATCTGATCTCACCATTCCCCTTTCTTAGCCCTTTGTCCAATGTCTTCCATTGTCCTGTTGCTTTTACTTAAAATTATTTTACTCCTTTTCAAACTTTCTTAAGAAAGTAGAAAATCTCTTGGATGGTAATGATTGCTAAAAAATAGAATGAGGGTTAAGTTTACAGATGGTTCTGTAGTAGACCTGCAAAGTCTAATATTTTAGGTTCAATTCCTCCTTAACTCTTATTTATTAATTGTAGTCGGAGTTAGTATACCTTTGCCCTCTTGTCCTGGTCTATTGCTTCCACTCCCCTTCGGGGGGGGTTGCAATTTCAATTTTAATTGAAATAATGATAGAAAAAGATCGTTTATATAGGTATATTAACATAGACTTTTTTCAATTAATTTAATATAAAAACCTACTCTAAAGGTTAAAGTATCAATACTCTATTTAAATTTAAATTAAATTTAGTTTTAATTCGGCCTTCACCTTAAATACAAGGGCTGCAATGGAGGCTATAATAAAAATTAGAGTTAATTAAATGTATGCTTAGTCATCCTGCCTTTTTTATTTAGATTGTAGTTCCTTATAGCTAAGGAGTTTATCATTACCATCCAAAAATTTTTTCAATCAATTTTGGGCAGAGGCTATTGCTAGCAAAAGGACAACCGTTCATTTGTATAATAGTTTTAAACTCAATAATTTTTATTGTTATTTAATAATTATTAATAAATTTAGCATAAAAATTTAACTAGTTTTCCTTAGTTTTTTTATATTTATCTTTTGCCTTCATTATTTCAATTAAAATTGAAATTGCAACCCCCCCGAAGGGGGAGGCACTGGAAGCAAAGGCAAATATATTTGTAAATAAGGAATTTTTCTAAGGCTTAATTTTATATCCTTTATGAAAAACCTTGCCACTTTCTATTGCTTCCCCCCCTTCGAGGGGGGTGGCATTTTTTTTAGAGAAAAGGTATCACCCCCCTTCGGGTCCTTTTGCTTTTTCTATAGAAAAAGATGGTAATGATACCTTACATCCCTTCTATTGCAACCCCCCCTTCGGGGAGGGGTCATTTCAATTTTAATTGAAATAATGATGGTAATGATAAGGACAAAGGGCTAAAAGGAAAAGAAAAGGTATAAAAGGGTAAAAGGAATACCTTTTTAATAAACGAGATTATTATAGAGGTATAGTAAAATTTAATACAGTAAGTACCTTTGCCGGTTGTAATGGTATATAGATATTTGTCTAAATTTCTCTAACTTATAAGAATTAAAATATGAAGGTCATAGTTTCCAGGTTAAACCTACAATAATATATTCTCTTTATATTGTAATATATAAAAACTTTTCTTAAGAAAAAGCAAAAGTCAAATATTTTAATATATATTTTTCTAATTTAAACATTATTGCCTTAAGTTTGATTTAAATTAGTAAATTATTTAACCGTTGGCGTATAAATTACAATAAAACTATTTTTGTTTTAAGCCTTTATAAAAGATTAATTAATTTTAATTTTATATTTGATTTATTTAAATTTTAATTTAAAGTTCGACTTAACTTTTGCTCTCATCTTTTAAGGGAATCATAAAAAGAAAACTCGAATAACTAAAGCTAAACAAAAAACAAATAGCTTTATTTTTTTTCAATCTAGGCTAAATTTATTAATAATTATTAAATAACAATGAAAACTTTTTTTATAAATCTTTTAGCTTTTGGTACTTTAATTTCTAGTGTTATTGCTATTACATCTAAAAATCCTGTTATATCAGTAATACATTTAATAGCAACTTTTGTTCAAGCAGCTGGTTTTTTAATACTTATAGGTATTAATTTTGTAGGTATTTCCTATATTGTTGTATATGTTGGAGCTATAGCAGTTTTATTTCTTTTTGTGATAATGATGATAAATATTAAATTAACTGATATTTTAGAAACTGGAGTTGATTATAGTAAAAACTTACCTTTAGCTATTGCAATAGTTTTTTTAAGTTTATTAATATTTTATACTATATTACAAATTAACTTAAATAATATTCCTTCTATTTTATTAAATAATTTAAATTATAATAATATAATGGCAACTGCTTTTCAATTATCAACCGTTGCCACCCCGAAGGGAGTGGTAGAAACAGCTGAATTTTTTTTTAAAATACTTAATGAAGAATCTTTATCCTCTGTATTTAATGCTGATGTTTTAATTACGACTTTTGAACAAATAGAAATACTTGGTCATAGTTTATATACTTATGGTGCAATATTATTAATAATATTAAGTGTTATATTACTATTAGCAATGTTCGCTATTATTATTATTTCTAAATCTAATAATAAATTAATTTAATTTTAATTTATATATTTCAATCCACAGTACTTTCGTATTTTACCTTGCATAGATTATCCTTTTTTTCTGTTGCTTCCATTTAAATCATTGCCTCTGTAATGATCCCCCCCGAAGGGGGGGTCCTTTTGCTTTTTCTACCACTCCCCTTCGGGGGTTCATTACCCCCTCCCGAAGGGGGGGCAAAGGTAGAAAAAGATGGTAATGATGGTAATGATAGCTAATAAATAGAATGATAGTATAAGAGGCAATCTTTTAAATTTGCGGATATGTTCAAGTCATTACCCTTTTCAAATTGCTAGCAATTTTAATTGAAATAATGATAGATAAAAATGGTCCAGAGGTTTTAATCTTAATAAGTTGCTAATATTTAATTAAGTTTAAATTAGAAAATTTTCTAAGCCCTTTTTATTATTAATAAACTGGTTTTTTTTAGTATACTTTATAGATCATTATTTCAACACCTATAGTACTCCTTTTCCTATTTCTTTAAACCTTTACCGTCTTCTATTGCTTCCATTGTTTCAATTTTAATTGAAATGATGGTAATAATTGCAATTTGAAAAGGGTAATGATTAAAAGTAAATTACTAAAATAAAAGCCTTTTGTCTGCCATTGTTACCCCCTTTTGCTAAAAAAAAAAAAAACAGCCAAAATTTTTTCAATCAATTTTTGGATGGTAATGAATAAAAGTATAATAGTTTTAATTTAAAAAACTGTTTCTCCTTTTTTTCATTTAAACCAATCCAAAAGATATATTTTTATTAAAATTTTATTTGTTCCTTTATTGGACTGCCTCTTTTCAAATTGCAAAAGCAATAGAGGCATTGGAAGCCAGAGAGTAAAAAAAAAATCATACAGTCAACAAAATAAATTATGTCAAAAAATGCGATTATTAGAAAATTTAAAAAAACACGCACCATCAGTTATTTTAGGAATTTTAACGGTGGATGGTTGGATTTCTAGTAAAAAAGACTCGTTTAAGGATAAAATTTTACAAGAAGCTTTAAATAAAGGTGTGGAAAAAGAAAAAGCTTTGGAAGAAGCTAATAGAAAATCCACAGAAATTATTCAAACGTTAAAAGTAAAATTAACATCTACTTCAGATAGACTAGATAATAGCAGTAAAAACATAAAAAATTACTGAGAAAAATTAAACGATCTAAATAAAGAACTAGCAAATACTACTGATCCACAAAATATTAGAGCAATACAATCAGATTTAAAATATTATCAAGAAATGTCTAATACTGCTGTAAAACAGCAAGAATTAGCAGTTAAAGAGTTACAATCTTTAAGTAACATCAACGATCCCAATATTGTAAAATCTGATTTATTTAATAATTTAATTGATAGTTATAAGGATTTTTTAAGTACTTTAACTTCAGAACAAATGGTTATTGTTTTTAATATTATAGGTTATATATCATTATTAATTACATTATCTTCTATTACATCTATTTTGCTTGGAGATCAAATAATAAATCTCTTAAAACTTGAAAGTAAGTATCCTAAGTTAGCTAAATATATTAAATTTAAACAAACATTAAATAAATATTATTTGAGGTTTTATATAATTTTATTTTATATTTTAATATTATTATTAATATCTGTAAATATTT
>Ga0208193_1000980_pt1 | contig 13142 bp, 13 predicted proteins | sample June2015DPH_17_2_FD_184716 | JGI IMG/M metagenome (GOLD analysis project Ga0208193, IMG submission 184716) | Peatland microbial communities from SPRUCE experiment site at the Marcell Experimental Forest, Minnesota, USA - June2015DPH_17_10... | ecosystem: Environmental > Terrestrial > Soil >...
ATTGTGACCGCCATTTTACTGGGATGGGCTGTTGTGCGGCTGCTGGGCGCGATACGAGAGCCGGCGGGCGCGTTCAATGGGGCAAAGGGGGTGGCGATTGCGGCGCTGACTCTTGCCATGGTGATGTGGCTGGTTGGGTTTCTCGCCGTCGGTGGGGAGTGGTTCCTGATGTGGCAGTCGCGCACCTGGAATGGGCAGGAGGCGGCCTTTCGCATGTTTGCGGTGGACGGACTGGTGCTGCTGTTGCTGATGCAGCCGGATGGGGAGGGCCAGCCGTGAGCGCTTCGGTCGGTGCGATTGTCCTTGCGGCTGGCGCCAGCAGCCGGCTTGGACAGCCCAAGCAGCTGCTGATGTATCGGGGAGAATCCCTGCTGGCGCGCGCCATCCGGCTGGCGAACGAGGCCGGGGCCTCTCCGGTGCTCCCGATCGTGGGGGCCCATCGGGAGCTGATTCTAAGCGCGGTGAACTTCGGCACCTCGACGCCGGTCTCGAACGAGCGATGGGCGCAGGGAATTTCTACCTCCATCCATGCCGGACTTGACGGACTCATGAGGACTGCGCCCAGGGCCGGGGGAGTGCTGATCATGGCCTGCGATCAGCCCAGGCTTACGGCCGATCACCTGCGGGTATTGATCCATCGCTTCGCGCTTCAGTCCGAGCCTTCGATGGTCGCCTCGGCGTATCAGGAGGTGCTCGGCATTCCGGCGGTGTTTCCGCCCAACCTGTTCGCCCGGCTCTATGCGCTTGAAGGGGACAAGGGCGCGCGTGCACTGCTCCTCGATCCGCCGTGCCCCATGATCCCGGTGCCGTTTGCCGGGGGGGAAGTGGACATCGATTGGCCCGACGATCTGAGCGCATTGCAATAAGGCTCAGCGCTCGATGGTGGCCTCGATATATCCGTGCGGCTCGTCGATAGGGATGAAGATGTGGTTGGGATTGTCTTGCCCGAAGGGGCTCAGGTCAGCCAGCAGATGATGCAGGTTGGGCATGGTGAGCGTAACGCTCGCAACCTCCGGGGCTGCCTCAAGCGCGGCTTTGCCCATGGCAAAAAGCGTATGCTGCACGCTCATGCTGTGGTGCGTTGTGAATTCCCTGAGCATTGCCCCGATCATGCGGGAGCGCACCTCGGCGTATGGGGGCGAACTCAGGGCGTACTCCCATGTGGCGCTGGCGCGCGTGCCGAAGATGCGGTCGGTAACGGGTTTGAGTGTGGTAAGCCTGTCTTGAATGTAGCCGGTGAAGGCTGAATTCGTGGTCTTGAGAATCACCAGACCATCGACGCCCGAGCGGATGGTCCACTGACGGCCCTGGTCGCGGACGGCGCGGACCGTATGGACCTCCGGTCCTCCGAGCCGGAAGGTGGTAGGGTCGGGCTTGCCGTCGACCGCCATCCGTTCCCAGGCCTTTTGCTCAATCTCGATCTTGACTCCGCTGAAATGAGCATTCTCTTCGAGCAGGTAGTCGCCCAGTTCCATCGCGAATTGCTCGATGGTGGCCGCATCGGAGACCCGGGCACGCGAGTAGACGGTGTTCTTCATGGTGTCAGTGGGTAGAAGCGTACTGTTGTCTGCCTGGGTGAAGCTGGTCGTAAACTCGCCTTCGACCAGCACATCGACGGTCCACTCGTTGAACTCGTGCCGGTCGCCGTGGCGGCTGATGCGGGAGAGGCGGACGCGCGATTTTCCGTAGCAATTGTGGCCCAGATTTGCCATCGTGTCAGCTTCCTCGATAGGTGGTGTAACTGTTGTCGCTGAGCAGAAGCGGAAGGTGATAGTGCTCATCGCCGCTGCAATGAAAACAGATGGAGATTTCAGGATAGATGCTGGTGCGGCCGTTGCGCGCCAGATAGTCGCCGGTGAAAAACGTCAGGCGATAGAGTCCGGATGAGGCGCCTTTGGCGAGGTCGCGGCACCTGCCCCCGGCGTCGGTGGCGCTCGCTGAGAGCGCCATCCAGGCGCCATCCTGCTGTCTTTCGAGGCGGACCTCGACCGCGGCTGCCGGCCTGCCGAGGACCGCATCCAGCACGTGCGTGGTAATTTCACTCATTCGATGAGCCACTTTCCCAGACGAATCTGTGTAATCTGGCGTTGTTGTTCGGCAGCTTCACGCAACTCGCCTGGGCGCTCGCCGGCGAGGCGACGATGGAGGATCGCAAGCATCTCCTCGGCGGTCTTTCCAGTTGCACACACGATATAGCGGAAGCCGAATCGCTGCTCGTAGAGCGCGTTGCCGGCAGCCAGTTCCAGCAGGACACTCGCCGGTGCGCCGGCCGCCGAGGATTGCTCCTGCCTGGACCAGGCGATCGACTTCCCGGAGGAAGGCGCGGCCGTGCGGTCGCCGATCGGGGGATGGCAGGCAAATGCTTCCCTCCAGTCGGCCTCTTGCAGGCTGCTCCAGATGCGGTCTGCCGCCTCGCTGAGCTCAACAACCCCGGCGATGGGGCGCAAGGCCACCATGGCCGCGGCCCAGCGGCGCGCACCGCAGCAGGCGAACATGGCCTGGAGCGCCTCGGCTTCGCCGGCTTCGTTCCAGGCTGAGAGAGTCTGATTCATTCGGTCGTTTCTCCCGAGCATAGACTGAGCAGGAACTCTTCGAGCAGATTGGCCCCGACCCGCTTGCGGTACTCAGCCGTCGAGCGGATGTCGTCGATCGGACGGGCTTCTGCCACGAGGGCTTCGCGCGCCGACTCGATCGCGCGCGGGGCAATGCGTTTGCCGAGCAGAGCGGCTTCGGTCCCGAATAGCCGGGTCGGAAAGGCGGCCAGGCTGGCTGCGGCAAGGCGAAGCTCAGTGATCGAGCCGTCGACAACCATGGCGGTTGCCCCGAGAGCGACCTTTGAAATGGCCATGGCGCGGCGTGTGCCTACCTTGCGCAGATACTGGCGATGAGCTTGAAATCGTAAGGGCATATGTACGGCGAAAAGCAGCTCATCGGGCTCGAGGACGCTCAGCTTATAACCGGTATGAAACTCCGCGTAGGGAATGCGGCGGCTGCCGCGGGTGGAGATCAGCTCGACCTCGGCATCGTAGACGAGCAGGGCGGGAGAGGAGTCCGCGGCGGGCGAACCGTTGACCAGATTGCCGCCGATTGTGGCGCGGCTCTGGTTGGCGATCGAGCCGATCCAGCTTGAGGCCCTGGCGACCAGCGGCAGGGAGGAAGCGATGCCTCGGTCGGCGCGCAGATCACGAAAGGTGGTGCCGGCGCCGATCGAAATCGTGTCTGGTGTGCTTTGAATGAAACGCAGCTCACTGAGGCCCCACAGGCTTACCAGCCTGCCCGCGGCGAGCCTGCCGGCGGCGTGCGCCACCATCAACTCGGTGCCTCCGGCGATGGGGGTCCACTGCCCCGGTTGGCTTGCCATCAGTTCGAGCACAGCGCTCAGGGTCGGCGGCGCGATCATCTCATGAGCTGCCGGATTACCGCGCATGCGAGGCCTGCCGGGCTGGGCCGGCCGGCGGCGCGGCGGCGGCGATCACCGACTCAATGATGCGCGTGAAGCCGGTACAGCGACAGAGATTGCCGGCCAGGCCTTCGCGGATCTCCCTCTGGCTGGGATTGGGGTTCAGGGAGAGCAGCTGGGTGGCGGCCATCAGCATACCCGGGGTGCAGATACCGCACTGGGCGCCGCCGCAGGCAAGAAACGCCTGCTGTAAAGGATGAAGCGCGCCGCTGCTCGCCAGGCCTTCGACGGTCTGGATCTCGGCGCCTTCGGCCTGCAGCACGGGGACCAGACAGCTGTTCACCAGCTCGCCATTCATGCGCACCGAGCAGGAGCCGCACTCGCCTTCACCGCATCCCTCCTTGGTGCCGGTCAGATGCAGGTCTTCGCGCAATACGTCCAGCAGCCGCTTGATCGGCTCCACTGCAACCGTGTGCCTTTCACCGTTGACGATGAAGCGGATTGTGGCCTTCAGCGGGCTCATCGGGCGGCAGCCTCGGCGACAGGTTCAGGTGCGGCCAGCAGGGCGAACAGATCTTCGGGTAGCAATGGAATGGCATGAAAGCCGACACCGGTCGCGTCGCGGATGGCATTCAGGATCGCCGGGGCGGGCCCGTCGTGGGGCAGCTCGCCAATCCCCTTGGCGCCGAAGGCACCATGGCTGAAGGGGATTTCTTCGAAGAAAACGTGAATCGGAGGAACGTCTTCGGCAGAGGGCATGATGTAGTTGGTCATCTGGTTATTGGCCATGTGACCGTTTTCGAGGATGACTTTTTCGTAGAGCGCATAGCCGATTCCCTGCGCGACTCCTCCTTCGATTTGCCCGCCTGCAAGAACAGGATTGAGCACACGGCCTACCTCCTGCACGGTCCAGAACTGTTCGACCTCGGCGGCGTAAGTGACCAGGTCGACGGCGACCTGGGCAATCTGGATAGACCAGGCGAAGGCCGGATAGGCCTCGCCGCGATATCTCTCGTCATCCCAGAAGACCTCGGGCGGGGCCTGGTAGCGGCAAAGCGAAACGACTTCTCCATGGGCGGCGCGATAACGCTCGCAGGCAGAAAAGAATTCCTGGCGCGTGAAAGTCTCTCCCAATTCCGTGTCCTGGCGCAGCCGGGCGACCAGCTGTGCGCCGGCACGCTCAATGAGACGGCCGACAACCATCGATGTGCGCGAGGCGACGGTCGGGCCGCTGTTGGGAACCATGCTGGTATCGGGCGGCGCCATGAGAACATCGTCATAATCGATGCCGATGGTTTCGGCGGCGATCTGGGTGAGGATGGTGTTGGTGCCCTGGCCGAATTCAGTGCTGGCAACAAGCACGCGGACTTTGCCCTCCCGGGTTACATCGAGGCCGGCGACGGAATTCAAAGTGCGCTCGCCGGAGCCGGTAAAGCCGGAGCCGTGATAGAAGGCCGCGATGCCCATGCCGCGTTTGACCGGGCTCAATCGATTTTCTCGCGCGAACTGTTCGCGGCGGCCGTAGTAGCCGCTTTCGCTCAGGGCGCGATCGAGCAAATGGTCAAGGATGATGGGTTCACGCATCAGCTGTTCGGTTGCGGTGGTGTCGCCCTTATGGAGAAAATTGATGCGCCGCAGCTGAACAGGGTCCAGAGAAAGCGCGGCGGCGATCTCATCCATGTGGCGCTCGACGGCGAAGATAGCCTGGGGCGCGCCGAAGCCGCGAAACGCGCCGTAGGGCACGGTGTTCGTGGCCCAGGCATGGGAGCGGATGCGCACGTTGGGGCAGGCATAAGGGCCGGACGCGTGCAGCGTTGCGCGCGAGAGAACGGTGGAGGAAAGCGTTGCATATGCGCCAGCGTCGGTGGCGATGTCAATCGCCATCGCCAGCAGCCTGCCGTGCTGATCGAGCGCGGTGCGATGACGGATGCGCGAGGGATGGCGCTTGGTGGTAGCGGCCATATCTTCCATCCGGTCGTAGACCATCTTGACCGGCTGCCTGCTCTTGATGGCCAGCAGAGCCGCGTGGGCCGCGAGCGTAGAGGGATAGTCCTCTTTGCCGCCGAAGGCGCCACCGGTTTCAGTCTGGATGACGCGGACCTTTTCCCCGGGCAGATCAAGGACGGCAAGCAGAGACTTGTGCACGTAGTAGGGGCATTGCAGCGAGCCCCACACGGTGATTCCGTGGGTTTGGCTCCACTCGGCGATCATGCCGTTGTTCTCAATGTAGAGATGCTCCTGCGCGCCCGTGCGGTATTCCCCTTCGATGATGTGCGCAGCGCCGGACCATGCCGAATCCACATCACCCTTTTCAAGCAGGAAACTCTTGATCAGATTGTCGGCGCCCCAGACGATGATCTGCCGGCGCTCGCTCTGCTCGATGGTGAAGACCCCGGGCAGCGGCTCGTATTCAATTTTCACCCCGGAGACCGCCTCCCGGAGCTTGTGCTTTGAAGGGTGGGCGAGCAGCACGATGGCTTCGTCGGAATGATTGACCACCCCGTCGGCGAGACAGGGCTGATCGGCGAAGATCATTTGGATGTGGTTTTTGCCGGGGATGTCGGCAGCGGTGACGATGGTGAATTCAGACCAGTCAATGCGACGGTCGTAGGTGACCGAGCGGATGAGGCCGCGGGGGATGGTGCTGCGGACGGTAGCCCCGTAAATCATGCCATCGCGCGTGATGTCATCGACATAGCGGGCCCGGCCCAGCAGCTTGTCCACGCCTTCCTTGCGGGGGACCGCAGCGCCAACAATGCGGGTTTTCTCGCCCGTTCTCATGATGGGGAAGGCCTGAACCCTCGTACGGGTTGAGGCCTAGCATATATCGGAGCGGGCAAATTTCCAAGAGATTCACTCCGAGAGGCGCGCTAAGGTCCGCGCCAGCACCTGGACCCCGGCCTCGATCCACGCCGGCGATGCATATTCCTCAGGATGATGGCTGAGGCCCCGGCGGCAGGGAATGAACAGCATGGCCACCGGGGCGATGCGGGCCATGAAAAGCGAATCGTGATAGGCACGGCTCACCATCCGTTTCGATGTTTTGCCGGCCTCGGCGGCGGAACCCTCCAGGGCATTGAGAATCTCCCGGTCGCAGGCTGCGGGTGGATCGGCGTTGACCAGATGGGTCGTGATCGTGACCCCGCGTCGCCCGGAGACCTCGCTGCATGCGGCGTGAAGCGCATCGAGAACGCGGTCGCGGCGCTCTCGATCGGTGTCGCGAATGTCGGTTTCCAGGCGCACGCGCGAGGGGATGCTGTTGACGGCGCCGGGGAAGACCTCGCAGACGCCGACCGTGGCCACGGTGTCAACGGCGCCGGTGGATTTTGCGGCGGACTCGAGGGCGAGAATCAGCTCCGCGGCTGCGGTCAAGGCGTCTTTGCGGCCGGCCATCAGCTGAGCGCCGGCGTGGCCGCCCTCGCCCTCAATGCGGATGCCCAGGCTGGCGGGCGCGGCGATGGCTGTGACCAGGCCGACATCGATGCCTTCCTGCTCGAGCAGGGGGCCCTGCTCGATGTGCAGCTCGATGAACTGGTGAAAGCGGCCCCGGGGCAGAGCCACGGATTCAAGCGGGCCGCTGAATCCGGACCGGGTGCGCAGTTGTTCAAGGGTGGCGCCTTGCTGGTCGCGCAGCCGAAGTGTGTCGGCTGGGGCGAGAACGTGACCCATCAGGCGGCTGCCGAGACAGCCGATACCGAAGCGGGTTGGCTCTTCGGCGGTGAAGATGACCAGCTCAATCGAGCGGCGCGGGCCGAATCCGGCGCGCTGCAGACTGCGGATTGCTTCGAGGCCGCCCAGCACGCCAACCGTGCCGTCATACGCGCCAGCATTGGGAATGGCGTCGATATGCGAGCCGGTAGCGACGGGCGCGAGGTCTGGCCGGCTGCCCGTCCATCGCGCGAAGGTATTGCCGACCGAATCTTCCTCGACCGTAAGGCCGGCATCGGCGCAGCGCTGCTTTACCCAGGCACGGGCGCAGAGATCGGCTTCGCTATAGACGACGCGGGTGACGATGGGCGGCTCGGCGGCGGAGATCTGTGCCAGGGCGGCCAGTTCCCCGGAGAGCAGATCGATGTCGATTTCGAAGCTGGGCTGGATGGTCATGATTGTTTTTCCACCGTGAGCGGGTGCCTGCGCCAGTCTTTATAGATCAGGTATTTTGCCGGATGCTTGCCGAGTGCGCCGAACCATTGCGGGCAGAAGGGCGCCATCCAGATAAAATCGCCGGCTTCAACCGGATACCATTGGTCGCCGAGGCGATAGATGCCGCCGCCTTCGAGCATCAGCAGGCCATGTTCCATGACGTGGATTTCGACCATGGCCAGGGCTGCGCCGGGATCATAGGTCATGGTGTTGACGGCGAAGTCGTAGCAGGGGCCATCGGGCATGAGCGAGCGCACGCCGAGCGCCTCGTCGCCCATCAGCGGCAGGGGAGCAATGGAGGCTTCATTGCCGACGATGACCTCTGCCCGGGCCAGTTCCTGGCCGGCGATTGGCTGGTAGGGCTTCTCGATGACCGCGGCGCGCGCCGCGGTCAGTGCGCGTACGATGTGCTCTCTTCCCTGGGGGAGAAACGCGAAAGACTGTTTGCTCAGCCGATGGTCATGGCCGTTCGCGGTGAGCAGCAGTTCGCCTTCAAGCACGTAGAGGAAGCGCTGTGCCGGCGAGGGACCGAGCGTTCCCTGGGCGGCGAACTCGGCGGTCATCTGAGTGAAACGCGCGCCCAGTTGCGGGCCGATGTGCAGGATAAAATCAACCCCTGTGGCGCCCTCGAGCGGGGTGCGGACGAAGGTGTCCGGCGTATGCAGCAGGTGATCGGCCTTCCGGCTGCTGCGCGTCGAGCCGAGATGGTTCAGCTGAGGGGGCAAGCTTGACCTCGTTCGAGCATTCTATCGAACGCCGGCGTCGAGGCGCACGAGAAACTCGCGGCCTACCTCGAGCGCGGCCTGGACATCTTCGAGGCGCACGGACTCATCGGGATGGTGACTGATGCCCCCGGGGCTCTGCAGGAGCAGCATGGCCGTGGGCAGAGCAGGGGCCATTACGATGGCATCATGACCGGCGCCGCTGGGCATGCGCTTCAATGGAAAGCCGGCGGCTTCTATGGCCACGCCGAGCAGGGCAGTCAATCGCTCGTCCATCGGAACCGAGGCCTGCTCGAGCAGGCCAGCGTGTTCAAGCTTCAGGCCGCGGCGCCCGGCGATGGCAAGGGCGCTGGCCAGCAACTGCTTGACGGCTGAAAGGCGCACCTCATCGCGGCAGTGGCGCACATCCAGGCTGAGCCGCGCCGAGCCCGGAACCACGTTGCCGGCGTTGGGCTCGACCTGGATCTGGCCCACCGTGGCGACCAGGCCTTCAGTGCGCCGGGCCAGCGACTCGACTGAGCTGATCCATTCGGCGGCCGCGGCGAGCGCATCGCGGCGAAGTGGCATGGGCGTGGTGCCGGCGTGGTTGGCCTGGCCTGTCAGGCTAAGCGTGAGCCTGGTCTGGCCGACGATCGCCGTCACCAGGGCGACGCTGAGGTTCTCGGCTTCGAGGATGGGCCCCTGCTCGATATGGATCTCAACAAAGCACAGCGCGTTCGTGTCGAGCGCCGCTTGGCTGATGCGCGCTGGATCCAGTCCGAAGGCGCGCAACTGAGCCTCGACCGTGATGTTGCCCGAGTCCGTCAGCGCGAGAAGCGCGGGGTCAAAGCGGCCGGCTACGGCGCGGCTGCCGAGGTAAGGCACACCATAGCGGACGCCTTCTTCTTCCGAGAAGGCGATCACTTCGATGGGCAGCCGGAGCTTGAGCTCCTCTGCGATCGATACCCATTCAAGAGCCATGGCCACGCCCAGCACGCCGTCGAACGCGCCGGCGTCGGGCACCGAATCAATGTGCGAGCCGAGAACCAGGCGCTTGCCGGTAGCCTGGGCCGGCTGCCAAAGGCCGCGCAGGTTGCCGGCTGCGTCCACTTGAACGCTCATCCCGAGAGCCTCCATGCGGGCACTGAGGCGGGCGTGGACCTGGTGCACGGGCGGGGTAAGGAAGCGGCGCGTGATGCGGCCCGGTTCCTCGCTCATGGTGGCGATCAGACGGCATTCGGCGATGGCTCGCGCGGCGCGGCGATTCATCAGCGCACCAGTTCCCGGCCCCGCGGCTGGCCGATGAATTGCTGGTGGGCGAAGACCTGCTTGCCCCGGAGCCAGGTTTCAAGGACGCGTCCGCGCAATTCGACACCGAGATACGGGGAAAGCTTATGGCGAAAATAGAGATCGCCGGGAGCTACGGTCCATCGAGCTTCCGGATCGAAGACGAGGAAGTCGGCGTCGGCGCCGGGGCTGAGCGCGCCTTTCTGGCCGGCAAATCCGGCCAAGCGGGCCGTCTCCATACTCATCCACCAGGACAGCTGCTGCAGAGCGGTTTCGAGTGTAACTCCGCGGCGTTCGAGCATGGTCGACATCACGGGAAGCGCGAGTCCGAGGCTGGCGATGCCGCCCCAGGCCTGGTCCCAGCGGCCCTGGTCCCGATGCTTCATGGCCGGCGGGCAGGGTGAGTGGTCGGTGGTGACCATGGCGATCAGGCCCTGTTCGAGAGCGGCCCACAGCCGGTCGCGGTTGGTGCGGCGGCGGATGGGCGGAGCGCATTTGAACTCCGTCGCGCCGTCCGCGATGTCTTCGGCGGCGAACCAGAGGTATTGCACACAGGTTTCGGCGCTGATCTGTACGCATCGCTTGCGGGCGGCGGCCAGCAGCGGCAGAGCCTCGGCGCTCGAGAGATGAACGATGTGAATGGGCGACTGAAACTCTTCAGCGAGGCGGATAAGCAGGATGACGGCTTCAAGTTCCGCTTGGTCGGGGCGCGAGGCCAGGTAGGTTGAGTACTTCTGACCATCGGCCCCGCGGGCCTTCAACTCTTTGGTTGCGGCTTCGATGGGACCGCGCAGCTCGGCATGTGCAAGCAGCGGCAGTCCGGTACCTTTCAGCCGTCCAAGCGCCAGGCGCAGCTCGGCTTCCTCGACCCAGGCGAAGCCGTCGATGCCGGAGTCGATCAGAAAACACTTGAAGCCGGCAACGCCGGAGGCTGCCAGAGCCGGCAACGCGTTCGAGTTGCCGGGCACTACACCACCCCATGCGGCCCAGTCGACCCAGGTTTTTCCCCGCGCTGCGCTGCGCTTGGCCTGGAGGGCTTGGACACTGGTGGTCTCAGGGATCGAGTTCAGAGGCATATCGACGAGCGTCGTGATGCCGCCCGAGGCGGCGGCGCGGGTGGCGGTCCAGAAGCCTTCCCATTCGGTGCGGCCGGGCTCGTTGATGTGCACGTGGGAGTCGACCAGACCCGGCATCAGAATCGCATCGCCAAAGTCGGTCAGCGGCACTGCCGAGCTCAGACCGTCCCAGCTGCCAACCTCGGCGATCCGCTCGTGCTCGACCACGAGGGCGGCAGGGACGAGACCCTCAGCGGTGAGGACGCGGGTCGATCGGAAGACCTGTGACATACTGTGATTACTTTCGCCCCTGAGGGAGGTTGCGAGCAAGTTGCCCATTCCTGTGCCCAACCCGGAGTTCCTGCGCCGCGCTATCCTGCTGGCCACTGAGAACGTCAACGCGGGCGGAGGCGGTCCGTTCGCCGCGGTGATTGCGCGCGCCGGCAGGATTGTGGGCGAGGGCGTGAACACGGTAACGACCACGAACGACCCGACGGCACACGGAGAAGTGAATGCGATCCGCGCCGCTTCGACGGCGCTCGGCACCTTTTCCCTGGCCGGATGCGAGCTTTACACCAGCTGCGAACCCTGTCCCATGTGCCTGGCTGCCAGCTACTGGGCGCGGATCGACGCGGTCTACTACGGGGCTGGCGCTGCCGATGCCGCCAGGGCCGGCTTTGACGACGCGTTCCTTTACGAGGAGTTTCGCAAAAGCCAGGATGCGCGCCAGCTGCCCGCGGTGCAACTGCTGCGGGAAGAGGCTTGGCAGGCCTTTGCGGCCTGGATCGCTTCTACCAGCAGGATTGATTATTGAGCCGACCGCCGGGTTTCTTTCCCGATCGTGTTTCCCGAGCCCCGATGATCTTCCCCGGGCATGGCCCGGTTTCCCCCAGCCCACCCCGGGTCCGGCCGATCTTCTCCGCGGGTTGGCCTTCGAAGAGCCTGTTCCCGATCATTCCCGGGCGAGAATGAGCCCAGGCGAGAGTGAGCCGGAGGCATCCGGTCGGATCGACGGACCGGGGAGTTGCCGGCGAACGTTGAGAAGGGGAGAGCGAACAAAGCCCTATCCGAACAATGAGATCGTCCAGAGTTCGCCCCCCATGAGATCTTCGGCGAGATGGGGGCCTTGACCTTGAAAGCGCCGAAGTCCTTCCCCGCATGCGAAGCCCGGCATGCGAAGCCCGGCATGCGAAGGTTGATAGGAGCAGGGACAGGAAGTCGGCATCGGGCTGCCTGGCTCATCGCCGAACTCGCGAAGACTTTCACTGCGGCAACCGAAAGGATCAGGGGTATCGGGTAAACCCATGGAAAACGGTGCTCTTCCACATGTCCAACCGCAACGGTTTTATCGCCCGGAACTCGACGCGATGCGCTTCTTTGCATTTCTCTGCGTCTTTTTTCATCACACCTTAAGCCGGGTAAGTGCCGGAGGACCGATTTCTCCCTACCCCTTCCGAGATGTCTTTGCAGACAGTCTGAAGTACGCTGTGAGCCTGTTCTTTCTGCTCAGCGGGTATCTCATTACGACCCTGCTCAACATGGAACAAGAATCCATAGGGAGACTAGATCTGGGTGCATTTTATGGGCGAAGAATCGCGAGGATCTGGCCGCTTTACTATAGCTTTCTGGTGATCGTATTGCTGGTCGGAATCGCCGTACCAGCTCAGTTGCCCGTAAAGGGGGCCCTTCTCGCGTTTCTTTTCTTCAGTGGCAACTGGTTTATCTATGCCGCCGGAGGTGCTGCCGGAGGCCTCGGTATTCTATGGAGTGTGAACGTTGAGGAACAGTTCTATCTGTTTTGGCCTCTACTGATACGGTTGGGCAGAGGCCGGCAGGGAAGACTGATTCCGGCCGTGATCCTGGTCTGCTCTTACGTTCTATTGATTGTGTATGGAGTACTTCGGTATAACTCCGACGTTGCGCTGCGATTCAATACGCCGATCGAAATGCAGTTTTTCGCCGCGGGAGCCATCTTGGCGGCCTGGTTACCCCGGGCCGGGTGGACAATTCCTTTCCCGCTGCGATGGATGCTCGTTTTGTCCGGTCTCTCGAGTTGGATCGTAGCAGACCGCTGGCTCAGCATCTTCGGCAAGGTGGAAATTCAGACCATTCCAGCGTGGTGGGCGCCTGCTGCACTATACGGGTGTGTTCTGATCGGCTGTGTTGCGCTGTTCCTTGGCTTCTTTGGCCTGCCTCGGCGCTGGCTGCCGGCGCCGCTTCTATGGCTGGGGAAGATTTCCTATGGCTTGTACCTGTACCATTCGCTCGTGCGTGCGCTAATGCCACGCTGGCAATCGGGAAGATATGGGGTGATCAGGCTGGGGCTGGAGCTAATGATTACGATTTTGATCGCGGGAGCTTCTTATCGCTGGCTTGAGGTTCCATTCTTGCGCTGGAAGCAGCGTATCACTCTGGTGCCCAACCGTCCGGCATAGGGCGAGAGCCATTCCTCGTCATTCCGTCTTCTGGTTTGGGCGCCCGCGCCGCATTTTCGCGGCGTTCGCTCGACACCGTATCGGGCGGGTCCGGGTTCAGCACCGGGTTCAGCATCGGGAT
>Ga0208193_1000981_pt1 | contig 13130 bp, 10 predicted proteins | sample June2015DPH_17_2_FD_184716 | JGI IMG/M metagenome (GOLD analysis project Ga0208193, IMG submission 184716) | Peatland microbial communities from SPRUCE experiment site at the Marcell Experimental Forest, Minnesota, USA - June2015DPH_17_10... | ecosystem: Environmental > Terrestrial > Soil >...
TAGACCACCAGCCCGACGAGAAAAATGCCGCCCATCAGCAGCGAGGTGGCGATGGGGCGCCGGACGAAGGGTTCCGAAATGCTCATGAGTCTTTGGCGGCCGCTTTGGCGCCGTCGGCCGAGGCCTGCGCAGCCGCCGGACGCACGTGCACGCCCGGCTGCAAGCGGTATTGATTGGTCGTCACCACGCGCTCGTTCAAGGCGAGGCCGGAATTGACGATGGTCAGGCCGGCGTTGTCTTCGCCGATCTTCAGCGGCCGTACCTCCACGGTGGAGTCCGCCTTTACCACGTAGGTGAAGGGGCCGTCGGGTCCGAGCTGCACCGCCGCCGTCGGCAGCGTCAGCACATTTTTCGCGGTGCGTATCAGAACGCGGGCGTTGACATACTGCCCGGGCCACAGCGTGTTGTGAGCGTTGTTGAAGATGGCCTTGAGCCGCGCGGTGCCCGTGGTCTGGTCGATTTCATTGTCGATCAGAGAGAGCGTGCCTTCATCCAGCTCGGTATTTCCGTCCCGCGAGACCGTCGAGACCTTGAGCGGGCCCGCCTCCAGGCCGGCACTGACCATGGCCAACTGCTCCTCGGGCAGGGTGAAGATCACAGCGATGGGCTGCACCTGCGTCACGACGACGATCCCGGTGGTCGCCGCCGCGTGCACGATGTTGCCCGGATCCACCAGGCGTATGCCGGTCCGGCCCTCGATCGGCGACACGATCCGCGTGTAGTCGAGCTGGGTCCGCGCGTTGTCGATGACGGCCTGGTCGACCAGCAACTGGGCGGTGAGCTGATCCACCGTCGCGTACTGGGTGTCCACGGTTTGCTTGCTGGCCAGATCCTGCGGCTGCAGCAAGGTGTAGCGCGCTAGATCCCGCTTGGCGTTGGCCAGCAGGGCCGAATCCTTGCCCTTGGTGGCAACCGCCTGGTCATACGCCGCCTGATTCGGACGGGGGTCGATTTGCGCCAGAAGGTCGCCCTTGTGCACGGTTTGACCTTCGGTGAACCCGATCTTCTGGATTTCCCCGTCCACGCGCGCGCTCACCGTCACCGTGTAGAAGGCTTGAACGGTGCCCAGCCCCGAGAGATAAATCGGCATGTCCGCGTGCGCGACGGTCGCGGTATCGACGGCGATCGCCACCCCCGACTTGCTCGCGGCGGCATCGGCCGGCTTGTGCAGCACGCGCCAGCCAATCAGCAGCAATGCCGCCGGGGCCAGCACCCAAATCCAACTTCGTCTGCCCCCGGTTCGTTGGGGAATATTCGAGAGATCGTTCATCGTAGTATTACCCCTGATGCCAGCCGCCGCCGAGCGCGGTGAACAGGTCCACCAACGCCTGCAGGCGTAGAAAATTATCTTGTACCAGCTGATCCTGAGCGCTGAACAGCGCATTTTCAGTATTCAGCACCGTCAGAATGTTCACGGTTCCCGCGGACATCTGCCTTTCAGCGAATTCAAACGCACGCTTCGCCGTGGTTACCGCTTCCTGCTGCCGCTTCTGCAACTCGGCGGTCTGCTGCGTTGCGACGAGCGCGTCTTCGACGTTGCTGAACGCAGTGAGTACCGTCTTGTGGTAAGTCGTCAGCAGCTCGGTGTAGCGCGCCTTGCTGAACGCCACCTGGGCCCGCAGCGCACCACCGTGGAAAATCGGCTGAGTCAAACCCGCGGCGATCGAGTAAACCTGATTAGCCGGGCTCGTGAGCCCTGCCAGCGCCGTGCTCTCGTAGCCGCCCCCCGCGGTCAGCTGGATGTCGGGAAACAGGGCCGCCCGCGCGACCGTGATGTCCGCATTGGCGGCGATCAAATTTTGTTCCGCTTCGGCCACATCCGGGCGGCGGGACAGGAGTTGCGAAGGCAGCCCCTCGACGACGGCCGGACTCGACAGCTGCGTCAGCGTGCCCGCCTCGACGTCGACCGATTCAGGGGTTTTGCCGATGAGCACGGCGAGCGCATGCACGGTCTGGCGAAATTGCTGCTGCAGCGGCGGGACGGCGGCATTGAGCAGCGCTACTGCGGTTTCCTGCTGCGCGACATCGAGTCCGGTGGCCGTGCCGGCCGTTTGCTCGAGCTTGAATCCCTTGAGAATTGCTTCACCATTGTCGAGATTCTGCTGCGCCACCTCGAGACGGTCCCGCAGCTCGAGCGCTTGAAAATACGTCGTGGCCACGCTGCTGATCACGGTCAGCGCCACGCTCTGCTGGTCGTAGCGGCTGGCCACCGCGGCAGCGCGGGCGGCGTCGCGCGTGGCGCGATTCTTGCCCCAGAAATCGATCTCGTAACTCGCCGTCAACTCAGGATTGAATTCATTGAACAACTTATTGCCTTGGCCGGTGATGAACTCGCGCTGGCGGGAAAAGTTCATCCCGGCGTCGAGCGAGGGCAGCAGGGGCGCGCCGGCGATACGCGCCTGCTGGTCCGCCTCCTGAACGCGCGCGATGGCGCCGGCCAGGTCATCGTTGTTGCGCTCGGCTTCGGAGATCAATTCGTCGAGTGTGGTGGATCCGAATCCATGCCACCATTCGGCATCGGGCCAGACCGAGGACTTTGCGGCGTTCGCATCGCCCGCCGTTTCATGCCATTGCGCCGGCGGCGGGATATCCGGCCGCTTGTAGGTGGGCCCGACGCTGCACCCGGCCAGTAACATAGTGGCGCAGCCCATAAGTCCCAACGCGGAGGGTTGCCATTTCATGCCCGCCACCCTGAGCCGGCAGCCATTAAGCACGAATGGTCGGATTGTTAAGATCCGTTAATGGAGGCGCAGCGTCGCGACGGGGTGCCGCAGGCGTCGGGTGGCATCGTTATTGCTTCAGCCGGCGCTCCGGGGGCAGATGTGCATCGATGAGCGCGCGTACGGCGGGCCGCGCCGCGCAAATCGGCCCGCTGCCCCGCGGGAAAACCAGGCGCGTGAAATAACCGCCGTCGAGCAACAGCATGAGGGCATCGCCGAGCGTCTCGGAATCGCGAGTTCCCATGGCCTGGGCCAGGGCATGCAGCCGCTTACGCACGCTTTCCTTGTGGGCGCGCACCAGTCTGCTCAATTCGTCCTCGTCGTCGGAGAGCTCCGCGGCCGCGTTGCCGAGCGCGCAGCCCCGGCATTCATTGGACATTGCTATTTCAAATTGCGCCTCGAAGAGTGCCTCGACCTGGCGGCGCGGATCGCCGGGATGTCGCCCCACGGCCGCATCCCACCACGCCCAATACTCGCGTTCCTGCTCGCGCAGGTATTCGGTGACCAGCGCATCCTTGGACGCGAAGCTGCGATAAAAGCTCATTTTGTTGGAGCCGGCTTCCGCGGCGATCGCATCGACTCCCACACCGTGGATGCCGTGGCGATAGAAGAGGTTGCAGGCCGTTTCGAAGATGCGGTCGCGCACGCGCGATTTGGTGCTGGGTAAGCTTGCGGCGGGCTCGGCCCGGCCGCGGCTCACGCCTGATTTATCGCTGCTCATAGCCAACTCGTTTCGACGACGACGCCACCGATCGGTGACTCGATGTCACGTTACTTACCAGTAACTCACATCAACTATCGTCGCCTCAAAGGCCGAAGTCAAGGTCTAGTACTCCGGCAAATAAGTCCTTACGCGGTAGTAGAGGACAGGGGCTGGGGTGAGGGGTATCCCGTCCCCTTTCATCAAGATTTATGAAAGGGGACGGGATACCCCTCACCCCAGCCCCCATCCGCTCCTGCCCCGGAAAGACTTTCTTGACGAGGACGAGTTCCCCGGTCACGCCGTCGGATTTGCCGAGTGCGATGAAGTCTGGTGTGTAACCTGGTGATCGAGCTTCGAGCTTTCGCCCGGCATCGAGGGCGGCTGAAAGAATTCCTTGATCAACAACTCCTGCACCAGGTGCACCAAGCCCACCAGCACCAGGACGCCCAAAATGAGAATCGACGCGGTCAATATGGCGAAGCGCATGAGCTGCCCCCCGTTTGATCATCGGTGCCGTCTTGCACGGCGTTCAAAGATGTCCGAGACAACCGGCGCAGGCGGCCGCAGGGACGGATTCAATCACCGGATTCTTGCGCATCGCGCCGCGCTTCAGTGCGGGCATGGTGCGCGCGTACAGCCAAAGGCACGCGGCAATGATAGTGCCGCCGGGCAAAGAGAGCACCTCAGGGTCGAAGCTGGTCCCAACCGCTTGGATTCCAGCCGCGATTCGGCCGGCATTCGATTCGATGAAATGATTCATTCCTACCTCCTGGCTCCGTTTCCCTGGCGCCTCAACGGTGCTGCCTGAACAACATATGCCTGGGCAACTATCTGGCCCAAAAAAATCTCAGGTGTTGGCGAGCATCCGCTTCAAAATTTTCTCCACCTCGCGCACTTGGGTCTTGGTCACGCCCTTCAACAATCGATTGACCACCTTGGTGAGGCAGGCCTGCATCTTCGGAAATGCCGCCCTGCCGGCCTCGGTGACTTCGAGGGCCATGGTCCGGCGGGTATGGGCAAGTGCGACACGCTTGATGAGCCCCTTGGTCTCCAGGCGATCGATCATGCGGCTCATGGCACCGCGATCGTAGTCCATGTACTTGCACAGTTCGCATGCCGAATTCGCATGCCCCATGAGCACGTTCTTGATGATGATGTACTGGGCCGCGGTGACCTCGAGCGGCGCCACCTCCTCGTCGCGCAGAAACTCCTGGTCCGTGCCGCTGAGTATGGCCAGCCGCACCTGGCTCAATAAAGGCGCCAGGCTACTGCCCAGCTCCGTGGTCTTTGGTTCGTAGACTTGGCTCATATCCGATCGATCTGTCTGAAGCGGCTACATCGTCACAGGGCTACAATATAGTTGCCGCGGCAACAATTGTCAAGGCAGCATCGTGTAACGCCGGCCGCCATCGGGACGCAGTTGCGCCGTGCAGGACAGGCTTGATCGATCAGGTCGGAGGGGCGGCGAGGGCTCTCAGCAAGTCGCGCCAGCTGACGATGCCGACCGGCTTGGATTCCTCATCGACGATCGGAATGCAGGAAATGCGATGCGCGAGCAGCAAGCTCACGGCCTCGGCGACCGTGGCCTGCGGGCGTAATGTGACGGGACGCCGCGTCATGATTTGATGGACCCGCTTGTTGAGAGTAGCCAGATCCCGCGCGGTTTCCGCCGCGCTGCCCACGTAGGGGCTGATGGCTCTGAGGAGGTCCCGGTCCGACACGACGCCGCTGAGTCTCTTATGCTCATCCACCACCAGCAAGTGGTGAAAGTTCATGGTGTCGAAGATCTCTTTAACGATCTCCAGGCGATCGTCCATTTCGACCGTGACGACCCGCGCCGTCATTATACTGCCCAAATCCATCGGCACGCCCTCCTCGTTGAGGTGCCGATTATGGTACTTCGCCGCGTCGATCGGTATATACGGGCGGCAGTATCGAGCGCCGGGGCGGGCTCAGCGAGTCTGGTCCACCCCGCCCGACGTGCCCAACGGAGGGGTGTCCTCATCGAGTTCGAGTCCGTCGTCGTACAACGTATCCTCTTCATTGTCGACGCGAACCACTTTGTCGGGATTGCGCGTCTCATCGTATGCCGTGTGGTCGACCGCGCGCTTGCGCTCCGATCCGGCCAAAGCGTCGCCTCGAAGCTTGCCTTCGGCCGATTGATCGGTGGCATCCGGGCGCTTGTCATCGGGTTTCAGGTTGCCCATGTTCGGCTCCATTGAGGAATGCAGGAAGCGCAGCCTATTCCCCTTCTGCGGCCGAGGGATGTCCGTGCGCCGGGGCGAGGGACTGTAGGCCTTGGCCGACAAGCGCGCGGCGGTACCAGATGCCGTGGCGGTCATTCGCACCCGTTCGCCGGGGACGCCCGGACCCAGTATCCTTCCGAAAGAATGACCCAATCCACCTTTGCTCTATTGTTCGCCGCCGCGGCGTTCGGCGTCGCGGCCTTCGGCTCCGTCGCGCACGCGGCCGATCCCCAATCATACCGGGTCGACATCGCTTCGGTCGGGGACGGCAACATGGACTCAACTCTCAAAGCCACCTCCGATTTGCTGGCGCTGCGCAGCACGGCTCCGGTCAGCCCCTTCGGCCTGATCGCGCGTGCGCGCAGCGATGTGGACCGGCTCACGACCACGCTGGAAAGCTTCGGCTACTATCAGTGCAGCGTCGCCATCAAGATCAACGGCACCCAGCTCAGCAATCCGGGTCTCGCCGACACATTGGCCGCGTTGCCGAAGGGCAGCGACGCGCAGGTCGCGATAAGCTTCACCCTGGGCCCGCTGTATCACATAGGCAGCATCGATATTGACGGGGGCCTGCCGGAGGGCGTACGAAGCAGTCTCGGTCTCACGACCGGCGCGCCGGCCGTCGCGTCGGCGGTGCTCGCGGGAGGCGCAAACTTGCAGACTACCTTGCAGGAACGAGGCTACGCCTTCGCCAAGGTGGATCCGCCCGTGGCCTACGAGACTGCGGATGCGCCCACTCTCGATCTGCGTTTTCACGTGTTCGTGGGCTCGAAGGCCAAAATCGGCGAGGTTCACATCGAAGGACTGAAGCGGATGCACGAAGCCTTCGTGCGCGCCAGGCTTTTGCTGCACACCGGCGATCCCTACAGTCCCTCCGCGATCGAAAAGGCGCGTCACGATCTATTGGGCTTGGGCGTGTTCGGCCAGGTCAGCCTGCAGATCGGGACCGCGCTCGACGATACCGGAGGCGTGCCGGTGACCTTCAAGGTACGCGAGCGTGCACGTCATGCGATTACCCTCGGCGCGGCGTATTCCAGCGATCTGGGCGGCAGCGCCACGGTCACCTGGGCGGACCGCAATGTGTCCGGCAAGGCGGATGTGCTGACCATCAAGGCGTCCGGCACCGACCTCGGCGGCAGCGATACGACGGGAGTGGGCTATAACACGAGCGCCACCTATCTCATGCAGGATTTCGGCCGGCGCGATCAATCGCTTCAATTCGCCGTCGGCGCGCTCAAACAGTCGCTGCAGGCCTACGATCAAACGGCCCGCACTTCCGGCGTTACTCTGTCTCGCAAGATTTCCAGTTTGTGGACCGCCAGCGTCGGGGGCACGGCGACCGATGAACAAATCTTCCAAAATAACGTCGAATACAATTATACGCTGCTGGCAGTGCCGTTGAACCTGAGCTTCGACTCGACCAAGCTCGCTTCGCCGCTGGATGACCCCCGCCGCGGAATCCGTGCTTCGCTGACCCTGACTCCGACTCTGGCAATAGGCCATCCCAATGCCACGTTCATCATCACCCAGCTCAAAACCTCGGGCTACTTTGACTTGGATCACTTGCTGCCCATCGATCCCGGGCGCACGGTGCTCGCCGCCAGCGCGTTGGCGGGCGTCGCGCAGGGGGCCGGCGAAACCAGCCTGCCCCCCGATCAGCGCTTCTATGCCGGCGGCAGCGGCACGATTCGCGGCTATGCCTACCAGTCGGTGGGCCCGAAGTTCGCGAATGGTCCGGCCGAAAACTTGCCGACCGGCGGCACCTCGATCGAGGCGGGGAGTTTGGAATTGAGGCAGCGTTTCGGCGCCAATTTTGGTGCCGCAATGTTCCTGGACGCCGGACGCGTCAGTGCGAACCTCAGGACGGTGCCCGGCGAGGCCCTCGTCATCCCGGCACCCGGCAAGAGCCCCGTCGGTGTCATGGCGAATTCCGAGGGCTTGCGCATCGGCGCCGGGGTGGGGGTGCGCTATTACACGCCGATTGGACCAATCCGCTTGGATGTCGCCGTACCCGTCAACGCCACCGCCAGCGATCGGATGGTTCCCGGCTATGGTTCATTTCAGGTGTACATCGGGCTGGGACAGGCATATTGATGCGCAGGGCATTGAAAATCTCCGCATGGGCGATGGGCGCAGCGGCCCTGCTGGCTCTGTTGCTCGGCGGCACCGTGTTCATTGCAGGCAATACCGACTCGGGCCGCGCAATGATCGAAAGAATGACGCTGCGCCTGACCTCGGGCCATGTCGCCTTGTCGGGATTGAACGGTTCGTTTCCTCAGCGATTGACGCTCGAACACCTGCAGCTCAGCGACTATCGCGGCGTTTGGCTCACCGCGGAGAAGGTGTCTGTCGACTGGTCGCCATTCGCATTGTTGGGCCGACGTATTCGGGTCGAGTCCCTGCATGCCGCGGCCGTCGACATGGAACGCCTCCCGGAATCGCCTCCCAACTCGCCCAGCAGCGGCCCCGTGTCCATACCGCGCATCGACGTCGCCGCACTGTCGGTCGATACGGTGAAACTTGGCGCTCAGCTCGCCGGCACGCCCGCGACGCTGGCGCTGCGCGGCAACGCGCATCTGCGCTCGGTCCAAGACATGGTCATCGATGCCGCGGCACATCGCATCGACGGTGACGGCGACTATGACTTGCAGTTGCGATTCGACCGGAAACGGATGGACGCCGCATTGAATCTGCACGAACCGGCCGGGGGACCCTTGGAGAATATTCTGCAGCTGCCCGGCCTGGGCGCGCTGGCGGCCACGGTGAATTTGAGCGGGCCGCGCTCCGCGGAGCGCCTCGAGCTGTCCATCGCCGCCGGCGCTCTTCGAGGGCACGCGGAAGGCAGCATCGATTTCGACGATCTGTCGGCGGATCTGGATTTTGCGTTCGATTCGCCGGCCCTGGCTCCGCGGGCGGACTTCGCGTGGGAACGGGCGAGCGTACATGGCCGCTGGCATGGCAGCCTCAAGGCGCCGCGCGCGGATGGACATATCGACATCGTTCGATTGCGCCTGCCCGGAGGGGCGCAACTGGCTGCCCTCAACGGCGATGTGAAGGCCGACTCCGGAAACGCGGCCTTGCATGCCGTCATCACCGGAGTGCGAATTCCCGGACCTAGGCCACAGTTGCTCGAGGATTCGCCCATCACCGTGGATGCGGCCATGAGGCTCGATGCGGCCACCCGGCCGCTGGATCTGAGGGCGTCGCATCGATTGTTCTCGTTGCAGGCATCCGCCCCGACGGCTGCCACGAAGGGCAAGCGCAGCGCGACGCTGGAGTTGCGCCTGCCCAGCTTGACCGAGCTGGCGGCGATTGCAGGGCAAAACGTTACCGGCAGCGCGCTCCTCAAGGCGCGCCTGCAGGATGACGGCAGCGCGACGCATGTGATTCTCGATGCGAGCGCGGCGCTTCGGCCCGGGACGGAGATCTGGTCGGGAGTCGTGGGGGACAGGGCCACGCTGCAATTGTCGGGCGCCCTGACGGATCGCGCGATCACTCTCGAGAGCCTGAAATTTACCGGCCGCGCCGCGTCGCTGACCGCCGGCGGAGAGCTGTCGAGGCCGGCGCCCGGCGGCGCGGGAAGGAGTCTCCAAAGCCTGCGCGCGCGCTGGGCCCTCGACGTCTCGGACCTGAAGACCGTGTCGCCGGCGCTTGCCGGCACACTGAAGGCGTCCGGGACGCTCGCGGGGCCGATCACCGCTTTGGCGGGCGAGGCGCAATTGACGTCGAGTCTCTCGGTGCGAGGTTCGCCGAGCGGCGAGATATCCGCCACCGCGAAGGTGAGGGGCCTGCCATCCACACCGAGCGGCAGCCTTGCGGCGCAAGGAATGTTGGACGGGGCGCCGGTGCATGTCGATGTGAGCGTGGATCGGAACCAGGAGGGGTCAATAAGAGCGCTGATCCGCCGCGCGGAATGGAAAAGCGCGCATGTGGAAGGAGACATCACGGTCGCCACGGCGGCGGCCGCCGCCGCGCAAACCCGTGGACAGCTGCAACTACAAATGGGACAGCTCGGCGATCTACAGGGCCTGCTAGGAATGAAGGTCGGCGGCAGCTTGGCGGGAACCGTCGTGTTGCGCCCGGAGCAGGGACACACTCATGCGCAGCTGCACCTGGACGCCCACGACCTGGCGGTTCAGCAGCTGAAGGGAAATGCACAGCTGAGCGTCGAAGGGGTTCCCGATGCATTGACTTACAAGCTGGCACTGCAGCTGCCGGACCTGCGCGGCGCCAAGGCGAGCTTGTCGGCGAGCGGATCGGTGAATCTCGAGGCGCGCAAGGTTGCGTTGGCCGCGGCCGACCTCAATTATCGTGGACAGGACGTGCGATTGCTGGCGCCGGCGCAGATCGCACTGGCGGACGGCGTTTCTGTGGACGTGCTCAAGCTCGGAGTGCAATCGGCCGAATTGCAGATCCGGGGGGAAATATCGCCGGCGCTCGATTTACGCGCATCGCTGCGCCAGGTCGAGCCTGCCCTGATCAATGTGTTCGCGCCGGGATTGATGGCGTCGGGCACGATCGAGGGGCGCGCGCGATTGAAGGGTACCCTGGCCGCGCCGACCGGCCAGGTGCAGCTCACGGCGACGGACATGCGCATGTCGGACGATGCCGCCTTCGGTTTACCGCCGCTCGATATGCATGCGTCCGCGGAACTGAAGGGCGACACCGCGGACGTGGACGTGAGGCTGACGGCGGGCACGGCGTCGCAGCTGAACGTCACCGGCCACGCGCCTCTGGCCGCCGCGGGTGCGTTGGACTTGAAGATAGGCGGCAACCTCGATGTGGGAATGATCAACCCCATCCTCGAGGCGCGCGGCCAGCACGTCACCGGCGAACTCAGCGTCGATGCGAGCGTGGGCGGCAGCGTTGCTGCGCCCAAGATCGACGGCACGGTGAACCTGACCAAGGGCAGCGCGCGCGATTACGCGCGCGGCCTGGGGCTCACCGACATCACCGCCGCCATCGTCGGCAGTGAAGGGACTTTGCAGATCAAGAGTCTGACCGCGAAGGCCGCACCCGGGACAATCTCCGTGACGGGCAGCGTCGGCGTACTGCAATCGGGCATACCGGTGGATCTGCAAATCAAAGCTGAGAACGCGCAGCCTCTCGCCAGCAAACTGGTGACGGCCAATCTCAATGCGGATTTACAGGTGCGCGGCACGGCACGGAGGCGGCTCGATATCACCGGGTCCTTGAATTTGAACCGCACCCTGATCGGGATTCCGAACGGCTTGCCTCCCAATGTCGCCGTACTCGACGTGCGCCGGCGCGGTACCAAGGCGCCGGAGGCCGTGGATAAGCCCTTGGTGATCGGCCTCAACGTGGCGGTGAATGCGCCGCGGGAGATTTTGGTCGAAGGCCGGGGTCTCGACGCGGAAATGAGCGGACAGGTGCATCTCACCGGCACGACGGACACTCCCCTGGCGACCGGCCGCTTCGGTCTGGTGCGCGGTAATTTTTCAATCTCCGGCAACAAGCTCAACTTCCAATCCGACAGCAACATCACTTTCAACGGCGGCGGCCTGAAGAATACGATCGATCCGACCTTGGATTTCACGGCGCAGACGACGGTGCAGACGACGGCGGGGAGTACCACCGTGACCTTGAAAATTACGGGTCAGGCGGATTCTCCGCAGTTCGAGTTGACGAGCAGCCCGCTTCTGGGGCAGGACGAAATCATGGCGCAGCTGCTGTTCGGCACGTCCGTCCAGCAGCTATCCGGACTTCAGGTGGCGCAAATCGGCGCAACGCTCGCAACCTTGAGTGGGGTGGGAGGCGACAGCAGCCTGAACCCGCTGGTCAAGCTGCAGAAGAGCCTGGGGTTGGACCGATTGACCGTCGGCTCGGGTACGACCTATACGGCCACCGGGCCCGAGAGTGCCGGCGCCAGCATCGCCGCCGGGCGCTACATCACGAGGCGCATCTATGTCCAGGCCAAGCAGACCTCGCAGGGTACCAGCCAGCTCGAAACGGATGTGGACCTGACCAAGCAGGGGAACTTGAAGCTGCAGACTCGGCTGGGCAACGGCTCAGCCTCGGTCCAGGGCGTCACGCCGGACAACGATCCGGGCAGCAGCCTGGGCTTGCTCTACCAGTTCGAATATTAGCAACGACGCTCTCCGACCCCATACAATGGGGGATTGTGGTTTCGGAGAACGGATGATGACTTCACGGTTCCAGCTTTTCCTTGGTTCATCATTGGTCAGTGTGACGCTCGCGGCCTCGCTGTCGCCGGCCGCGGAGCATTCCTCGCCGAGCGATGCGCCCGACACCAAGATATCGGTGGTACCCGAACCCACCGAATCGCCTCGGTACCTGCAAAATGAATCCAAGGTCACGCAAGGGTCGATTACCGTCGGCGGCCGCGCGCTGAGTTATCAGGCCGAAGCGGGAATCTTGGTCGTGCACGTGAAAGACCCCATGGATGACGATGCGCCGCCCCCGCACGACGACAAAGGCGGTCCGCCGCCGCCGCAGCCGCCCGAGGCGGGCATGTCCTATGTCGCCTATTTCCGCGGCGACAAAGAAGATAGTCACCGTCCCATCACGTTTCTGTACAACGGCGGTCCCGGTTCATCCACGGTGTGGCTGCACATGGGCGCGTTTGGTCCGAAGCGCGTGGTGACCTCCGATGACACGCACAGTCCGGCGGCTCCCTATCGCATCATCGACAATGAATACACGCTGCTCGACACGAGCGATCTGGTGTTCGTCGATGCGCCCGGCACGGGCTTCGGTCATTTGCGCGGAACGGACAAGGAGAAGGCGTTCTACGGCGTCGATCAGGACGCGCATGCGTTCGCGAATTTCATAGTCGAATTTCTGTCGCGGCACAACCGCTGGAATTCACCCAAGTATCTGTTCGGCGAGAGTTACGGGACGACGCGCTCGGCGGCGCTGTCCAATATTCTCGAGAACGAGAAGGCTTTGGATCTGAACGGCATCATTCTGCTGTCGCAGATATTGAACTTCGACGACAGCGTCGACGCGCCGCAATTCAATCCCGGCGTGGATCTTCCGTATGCGCTCGCACTGCCCACGTACACGGCGACGGCCTGGTACCACCATAAGCTGCCGAATCAGCCCGCCGAGCTCGAACCCTTGCTGAAGGAGGTCGAGAATTTCGCGTTGACGGACTACACGCAGGCGCTGGCGGCGGGCTCGTCCTTGAGCGCCGAACGCAAATCGGAAATCGCATCCAGGCTGCACAACTACACCGGACTCCCGGCCGACTACATCGAGCGCGCCAATTTGCGCGTCAACGGCGGGGAATTCGAAAAGAATCTGCTCGGAAGCGAAATCACCACCGGCAGACTCGATACCCGGTTCGCCGGACCCACCATCGATCCGATGAGCAAGGAGGCGGATTACGATCCGCAATCGGCCGCGATTTCCTCGGCCTATGTGTCGGCGTTCAACGATTATGTGCGCACCGTGCTCAAATTCGGCGACAAAAAGACC
>Ga0208193_1000982_pt1 | contig 13121 bp, 9 predicted proteins | sample June2015DPH_17_2_FD_184716 | JGI IMG/M metagenome (GOLD analysis project Ga0208193, IMG submission 184716) | Peatland microbial communities from SPRUCE experiment site at the Marcell Experimental Forest, Minnesota, USA - June2015DPH_17_10... | ecosystem: Environmental > Terrestrial > Soil >...
CTCATCACTCGCAACTGACCACTGGTCTTGCCGGGACGCAAGAAAGTGAGACACGACGGAGACGAGCGCGGTTGCGGCAAACAAGTACTCGGCCTGCCGATCCACCAAGGTGATGCTGAAGACAGCCATGGAGAGAAAGGCGCAGCAGGCACCCGCCTGAGGGACGAGCACCGATTTCCATGGGAACCCGGAGGGCCGGCTGGGATCGGGAGGCATAGACTTCCGCCCGTCGACGAGTTTCCGCGCCGGCGCGCCGCGCGGGGAACCGGCGGATGCAAGCCGCGCAATACGGACGAATTCGCCAAAGACAAGAAGGAGGAAACCGGAGAGGGGAAGGAGCGTGCCGAGTCCGGCCGCGTAGAAGACCCCGCCCCATTTTCCCGTCGTCCCGTTGCTGCGAGAGTCGAAAGCGCAGTGGGCTGCCAGAGAACTGAACCAGATGCCCAGCGCAATCAAGACTGCCGCAGACCCGAACGAGAGGTGTTCGAGCAGCCGAGCATGGGGCGCCGCTTTGATGAAGCGCCACACGGCGTCTTCGCGATCGATCTCATAGGTGAGCACCGAGGCCAACAGCAGGCCGTTGTGGAGGAGCCAGGGATGCCGCAGCTCGAAACCACTCGCTCGCCCCATCATACGTGCGCCTCTCCCGGAGCTTCCACCGAGTCCATGCTAGCCTTGATAACCACGTTAGCTCTTCCGTTAACACCACGCGGGCGCTGACCCGTAAAAAACCTGGAAATTCCCCGCGTTTGATCGCAGTCGAGGGGAACGCCTCCTCTTCATCTGTTATACAATGCGTTAATCTATAAATATAGTTCCACGTTTACAATCTATATACCCCCTGGAAGATATCTCGGCATTTGTGCGCATTCAAAGGTATTTCTGCGTTTTAATTTGAGTGTGTCGTAATCATGACTAGGTGGAGTTGCATTTATGGGTAAACGCCATTGACTAATACAGACGATCCCCTCATTGACGCCTTCTTGAGCCCGGTCAACGCCCTGCACCGCCAATACGAAGCGCTGCGCGCCTTCTACGTCGATAAAATCCCCGGCAAAGACGTCGCCTCCCGGTTCAACTACACCCCGGGGAGCTTCCGCCTGCTGTGTCATCAGTTCCGTCAGAACCCCGAAGTGCCGTTCTTCCTGGAGAATCGGCATGCGCTGCGCGCGGCGGCGGCCGCTGCCAAAAAGCCCCCTGCACTGCATGAGCGGGTGATCGCGCTTCGCAAGCAGAACTGCTCGATCTACGATATCCAGCGTGCGCTGGAGCAGAAGAATCAGAGCTTGAGCGCGCCGGCGATCTGGAAGATCCTCAAGACCCACGGCTTCGCCAAACTACCGCGCCGCGCCGATGAGGAGCGGCCGGTGAATGCGCGCGTAGAGGCGGCCCCCGTGGCCGATGCGCGCGCCTTCAGTCTCGAGCCGCGGCACTTTCGCACCGAATTCGGGGGCTTGTTCCTGTTTATTCCGCTCCTGGTCGCGATGCGCTTCGAGGCGGTGATGGCCCGCGTGCCGCTACCCGGCACCTTGCAGATCCCTGCCGTTCATGCGATACGCGCCTTGCTCGCCTTGAAGCTCTTCGGCCGTGCCCGCCATCAGCACGTCATGCCAAGCGTCTTCGATGAGGGCTTGGCGCTGTTTGCAGGCCTCAATGCCATCCCAAAGCGATCCTTCCTCACCGAATACAGCTGTCGCATCGAACCGCACTGCTATCCCATACTCATGCAGCAATGGTTCGATGCCCTGGGCACCGTGGGTATCGAGCGCGGTGAGTCCTTTCACCTGGACTTCCATACCATCCCGTTTCACGGCGAGGATGCGCTGCTCGAGAAACACTACGTCTCCAAGCGCAGCCGCCGGCAAAAGGGCATCCTCGCCTTCCTCGCCCAAGATGCCGGCCAGCAGATGTTCTGCTATGCCAATGCGGATCTGCGCAAGGATCAGCAGAACGATGAAATCTTGCGCTTCATCGAGTTCTGGAAGGCACGCACCGGGACGCTGCCCAAGGAGTTGATCTTCGACTCAAAGCTCACCACCTACGCCAACCTCAACACCCTCAATGCACAGAAGATCAACTTCATCACCTTGCGGCGGCGCACCGAGAAGATCATCGAGGGCCTGTGGGAACACAAAAGCGCGTGGCGCAAAATCGAGCTCAGTAACGTCGCACGCCAGTTCCGCTTCCCGAAAATCCTCGATCAGCGCATCACGCTCGATGACTACCAGGGACCGATCCGGCAAATCGCCATCACCGACTTCGGCCATGAAAAGCCGACCTTGCTCCTCACCAATCAGATGCGCCGCTCCGCCTCCAGCCTGATCGAGTTCTACGCCCGCCGCATGCTCATCGAAAACAGCATCGCCGACAGCGTCGAGTTCTTCCACATCGATGCCTTATCCTCCGCCGTAGCGCTCAAAATCAACTGCGACCTGCAGTTGACCCTCATGGCCAGTTCCCTCTACCGCCTGCTCGGGGCAAAAATCGGCAAGGAATACACCACTGCGGACTCAAGTCACCTGTTCCGCGACTTTATCGAAGCAAACGCCATGGTTACCATCACCGACAATACCGTCGAGGTCGCCTTTGGAAAACGCGCTCACAGCCCCTTGTTGCTCGCCGCCGGCTTTCAAAACACCGAGCTCGCCGTGCCGTGGTGGGGAGGCCGAAAACTCAAAATCTCATTCGGCTAACCGAATTGTTAGCTCATCGCCCCGCCATGGGAATCAAGGCTAGCAAGCTGACCGATCCTGGTAAACCAGCCTTCAGTCTTTCGCTGCTCCGCGACCCGGCCTAGCTTTCAACCCCGTGACACTTCTTATACTTCTTCCCGCTGCCGCAGGGGCATGGATCGTTGCGCCCGACCTTATCGCCGGTCCGGCGCTGCGCCGGTTGGCCGGCGTCCCCGGATCCGGCAAAGCTGGCCGCTTCGAGCTCCCGCTGCTTCTTGCGCTGGAACTCCCGCTCGAGCGCGTCGATCGTGGTGGATGCCTGGCGACCGGGGTTCTGCCTGGCTGGCATGGGAATCTCCCGCGGAGCCGCTTCAAGCGCCGGCGGCGGCTGGGAAGCGCTGGCCACCGGAGGGGCAGGAGGAATCTCGCGCCGGGGTTCCGGTGCGGCGTTGATGGGCTGGCCATCCGGTCCCAGGATCTGCATCCGGAACAGGAACCGGACCGTGTCCTCCTGGAACTTCAGCATCATGGCCTCGAACATGTCGTAGGATTCCCTCTTATAGGCCACCAGTGGATCCTGCTGCGCGTACCCCCGCAACCCGATGCCTTCCTTGAGGTGATCCATGGACAGCAGGTGCTCTTTCCAGAGTCCATCGATCACGCTAAGCATCACCATCCGCTCGTGATAGCGCATGGTATCGGTGGACAGAATCTTCTCCTTGGCCTCATAATCCAGCTTCAGCTTCTCAAAGATTGCCTCGCCCAGTTCGTGGCGATTCAATTCCTGCACCTTGATGCCGGCCAGTTCCAGGTTCAATCCGAATTGGCCAATCAGCTTTTCTTCCAGGCCCTTGGTGTTCCATTGATCGGGGTGCCGGTCTTCGGGCGCAAACTCGTCCAGCATGCTGCTCAAAATTCCGCCGACGTAGTCCTCCAGAATCATCTCCCGCTGGTCCAACCCCTCCAGCAGGTTGCGGCGCACGCCGTAGACGGCCTCGCGCTGCTTGTTCATCACGTCGTCGTATTCGAGCAGATGTTTGCGGCTTTCAAAGTTCTGCGCTTCGACGGCCTTCTGCGCACCTTCAATCCGATTGGAGATCATCTTCGATTCAATCGGCACGCCTTCTTCCATACCCAGTCGTTCGAGCAGCGTCGAAATCCACTGCTTGGCGAAGATGCGCATCAGGTCGTCTTCGAGCGACAGATAGAATCGCGACTCGCCCGGATCGCCCTGGCGCCCCGCGCGGCCGCGCAGCTGGTTGTCAATGCGCCGCGACTCATGCCGCTCTGTGCCCAGGATGAACAGGCCGCCCGCTTCAATCACCTTCTCGTGATCGAGCCGCGCCGTCTCCGCGTGGACTTTATAGACTTCTGCCCAGTCCGCTTCGGCGAGTTCGAACTCCTGGCCCTGGTAGTAGAAGCGCAAAAATCCCGCCGGAGCCATGGGGCTGATTGCACCTTCGGCCACGCTGATGGCGCGGGCCTGGCCCTTCTTCACCAGTTCCTGGCGCGCCATGAACTCCGCATTGCCGCCCAGCAGAATGTCGGTGCCGCGACCGGCCATGTTGGTGGCGATGGTCACCATCCCCAGCCGGCCGGCCTGGGCAACAATCTCCGCTTCGCGCTCATGAAACTTGGCGTTCAGCACCACGTGCCGCACGCCCTTGCGCTGCAGAATTCCGGAAAGCCGCTCGGACTTTTCGATCGACGTTGTGCCCACAAGCACCGGCTGCTTCTGTTCATGAAGCAACGCAATGTCGTCCGCCACGGCCTTGTACTTTTCCTTCTCCGTCCGATAAACCACGTCCGGATTTTCCTTGCGCAGCATGGGTTTGTTGGTGGGGATTACGACGATCTCAAGCTTATAGATCTTCTCAAATTCCGCGGCTTCGGTTTCAGCCGTGCCGGTCATGCCGCTCAGCTTCTTATATAACCGGAAGTAATTCTGAAACGTAATCGTGGCCAGCGTCTGGTCTTCCTTGCGGATGTTGACGCCTTCTTTGGCTTCGATCGACTGATGCAGTCCATCGGACCAGCGCCGTCCCGGCATCAGGCGGCCGGTAAAGGTGTCCACGATGATCACCTCGCCGTCCTTGACCACGTATTCCACGTCGCGCCGGTAAAGCGCGTGTGCCTTGATGCCCGTCTCCACGTAGTGCTTCAGGTCCCAGTTTTCAGCGTCGGCAATGTTGCCGATGCCCAGCAGGTTCTCGATCGTCTCCCAGCCTTGGTCGGTGACGCCAATCGTCCGCTGCTTCTCGTCGACAATGTAGTCGCCGGTCAGATACTTGTTTTCGCCTTCCTCAACCTCCTCGCCCAGCACCAGTTCCGGCACGATCTTGCGCACCCGCGCGTACTTGTCGGTGGTCTGATCGGTCGGTCCGGAGATGATCAGCGGCGTACGCGCTTCGTCGATCAGAATTGAGTCCACTTCGTCCACAATGGCGTAGAAGTGGCCGCGCTGCACGCAATCCTTGATGTCGAACTTCATGTTGTCGCGCAGGTAGTCGAAGCCGAACTCGTTGTTGGTGCCGTAGGTGATGTCAGCGCCGTAGGCGGCACGGCGTTCCTCGTCACTCAGGTCGTGGACGATGACGCCCACGGTCAGCCCCAGGAACTCGTAGATCTTGCCCATCCACTCGGCGTCGCGCTTGGCCAGGTAATCGTTCACCGTGACCACATGCACGCCGTGGCCGGCCAGCGCATTCAGGTAGCAGGACAGGGTGGCGACCAGGGTCTTTCCTTCCCCGGTCCGCATTTCGGCGATCTTGCCCTGGTGAAGCACCATGCCGCCGATCAGTTGCACGTCAAAGTGGCGCATCTGCACCGCGCGCCAGCCCGCCTCGCGGACCACGGCAAACGCCTCGGGCAGAATCTCGTCCAGGGCCGCGCGCTCGACCGTCTTCAGTTGCTCAGCGTCCGCGATGCCTTCCAGCCGGGCCGCAATGCGCGCCCGGAACTCGGCCGTTTTGGCCCGCAACTGCTCGTCGGAAAGCAGCTTCGTGCTCTCTTCGAGGTTATTGATCTGTGCCACCACCGGCCACAACTTCTTAATCAGCCGTTCATTTGCCGTGCCGAAAACCTTGGTCAGAATCTTATCGAACAAACCCACATGAATCTCCGTTTGTGATTGTAAATGGTGGGGGTTCAAGCAGCTTTTGAAAGCCGCCATCCTGGGCGCCGGCCGCCCCCTGCCCTCCCCTAGATCCGCAGTTCCAGCCTTTCGACCGGTACTCCCCGGCGAATCCGCCGCAACTGACGATGGAAATGCCTCAGCCGCGACTCCGGCGTATCTGGATCGCTCGAATCGTCCTCGTCCGCGACCTTGTCCTCTCGCGCACCCAGCACGTAAACCATATCGGGCTGGTAAAACACGAGCATCAGCTGAACAAACGCCATCCCCAGAGCCAGACCATAGGTGCAAAGCCGCGAGCAGCACCTGTTCGGCTCCTCGCGCCCCTTCCGAGCCAGCCGCGCCAGACAGAAGTGAGCAACAATTGCTGTCAGGATCAGAAACGGGAAGAACCCAGCCAATACGCAAACGGCGTAAAACCACTTGAATTCCATCAGCGCACCCTTTTCAATCGCTGAAAAAGACTCCCAGGCAAAAGGCTGCGGCCGCTCGGCAGAGCACTGCGCCAGGCAAACCGAACCGTATCAGTTTTAGGGAAGAATTAGCCGCGCCGAAGGGGTGGCGGACGCTGGAAGGAGGGAACCAGACCCGGCGCCTGAGGCAGGCGACCGGCATAGGCGAAGAGCACGAGCCCCAGCAGGCTGAGCGGGGAAACAATCCCCACCAGCAGAAGCGGCAGGATCGCCACCAATTCCGGCCCGCCGGAGTGCCCTTGCGGGGCCAGCATCAGACCGACAAACAGCGCGAGAGCAAATCCGATTGCGATCAACGCGATCAGACTGAATGCACGCCGCTGCCGGTTTTCGACCATCGCCGGTCCCTCGCTTATGGGAAAGCATACCACCAGATCCGGTTCCTGGACTAGCGCCTTTAGAGTTCCTCCGGCAGTATGATTCCGCGCATCTTGAGTCCCAAGCCGGCGGCGGGTGGATCGAACTCGTAAAACAGGTGCTCATGCCCTGCATAGCTCATACGAGATCCTGGGCCCGAGATCCTGGGCCCGAGATCCTGGGCCGACGGCGGCAATGTTCGAGGCTGAAATGATGAAGGTCGGGCAAAGAGGAATTCTTCAACTGGCGCTCTTCCTGGCAGCCTTTGATGCGCCTCCTCTCGCCCCAGCGAGGACAGTATCAGCAGATAGAAGCCGAACGGGCAAAATCGACAGAAGAAACAACTGATCGCTTTCCGGCCGCATCTTTCGTACTTGTTGCTCAGGAATGGAAAGGAAATTCGAATGGAAAAATTAAGACGGATTTCGATTGTTGCCGTGTTGTCCCTTCAGCTGTTTGCTCTTGGATGCGCCGAGCACAGGCGAGTGTATGCGTGGGGGCCAGGCGAAACTACGTATTACGCCCGGTGGGAGCATGAAACTCATCGTGACCACGTCGAGTGGGAAGCACGCAACGACGCTGACCATAAAGCCTATTGGAAATGGCGCCATGATCACCACGACTAGAGCATCATGGTGGGCCGGGGACCTGCTTGTGCGCCAGTGATCTCAGGGTCCCGCGCATCAGGTCCCGCGCATCAATAGCCTGTTCAAACTGGCGATCATTGTAGCCAGGAGCGAGCAGTTCCATTCGTAGTGAAGGGGACCGTGAAATGGATCGTGAAATGGACCTGATATCAGGTGGAGCTTGACCATCTGAGTGGCCGATATTTCGACTCCGGTAGGATGGGTTCTTTATGTCAGTTTTGGCTTGATCCTGAGCCCCGTTTTGGTTCTTGTCGTGGCAATCAAATTGAAGATGGTTTGATAGCTGACCAATGGGGTTGCCCGCCCGTTTGCTGTGAGGAAGAACAACGGGCGGGGTTCGATCTTGCTCCACTTGCTGGTTGCCGGCGGAAAATGCGCCATCTGGATCGGTAAGCCAAGATAGGCAAGCCTCGCAAAGCCAGATACAGGAATCCCACCTTCCGCGGCTTCGACCGGCTGATCATGGCTGGCTCTCGAGTCAGCCATGATCAGCCGCTTGGTTGCCTTGGGATAGGCCTTGCGCCGCATGGACTTCCACCAGGCGAAGATGCAGTCTGGCGAGGATGCTGTCGGCGGCAGACTCGGCCGTGTCGTGATCCGAGATTTGTTCACAAAATTTTCATCGAAGATGAAAATTTGTCATTTTATAGCCATTCATGCACATATTTCTCATCGAATGATCGAAGAAACTTGTGCAGGCAGATTGGGCAACAGGATCCTTTGGACGGCATCTCAAGAATCTTCTCGGTCGGCCCGGAGCGACTGCTGCACGTCCCACGGGACCGATGCTAAGCCAATAGAAACCAATCGCTTCCAAGATTCTGTTGAGAATGTCGAAGGAGCCTCTCTCAGTCCCCCGCCAATAAAGGTGCGCGTCTTTCGGTCTCCCGGCTGCCATCTCCCCCTAAGCCCCTGCCCGAATATCGCTCTAGCCGCTCGCGGTTCCGGTTGAGTGCGAAACCGCGGCCCTCACCGCGGCGATCGGGAAACTTTCCGAAGGCCCGGGCCGGGCCAGGATCGGGAAGGCTCCGGGGCGCTACTGCCGGCCGTCCTCAACGGCCTCCAGGCAGCCGTACCAGCAGAGAATCTTTCCATCCGCGCCGAAGCGCGCAGCGCCCCGCGAACGCATACGCTTCCAGGCATCGGTGTCCGACTTCCGCACACGAAATTCCAGATCGATCGGGCATCCGGTCTCAAAGGACCTCTGCATGCCATCGATCGTCGGTTGCCGATCGTCTGGATGAAGGGCAGACAGCCAGCCCAAACCTCGCCACTGGTCGGCGGTCGTGCCGGTGATCTCCAGCCATCGCTGGCTGACGTCCAAAGCGCGCCCTTCATGGTCGATGATCCAGGGGATCTGGGGCAGCAGTTCGAGCATCTGCCGGAGGTGCTCTTCGCTTTCGTTCCGCGCCTGCTCAGCAAGCTTGATGGGAGTCAGGTCCACAAGGGCTACAGAGACGCCACACACCTCGCCGGCCTCGTCGCGCGCCGGCTCATAGGAGAGAAGAATTGACTTGCTCTCGGTTGTGCCCCAGGCAGGTTTGGTGATCTCAATGCCGGAAATCGCTTCACCTTTGAGGGCGCGCCGGATCAGCGGTTCGACGCTTGAATAGAGTTCGGGAATCATCTCCTTGACGGTCCGGCCAAGATGCTCCGCCATGGGACGTCCATTCATATTCGCCAGTCTTCGATTCAGATTCACGTAGCGGAGGTTGCGATCGATAAAAGCCAGGCCGACGGGAGCGCCGTCATACACTGCCTGCAGCTGAGCAAGCCGCTGCGCGGGAAGACTGTCCAGGCTGCTGATCGAAACGCGGCCCATTACGTCACTCGACAAACCCGGCGAAGCCGTCGGCTGGTGATCGAGAACAAAGCTTTCCAGCTTTTCCTCCGCCATCGGCCTTCCGTAGATCCACCCTTGGCCAAGCTCGCAACCCAGCCAGCGAAGCATCTCGGCCTGCTCGACTGTCTCCACTCCCTCGGCTACGGTAACAAATCCCAGGCTTTGCCCAAGACCCACCACCGCGGCAACGATCTTGCGGCTTTCGCGCTGTTCCGTCATGGAGCTGACAAAACTGCGGTCGACCTTCAGTTCGTCAAACGGGAGCGCCTGGAGCTGGGACAGACTCGAATAGCCGGTACCAAAATCATCGAGTGCCAGCTTGCAGCCCATGGCCCTTAAGGCGCATGCAATCTCCCGCTCAGGTCCCGCGTCGTCGCTGAGGGCACTCTCGGTTATTTCGAGCGTCAGATGCTCCAGAGAATATCCGCTCAGCTTCGCGATGGCCTGGATATGGTCCGGTAGATTGACATTACGCAGCTGGACAGAAGAGATATTGACCGAAAGCATCAGCTTGCGCGGGAGCAGGCCAACGGCATTGAAGCCCCGCCGCAGCAACTCCCGGCTCAGCAAATCAATCCATCCGTCCCTCTCCGCTATGGGGATGAACTGGTCCGGCGGAATCCATCCATGCTGGGGGCGATTCCATCGCGCAAGCAGTTCAAACCCCTGCAACTGTCCGCTTCTCAGGCTGACCAGGGGTTGAAAGTGGGGGAAGAACTCGCCGCTCTCGATAGCCCGGGCGGCATTCAGGTCGTCGAAAGCCATCAGGGATCACCGTAACCCTCAGTGCCCAGAATTATACGCCTGGCTTAGACCGGCGCTTTCTGGCGCCGGGGAAATCGGGGCGAGTTGCTTTTCGAGCCCCATCACCCGGCTGGCTCAGCGGAGGCGATCGCTTGCTCGATCCTGGCCACGCGCCTGGCCCGATCCCTGCCAGATCAAGGACTCCGAATCAGGGACCCCGGCGTCGGGTCCCGCGCTGCCCGTACAATGAAAAGGGAGCCCTGGACCCACACCCAGCATGGCGGACAACGACAAAGGCGGGCAGAAAAAGCCCCTGCCCGCGAAGCAGGATGAAGACCCCGTCGGCAAAGTGTACGACACCCGGCTCATCGGACGGCTGGGCCACTATGTGCGTCCTTACTGGGTTCAGGCCACCATCTCTTCGCTGGCCGTCAGCCTCAAATCGCTGAGCGACGTCACCGGCCCCTACCTCGCGAAAGTCGCCATCGACCGCTACCTCACCGGCACGCCCGGCCCGGCCACCAGCTGGCTGACGCGGCGGCTGCCGGCCGAGCCCTACCACGGCATCACGATCCTGGCCGCCATCTACCTGGGTGCGCTGGTCTCCGCCTACCTGTTCGAGTTCGTGCAGACCTACATGATGCAGTGGGTGGGCCAGAAGATCATGTTCGACCTGCGCCGCGACCTGTTTCGCCACATGCAGCGCATGCACATCGGCTTTTTTGATCAGCATGCCGTCGGCCGCCTGGTCACCCGGCTCACCTCGGATGTGGACGCGATCAACGAAATGTTCACTGCCGGCGTGCTGGCCATTGTGGACGACTTCTTCAACCTCACCATCATGGCCATCGTGATGCTCACGATCAACTGGTGGCTGGCACTGATCGCCTTTGCCGCGCTGCCGCTGATCCTGATCGTGACGCGCTTGTTCCGCGACAGCGTGCGGGAGAGTTATCGCCGCGTGCGCGCCGCCATTGCCCGCATCAACAGCTTCACCCAGGAGCACATCTCCGGCATGGCGGTCGTGCAGCTGTTCAACCGCGAGCAGCGCGCCTACTCGGATTTTGAAGACGTGAATCGGCTTCACATGATCGCCTTCAAAGACACCATCTTCGCCTATGCGCTTTACTACCCCACGGTGGAGTTGCTCTCCGCCGTAGCTATCGCATTGGTGATCTGGCGCGGCGGCTTCGGCGTGCTCAACGGCGCGGTCACGATCGGCGTGCTGGCCATGTTCATCCAGTACTCGCAGCGCTTCTGGCGGCCTATCCAGGACCTGAGCGACAAATACAACATCCTGCAAGCCGCCATGGCCGCCTGCGAGCGCATCTTCAAGCTGCTCGATACGAAGCCTGAAATCGTCGATCCCGCCCGTCCGATCCTGGGCGACGGCAGCAACCGCATCGAGTTCCGGCACGTGTGGTTCACCTACCAGAAGCTGACCGAAGAGGAGCAGGCAGCCGTGTCCGCCCTATCCACCAGGCCCGATGCCGCCACCCTCTCTAACCTCCCCGGCATCGAATGGATCCTCAAAGACGTCTCCTTCACCGTCGAGCCGGGCCAGACGATCGCCATCGTAGGCCACACCGGCGCCGGTAAAACCACCCTCATCAGCCTGATGATGCGCTTTTACGACGTCACAGCCGGACAGGTCCTGGTCGACGGCGTCGACCTGCGCGAACAGGACCTGAACACCTTGCGCCGTCACTTCGCCGTCGTTCTGCAAGACCCGTTCCTGTTCACCGGCACCCTGGCTGAAAACATCCGCCTGGGCAACGACGAGATCACCGAGTCCGCCATGCGCCAGGCCGCCAGCGACGTCAACGTGCTCGACTTCGTCGAAGGCCTGCCCCAGGGCTTTAACGAACGGGTGCAGGAGCGCGGCAGCTCGCTGTCGACCGGGCAAAAGCAGCTGATCAACTTTGCCCGCGCTCTGGCTTATAATCCCCGCATCCTCATCCTCGATGAAGCCACCTCCAGCGTCGACACCGACACCGAGTTGCGCATTCGCGGTGCGCTCACGCGCATGGTGGAAGGCCGCACATCCGTCCTGATCGCGCATCGGCTCTCGACGGTGCAGCGCGCCGATACCATCCTGGTGATGCACAAAGGCCAGTTGCGCGAAATGGGCTCTCACCAGCAGTTGCTGGCGCACCGCGGCCTTTACTGGAAGCTCTACCAGTTGCAGTACAAAGACCAGGAGCTGGGCGGGGCCGGCTTGCCGCTGAGCGAGCCTTCCGTCGTTCCGGCAATCTAGCCCGAGTTCGAAAACTCCCCTAACCGCGCCAGAAAGACTGGTGTCTAATAATCCGCATGGACAGGAACGACCACGCAGCGATCCAGGCGGTTCTGGCAGGAGACAAAGAGGCCTATGGCACGTTGGTGGTCCGCCATAGCCACACTTTATTCCGCCTTGCCTATCGCATTACGGGCAACGAAGCCGACGCCGACGACGTTGTGCAAGAGGCGTTCCTGCGCGGCTATCGCAAGCTGGAAGGGTTTGAATCGCGGGCCAACTTCGGCACGTGGATCTATCGAATCGCCGTGCACTGCGCCCTGGACAAGATCAGGCGCCGGCGCGGGGATGAGGCTTCCCGGGTAGGTGATACGAATGACCCGGAACTGGACCAGTTGCAGGTGGCCGATCATGCGGCCAACCCGGAGCGGCTGGTGTTGAGCGGCGAAATCAACGCGTTGCAGCAGGCGGCTCTGTCCAGCCTCACAGCCACCGAACGAACCGCCTTTGTATTGCGGCACATGGAAGATTGCACGACAGCAGAGATTGGCGCCGCACTGGGCATTGAGCCCAATGCGGCCAAACAAGCGGTGTTTCGCGCCGTTCAGAAATTGCGGCGCCGACTGGCTCCCCTGCGGGTAACGATGTGAAGCATTTGACGGATGAACAGATGATGGAACAAGTCTACGGTGAGAGCGAAGACCGAGCGGCCGTCGAGCAGCACCTCGCCTGCTGCCGCGCGTGCGCCGATGGTTTCGCCGAACTCCAGCGCGATCTCGCCGCGCTGGATCGCATAGAGGCGCCGAGCCGCGAGGCCCGCTATGGCGAATGCGTCTGGGCGGCGATTGCGCCATTGCTGCCCGTGTATGAAATCAAGAAGCACCGCTGGTGGTCGAGCGGGCTCATCAAGGGCCTGAGCTACGCCGCCGTTTGCTCGCTGCTGCTTTGCTCGGCGTTCTACGCGGGCCGCACCTGGGAGCGCAAGAGTCAGCCCCCGGTAGCCCATCTGCAGGCTC
>Ga0208193_1000984_pt1 | contig 13094 bp, 9 predicted proteins | sample June2015DPH_17_2_FD_184716 | JGI IMG/M metagenome (GOLD analysis project Ga0208193, IMG submission 184716) | Peatland microbial communities from SPRUCE experiment site at the Marcell Experimental Forest, Minnesota, USA - June2015DPH_17_10... | ecosystem: Environmental > Terrestrial > Soil >...
ACAACGCCGGCATCGGCGGCGGCGGCAGCCTGTTCACCAACACGCGCGAGCAGTGGGAAAGGACCTTCAACATCTGCTGGGGCGGGGTTTATCTCGGGGTCCGTACCTTCCTGCCGCTGCTGCTGAGGGCCGACCAGGGCCACATCGTCAATACCTCCAGCGTCAACGGATTCTGGGCCTCCGTCGGACCAGGCGTGTCGCACACGGCCTATAGTGCCGCCAAATTCGCGGTGAAGGGATTTACCGAGGCGTTGATCAACGATCTCCGCCTGAACGCACCGCACGTCAAATGCTCGGTGGTGATGCCCGGCCATATCGGCACCTCGATCCTTTCCAATTCACGCAAGGTGCAGAGCGGCACCGATTCCGACCGCCTGAACGATAACGAAATCGCGCTGATCCGCGCGCGGCTTGCCGCGGGCGGCACCGATACATCAAATATGTCGGACGAGGACGTCCAGGCCGGGGCAGCCGAGCGCGCCCGCAGCTTCCGCGACGAGGCGCCGACTACCGCTGCCGCCGCGGCCAAGATCATTCTCGACGGCGTCAAGGCCGAGCGCTGGCGGATTCTGGTCGGCGCCGACGCCCAGCGCATCGATGAACGGGTCCGACAGACGCCGGAGCACGCCTACGATGTCGAATTCTTCCAAAGCTTCGTCGCCGAAGTGGGCTGGAACCTGGGTAGCGGATCGGCGCCTGTTACGGCGCCGCTTCCTCGCGAGTAGCGTTCGCGGCGATGAATTCGATTCAAGCCGCGCCGCGATCGCGGCCGGCCATTTCGGCGGTTATCCGGGAGTCGCCGAGTAACATTGCGCTCAGCAGGTTTTGCATCTCCAGGCGGGCGCTGACGTGCGACATGGTCGGGCGCGCTCCGAACGTGATCTCGTCGAGATCGTCGACCGCGGTCAGTCCCCGCGGGTAAAGCTCGCGGAAGATCACCCGTTCGGCCAATCCTTCGACGCAGCGGAAATTGAGCGTTCGAGAAAGTTCCTTCAGCCCGTCGCCGACCAGACGCTTGTTGCGCGAACTGAGCATCGAAATCCGGTTTCGCAACACAATCCAATCGGTCGACGCCTGATCGAGCTGACGCTGGCGGCGGGCTTCCTGCACCATCCGGGAATAATGGCTGGTCCCGGTGACCCCAAAAGTCTCGGGATCGACGGTGCCAAGCACCTCGAAGTCTACAAAACTGTCATTGAGAGGCGTGACCAGGGTATCAGCCAGCGAATGCGCCAGCCGCATCAGATAATTGTCATGGCCGGGGGTATCGATGACGATCAAGCCGTAGGTGCGTCCCAGCGCGTCGACCGCGTCGGTCAGAGCCTTGCGTCCGGCGGCCTCGTCCTCGACACTGACATAATTGGCCCGGCTGAAACAAAAATGATCGGGAATATCGAGGTCGCGGGCGACATGCTTGGCCCAGGCGCGTCGGTTTTCGATATAATGCGTGAAGCTTCTCTGCCTCGTATCGAGGTCGATAGTAGCGACGCGCTGGCCAGACTTCAGCAACGCTATCGCGATGTGCATGGCGACGGTGGACTTGCCAGATCCGCCTTTTTCATTGGCTACGACAATAACTCGGGTGGCCGACATCGGGGCCTCGATAAATCGTTGCGAAAGTTTAATGGCATTATTAGCCTTGATTCTTCAGTTTCTCGCAAGCCGTACGATCGCTTGACGTCATGGCGCACGCAAGACATGCGAACCGGCAAGGTGAGTCGAAAGCAGTTTCATCGATTGCCTTCGTCATGGCAGCATCGCCGCGAAACCTCGCGGCGATGATCTCCGTTGATGACCGTCTTTCCATGAGCGTTCGCATCTGAAGGAGATTTCGCATTGTTTTTCTTCCTCTCCAAGACGATCGGCATCATGCTGTTGCCGACGAATTTCCTGATCGGCGTCGGTCTGCTCGGTGCGATCTTGCTGGCGACACGATTTGCGCCGCTCGGTCGCAAGCTTTTGATCGCGTCCGTGGTACTTCTGGCGATATGCGGGTTTTCGCCACTCGGAAATCTGGTGCTCTATCCCCTGGAAATGCGATTCCCGCCGTGGGACGCCACGCGGGGTGCGCCGGACGGCATTGTCGTGCTCGGCGGTTCGATCGATGCTGATCTTTCGATCGCGCATGACGCGGCGGCCTTCACGGCCGCGGCCGGCCGCCTGATCGAAGCGGCCGCACTTGCCCATCATTATCCGAACGCGCGCGTGATATTTTCCGGGGGAAGCCCGAATTTGATATCGGCCGATGCCAGGGAAGCCGATTACGCCGCCGCCATATTCGAAAGTCTCGGCGTGTCCAGAGAACGCCTGACGATGGAGCGACGCTCGCGCAACACCCGGGAAAACGCCGAATTCTCCAAAGCGATCGCCGCGCCGAAAACCGGCGAGCGATGGCTGCTGCTGACGTCAGCCTATCATATGCCGCGATCGGTCGGGCTGTTTCGCAAGGCCGGATTTGCCGTGGAGCCGTATCCGGTCGACTGGCGCACCGGAAAGCATGCGGATATCCTGGCGTTTTCGCCCGTCGCCGTCGAAGGGCTGGAACGCACGGACGTCGGTATCCGCGAATGGATAGGCCTTGCCGCCTACTGGATCACCGGCAAGATCGATGACGTGCTGCCCGGCCCGGTCCGGAACTAGAAGCGGCGGTCGAAGCCGGCGCGCGATCGGGCTGGAGTCGACACAACGGGCGCACGCAATTGGTTCGCCGATTTGGGAGTTCACGCCATGCAACAGCAAACGCCGCCAGAACAGTTCGATATGGCCGGCATCGTCGCCGATCTGAACAGCCTGCTTCGGCTGAAGACCACCGTGATCGGCATGAAGATGTTTGCAACCGTCGACGAAATGGCGGCAATTCCGAAAATCAGGCGTCCGACCGCGGTGCATACCACCGATCAGATCGTCAGCATGGCCTCGCGGCTGGGCTGGACCGTCGGCATCACCGCCGACGATCTGGTCGGCGCGCAATGCCGGGCGGTAATCGGCCTGGCGCCGCAGGACGAGAAATGGCTCGCCGGTCAGTCCTATGTCGGGGTCTGGCACGAGAATGCCGAGGACGCACGCAAGCGCCAGGAAGCGCTCGATGTCGTGCCGCACGGCCAATACCAGGCGCTGGCGGTGAGTCCGCTGGCCAGCGGCCGGCTCAATCCGCCGGACATCTGTCTGGTCTATGCGACGCCCGGTCAGATGATCATTCTGATCAACGGGCTGCAATGGACCGGATACAAGAAATTCGAGTGGGGCGTGGTCGGCGAGACGGCATGCGCCGATTCATGGGGGCGGGCGCTCAAGACCGGCGAACCCAGCCTGTCGCTGCCCTGCTATGCGGAGCGGCGCTATGGTGGGGTGCCCGACGAAGAGATGTTGATGGCGCTGCCGCCCTCGTATCTGGCGAAGGCGATCACGGGTATGAAGGCGCTATCAAAGAACGGCCTGCGCTATCCGATCGCGCCCTATGGCATCCAAAGCGACGTGCGCGCCGGCATGGGCGTCTCCTACGGCAAGAAATAGCCGCGCCTCCGAATCTCCCCGAGCATCGCAAGGAAATCAAGAGATGAAGCCATCGTCGAAATTCGACATTGTTGTTTACGGCGCCACCGGCTTCACCGGCCAGCTCGTCGTCGAATATATCGCGTCGCGCTATGCCGGAAAGACCGATCTGAAATGGGCGATGGCCGGGCGCAGCCTGGACAAGCTCGCTTCGGTTCGGGATGCGACCGGCGCCCCCGCCGACACGGCTCTGATCGCCGCTGACGCCGGCGATCCGGTTTCCCTGAAAGCCATGATCGACCAGACCCGATCGGTGTTGACCACGGTCGGTCCCTATCAACTCTACGGATCCGAACTGGTGGCGGCATGCGCGGCATCCGGCACCGACTATTTCGATCTCTGCGGCGAGCCAGTCTGGATGCGCCAGATGATCGAAAGACATGAAGCAACGGCCACAGCGAGCGGCGCGCGCATCGTTTTCTCCTGCGGGTTCGACTCCGTGCCGTTCGAACTCGGCACGTTCTTCGTCCAGGAGGAAGCCACGCGTGCGTTCGGTGCGCCGGCGGCTCGCGTCAAGGGTCGGGTGCGCGCCATGCGCGGTACCCTGTCCGGTGGTACCGCCGCGAGCGCCAAGGCGACTTTCGACGCCGTAGCCAGGGATCTCAGCCTCGTCGCCATTCTGAATGATCCGTTTGCGCTGACGCCCGGATTTGTCGGGCCGAAACAGCCGCGGGGCAACAAGCCTGCTTACGAGGAAAGTCTGCAATCCTGGACCGCTCCCTTCATGATGGCATTGATCAATACCCGCAATGTTCATCGTTCCAACATGCTGATGGGATTCCGTTATGGAAAGGAGTTCGTCTACGACGAGATGGTGCTCACCGGTTCCGGCGAGAAGGGCGAGGCCAACGCCAGGAAGGTGATGGCCGCCAACAGCGAAAAGACCGGCCCCAATACCCCGAAGCCGGGCGAGGGACCCTCGAAGGAAGAACGCGAGAACGGCCTCTATGACCTGCTCTACGTCGCGGTGGCACCGGACGGCCGCGAGGTTCGCGCGTCAGTCAAAGGCGACCGCGACCCAGGTTATGGCTCGACGTCCAAGATGATTTCGGAATGCGCCATCTGCCTGCTGCGCGATGCGCCCGACGTCGCAGCCGGATTCTGGACGCCGGGCGCAGCGATGCAGCGCAAGCTGATCAAGCGGCTTGTTGATCACGCCGGTCTGACGTTTCAGGTCGAGGCCTAGCGCCGCGCGGGTCGCAGGCGTACATCCAAACGCGCCGGCGCTAGGAAACCTGCCCGGGAGCGATGAGCGCCGCGGTGGACTTGTCGCGTTGCACGGCGGCGAACATACCCCACATCGCGCCCAGCATCATCCAGAAGTGCCGCCAGTGATCGGTGTCGATGATGAAGCTTTCGCCGACCGTGCCCAGAAACGCCGAGAAGATCGCCAGATAGGCGGGCTGCCAGGGCACCCGGATGAAGACGTGCCGGAATCCCATGATGACGGTGACGAACACCAGCGCCGGATAACAGATCCCGGCGATCCAGCCGCCGGACATGAAGGCGTTCAGGTAGGAGTTGTGGGTGTCTTCGGGGAAGTAGTTGTGAAACTGCAGCGGTCCGATACCGAACGGCAGATCGAGCGCCATCTGCGCGCCGAGGATATGCCGACCGAACCGGCCGAAGCGGCCCTCGTCGTAGCTTTGATCGAAACTGGCGCGTTGCCTGAACATCTCGCCGACGGAGTCGAATGACAACAGCACCGCGACCAGCATCGCGACGATGATCACCGCGGCCACCGCCGTCACGATGATGCGGGAGCGTTTCGCGTGCGATCGGCTGGTCAGGATCATCAACGCCAGCATGAACGCCGCGGTGATCGCCAGTCCGCCCCATGCCGCGCGCGAGAACGCCAGCAGGATCGCAAGCGCCATGATGCCGAGCGCAATCGCGCTGCGGAACGATTTGCCAAGAGGGTCGGAGACGACGCTCTGCAGAACGAACAGGGCGGGCAGGATCAGAAACGCGCCGAGCACGTTCGGGTCCTTGAAGGTGCCGCGCGCGCGCTCATAGAGCGTCAGCAAATCATGTCCGCCCGGGACCAGATTGAAGTAGCCGGCGATGCCGGCGATCGCTGCGATCGAAGCGCCCGCAATCAGGCCGCGGCGAAGCATGTCCAGCCGCGCCGCGGTATCCTCCGACACCACCATCGCGAAAAAGATCACGGTGATCGCCATGTACCAGGATGTCGCAATCCAGTTGGCGACCTCCGGTTTGTCCAGAAAGGGAACCGCGCAGATGGTGTAGCCGATGTTGATCAGGAACAGCAGCAGCAACAGCGGCATGAAGGCCAGCCGTAGCCGCAGTCCGGTCGCAACGAAGATCACGGCCGCGACGAGTGTCACCAGCTCATAAGGGCTTGGCTCGATGAAGACGATCGCCCCGGATGCGCCGGCCAGCCATACCAGCGCGCGCTGCAACCCCACCACGCGCGGCGCGGTCGTCACCGATGTGGGAAAGTCGCCGGCCGCCGCCGTATAGGTCATCACTTACTCGCAGTTACGCAACGCAACGGTACGCCATGCCAGCCGGTCCGGGCCTAAGGCCTTCAGTAAGCGTTCTCGTTCTCGGTCATCAACGCCAGAGGCGTCTTGAGAAGAATGTAGAGGTCGAACAGCACCGACCAGTTCTCGATGTAATAGAGATCGAACTCGACGCGTTTCTGGATTTTTTCTTCGCTGTCGACTTCGCCGCGCCAGCCGTTGATTTGGGCCCAGCCGGTGATGCCTGGCTTGACGCGATGACGCGCGAAATAGCCGTCCACGGCTTCGTCGAACAACCGGCTCTGCAATTTGCCCTGCACGGCGTGCGGGCGCGGCCCGACCAGCGAGAGATTGTTCTTGAACACGACGTTGAGGAGCTGTGGCAACTCGTCAAGGCTGGTCTTGCGGATGAAGCGCCCGACCCGGGTAACGCGGGGATCGTTCTTGGTCACGACTTTCGCGGCCAGCGGATCGGCCTGATGATGATACAGCGAACGAAATTTGAAGACGTCGATGCGCTCGTTGTTGAAGCCGAATCGCTTCTGACGGAACAGCACCGGTCCCGGACTGTCGAGCCTGACCGCGAGCGCGACCAGCGCCATCAGCGGCGAGGCCAGCAGCAGAATGATGGCGCCGACGACATGGTCGAACAGCCACTTCATCACAAGATCCCAATCGGTGATCGGCGCCTCGAAGACATCGAGGGTCGGCACCTTGCCGAGATAGGAATAGGCGCGAGGGCGGAAGCGCAACTTGTTGGTGTGAGCGGAAAGCCGGATGTCGACCGGCAACACCCATAATTTCTTCAGCATGTCGAGAATCCGCGTCTCCGCCGAAATCGGCAGTGCGAACAGCACGAGGTCCACGCGGGTGCGGCGGGCGAACTCGATGATGTCATCGACCTTGCCGAGTTTTGCGCTGCCGGCGCAGCTATCGAGTGCGCGGCCGTCGTTGCGGTCGTCGAACACACCGAGGATATCGATGTCCGAATCGTCCTGGGCGTTGAGCGTTTCAATCAGCTTTTCGCCGCTTTGATCGGATCCGACCACGATGGTGCGGCGATCAAGCCGGCCTTCACGCGCCCACCCGCGCACCAATGCGCGCAGGAACAGGCGTTCGACGACAAGCGTTGCCAGGCCGACAAAGAAAAACGCCGAAAGCCAGACCCGCGAGACCTCGCTGCCGAGTTTGGCGAAGAAGGAGACCCCGATAAACAACAGGAACACGACTGCCCAGGAGGAAATCATTCGGGTCATCTGCCGGAGCTGACCGCGAAACACCTGCACTTCGTAGATATCGGAAGCCTGGAAGCAGACCACCGCGGTCGCGGTCATGCCGAAAATGGCCAGGATGTATTCCCAGTGAAAGCCGCTGAGACGCACCACATATCCGAGATAGAGCGCAACACCGATCAAACTCAGCAACACAAAATCGGCGAGGCGAACGGCGCCTGTGATGACGATCGGCGAATACGCCCGGCCTACCTTCTGGTTGGTGACGGCAAGCGCAGCCTGCGACAACCGGCGGCGCCGCTCGATGGGAGGGCGATCCGCCGAGGCGGATGCCGCGGTCGCTGCCGCGGCGTCTAACATGGAGCGTGCGTTGATCGGTTCCACTGTCGTTCAAGTCCGGTCCTCCGCGCGCATCTAGGTATGCGCGCGCCAGGGCGTAATGCCCCGCTCCACGACTTAGAGGACAAATCGGAAGAAACAGTTATCGTTGGTAAAGAACGGTTAACGATCCGCAAACGCGTCGCGATAACCCGCCAATACCCCTTCGACCATCGCCTTTTGCGAAAAGTGCAGAAAGATTCGCTCTCGAAGGGATTTTGCGCGCGCCAGCGCGCCGGCGGGGTCCTCGAGCGCGGTTTCGATCGCGTTCGCCATGGCGTCGTCGAGATTGGGGGCGAACAGCGCATCGGTATGCGGTCCGAAGATTTCGGGGATGCCGCCGACCTTCGCGGCCACCATTGGAATTCCGGCCGCGGCCGCTTCGATCACCACATAGGGCATCGAATCCCCGCGCGACGGAACCACCAGCAGCGAGCCCTTTGAAAAGCCGTACCGCGCCTTGACGTGGCCGATGAAGCGCACCGCCTCGCCGAGGCCGAGCCTCTGGATTTGAGCCTTGAGGGCCTCGATTTCCTCGCCGTCACCGGCCAGCGTCAGCCTGACCGGTTTGCCGTCGCCGCGAAGCCGCGCCACCGCATCGATCAGGATGTCCGCCCCCTTGATATGCCTGAACTCGCCGACATAGACGATGTCGGTCGCATCGGCCGCTTTGACGATCGGGTCGAACTCGGCCGCCGTCACACCGTTGAACACGCAGCGCACCAGCCCGGATGGGATGCCGATGGTACGTTGGTAGGTGTCGCGCGCGAATTCGCTTTCGAACAGGAACAGGTCGGTGCGGTTCATCAGCGCCCGTTCGAGGCGGCTGTAGAGTGCGCCGTTCAGCGTGTTCACGGGGTAGTGCAGCGAACCGCCATGCGGCGTATAGACGCGAATGGCTTTTTCCGTGCGGGTTCCCAGGCGAATGAAAGCGCCGGCTTTGGCGCCGTGTCCGTGCAGGACGTCCGGTTTCAGCCGGCGGATCAGGCGCATGAAATGCGCCCACACGATAACATCGGTTGGAAAGGGTTCGCGCCGCATGGCGAGACGATGAACGCCGAGCTTGAGCCGGGGCGCGATCCCGGCCAACGCCGCCTCAGCCCGTTCACCGCCGGTAAGGCTGTCGGCGATAATCCCGACATCGTGGCCGCGGTCGGCCTGACCGTTGGCGAGGTCCAGGATGTGACGGAAGATTCCGCCGACCGGTGCCCGAACCGCGTGCAGGATACGAAGCGGCTGTTCTGAGATCGCTGGCATGGTCAGAACCAGCGTTCGCCGACGAACACGGTATCGCCGGGGCGGAGTGGGGTGCCGAGCGGCGCCACATAGCGCGATGAACCGGAGGCATCGGTGTGGGTCAGGGTGACATAGTCGCGCCTGGCGCGCGGTGAAAAGCCGCCGGCAATCGCCACGGCGCTTTCGACGCTCATGTTGGGCACGTAGGGATATTGGCCGGGGGCTGCGACCTCGCCAAGGATGAAGAACGGCCGATAGGCTTCGATCTCGACCGCCACCGAGGGATCGCGGATGTAGCCGCCGCGCAGCCTGGCGGCGATCGCGGACGCCAGTTCCGCCGGTGTCCGCCCACGCGCCGGCACCGAGCCGATCAGCGGCATGGTGATCGCGCCGCCGGCATCGATGGCATAGGTATTGGTGAGGCCTTCCTGGCCAAAGACCACGACCCGCAATTTGTCGCCGGCATCGAGCCGGTAGCCGGCATCATAGGCCGCCGGCATCGGGGCAGCCGCATAGGCGACCGCGACCCGCGGCCACGGACCGTAAGGCTGGCCGTAAGCCAGCGAATCCAGATCACCCGGTGGCTGCACGGCAGCGGACCTGTTTGCGCAACCTGACGATGCAAGCGCAGCCGGCAGGCAGAGAATAGCGGCGTGCAGGCCTCGCATCCGGCAATCCTGAGGAAGGTATCGATTCCATTAAGGACTTTCATGGTTAACAAAGCATAACCGAGATGGCGGACTCCCCGATATCACCCCGGCAGCAGAACGTCTGAATTAACCCTGCGGCAACCTTAATGGAGTGTAATCGGCCGGATCCAAGTGGAGTCGTGGCGTCCGCGGGAGTGTGCGATGCGTTTAGCGTTCTGGCGTGAAGGTAAATACAGGACGTTAGTCCAGAAGGTTATCGCAAGACCCGCCGCGCCGTCCGCCTCCAGGGCCGTCCCCAACGGACCGGCCGCCGCGGCGGAATCCGGCGACCTGGAGTTGGGCGCGCTGGGGCAGGCGCTCCTGCGCCGCAAGAACTGGATTATCGTTCCGACGCTGGTTGTCGCAGCCTTGTCGATCGCCGCGGTCAATCTGGTTACGCCGCGATACAAGTCCGAGGCGCGCATCCTGATCGATGGACGCGAGAACGTCTTCCTGCGGCCGAACGGCGAGCGCAACGAGGAGCGTACCGCGCTCGACGCAGAAGCCGTCACAAGTCAGGTCCAGCTGTTGTTGTCGCGCGATCTCGCGCGCGAAGTCATCAAGAAGAACAAGCTGGCCGAGCGACCGGAATTCGATCCGGTCTTGCGGGGCTTTCTGCCTGTGAAGTCGCTGCTGGCATTGTTCGGGATCGGCCGCGATCCGTTCTCCCTGACGCCGGAAGAGCGTGTGCTGGATGCCTACTACGAACGGTTCACCGCTTATGCGGTCGATAAATCGCGCGTTATCGTCATCGAATTCCAGTCGATCGATCCTGATTTGGCGGCGCGTGTCGCCAACTCGATCGCCGAGAACTATCTGGTGCTGCAGCAGGACGCGCGGCAGGAGCAGGCCAAGGCCGCCAGCCAGTGGCTGTCGGGGGAAATCGACAATCTGCGCAAGAAGGTCGCGGACGCCGAATCCCGCGTCGAGGATTTCCGCTCGAAATCAAGCCTGTTTGTCGGCACCAACAACACCACGCTCTCCAACCAGCAGATGGGCGAACTGAATACGCAATTGAACAACGCGCGGGCGCTCAAGTCCGACGCCGAGTCGAAAGCGCGCCTGATCCGTGAAATGCTGCAGACCGGCAAGCCGATCGAATCGTCCGAAATTCTCAATTCCGAATTGATCCGCCGGCTCGCCGAACAGCGCGTCACGCTGCGCGCGCAGCTCGCCGAGCAATCGTCGACCTTGCTCGACGGCCATCCGCGTATCAAGGAATTGAAGGCGCAACTGGCCGACCTCGACCGTCAGCTGCGCGAAGAGGCGAACAAGATCTCGCGCTCGCTCGACAATGACGCGCGCATCGCCGGCGGCAGGGTCGAGGGCCTGAATGCGAGCCTCGACCAATTGAAGAAGCAGGCAACCTCGACCAACGGCCAGGATGTTCAGCTTCGCGCGCTGGAGCGGGAAGCCAAGGCGCAACGCGACCTTCTGGAATCCTATCTTGCGAAATACCGCGAAGCCAACACCCGCGAGAACATCGATGCCGCGCCGGCCGACGGCCGGATCATTTCCCGCGCCATCGTTTCCAACACCCCGGCCTATCCCAAGAAGCTGCCGATCGTGCTGATCGCGACATTGGCGACATTGATGCTCAGCGCTGGCGCGATCGTCACGGGCGAATTGCTCCGCATGACGACGCCGCGGGCGCCGGCTGCGTTCGCGGTTTCGCCGGAGCCGCGGCCGGAACTGGCGCCAGCGCCGGTCCCGGTGCCGGCCGCCGCGATGGCACCCGTCGATCCAGCTGCTCTCGCTCCCGTCTTGCAGCAAGCCCGCCTCGATGTTCCGGCCGAGTTCACCGAAATCGGGCGGCTCGCCGATGACCTGCGCGGCGCGGGCGACGCCGCGCGCAAGGTCACCATTCTCGGCACCGCCTCGAACGAGAGCATCACGCTCACGGCGCTGACACTTGCGCGCCTGATGGTGCGCGATGCGAGGGTCGTGCTGGTCAATCTGTCGGCGTCGTCGCCGACGATCGCGGCTATGTCGGTCGATCCGGCAGCGCCGGGCCTGGCGGAACTGATGCAGGGTGAAGCTTCGTTTTCCCAGGTCATCACCAAGGACCGGCTGTCGCGGCTTCATCTCGTCAGCGCCGGACGCCCGGGCTCGGACCCCGCGTTACTGCAATCGCCGCGGCTCACGCTGGCAGTCGATGCATTGCTGCGGGTCTATGATCACGTATTGCTGGACGCCGGCACCGCTTCCGATCTGCCGGCGGAATTGCTGACGCGACAGGCCTGCGCGGTGGTGGTGCCGGATCCATCGATGACCGCTGATGCCCGCACCTTGATGTGCGATCAACTCAAGGCGATCGGTTTCACCGGCGTGACGATGCTGGACAAGCCGCCTCCGCCCTCCGATGCCGTCGAGCCTGGTCCACGGGTCGTGGCCGCGTGAAGGCGGCATTTGCGCGCCTTCGGCCGTTGTGTCACCGAAGCGTACCCCTGAGCTTTTGCGCCATCTGAAAGAGCGCCGGCGTGTGCTTTACCAGATGCTTGGCGCGGCTAATGCCTGACATGGCGGCTGCCGTGACCCGGCCACGCCGGCTGAGCGGGATGAAGCAGTCAAAAATCGGCTCATCGCTTTTGCAGAACAGTTTTTTATAGTCGTCGGATCCGACCCCGAGGTCGAGCGTATGATAGCCAAGCTCGGCATAGTGATCGGCGATGTTGCGTACCAACACCAGCCCGGGACTGTAACGTGAATTGCCGGACATGGTGTAGGTATTGAACATCATCGAAAACCGGTAACCGTCGGCGACGCCGGCATAAATCGCAATGACCTCGTCGTCGCACTCCAGGGCGTGAATGTCGATGGCGTGACCGCCGTCCGGCAGCGACGTCATGCAGGCGCCGCGGATGAAGTCTTCCACGCCCGGTTCCGCGAACACGTTGGGCAGTCTCTGCTCCGCCATCCGCAGCGGCTTGAGGCGGAAGAATGCATCAAGCAGCCGCTGGATATCGACGTCGGCGGAGGCCGCGCAATAGCGATATCCGGCAAGCGTTTGCAGCTTGCGTTCCTTGCCCTTGAGCCGGCCGCGAAACGAACCGCTGATCCGCGCCGCCGGCGGAGCGCCGGGTGCCATCGTCATCAGTGGGCAATCATTGGCCGAGGCCTGGTTCGGCAGCAGCGCCATCGGGTTCGGAGATTCTCGCCAATGCAGCGGTTGCTGCGTCAGCGCCAGAACGTCGGCCGCGGACTTCGAGCGTATCGCCGACAGCAGCGCGTCGAGGTCGGCAGCGGTCATGCCCGCGGCGAAATCCCTGTCCCATAGCGCCATGTTGAAGGTGGTGTGCTTGCCGCCCATGAAACGGGCGGTGCGAACACCGTGCTCATGCCGGAGCACGAGGGGGAGCAGCAACAGCGGCCGACGTTCGGCATCATAGGCGATGATGATGAAGGGCAAGAGGTTCTGGCGTTCTCCGACCTGCCGTTGCCAGGGGCCGAGAAAATCGAACCGCTGATACGGCGTGGAGAACTGTCGCGAATTTTCGAGGCCACGCCAGATCGTTTCCGCC
>Ga0208193_1000985_pt1 | contig 13091 bp, 6 predicted proteins | sample June2015DPH_17_2_FD_184716 | JGI IMG/M metagenome (GOLD analysis project Ga0208193, IMG submission 184716) | Peatland microbial communities from SPRUCE experiment site at the Marcell Experimental Forest, Minnesota, USA - June2015DPH_17_10... | ecosystem: Environmental > Terrestrial > Soil >...
AATATTTCTAGAAGTATGCACTCGCTCTTTAGTGACTGATTACTTCTCCTTCTTCACGACCTATTTTTAGTAATTTATAAATAGCTTATTTGACGCCATAAATGTTTTACCCCATAGATCGTTTGTAATTGGTGAGACCCTGAGAATCTCCGTGCGCTCTAAGTCCAGAGATCCTCCAAAATAAATTTTGAATTTTCTGGGGTTCTCCTTTTCAAAGCGCGTGTCTCATATCCCCTACTCGGCTATATAAGCCTGGGTGATTTGGGTACATTCTTTACCGCCTCAAACCTCCTCTTACAACATAATGACTCCTGCTTCTGACCTGACACCTTGCCCTTCTGCTTTCCCTTGTCGTTTAAAACACGACAATTCTACTACTCAGCTCTGTGACCCTTGCCGGTCAGCTTGCAAGACCGTCGGCGCCCTTCTCGACTTTCTCGGGACCTCCAGTACGTCCTTTTCTTTATAATTTCTTTGGTTTTTCTCATGTTACCGACGTCCTAGGCACCCCGTCTGAGCCAACTCGTTTGGCGTTAGAATCATTGTCAGTTGGCGATGATTCTGACTCCAAACCGTCCCCTCGTATGTGATCTTCTTTTATTATTTTTCAAGATCTTACTTATTTCCGTATAGCTCCTATTACTACTCCTGTTGATCAGGAGACTGAGACCGTCGTATATGACGACTGGCAGGCTCGCGGTCGCGCCGCTGCTTTAGCCGCTGGTAAGACCTTCCTTATTATATAAAATTTTAATTAATTTTATATGCAATTTAGATCTTGACCATTGTCACTCGTCCCTTCAAGATCATCCGTATTGTTCTCGTCGACCATATTCTACCTACGCCTGGCCATGTGACGAGTGCAGGGATTTGTCGATGGCCGCTGCTCCATTCCGTGACGGTAGCAAATTTAAACCGGCGTATCCTGTATGTCTTTTCATCGTCTTATAAAATCTCTTTCTTAACTTTCTAATTTTTAGAAGAAGTCTCGTGAAGATCGCGCTCCTCCCTCTGGAGGAAGTGCTTAGGATCTAGGCAACTGCAGGCCTAGTTCCTTTTCTCGTCACCTTCGCGTCGCTAACGCGATTGTTGGGTAAGTAGCTCCTCTTTTCCCAACCCATTTTCACTTATTTCATTACTATAGTCTTCGACCACTTTATACCCGATGGAAAAAGGGACTCGGACCTATTTCTTTAGCTCGTATATACTTCGCATGTAAAACTTCTCAAAATTTACATATTTCTTGATCCTTTCTGTGCGACTTAAGTGTTTCTTCTGGTCGAGACTATTAAAATAAGCAAAGATAATCATAATAAATTTTCGAAAAATTATATGAGTAACGCTTTTGTTAATGTACTCTCTCCCCTCAACAGAAATACTAAACTCCCGTTTAGTGTATAACACTTCGGTTGTTCTCGCCTGTTTCGATATTCGGACATATCGGTTATGATTGACATGACCTGTCAATCATTGATGCCATCAACATCAACTTCTCGATCAGAGCTGTCCAAATGAACTCCGTCAAACAGGAAGTCTCTGGGTATCTCACTCTCTTCGTCGCTTTCTTCTAGCTTTTGTAAACCAACTTTAGATATGTCCAGTAGATCCAATATATTCTTTGACAGTTCAACTTTATGTCTTGCGAAATAAGGGATTACTCTAAACGCTCCAATTTTGTTCTGGAACACAGAACCGTCCATTTCTGCAACAATATATGAGCCTCCCTTTGATCGCGAAATTACAATCATGGGTCCCAAATATCTCGGTTTCATTTTCTTATCAAGCGATGATTCTATTTCCGTATTACGGATGAGGACTAAGTCACCCGGTTGAAAATTTAAATCCTTAATGGTATGCCTATTTTCCCTTTCGTATTTTAGCAACCATTCTCGCTTCCTCTGATCTACTCGTCTGCGCATTTCTTCAACATGCTGTCGGTGTTTTGCCAATGCCTTAGCTCTGAAGCCTATTAATTCGGCTGTAGACAAAATCGTCCCTGGCAGTTCAACTAACCATGTTGCTTCCTGGATATCTAAAGGTAAAATTGGGTGTGCCCCCGTCGTCATAAAGAATGGAGAGCAACCAAAATATTTCCTTATTGTAATCCGATCTGCCCATAATATATGAAAGAAAAACCAGAACCATTTATGAGGATTGCCGCCAGTTGCCTTCCAAAGCATTTGTCTGACATCCCAATGTGGTCGTTCTATTCTTCCGTTTGCTTTAGAATTATAGGATGATATTCTAATCCCCTTAATTCCATATTTATTTTCCAACCAAGCTACTGCAGCTCTGTACACACTTGCATTATCGGTAATAATTTCCGCTATGCATCCCCATCGGCAAATTATATCTTCGAATAACCACATTCCTACTGTTCTTCCAGTCTCTTCTCTTAATGGACGTCCCTCCATCCATGAAGTCATTCCACACCGTCCATGAGTAATATGACCACACCCATTAGATTTTGGTGTCATGCTCATAGTATCCGCATGTAATCTTTGAAACAAAGATGGGGTATGCGTGATGATAGGTGGAATTTTTAATAAGACCTTTTGTCGTTCTTGGCATAATTGGCAAGTTTTACAATACCAGCTAACATCCCTTTCTAATTCCGGCCACCAGAAGCGTTCTGCAATTAACATTTTAGTTGCATAAAATCCTCTGTGCCCCAAACTATCATGTGCACCCGCTAACATCTTCATTCTATTCTCTTTCTCAACTACTAATTTATGTGCCCCATCTAATCCCTTTTTGTACAACCTTCCTTCTTTAGTAACAAAGAAGTGTGATGCAGTACGGATCAAATTTCGCATTGATTTATCGTCATACCCTTCTGGTTGCTTCAGGGGATTGAGTAACCAATCTTTTAATATCGGTAGTCGATCGTCCTGTAGTTTTCCACTTTTCGTTCTATGATCTTCCGTATATATTCCAATTTCTGAATCAGTAGTAGGCACAATATATTGATTAACCAACTGAGTTCTTAAATTCGGATTATCTTTTTCCTTCGCAACTACATCATCAATATAATTATTAATCATATTTTCTTCCATAGAGCGATCTCTCTTCGCTCTATCCATTTCTTGGTAAAAACATTCCACCGTTACTGCTGACTTTTGTAGATAACCACCTCTTGAATCAATTTCGTCTTTGAAATCTTCAAATTCTAAAGGTATTGTTACTCCATCTGTCAAAGTTATTTTTGGTGGAGGATTATTTTCCCCGCTATCTTCGTCTACCGGATATTTCTCATCATCCTGTTGCCACTCTCGCCGACTAAGTCCGTCTGGACCGAATGTCTTCCCTGCTACATGCCTGATTTCGAAATGATACATCAAAATCTTTTCTATCCACCTATTAATTGTAGCGTTAGGACCCATCTCTGGATGATTTAACATTCCACTAAGATATTTAGCATCCGTTTCCACAACCAATTTTCTACATCCGATCAGTAAATATTCATTTACTTCCAATGCTCGTTTAAGTCCAAACAATTCTCTCTTTGGTTGCGAAAATCTCGCCTCCCTTTCGTTCAAGGTAATAGACCCAAACTTTACGAACATCTTTTTCAATTTGCTAGATGATCCTTCTTGGTAGATATAAAACCCTACCGCTTTAAATGAAGTATCAACAGCTAATACGACCGCTTTGTCACTTTCATAATCAATATTTCCCAAAGGTACCGCAGCCTCTAAAGCATCTTTTAAATTCTGCATGGAATTATCATGCTCTTCTTTCCACTCGAAAACCACATTTTTCCTAAGTAGATTATTTAAAGGACCGGCTAACCGTGCAAAATCTTTAATAAAATTTCTACACACGCCAATAGTTCCCAGAAACGCTCGGACCTCGGAAACATTTTTACACGGTTCCCATCTGGTTATGACACCAACTCTATCTGTTTCGGGCAGTCTCCCTTCAAATGTACATCTATGGCCGACTACTGTGATTTCTTCTGCACATAATGTAGTTTTCGGTCCAGAAAAGGTTCCCCCACAATATTTCATTCTTTGAATTACTCTATTAAGATTCTGGAAGTGTTCCCATACGAATCGTCTGATTCCAGAATTCCCTTCGATCGTTTCGTAAGTACCATCACTGTTCTGATATCTCGACGCCGGACCCTTGATCGGTACGTCATCTATAAATGGAACTGTAACATCCGGTATCTCCGGCTGTAAGATGAAAGTTACATCATCGTGAAAGATAGGAACGGAATTAGTCCATCCCATTGGTAGTGTAACCAACCGTAGCGCCCCGAAAGGTGTTTGGAATGTGGTTAAGTCCCTTGAACTCTCAGATAACGTTCTCTCATCGTAGCCTACATATAAGTCTAAGATTCCGCCGCACGCTCGCCCTGCAAATTGAGCTGCTAAGGTTTCTGTAGCTGGAGGTACGCCAGAATGAGCAATAGTTACTTCATTCAGTGGCTCCAAACTATGAACTAGTCTCAAGCTTTTGCCATCTTTCTTTAATACACAAAACCATCTCGATCTATACGACGAATTTGATGGTTCATACACTCCTGCCTCGATTTTCGTTTTAATAATTCTGCATACTTCCGGATAAAGTCCTGGAGGTATCGGAATATTTTTCAATACCCATGGTTTATGAGGTACAACAGGAATATCAATTGGTGGAAAGAAATCCTCTCGGAAACGTCCCCTTTCTTGATCTTCCCAAGCAAACCCCTCATTTTGTAACATCATAAAATGGTGCATTAATTTTCTCTCTTCCTCCCAGAGAAAATCTCCTTTATGTCGATCATCCATTTTCTCTTTTCTTTCCTGAGTATACCTTCCGGTTGGTATAAAATCTGGTGGATTAACCAATAAATTAGGCATATCTTTTAAAGGATCTCCAATAATTTCTCTCAGAATTCTAAACTCTGCCGGTAATTCTCCAATTATTGGTTTCGTTTTTAGAGCGACTGGCTTGTATTTATATATACTCCTAGTCCTCTGTTCACCTTTCTCTTTTTGTATAACACACCCGTTTAAATACTTCGATAATAAATCCCGATCAGGATCCTCGAAACATTTATTTTCCATAGCTTGTGAAAGGAACGCATTCCTAATTTCTCCCTTTTCAAAAATTTCGCCTCGCCTTGGTATAGTATAATTTACAATTTTCATTGTATCACCATCCTTCTCTATTATTAAAGCAACCTCTCCGCAGTCTAATATTGCTTCATCAAGGCTTGCCGAAAATCCTGATTTACTGGCCGCTTCAATATTTCTGGAACTCTTCCCCTTTCATAAGTGTGCATTTCACATCTTTCCCCCGTGTTTGGATCAGTTAACGTCAAGGTCTGATTTCCATCGCTCTCATTTTTGACAACGCTCTCCGTTACTATATCAAATGGTCTCCCCAACAATACTTTGTAAGCGGGATTAGACATGATATGTACTTGTAAGTAAACCGTAATGCCTCCACAAGTGAATGGAACATTCTTTGCCAGGCCTAGAGTCTTTTCTACTGAGCGATTCGCACTCTCCATCTCTATCGTAATTTTTGAATCCCAAGTAATTTCAAGCGCGTCCGCTACGTTCTTCGCCATTGAGATAATTTGTGATCCCGAGTCTAGAAGTGACTCGACTTCACCAATTTTATTTATCAAAGGGTAAATCGCCCTAAGACCTTGTGATTCTTTAGCCATGGCAACCATTTTAGGCTTTTCGCCAGGTTGTAGTGTTGCCAAATATTGAGAAATAGGGTCCCCTATAATAAGATCTCCCTTTTTCATTTCGTCGTTATCGTCTTCTAAAATTTCTAAAGTAGCTTCGGGTAGTTCACTAATAGTTGGTCTAGTAGGAGTACCCGATAGATCCCTCCAAGGTTCATCTACTTTATTTGTTTCACTAGAGAAACTCACAGTCTTTTTCTCTACTCGTTTCTTAGCCAATAACTTCCTTAGTATGTTTCGCATTGGCTCAGATACATTTAACACATCCTCTATTGTGAATCCACCAATAGGGTGATTCAATGCATTTTTCAATAGTTCCATCGCCCTTTCGTCTGCTTGTAACGGTGCTCTATTTTGAAAAGATGTACCTTCTTTCGTCATCTTTTCCGCATTAGGCATCACATCAATTCCCTTTTTAGGTTTTTCAGTTTCCCGATAAGGAAGCTCATCGACTTGCTTGCTCGTCTCTACTGATTCCTCCCTGTTTCTTGGAGTCCCCTCAACTTCTATTACTGTCCGGGTATCTTTCTGTTTTTCTGCAACCTTTTCTGAAATTTTACTGGCTTTGTTTTCCTCCGGCGGTTTACCAGTGGTGCGTTTACGCTTCGCCGCCATTAGTGAAAATCCGGCCGGTCCCCTTGTAAAGCTGCTAACTCCTTACTAAATTGTTCTAGGGAGTATACGCTCGTATCCGCTTTCTCGGATCCCTTCTCAGATAATTTCAAAAGTTTGGCCGTAATAGCATTCTCTCTTTCTCTAATGCTGATTTCCCTTTCAAGCTTGGCTATTCTTTGTTCCCTCTCGTCAAATACTTCTCGATTCATATACGTAGTCTCTTTAGGCATTAGTCCGAGTAAATGTTCTTCGGCTTCTTCAAAAGTACCATAATATGTCTGAGAGGACCTCATTGTATTATAATATTTTTCAACCCGTTCGACTAGACATGCTCCTTGTGGAATATTTGGTACCCGGGATCCATCCGGTAGGCATATTCTTCCTTCGCGACTAAGTATAACAGCTCCTTTTTGAATTAAAGCTTTAACCTTTTCGCAATTATTTTGGAAGTGTCCGCCCTCCCCACATCCAAAGCATATATAATCCGTAGCATTAAACGGACTCTTTACAGGTTTCCCCGCCGTATCACTTGGCACTCCATATCTTCCTGTTCCAATATTCTGCACAAAACTCGATGAAGGCTTCTCTGGGACTTGTGACATCAAATTCTTTATCATAGCCTCGATAGCCTCCAATTTAGCATCCATATGCTTGCTTGCTATATCCTGCTTGTCTTTTTGTAAAGCTTGGGCTTCTTCTATGCTTTCAACTTTATTTGCTAAGGTTGAAGAATCCTTAGACGAAGTTTGTATCATCGTAGCTTCTTTTTCCTGTGCAAATTTCTTTGATAATTGCCCCAAAGCCCCAGCAGATATATCTATAGCACATTCACATATATCCTCTAGTTCAAAATCTTCCTCTCTTGTCTTCTTCCTCATTCTAATTTTTGGAGCAGACATCGGCGCCTTCCCTTTTTCTATTGCTTCATCTTCAACTTCTCTTTTTCTCGCCGAGTTTCTCATATCTTGAAGAACTTCTCGTCCAAGATTAAGAGAAAGTCCCATCATAAAGAATTCCACCAATTCTCGATTTGACATATTCCAAGGGTACTTTTTGAGCTTGCTGGCTTCTGTCATAAAAGCCCTCTTGTATTTATATAATTTCGTTAGGTCGCCTATCTTTATATTATCCGCATCACGAATAATTTTCTTAAGTCTGTCTGGCGACCCTGTTTCGGCTTCTGCAGCTTCTGGATAGTTATCCAACAATTCTGTTTTGAATTCGTCCCATGAATACCCATCTCCGTAGGATATAAATGAGCTCCATTCCTCCTCACTATTTGCATCGGCATATTTCCCAATGCTCTGCTTCTTCTCCTTTGTATCTTCTATACCAGCTTCCCTCCATAAATCTTCGATTTGTCTAATAAATCTTCGAAGTTCATTTGGGTGATCTGATCTAAATTTTGGTGCATCCCTTGTACCTGGGATTACCATCGTCTTCTTGTCTACCATTGTAGATATGTTTCTGTTGGTCTGGGAGTTCTGTTGGTCTTTTTCTGTCTCGTCACTGGTTGCTCCAGATGTAATGGGTAAACTAGGATTAATTAATCTCCCTTGTATTCCCCAATTTTCCGGTACAAGTTGTCCTTCTAATTTCACCGCTGCAGAACTTTCTCCCGAATATTCTATTTGTCTCTCGGCTTCCTGAATTCTGAGATCTAAATCCGTTGTGTCTTTTGGTTTTAGTACCCTCTTTATTCTCGGAAAGCTTCCTCCAAACTCCGATACAGTTCCTGCTTTTGCTGAATTCCTAGTACTCCTAGTACTCCTTCCTTCCTTTCTTCCTCCACGTTGTGGGTCTTCCGTTTTGGAACGAAATAATAATATAATCAGTTACTTGACAAAGGTCGAGCAACTATGGTAGCGAGCTGACTTTGTAAAACGCTTTTATTCAATTTCAAATGGAAGACCCCCTCGCGGTGGGCTCCAGATGATAAATTGTTACTTTAAATTATGTTATATTCCTAAATAAATAGGAACAAAACCTAAAATAAATGCTAACTCGAATTTGCGAGGAAGAGCTTCCTAGAAAGTATAGCCACCTTCGTTTGGAATTGATATAAGCGTTGTACTGATCAACTCAGAGATAAAACTTTAAATAAAAGCTTTATATTTCAATATTTGATAACACCGAAGTGTACACAAATTATAGGTCACAATATGCAAATGCGTATCAATCAGATTAATACGACTACAAGGTTCAGTACCTGTTAGACTAAGTTCACTAAACGTCGCGTGATTCGACAACCACGTCTACAGGCTTCAGTACCCGTTAGACTAAACACAATAAACGTCGCGTGATTCGACAACCACGTCTACAGGCTTCAGTACCCGTTAGACTAAACACAATTTCCAAAATTTCACTAAGTCCAAATCTCTAAACACACACAAACAATAGTGACGCGCTAAGCTTTTTGATTGGAAATAATTCGCAATACAAGTCACTTAGGTAGTCGATCTCGTTTAGTATCTAATGCCACACCCACGTTAGCTGTTTAGGCTGGGGAGGGAAGAAAGAACCAAATTCGATGATATTTTACAAACTATAATCGTAACTTTATACTACTTTGTCGTTCATGTGATAAAATATATATAATGACTCGCTCTCTTCTGGAGTCCCTTTGTAATATGTCTGCGATACATTTCCGATACCGATCGAGTGACTTGGATACCCGCATTTCATTCTCTATCAACGGATAGGTCTGTCGTCCCGCCCATCATTATTGATCCCAATTGTGATCCTGTGATTGATTGATCCGACATGCCGAGTATGCCGATCTTGTTCCGCTCATTCCCTAAAACCTCGACTCTGGCTCGCGTTGAGCCTTCAGCCCCTATAACCTCTCGCTCGACATCAGGTATGTCTAAATAAAGCATTTCCCATCATTTCCGATTGTGACCTTGTGGTTATCTTTGGTGCGCGTTGCCTATTAGACTTAACACGGTATAAATAGTAAAGTCCTAGACGCTCGTGTGTAGATAGCATAATAAATAGGTCCTACTAGACCGTATTTAAGGTCTACCTTGGTGATAAAATAGCTGAACCCGCCCATTGATTTTGATTAACACGCACGGTCAATGCGTTCAATCCTCTGTGGTTACTTTTGTGATATAGACATGATTTCCGTTATTTTAATTAAGGATAAATCGCAAAAATTCTGTATATCCGTGTCTATACACAGAACCCGCGTATCATCTCCCCTTAACAGAAATACTGACTGTCCTCAGTCACCTCTTCACCAACCTCCTGGTAATTTAATGCTTTATATTTTGACAACCGTACTGTCCTTTGTATTTTCTTTTTGAGTTACCCCCCTCCTTCATTTTTATTCCTTCATTCCAAAATCTCTTCTGCATATTATAAAATTTAGTTTATACATTGAGCCGTTTGCTCAGTATATAAACCCGAAGAAAAGATGCTTTTCAACAGATTTCTCCACCATGCCTTCAGATTTGGCCTTTAAAGAGCTCTGCGAATCTGTTAGGAACGCTTTGCAAACATTTAACCTCCTTCGTACTATCCCTACGACTGGGATTGTTTCTGCGCCCCTCCGTACTGCTCTCAATGATCTCGTCAACCTGACTGTATGATGCTCCTCTTTTCGAAGTGTATAAACTGATTGAATTTTAAAATCAGGCCGATTTTAATCTTTATTTGATGTATACCCGTCATCCTCTTTTCCAAGAACTTGTTCCCGCTGTCCACCTTGTTGTCGACACCTTTTACAAAGAATATAAGGATTATAAAGTCCCTACTCAATCTTTTATGCTCGCCGGTTTGGCTGCGCGTGCTAGAGATGCCCGTTCTTTTCCCGCTAAGAGAGGTACACCATCTTTCCATACTTTTCGCATTTTCCGTAAAGCCGTCTGCTTAATTATTGCAGACGCTTCTACTGCTCCTACTGGTCCTCGCGCTGAAAAAGCCAAGAAAAACAAGAACTCGGTAGGCTTTTTAATTTACCGCTCCTTGTCTTTAATTAACTTTAGAATTTTCTCAGATTAAACGCCCTGTTATTTCTAAAGAAATAGTAGACGACGCCAACGAAGAGGTTATGCCCCCTTTACCGTCCGACACCATTTCTTTCGGAAACTCCGACGATACTGCCAATTCGTCTGACATCCTTCCCGTAACTTCTTCTATGGATGTCGATCCCAGCCCTACTTCTACCAAAACTGTGCTAGGATCGATCCCGGAGTCTAATCCCGTTGTATGTCTTCCTTATTCTCTTGTCCCTGGTTTGGACATCACTTCTCAATCATACCAGAAGGCCGTAATCACCCTCGGTAAACAACAAGCCACCCCAGTTTCTACTTCTGAGCGTGTCCCTCTTATTTCCATCTTAGACCGAGGTGCGATATTTTTGCATCATGTCTTCTTTTCTATTTTTAGTAACTTTTGACAGATATTATCGTTAACGCCGGTCAGACGCCCGACATTGATGCTACCAATAAGGCACGTGCTATCATAAACAACGCGATTATGCAAGAACTCGAGCACGAGAACTCTTCCACTGCTGATATTTATGAGAACGTACTCCGTCGTCATATCATTTCCAATTGCCAACATCTCCGTGTTTGTCTCTCCACTATAGAGAATCTTATGAACCTTTTCAACGAACATATCGACAAGAAGGGTGATGGCATCAAAATTTGATCGCTCCCGTCAACATTTTATTTCCTGTCTTTAAATAACTTTCTGTAAAGTTATCGTATTGAGTTAAATAAAACTCCCCCTGTCTGTTGAAACTCCGAATTATGCTCTAATAAATTATCTGAAACCATTGAAGTTTCGGATCCTAAACATTCCTTGATAAACTGAACTCTCTCTCCATATATAAACTCGAATTATTTGGACTTTATCCAAATATTCTCCATTGCCTCCTCCTCTAATTTTTTTATAATGTCGTCCCCATCGCCTGAAAATGGTCTTCAAATTGCCCGTAAGGTTTTTATATTTCCTTCTGACGAATTACTGATCTCCTATTGTTTTTAGGATTCAAGCGCTGCCTCAAATGTTCCATAAGACATTATCGTGCTCGCAGCTGCCCCACTCTTTGCACTTCGTCTGCGGCTCAATGTATCTACCGTGTAGATTCAGACTTTGGCTTCCCTTGCGATGCTTGCTTGGCCCAATCCCCGCCAGAAAAACTTCGACCTTTCTTAACCGCAGATGATTATGATTTTCCCCAGGGTTATGGTGGTATGCATTTTTCCCTACTCATAATTCGTCTTCGTTTAAACGATCTTATAGCTCCTATTTTTCGCTGCACCAAGTGCTTCATGATCCACTCCTTTCCTAAATGCCCCGCCATCTGTACTGCGAACAGTCCTTGTGCCTATGTCCCTTATTCACTTCTCGTGCTCCCTTGCACCCAATGCGTCGCGATTGAAGATGTCGATGAGTCTCTCAAGGACATTATAAAACCTCCTACTAACAGTCTTGAAATAAGTCGTAAGGTTCCTATTTTCTTATATAGAAAACCGACTCATTACTGAATATAGTTTCTTCTGAATGCAAGAGTTGTTCCGAGACTCATTCATTCAAAGGATGCTATCAAGATAATCCTCTCAAGACTACGCCTGAAGACCCTGAAGTTTTGGCACAGTCTGCCACCCCAATTGGCTCGAAGGAAGGACCTTCCGCAATCCCTGACATTTCCCCTCTTGATCCTTTAAAACCTCTCTCTGGTTTTCGTATGAATCTCTCCTTGATCCCTTTTATTCTTATTGATTTATTCTGGGTATAGTCTTGTCCTTATGTAAGGAATGTTCCAAGACCCATTGGTATCAGAGTTGTCCTGACGCCAGTTCTTCCAAAATTATTCCTAACGATCCCGGCGATTTGACTCGAACCGATACTCCTGCTGACGGGAGAAGAGAGTCCCCTTAAGGCTCCTTCTTGCTTTACAGTCCTTTCTGCGCCTCTTGAAAATTTTGGCAAGTTATTTCTCTAACTTATCTATCTCCAATTTTTCTAATTATATTTAGCCGCCGACTCCTTGCAAGTCTTGTCATGGCTAAATTTGATAAGAGAGTTCTTTGAAATATTTATTTCGCGATCTCCCCCCTCTTTTCCTTACGATCGGTCCCCAAATTTTGCCTCGTGTCGTTTCCCTTTTTCTACACTTTTTATTGTTATGTATTTCCCTGAGTCAAATAAACCTTTTCTATATGAACCGGTATTGTCGCCCTCCCATATAAGTGCCGATATTATCGTCAAGGGTATAACAATATTCCTCGCTTCGTTTGTTATGGAGATCTCTTTTAATTTCCGTTAACAATTATTTTACAATCAGCCGCCCGTCAACTATCTCCATCACAATTATTTTTAGTCGATCTAAAAATAACTTTCTTCAAAGTTATCATCGTTTAATTAAATAATTGTCCTGGTCGTTAAGTCATTCGCGAGAGTTGTCATGCATTAAAGAAGGGACCTCCGAAATAATAAGAAACTTTTCCGAATCATTTCTAGTTTATAGACCAGTCGTTATTGTCCGTTGAGCTATTTAACCCAGGCGAACCCATGATTCTTTTCTTATCATCCCAACTTTTCTCTGCTCACATATCTCTTCTACGATGTCTTCTCAAGGTAAATTTGTATTTATTTTTCCTCGAACGACCTAATCTCCTCCTAAGCTCTCGTCGATGAAAGGAACCCTCTGACCGCCACTTGTTCCTCTTCAGATCGTTGTCTTTTTAAAAGACCTTCCACCGCTCGCGTCCTCTGCTCTCAATGCGGTTTAAAATATCAAAGATATTTTGCAGATTTTGTCCGAATTACTTCC
>Ga0208193_1000986_pt1 | contig 13088 bp, 16 predicted proteins | sample June2015DPH_17_2_FD_184716 | JGI IMG/M metagenome (GOLD analysis project Ga0208193, IMG submission 184716) | Peatland microbial communities from SPRUCE experiment site at the Marcell Experimental Forest, Minnesota, USA - June2015DPH_17_10... | ecosystem: Environmental > Terrestrial > Soil >...
CTGGAGCAAGCCATCCGTGGCTTCATCCTGCAACATAACAAAAACCCAAAGCCCTTCGTCTGGCACAAGACCGCCGACCAAATCCTCGATTCCGTCGCCCGATTTTGTACACGAACTTTAGAGACGGGACACTAGATCGTCGGCAATGAACACGCAACTCCCTCGTGCAGCCAATAGCTCAGAAATCATCTCGGGGACGTATTTTGAAACTGAATCGTATCTATCTTGAAGTTTTGAAACTGCTGGAATCGTTCTCTCAATACTGGAAGTAGCTTTGAGAATTTCGCGCCATTCGATTTTCTTCTGATCTAGAACCCATTGATCATGTGCAGCGGCCTGATTCCGTTGCCACTGCTTTTGTTCTGATTCTCGATTTTGAATAAATGACCATACTGCGATTACCGTGCCACCTATTATCGGAACAACACTCTGAACAACCCACTTCCACGATGGATCAGGTGTTTGTGGTGGAATCTGAACGACAACCGGCGCTTGCGAAACCGTGTCAAGGAGATACATAGCGATGGCTGCAGGATGGATCATCGGCTCACCTTGTATTCTAAGAAGTTGCTCAGAAGGTTAACAGAATGAGTGGAACACTGAAAGCTGTGCGCGGAACTCGCGATCTTTTGCCGCCGGAGACTGCGCTTTGGAACCGCATTGAGGCTACAGCGCGCGCCGTGTTTGCGCGCTACAACTTTGGCGAGATCCGCACGCCGGTCTTTGAAGATACCTCGCTCTTTGCGCGCGGCGTGGGTGAGGAGACGGACATTGTCTCGAAGGAAATGTACACGTGGGAAGACCGCGCCCGCGCTGCCAGCGAGAAGGCGCAATCTCTCACCCTGCGCCCAGAAAATACTGCAGGCGTCGTCCGCGCATACATCGAGCACAAGCTCGGCGAAACCGGCCAATTGCAGAAGCTCTATTACATTGGCCCGCAGTTCCGCCGCGAACGCCCGCAGAAGGGCCGCTATCGACAGTTCTCGCAGATTGGCGCGGAGGTTATCGGGCCGGCGTCTTCTGGCAGCGAATCGCCGCTACGCGATGCCGAAGTACTCGAAATGCTTGCCACGCTGCTGGATGAGCTTGGCATCACCGGCTGGACGCTCGACATTAATTCTGTTGGATCGAGTGCTGACCGCGCCCGCTACAACGAGGTCCTTCGCGCTGCGCTCGTCGACGTTGCGCCGAAGATGTGCGTGGATTGCCAGCGCCGCGCTGTGACTAACCCGCTGCGCGTGCTCGATTGCAAGGTGCCCGAAGACCAGCCGATCATCGAGACGCTGCCGAAGATCGTCGATTCCCTCGACGAAGCATCAAAGCAGCATTTCGCAGCCGTGATTGCCGCGCTTGATGCGGCTGGCGTGCCTTACACGCGCAATCATCGCCTTGTACGGGGCCTCGATTACTACACCCGCACCACCTTTGAGTTCACGCATGGCGGCCTTGGCGCGCAGAATGCTCTGCTCGGCGGCGGCCGGTATGACGGCTTGAGCGAGGCTATTGGCGGGCCCAAGGCTCCCGGCATTGGTTTTGCGATGGGCGAGGACCGGCTGGTGCTCACTCTGCAATCGCAGCAAGCCGCACAGGCCGAAAAGATGGATGCTTACATCGCCCCACTCGGCGAAAACCTCAACGCTGCCGCCCTCGCTCTCACACGCGAACTGCGCCGCGCAGGCCTCAGTGCCGAATTGGGCGATGGCAGCTTCCGGCTCAAGAAGAGCTTTGAAGCCGCGGACAAGGTAGCCCGCAGCATCGTCATCCTGGGCGAGGACGAGCTCCAATCCGGTATCCTGACAGTCAAGGACTTCGCAACCGGCACACAGACCAAAGTTCCGCGCGCGGAGCTTGCCGGTCATCTTCGCAAGCCCGCCAGCGAATCATAAGGAAGAAGCAGTGCTCGACTTTTTAGGCAATCTCGAACGGACGCATCTCTGCGGCGACCTGCGCGCAACCGATGCAGGTAAAAACGTTGTCGTCATGGGCTGGGTCAACCGCCGCCGCGACCACGGCAACCTCATCTTCCTCGACGTCCGCGACCGCTCAGGCGTCTGCCAAGTAGTGCTCGATCACGATCTGGTGCCTGAGGGCCACAAGAAGGGCGAAGCCGTCCGCCCCGAGTACGTCATCGCCGCCGTGGGCAAAGTGCGTCTGCGAGCGCCGGATGCCATTAACCCCAAGATGGTCACCGGCGAAATCGAAATCGAAGCCACCGAACTGCGCATCCTCAATGACACGCGGCTTGCGCCCTTCTCGCCTGCTGACGATTCGATCGCCAACGAGGAAACGCGGCTTAGGTATCGCTACATCGACCTGCGCCGCACCGAGATGCAGCGCAACTTCTGGCTGCGCCATGAGATCACGCGAGCCATCCGCGAGAGTCTCAGCGCCGAGGGCTTTCTCGAAATCGAAACGCCCATCCTCAACAAGTCCACGCCCGAGGGTGCGCGCGATTTTCTCGTTCCCAGCCGCGTGAATCCTGGCAGCTTTTATGCGTTGCCGCAGTCGCCGCAGATTTTCAAGCAGATTCTCATGATCTCCGGCTTCGACCGCTACTTCCAGGTCGCGCGCTGCTTCCGCGATGAAGACCTGCGCGCCGATCGTCAGCTTGAGTTCACGCAGATCGATCTTGAAATGAGCTTTCCACGGCAGGAGCATGTATTCGCCGTCGTGGAGCATTTCCTCAAGGCTGCCTTCGCCGCAGCAGGCGTCAATCTGCCTACGCCGTTTGCGAAGATCACTTATGACGAATCCATGCGCCGGTTCGGCTCAGACAAGCCGGATATGCGGCTGCCAGGCCTCACCGATGTGCGTTCCGCATTCACCGACGAACAGCTCGCTACGCTTCAGATCGATCCCACTCTGCCGGTCGTCGCGCTGCGGATTCCGAACGTGGGCGAGCTATCTCGCAAGGAGCGCGAAGACAACCATCCAAACTTTGATTTGAAGAAGGGCGCGAAGTTCATTGATGACTTCAAGCGCCTGGCAAAGGGCTTTCCGGAGTCTGCCGCAAAGGTGCGTGAGCTTGCCGGAGCCGCAGAGGCAGACTTCGTCATCATTGTCGCCGGCGACCCCGCGCACCACATCAACGCCAGCGACACCAAGTTTGAAGGCCGCCTCTCAGAGCGCGAGATCAATGTCTACGCCGCTGCCGGCAATTTCCGCTCCGAGCTCGCAAAGAAGTACGCGGATCGCCACAAGGCTTTTCAAGTCACCGAAGAGATTGTCCAGAACGCAGACCCGAAGAGCGGAAAATCGCTCGACGGTTCGAATGCTTTCCAGCCCATCTGGATCGTCGATTTCCCCATGTTCGAGTACGAGGTAGGAAGCGGCAAATGGGTTCCCGCGCACCATCCCTTCACCGCGCCGCACGAGCATGACATGCCGAACCTCGTCAGCGATCCGGCGAGCGTCCGCGCCAACTGCTATGACCTGGCGATGAACGGCCTTGAGCTTGGCTCGGGCTCCATTCGTATCCATCGCAAGGATGTGCAGCAGCAGATATTTGCTTCGCTCGGGATGAGTGAAGAGGAAGCCAAGGCCCGCTTCGGCTTCTTCCTTGATGCGCTTGAGTACGGCACGCCTCCGCACGGCGGCGTTGCGCTCGGTCTTGATCGAATTGTGATGCTGTTGACTGGCGCGCCCAGCCTGCGCGAAGTTATCGCGTTCCCAAAGACGGCAAAGGCGCTCGACCTGATGGCCGAAGCGCCCACAACTGTTACCGAGCAGCAGCTCAAGGAGCTGCATATTCGCGTCGCGTTGAAGAGCTAGTGCTGCACACTTTGACTTTTCGGGATAGCTTTCTCGGTCCTATTCCGCTTGGCAAGCTCGATGACTTCTGGCACCAAAAACAGCAGGATGCTCATCGCCCAAAGAAAATAGCCAACAAGTGGCCTAATGCTCGCCAACACAAACAATATCCAGGTAAGGATCAGGCCGATTACAGCTATTGCAGTTAGAATGCGCCGTGGTCGCACCAATTTTGGCCAGATACAGAGCACTAGATAGGCTAGAACGCTGGGATTAATACATCCAGAGAATGCTTCTAAAATTCCCGTCCTCCACTCGTCTGACGGATGGCGATGACCTTGGAGCACTTCAAGAGGAATTGCGACGGTCATTGTGGAGGCAAACCATGCACCTACCCATCCCGGCGCAGGATCTCCACAGGGCCACGGCTTGTTATCGCATATTTGAAATGCCGGCAATATGAAGCTGATTGCGTAAATGACCAATGCGGCGGCACGAATCAGCCAAATCCTCACGCCCGGTCCAGCTCCGCAAACATCTCGCTCACCACAACACGGATCGGCGTACCTGCAACAACCAGCTCGCCGGTCATCATTTCTTCCAGCGCCGAGCCATTGTAGGTGTAAGCAATCCGTCGTGCCGGATCAATAACCCAAATGTTTTCGACACCGAAGCCGCGATACTCGGCGGCCTTTTCCTGTAAAGTCGCGAGCCGGTCTTCCGGCGAGAGAATCTCAATGGCAATCAGTGGCGCTTGCGTCACATAACGGACGATCTTGTCTCCGGCGCGCATTACCAGTACATCGGGAACGCGAAAGCGGCGCGCCTGAGTCTGAGTCCGCAGCTCAGGAAAGACTTCAACACCCCATTCGGCGCGCCTAAGCATGAAAAGAAATGTGAAAAATCGCTGAAGCAGGGAGTGCTCGATCTCGCCCAAGTTCCGTTCCTCGATGCGCCCATCCACAAATTCGCGGTCTGGATGCCAGGAGGCGCGCAGGTAATCCTGCACCGTCCAAAGCCTTTCCGTTTCGTCGAACAGTTTGGGCAGAGTCGCCATGCTTCGATTATGCTCCCACTCGAAACCCGATTGCCAGTAGCGATTTAAGCGAAGGGAATCAGCCGCGCGACCCTCAGCCGCCAATCTCCTCGTTCTGGTCTTCACCCTCAACGGAGATGCGCAGCCGCTTCAGCCAATCGCGGTCATTCTTGCTGAACGCGGTGCCCTCTTCCGTCTCGTCGGTCTCTTCGGAGTCGCCCTCGGTCGCCTCGTTGAGGCCGATGGTGGCCTCAAGCATCAGCAACACATCAAAGCCGTGCTTGCGGATATCTTGCACAACGCCGGCGATCTGTTCGCTCTCAATGACCGACTCGTGAATTGCTTCCCCTAGTTGCTGAATCAGTTCGCGCAGGCGGGATGTCAAGGTTACCTCCAAAACGGCGGCCGGTTTCATAGTGCAGTTCGGCTTGGATTTCTATACCTTACCGCCAGCACGGCCTGAGAGCAACAGCAGGCGGCGAGGAATTCCGCAAATCCAGCCGGCCGCGCGGCGCCAGCACCATACTGATACCATTTTAAAGGAATGAGACCGCAAATCATCGGCCGGGTTCTCGGCGCGAGCGTGCGCGTAGCCGGGCGCATGGCAAATGAACGCCTCTCCGGCCAGCGCCATGGCCAGCCGTTCCAGCCGCAGCCAGCCGCAGCGTCGGTAACTCCCGATTCACCAAGCGTATCCGGGCGCAGACCGGGCGGCCTCAGGCGCGGGGCGGCAGGCTTTTTCAGGCCATTCACCCGCGTAGGTGGAATCGTCTTTCTCGAAGTAACCGGCGCGTTCTTTCTGCTCTTTGTGCTGCTCTTTGGCCAGATGGCCTGGCGCATGCGCGGCAGCTACGCTGCCGGACCTGATCATGCGAAATTTCTGGCCGCAATCGCGCTCTCGCTCGTCTTTGTCTACCTGAGTGCCAGTTCCTTCTGGCGCGCGCGGAAGCGATAGGCTGTTCGACCGGGCTAGGCTGAATTCCGCCCGGAGCGGCTTAGCGCCCACACAACCACTCCAATTCCAATCGCGACAAGAAGCAGAAGGGCAAAACCGCCGCCGCCGCCGCCGTGAAATCCAAAGCGGAGCATAGCAAGAGAGTTGGGCGTGATCATGGTATTTCTCCTCAATAGATGAAGCATGAGCGGCTATGCGCATCGATAGGGCGCGCAAGCACCGCATCAGTAGGAACACAAATTTTCAGCAGCAGTTGCTATGTTAAAAAGGAGCCTCGCCTGTTTCCTTTTTCCGCCCCAGCCTCGGCGCCACCGCATAATTCAGCTGCACCAGCACAATCACCGCAATGCTTAGCCATACGCGGACAAAGCACAGCGCCGCGCCTACCGCGTAGAGCGATTGCGCGATCAGAATGCGCCGGCATACACTCAGCTGCACTTCCCGCGGAACGTCGGCCTTGATCAGGCCCTTGCGCGCGGCATACATCCAGCTCCAGTACAGCATTGCGCCCAGCGCCAGAATATTCAGCCAGTAGATGCCCAGCGCCAGCCGGTACGTAATGAACTCCGCCAGCAGCCGCGTTGAAAACGGCACCAGCGTAGTGACGAACAGAAATCCCAGATGAATCCACGTCAGGTCACGGCTGCCTTGGCTGATGTTGTTCAGTTGCGTCTGCTGCCCGGCCCAGAAGATGCCCAGCGTCAGAAAGCTCATGCCGTAGGTAATCCACTGCGGGGCCATAGCAGCCAGCGCTGTCAGCAGTTCATGCTCTGAGCGCACCTGCGCTGCCGCCGGCACATGCAGGTCCAGCACCAGCAGAGTCATGGCCACGGCAAAGATGCCGTCGCTCAGCGCCGCCAGCCGCTCCAGATTCCGTCCCTGAATCCGGTTATAGAGAAGTGGCATCGTCCCGGCTCACTCTGCAATCGCTAAACCAGCGGCTTGGGTGGTTTTTTTAGCAGCCGCCATACACCCATTGCGATCGCAATCGCGCCGACGGCATAAAACGCCCAGACGGGAAAATGGACCGCGGGGCTCGGATGAGTCTGGATCTGCCAGCCCTTGAAAATCACAAATGCTCCGAGAGCCAGCATGATAATGCCGCGAAAGAGATTCATTCCTGCTTCTCCTGATTCATATTTCTATCTATCCTACCCCGCGAACCGCATTGACCGGGCAGCATCTCGCTCCCTATCGTTGAGAAAGAGGATATTGCATGATCACCCCCGCCACTTCCGCCCCGCCCGCACTCAAGAAAACCGCACTCAACGCCACCCATCGCGCCCTCAAGGCAAAGATGGTGGACTTCGGCGGCTGGGACATGCCGGTCGAGTATCCCGGCAATGGCGGTGGCCTCATCGCCGAGCACATGGCCGTCCGCGCCGGCGTGGGCCTCTTTGACGTCAGCCACATGGGCGAGATTCAGTTCCGCGGCCCCGGCGCGCTGGCCGCCGTGCAGCACATCACCATGAACGATGCGTCGAAACTCAAAGACGGCCAGGCGCACTACTCCGCGCTGCTCACGTCCTCCGGCGCATTCGTGGATGACATTCTCGTCCATCGCCTTGGCGAAAACGACTATCTTCTCGTCGTCAACGCAGGCACGACGGAAAAAGATTACGCCTGGATTCGCAAGCACGCTGGCGGGTTCCCCAGCGTCCACATCAGCGACTACTCGCCGCACTACTCGCAGATCGCCGTGCAAGGCCCGCGTGCGCTTGAAACACTCAAGAAGCTCACCAAGGTCGATCTTGCCGCCATCAAAAACTACTGGTTCACCTGGGGCACCGTTGCCGGCATTCCGAATGTGCTCATCGCCCGCACCGGCTACTCCGGTGAAGACGGCTTTGAAGTCTACATCCCCTCAGACGAAACAACCACGGTAAAAATGTGGGATGCGCTGATGGAAGCCGGCTCCGAATTCGCCATCCGCGCCTGCGGACTGGGCGCGCGCAACACGCTGCGGCTTGAGGCCGGCATGAGCCTCTACGGCCACGAGATCAGCGAAGAGATCAACGCCCTTGAAGGCGGCCTCGATCGATGGCTGAAGCTCGACAAGGGCGATTTCATCGGCCGCCAAGCGCTTCTCGCTGTGCAATCCTCCGGCGGGCCAAAGCGCAAAGTCATCGGCCTTGAAATGATTGACCGCGGCATCGCCCGCGACGGGTATCCCGTGCTCGATCTCGAAGGCATAGAGATCGGCGTCGTCACCTCCGGCTCACCCGCACCCTTCCTCAAAACCAACATCGCTCTCGCGCTGGTGCCCGCGGAAGTTGCCGCAAGCGGCAGCGATCTCTTCGTCCAGGTGCGCGCCAACCAGGTTCGCGCAAAGCAGGTCCCCACTCCGTTTTATAAGCGACCCAAGAAGTAGATCGTTGTATCTTCAATAGCATGCGGAAAACCATGCAGCTCTCGCCGACACGAATGCTGTATCTCGTCGACCTGGCCGGCACGCTGCTCTTTGCCATCGAAGGCGCAACCACTGCCGTTGCGAACCACCTCGATCTGCTAGGCATACTGATTCTCGGCTTCGCCACTGCCGTCGGCGGCGGAATCATTCGCGATGTTCTTCTGGGCGCTACCCCACCCAGCGCCTTGCGTAACTGGCACTACCCGGCAGTGGCCTTCACTGGCGCAAGCCTCGCTTTCTTATTTCACACGTATGTCCAGGAGATTCCGTCTCAGATCGTCATGATGCTCGATGCGGGCGGACTTGCGCTCTTCGCCGTATCCGGAACAGAAGAAGCGCTGCTGCGCAAGATGTCTCCATTGGTGGCAATCATGCTCGGGGGCATTACCGGCGTAGGCGGAGGCACCATCCGCGACCTGCTCCTCGCGCGCACACCCCGCGTTCTCCAGGCAGACATCTACGCAACCGCCGCACTTGCCGGATCGGCAACCATGATCCTCTGCCGCAGGCTTGGCATAAAAGACACATACTCGGCGCTCATAGGCGGAGCCGTCTGCTTCCTGCTGCGCGTCGTCAGCGTTTGGTGCCATTGGCAGCTTCCGGCCCACCTCTAGCCGCTGTGCCCATCGCACTTCAACACGCCAAGATACGCGGCAAACGGCCCACACGCCTCGCGATACTGCGCTGCAAGAATGCGCGAAATCTGATGCAAGTGCGTCATGTCGTGAACCGTCCACCCGGCCAGCAGCTCAGCAAGCGTAAGCGCACCCAGCGCCGGATGTTTTCCCTTCAGCGCAAGCTCGTTCGGCCCGATGTGCATTGCGCGCATCTCTTGCAGGTTCGCTGCACGCAGCCGCGCAAACTCATCCAGGAGTTCAGGCAACGGTATGTCGGAATTTGTCTTGAGATGCGCTGCACGGTCCAGCGGATCGAAGGCTTTGCTCTCGCCAAACTCCAGAATGAGCTTCACCCTCGCCAGCCAGTCCACGCGCTCGCAGTGAATCAGATGCGCAATTACTTGCTTAGCGTTCCATGTGCTGTCGCCTTCGTCGCTCTCGGTCCACGCCGCGGGTAGATCCCGCAGGAGCGTATTCAGCACCGCTGGCGTACGTGCCAGCAATGCCATTGTTTGATCAAGATTGTGTTCCATAATTACCTCAAATCTCTCGCGAAACTACTTCAAAGTTCCTTCAAGAGTAGCCATGCTTATTATGGTAGTGGGTAGAGATAATATCGCGATGGGCAATGAGATAAGCAAATACCGATATTGGGGGCGGCAATTGCTTTCGCGGCATGTGCATTCATTTGCTCGAATGCACATGCCCAGCAGAATGAATGTCCAAGGCGGGATATAGACAATGTTGAGCTTGAAGCATCCACACTTAGAACCTGGGATGCTCTTTATCGGTCGTTTCGCCGGTATGTTAACTATCAGCGTTGCTATCGAAAGCTCGACTGCCAACCATATTTCAATGCATCAGCGGATGAAGGCTACCGCGAATCGATTGATCGAATTCTCACAGACCACTGGGGCACACTGCCTCGCCTTGCAGTGCTAATCAAGCAAGATCGAAAATTCGGTGACTTTGTGCAACTGGATGCTTATAAAAATCCAGTAGTGTCCGGCTAAAATCGGTCTGTCCGATGCATCCGATAGATAATTAAAGAGATACGAGGTAACTCGTATTTTTCGATTTGAATTGGCAGCGGCAACGCCGAGGGCTAGGGCCGATTGGGAGCCGTCGGCGCGGATTTCCGACAATGAGGGATGAATGCCGGACAGACAGTCTTCTCCCAGGTCATGGATCACCTGCCTTCCTACGAATTCCAGAAGTGCGTGGAGCGTTATCGCGGAGATGCGCACCATCGGGGCTTCTCTTGCCGCGACCAGTATTTGGCGATGGCCTTTGCTCAGCTGACCTACCGCGAGAGTCTCCGTGACATCGAAGCCTGCCTGGGTTCTATGCGCGGCAAGTTGTACCACATGGGGTTTCGGGGACGAGTGACGCGCTCTACGCTGGGCGATGCCAACGAGGCGCACGATTGGCGCATCTTTGCCGACTTCGCCCAGGTGCTGATTGCCACGGCACGACCGCTGTATGCCGAGGATCCTCTCGGCGTGGAACTCGTTCAGGCGCTATATGCGCTGGATTCGACAACGATCGATCTTTGTCTGTCGGTATTTCCGTGGGCCAGGTTCCGCAAGCACAAAGGCGCGGTGAAGATGCACACCATGCTCGACCTGCGCGGCAACATCCCCACCTTCATTCGCATTACCGACGGCAAGATACACGACGTCAACATCCTCGACGAGCTATCGATAGAGGCTGGAGCATTCTATGTGATGGATCGCGGCTACATCGATTTCCAGCGGCTTCACGCGTTCACGCTCTCACTGGCCTTCTTCGTGGTGCGCACCAAGGAGAACATACTTCTACAGCGCCGTTACTCGCATCCGGTGGACAAGAGCACCGGCGTCCGCTCCGACCAGACCGTCGTTCTAACAACCGCCGGATCGGCCTCGGCATATCCGGATACGCTGCGCCGCGTAAGCTACTTCGATGCCGCCACTGGCAAGCGATTGGTGTTTCTGACCAACAACTTCACACTGCCCGCACTGACCATCGCGCAAATCTACAAGCAGCGCTGGCAGGTCGAGCTCTTCTTTCGCTGGATCAAGATGCACTTGCGCATCAAGGCGTTCTACGGAACCACTGAAAACGCGGTGAAAACCCAAATCTGGATCGCCGTGAGCGTCTATGTCCTGGTCACCATCGTTCGCAAGCGGCTCGGCCTGGAGGCAAGCCTATACCAAATCCTACAGATTCTCAGCCTAACTCTGTTCGAGAAAACCCCCATTTTACAGGCACTCCGGACATCCGACTCCGATAACGACTTAGGCGATATTGACAACCAATTGATTTTGTTCGACTTGTAGCCGGACACCAGTGATAAAAATCTTTATGCGATCCTCATTTTGAAACTGTGCAACTTTAACGGTGATAAAGAGAAAGGCCTGAACCGGATGGTTCGGGCCTTTCTTGTTGCTGATTATGAGTGTTTAATATTTGGGGGGTAATCTTATGCAAACTTTCTTTGAGTTTGTGCATGAAAGTAATGGGCTGAATGCCCGTGGCTAAAGCCACATTCTGGTCGCAGCTTTCTTTCAGGGGCCTGAAGGCTGCTCCCTCCGAAAACACGGTCAAGTATATCTGCCGGCCGGAATTGACTTTTGTATATATGGAGAGCAGGATTTATATATACAAATGGAGGGGATGATGCGCGGTGCGGCAGCGGCGGAATACAAGGCGACTTCGATCCGGCTGAATACGAAGTTGGCGGATGAAGCCATGAAATTGATGGGGGCTAAGTCGCGCACCGAAGTGATTCATGAGGCGCTTGAGGAAGCTGTCGAGTTGAGACGCTTCAAGAAGCTGATGAAAAAGTACGGCGGCAAGCTGCAGTTCGCGGGCGTGGATGAAGGAGATGGCGCGAGCGTGACTGGATGAGCGAGTTGGCGATTTTTGATACGTCTGTTTTGATCGACCAACTACGTTATGACCGCCATATTGTGGGAATTGAACGTCTGCACCAAGTAATTCGCTATTCCTCGGTTGTACTGGCAGAGCTTTGGCGAGGGGCGACGAATCCCGCCGAGCAGAAAATCCTTAGCGGGCTGGCGAAAAGAAACCAGGTTCTAACCCCGACAGAGAACAATTGGATCGAGTCGGGGCAGATTCTGGCGCTGATGCAGAAGGATCACGGCTTTGAGCCGAACAAGCTGCGCGATCTGCACTTCGATGTGCTGATTGCGCTGACGGCGCGGGCGCATGGGGCGCTGCTGGTGACTTCCAACGGCGCGGATTTTGAGCTGATCCGGGAGTATCGGGATTTTCCGCTGGAAGTTTGGTAGGAGTGGGATCGGGAAACGGGTGGTTGAGGTTCTTGCTATCCCCGGTCCCCAAATGCGAGGGACCGGGGCCACCCATCATTTGTGCTAGAGCGGCTGATTTAAGACCGGGGCCACCCGCCTTGCGTTTGCCGGACAAACAGCGTTCAACCCGCCTATCTATTCGGTAACGTCAGGGGTATCGTCTACAGCTACCGACTATGTCGCCTCCGCCAATGGAGACACCTTCACTGTCTCTCTGATTTCAACAGGTAAGGTTCTGTTGAGCGGATCGACTCCTTACCCAATTCGCGGCGTCAAGTTAACGAGTACGAAGCTGTACTTGACCATGCCCGAGAGCAATTCACTGGTTACTCTGCCAATAGAACTTCCGTAAAATCTCGGTACCGGGCGCGGGGTAGTACCTCGCGCCCAGAGGCCTTCTCCATGGTAAAAATCCGCTTGGTACCGGGCGTCGCCGTTTTCTTCCTTTTCGTTGCCTCTGTACCCGCCCAGGACACAGACCGGTACGATTTCAAATCGAGCTATGGAGCTACGGTGACGTATTCACCGAACTCCAGCCATATCCTCATAGGTCGTGCCGAAGGTCGAGAGATCACGACAGTCGGCTTCGAATATACTCACCGGCTTTGGGGAGGAAGACGATTCAGACTCGATTACAGCAGTGAAATCAGTCCATTTTATCGAGAGAGCGACCCGGCAATTTATGGAGTCACAGAGACGTATAACGGTTACAGAGTGACAGTAAATTATCCGAGTCCGTCTCGCACCATTCAGTCGCACGCAGACATTGTGGGGCAAGATTGCACAACGTTTTATCCTGCGTGCGTGCCGATGCATGCCATTCAGGGGCCTAACGAAATTACGTATGGTTTTGCTGTCACCCCCGTTGGACTACGCGCTGTTTTACGTCCGGCCCACCGAGTTCAGCCCACGTTTGCTCTCAACACGGGCTTCATAGTTTCCCAACGTGCTATCCCGATTGACGGAGCGGCGTCTTTTAACTTTCAAGTCTTATTCGGTCCAG
>Ga0208193_1000987_pt1 | contig 13063 bp, 11 predicted proteins | sample June2015DPH_17_2_FD_184716 | JGI IMG/M metagenome (GOLD analysis project Ga0208193, IMG submission 184716) | Peatland microbial communities from SPRUCE experiment site at the Marcell Experimental Forest, Minnesota, USA - June2015DPH_17_10... | ecosystem: Environmental > Terrestrial > Soil >...
AAACATAATAGCAAGGCCGGGGAGCGAACCAAGGCCTCCATTCGCCGGCCCCGGAAACTTGGCCTGCGAAAAACGCCGTACCGTCAACGAATCCACTTAGCCTTACCGGCATGTAGGCCCCAGGCTGTGGGCCCGGAGCGCGGCCATCTCAACTCGAGCATCGCGCACGATCGCTTCGATAGCGGGCAACCGGGGTATGCGCGAAGTCTGGTTGATCGCCGCGGCCATGACCAGGCACGACCACGCGCAGCGGATCGCTAAACCCTTCGCGCCTTTCCGAGATCAATAGCGACGTTTTCAATCTCTGGATGTATCCACCAGTGCCCGGTTCAGGTTCGTTAACGACGCTATTCGGCGCGCAGTGTTCCGAGTGGATCCCGGGTCGCCGCCCGCCATGCCGGGCGTGCGCTAGCGACTGCCCCAATCAGTAGCAGCAGGCCGCCAGCGCTGAAATACGTCAAGGGGTCGCTACTGCTGACTCCATAGAGCAGGTTCGTGAGAAGGCGCGACAGCAACAGCGTGGCCGCCACGCTCAGACCCAGACCAAACACCAGTGGGATCATTGCTCCCCGCAGAATCACGGCCAAGACGTCATTGGTAGTTGCGCCTAGCGCCACACGAATCCCTACCTCGCGCGCCCTCAGAGTGGATGTATACGCGACTACGCCATAGACTCCAATCGCGGTCAGAAGCACGGATAGCCCGCTCAGCACCGAGAAGATCCAAGCCGAGAATCGCGGACGCCAGATGGAGTTCGCGATCACGTCTTCCATAGTTTCCACTTTCACAACGGGCTGGTTCGGGTCCACGGCCCAAACCTGCTTTTTAAGGACCGCAGCCACGGCTGTCGGTTCCCGCTCCGTTCGCACCACTATCGTGGACATGAAAGTCGCAAAGATGAACTGCTGATAGGGAACATACACCTCACCCTGGGCCGGCAATTCGTAACTCATCTGCGGGGAGTCCTTAACCACGCCGACGATAGTCGGGCCGGGTGCATTCGATCCGGCTGTGAGCTTTTCTCCCAGTGGGTTTCTGTTCGGGAAGAGTTGGCGGGCCAGGTACTCATTTACGATCGCCACATCGGGAGCGCCGGTCTGGTCGCTATCGGCAAAGGCGCGGCCGGCGATCAGCGGGATGCCCATAGCGGCAAAGTATTGCGGGCTGATGGTGCGCGCGGACGTAGGTTGAGACTCGCCGTCGGGGCCGCGAAGGTTAAAGTCAAGGGAGCTGTTAATACCGGAAAGCGGCAGGTTATTTACGATAGCCGCGGCCTTGATTCCGGGAACCGTTTTCACGCGCTCCAGAATCTCGCGATAATATGCCATCTGCCGCGGCCGGGTGTCGTACTTGCCCGAGGGACGGGGCTGCGTCAACGTCCCAACCGGCACCCGCAAAGTGAGCACATGGTCCGGTTGAAATCCGTGATCTTCCTGCTGCAAACGGATCAGGCTGCGGATCATGAGGCCCGATCCGACCAACAGCAGGAAGGCGAAGCCCACTTCCAATGCGATCAGGGTCGAGAAAAGTCGCGAGGAGCCTCGATGCCCCGCGGCTGCCTGTCCGCCCCGTAACACAGCCTGGAGGTCGGTTCGGGTGGCTAGCAGAATGGGCGCCAGACTGCACAGAACTGCAATCAGCAGGCACAGGACGGTGTGGAACGCCAGCACTCGTTGGTTGAGCGATACTCGCTGTAAATGCGGCAGCACAATCGGCAGCCCAGCCAACTGTTTAGTCAGAAGCTCCAACAGCGATCGCGCCGCCACCATCCCAGCCAAACTCCCGAGAACGGCCAACACCAGGCTCTCGGATAGCAACTGCCGCACAATACGCCATAGCCCGGCGCCCAGCGATGCGCGAATTGCGATCTCCTTCTGCCGCTGTACGGCGCGGCTCAACAGCAAACTGCCCACATCGGCGCAAGCGATCAATATCACCAGACCGACGGCGGCCAGTACGAAGATCAGAGTCAATTTGTATTTCTGGTCCGGCATGTCGCGCCACGGCGTCGCGACTATCTTCAAACCGGAATGATCTTTAGGCTCTTCCTGTTCCATCTGATGCGCCACAATTTCCAGGGCGCTTCGGGCTTGTGTAACCGGGACGCCTGCATGGAGGCGCGCCGCCACCTGAAGCCAGGGTGACGTTGGGGTCAGGCGCAGGGGCGTCCACAGCTCAGCGTCGGAATAACGGAACTCAAAATCCGGCGGCATAACACCCACAATCGTGTAAGCCTCGTCGGAGATGGCGATTCCACGGCCGATCACCCCCGCGTCGGCGTGATAGCGTCGCCGCCACAGCCGATCGCTGAGCACCACGACATTTCGGGGGCCTTCTTCATCGTCGGACGCCATGAGTGTCCGGCCCAATCGCGCGGGAATACCGAGTACCGGAAACAGTCCCAACGAGCGCACCGCAATGACCTGGTCAGGCTCGCCGTCCCCCGTCAGTGTGACTGTGTCTCTAATGTAGGGCGCTATCCTCTCAAAAATGTCACTTCGGCCGGCCCATCGCTGGTAGTCCTTGACCGGCACGCCGGACAACGCGCGGCTGGTGATGCTCTCTTCGATACGCACCAGGTGTTCGGCGGAAGGGTACGGAGATGGTCGCAGCAGGACGGCATCCACAATGCTGAAGACGGCCGTATTCGCCCCGATTCCCAACGCCAACATGACGACTATCGCCGTAGCGAAAAACGGATCCTTGCGCAGGCGACGGAGAGCGCACAATAGGTCTAGACCCATACTAATTAATTAGTATACGCCCACCGGACCCGAGCGGCGCGCTTGCCGCGCCGATTTTTCTGCTCCTCGAATCAGCCGCAAAACGGCCTCGAATCTGGAACTCGATGTGAACTGAGAGAAAACGGTTCGGCCGAAATCCTGACTTACTGCACCGTCACCGCCGGCCCTGCCGCGCGACACGCAATCCTGCCGCCCACCATGGTCAGCACGCACTTTTTCGCAGATCGTCCGCTCCGCTCCTCCGGAAACAACTGTCGCGCCGCCCGGATGGTGTAAGATTTCAGCGCCACATGCGCGTCCACCGATTCGCTGGTTCCGAACGGCTGCGCCCCATAGGCGCCTTTCAGGGGCTTCCGCACCACCGACGCCCACAGCCCATAGCGCGCCGCGAATGGCGTCACGTTGCAATCCGGCCTGCCTGCCCGGATCACGCCCATCTTTACGTAAGTCGCGAACGGCTCCAGCCTGAGTGATCGCTCCGGTCAAGCCCCGGATGCGTAAGCTGACGCCTGCCCCGCCAACCGGCTGCGGCGCAGATACTCCAATAGCAGAATCATCTTATGGTCCTCGTCGGCCGTCTTCGGGCGGTAACAAACTACGGCAGTCGGCTGACCTGGGCAACTTTGACAGGGCCCCGTGGATTCCAGGATGCAAGCTCCCAGATACTCCGCGATAAATTGAAGTTCGTCCGAAGACAGACCCTGCAGGAAACGCCGGGCCTTGATCTTCACAGAACTATCCGAGCACGCAAGCAGTGCAGTAACCAGAGCGCTTCGCACGGCAGATCTCCCTCACTGACGTCAATGTAGATCTGAAGCCGTATTATTACGAAAAGCGCCGCCCGCCGCAAGGGGCTCCCCCTGAGATCGCCCGCTCCGGCGGCCGGCCTCAAGCCAGGGCCTGCCTGCCGTGCAAAAATCACCAGGGCGTGAAGAGGAAATTGGACTGCCACCGATTTGGACCTCCCATCGGCGCAGCCACTGACACTGTCGGCCTCGAAGTGGGCAAACCCAAATTTCCAGACGCCGCCGCGTGCCCGTGCGAATGCCCGCGCCGAAGCCTGAATTCGAGGGGCTAGATTCGACCCATGAGCAGCAGAATCACCAGAATCAGAACCACCAGGCCTACCCCGCCGCTCGGATAGTATCCCCACCCGCGGCTATAAGGCCAGGCCGGAACGCTACCGAAAAGCAGAACGATTAAGATAATGAGCAGCAAGAGCATATTTGCATCCTCCGCTCATGAAAACAGCAAACGCACAACCGTTGTACGCCGCCGCACGCGCTATTCGTCCGGCAGTTTCTCGGAGATTTGCTGGGCAAGCGCGGCCACCGAAGTCTCCGCGGCGAAATTCTCAATCTGCTCCCCGGAAACACGCACACCGAGTTGCGCTGAGATGCGCAGCAGAAGCTGCAGCACGACGGTCATTTCCCGCTCGGCCAGCAGATTGATTTGCAGGTCGAGATGGCCGCGCTGGTCGGCCCGGCGGCTCATCCGGTTCTGCTTCATCAAAACAAATGTGGAGAGAAAGATCGCTTCAATCGACACCACCACGCTGAGCAGCAGAAAAGGGTAAGGATCGAAGGCGCGAATGCCGGGGATGAGTTTGAGGTTGATCAGAATCCAGAAGCCGTAAACCACCACATGCAGCAAGACGAACGTCACGCTGCCCGAGAATCCACCAATCCAATCCGCCAGTTTATCGGCCATGGACCGATTCTTCGCGAAGTTCTCTTCCAGCCTGGCGACTGCTTCTATATTGCGGCGTATGGCCTCGTAGGTCTGGTCGGACTGATCGTCCAATGGACGCTTTTCCATAACGAACCTGCCTGCAAGACAGAGGCCAATTATGGTCACTCCCTAACACTCGCAACCTACCGCCAAGCCGCATCCGCTAACTCCCCCACCTACAGCGACCTCAGAAAATTCAGTAAATCCTGCTTCTGACTCACCGACAGTCCCTGATAATTCAGAGTCGCCTGATGAGCCTCCGACCCCTGACTGTCATGCAGCAGAATCGCCTGCACCAGATCCTTCGTCCGCCCGTCGTGCAGCATGAAAAGCCTGTCGCCTAAGCCCCAGAGCGGCGCGCTACGCCATTCCTGGCCGTTGGCCTGTCCCTGGGTCACTCCATCATTCAGTGTCTGTCCCATATTATGTATCGCCAGATCCGAATACAGATTGACCGCCTGATTATTCAGCCCGTCGAATGAGGAATCGCCGCTCTGCAGCGTCGGGGTATGGCACATAGTGCAGCCCGTGGAATCGAACAGCGCGCGCCCGTTGTTGATCGATTGAGTCGCAGGCGATGGCTGCGGCGGGGCGAGAAATCGCATGAAGATTGCGAACATCTGAATGTCCGAGGGCGCTCCCGTCGCCGGATTCATATGGTCTTCGGGCAGCGAATTCGTCGCGCACGCCGGATTCTCCTCGCGCTCCTGCGGGAATAGCTCGTTAGTTACGCCCATTTCCACGTTATAGGCTTCCCCCGCGAACATCATCAGCGACTTATTCTGCGCCTTCCATCCGTACCGGGTGATCGTGCCATCGTTGGCGCTGGTATTAAAGCTCCCCTGGATGCCGAGCGCCTGCTTGCGCGCCGCATTCGCCGCCAGATTGTTTTTCAGCGTCGTGTCAGTGATCGATTCAATCAAGCCCAGCCCGAAAAGCGGCGTCGGAATGCGCAGAGAGAGGTTGTTCGCATTAGAGAAATCGGGCTGCGCGATGCTACAACCGGCGGGCGCATCGCTGCGTCCCGCGATCACAAATAGGTCGTGCACGCCGCCGTCGGGCTGTCCGTTTGGCGCCTGCTTGAACCGCACCACGTGAACCGGTCCGGTGGATTGAACAAATGGCGGAACCTGATTCTTCGCTCCGTTCTTGACGGCCGCGGCGATCTGCGGATTCACCGCCGGACTGGCGCCGCCCGCTGCCGGGTACGCGTGGCATCCGGCGCACGTATCCATATTGAAGCGCGGACCCAGGCCGGTAGCCACGGTTTCCACCTCGCTGAAAGTATTCTTCCCTGTCAGGAACGCCTGCATGTCCGCAGCGCTAAGTCCGCGGATCGCTGGCCCGGCGGGCGGCGGAGCTGGACCGCCCTGCGCCTGACGCGGGCCTGGATCGGTCTGTGCACCCAGAATAGCGGCGCATGCCAGCGCCAGGGCGCCCGCAAGAATCTTCGAAGGGAACATCGTTTCTCCTCTACAGTCTTCATTCCAGCCGCTGCGTGTTAGCGGCAAGTGTTCTTATCGGCCAAAATTGTTAGGCAAGTGTAAAGTTTGGTTAAGGGCCGTCGAAACTGACTTACTCTGTAGGTACCCGATGCATCCCTCGCCGCCGCGCCTGCTGCTGATCGAAGACGACGTGCGGCTCTGCCGCCTGGTCAAGGACTATCTCGAAACCATGGGATACTCCCTGTCCATGGCCCACACCGGCCCGTCCGGTTTAGCGCTGGCGCTGGCCGGGAAGTTCCACGCAATCCTGCTCGACGTCATGCTGCCCGGCATGGACGGCTTCGAAGTCCTGCGCCAGATCCGCGCGCAATCGAGCGTCCCGGTCCTGATGCTCACCGGCCGCGGCGAAGAGGCCGACCGCATCGTGGGCCTCGAAATGGGCGCCGACGATTATCTGCCCAAGACGTTCTCCACGCGCGAGCTCCTCGCCCGCCTGCGCGCCGTGCTGCGGCGCTCCCTCATCACCGAAGCGGCCACGGCGGACAAGCGCAATACGCCGCTCGCCATCGGCGGTCTCTTTATCGACCCGGGCTCGCACAGCGCGTCGATGAACGCTCAGCCGCTGCTTCTCACGCGCCAGGAATTCGATCTGTTGCTCTCGCTGGTGCGCGCCTCCGGCCGTGTGAAGACGCGCGAGCAGCTGCTGCTCGAAACCGCCGAGCGCGATTTCGAAAGCTTCGACCGTTCCATCGACGTTCATATCTCGTCGCTGCGTAAGAAGCTGGGGGACGATGCGAAGTCCCCGCGCTGGATCGATACCATTCGCGGCGTGGGCTACATGCTCAAACAACCGGGGAGCGAGTGATGCGCGGCGCGTCCCTTTCCAGAAAGATTCTGGTTTTGGCGCTGCTCAACCTCACGCTGCTGGGCGCCGTTCTGGTAATCTTCGCGCGCTCGCAATTCCAGCTCGGCCCGGAATCGCTGCTGCTCGGCCCGGCGCGCGACCGCATCGTGGCCATCGCCGATTCCTTCAGCCTGGCGCTCGAAACCACGCCCGCAAACGCCCGCGACGCGCTATTCGCCGCCTATGCGCAACGCTACAGCGCGGATATCTTCCTCACCAGTCCGCAGGGCGAAGCGATCGTCGGGCCCAGCATCGCTTTCTCGCGCGAGCTGCGCGACAAGCTGGAACGGGTAGCTGCTCCGGCGCGACGTCCGGAACCCAGGCCTCCGCCGCCTGCTCCTCCGCCGCCTCGCAAAGGCGACGACGACGAAGACCGGCCCCCGCCTCCCCCGCCTCAGCAGCGGCCTCCATCTCCATCCGAAACGGCATTTCTGGTAATCACCCACGATCCGGTCTTGTATTGGGCCGGCGCGCGCATTCCGGTGCGCCTGCCGGACTTCGACGATCAGCATCCCGGGATTCTGCTGCTGCGCTCGTCGTCGCTCTTCAACAGCAGCCTGTTCTTCGATTGGCGCTTATGGATCGCCGTGGCGTTGAGCGTAGCGGGCGTGTCGGTGCTCTGCTGGCTGCCGTTCGTGCGCGGATTGACGCAGTCGATTAGCGAGATGGATCGCGTCACCCGGCAAATTGCCGAAGGGCGCTTTGACGTCCAGGTGGCCAGCCGGCGCGGCGACGAACTGGGCGATCTTGGCCGGCAGATCAACCAGATGGCGGCCCGTCTGCAAAGCTTCGTGAAAAACCAGAAGCGCTTCCTCGGCGACATTGCGCACGAGCTTTGCGCGCCCATCGCGCGGGTCCAGTTCGCGCTCGGCATTCTCGAGCGGAAAGCCGCCGAAGCGCAGCAGGCCGACGTCGCCACGCTGCACGACGAAATCCAGGAGATGTCCGCCCTGGTGAACGAGCTGCTTTCGTTCTCGAAGGCGGGGATGAATCCGGAGGCGGCGCGAGTGACCGTTGTGCCTTTGGCGCTGGTGGTGCAGCGGGCCATCGCGCGCGAGGCGTTTTCCGGCGCGCAGATCGAGACCCACGTGCCGCCGGAACTGGTCGCCATCGCCAACGAGGCGCACCTGGTGCGCGCGCTCTCGAACATCTTGCGCAACGCGATTCGCTATGCCGGCTCGGCGGGCCCGATCACCATTGGCGCCCGGCGCGACGGGCTGGCGGTGACGCTGACGGTGGCCGACTGCGGCCCCGGATTGCCCGAAGCCGAGCTGGAAGAAGTGTTCGCGCCGTTTTACCGGCCGGAGGCGTCCCGCACGCGCGAAAGCGGGGGCGCCGGGCTGGGGCTGGCCATTGTGAAGAGCTGCGTGGAATTGTGCCGCGGCGCCGTAACGTGCCGCAACCGGCAGCCATCGGGCCTGGAAGTCACCATCCGCCTGGCCGCCGCCGAGCCTATTACATAGTTATGTCGGACCCCCTGGTCTGCCATAGGCGTCAAGAGAAGACCGGCCAACACGATTAGGCGCGTGCCTGTCAACTCGCATGTATCGCAGAACGCTGCTTGGCAAGCCTCCGCGATAAATCGGACGATCTGTTTTTAGCCAGGCCTAACCACTTGGCCGACATGGACGTGCGACGGCCAAGTACTGGTGCGGGGAACGGTCGGGCAAGTTTCCGAAAAGCCACCTATCGGGAGCAATAGCCGACACGGACCCTGTAGGGAGCCGCCTGCGTCAGACGCGGGGCTCACGGATGGGCCGGAATCGCAAAGGGCTTTCGCGGGGTGGGGGACCGGCGATCAAAAACTCCAGCTGATTCCGGTGCGCCCGCTAAGTACTTCGAGGTAGTATACTGCCTCAAAGGAGGGGTAATATGCGGACGCTACTCCCTTTCGCAATCGCGCTTTGGCTCATGAGCTTTTCTCCGGGCGTCTCCCAGATTACAATCAGGAAGAGCGAGACTCGCCCGCGCGGAGCTGCCGACCCCATCCAGATCCATCAGCTCTTCTTTGAGCGAGTGTCACACTCCAATCCCCGAACACCTTTCACCTTCCAGAGCGACCTGACGGACGCGGAGATGGCCATCCTGAACAGCGTAGCCGCCGATTGCGATTCCAGGTTGCAGCCCCTTAACGACAGGCCGGTGGTGTTGGAGGCGCGCATGCGTTTCGTGGAATCGGGCGAGGAGCAGGAAGATTGGATGGACCAACGCCTGACCGAGCTGAAAGCGCGCCGCGATCGCGTGATTGTGGAGCACGTTGAGGCCTTGCGCACCTCGCTCGGTGAGCCGCGATTTCAGGCCCTCGAAACCTTTGTACAGGACTGGTACAACAGCCTCACCGTCGTCACCGCGACCGGCACTGGCGCCGCACCCGCAGCCGCCAAGAAGTAATAATCGCGCGGATCTTGCGTATAGTGCCGTCTGGTTCCTCATGCGGCGTTCTTCCCATAGCGGCTGTGAAACGGGCTTTCTGGAAACTACACGGCAACGGTTTGGCGGGCGCAAGTTTCAGAAAGCCTCACTTTCCTGCCGTTGACAGAGCGCGGTCCTGGGCTATGGAAATCCTAGCAGCGTGCCAGAGCCGCACTGAGTTTTCATTGGCCGCCTACGAACAGCGTCACGCCGGATTGCGTTTGCACCCCGCCGATGGACGCTTGTACCACTGGCGTGCCAGTGGGCGCGTTGGCGGGAAGTTGCACGGTGATCTGATACAGGCCCGCGGTCCCGCTCGTCATCACGGAACTGATCGCTCGTGCCTGCGTGCCTCCGATGGTGACGATGGGTAGCGTCGCAGTCGCGGGTGCACCGCTGACGATGGCGCCCACGGGAGCAACCGGACTGGTCGGGCCGAGTCCCGTACACCAGAGCACCACTAGGTCGCCCGCTTGCGCTGGCGCCGTCGATGTGACGGGCGTGTAATTCGGCAGCTCGGAAGCGATCGCATTGGATTGCGGCGTCATGAAGAGCGCCGGCGCGTACGTCTGCAACTGCGCGGTCGCGCTCGCGCTCGATTGGCCGTTGTTGGTGACCACCACGTTCACGCTGCCCGTTGTCGTATCGGCGGGGGCGAGCACATTGATCTGCGTGGGGCTAATATACTCCACGTAGGCGGGGATGCCGTCGATGGTGGCACTCGTGCCGTCGAGCTGCGTAGGCAGATTGTTGCCGTTGAAGTCGGACGATTGCCAGAGGCGCGTATCTTTGGCGAGGTCGGTCCCCTGGATCGTCACCCACGACCCCGCCTCGATCGGCGCTGTGAAACTGGCGGCGTTCAGGACCTTGGTGATGGCCACAGGTCCTTGCGCGGCAGTCTGGCCGAGCAAGATACTGACCCCCGCGGAGGTGTCGTCGTCGAAGAAACTTGCCAGGTCCGTGCGGCCATCGTCGTTAAAGTCGGCAGCGATGATCGCTTGCTCGAGCGGAGGCGTCGATTCGGGCACGGGGCCCTGCAGGGTGCCGTCGCCGTTACCGTACAACAGAAGGATGCTCTCGGTACTCTGGCCCGAGGAATACAGAGCGGCAAGATCGGTATGACCGTCGCCGTTGAAATCGCCGGCAGCGATGCCCGCAACTGTACCGGAAATCGAAGAGTTCAGGACCGCCTGGAACGTGCCGTCGGGATTGCTCAGCAGGATGCTAGCCGTCGTGCTGCCGCCAAGTGCCAGGTCGTCGCGGCCATCGCCGTTGAAATCGGCAACCGCGATCGAACTCGCGGCGGAGTTGGTATACACGGAGGGCGTCTGAAATGTGCCGTCACCCTTGCCGAGCAGTATGGTCGCGGAACTGGGCTGACCCGGCCCGCTCAGCATGGCGAGATCGGCGCGGCCATCGGCATTGAAGTCGCCCAGTGCGAGCACTCCGCCGCTTGTCAGACTGACATTGAGTGTGGATTGGAAAGTGCCATCGCCGTTGCCGGGGACGACGCCGACCACCCCTGCCAGCGACCCATCGATGAAGCCGGACCAAGCGACATCGGCGCGGCCGTCGCCGTTGAAGTCGGCCGCAATGAGGGAAACGAGATTGCCGTTGAAGTTCGAGACGGGCGAGGCCAGCGGACTCTGAAAAGTGCCGTCGCCGTTGCCGAGGTAGATGCCGGTAAAGGTGGCGATATCGGGGATGCCGTCGCCATTGAAATCGGCGATGGCCGGCGTCATGGTCGTGTATACGTTCTGACTGAGCTGTGCGGTTGTGCGGAAGGTCCCGTCGCCGTTGCCGAGCAGGACGGTGAGGCTGGCTAGTGCAAGGGAAGGTTGGCCCCCGAAAAGGACATCCATCACCGCCAGGTCGGGGATGCCGTCGAGATTGAAATCGCCGACCGCGATGCGGGAATTATCGAGTCGCGCAAGCGAGGTCTGGACGGCCTGAAACCCGAGATCCGGAAGCACGTGGACGATAAGCGAGAGCGGCGCGGAGACCGCCGCGGTATCGGACCGGTTGCCGCCATATAATGCGGTAATCGAGTGAGTGCCAGCGGTAAGAAGAGACGTGGTGAGTATCGCTTGCCCGTCAGAGAGCGGCTCGATGCCGAGGATGTTGACGCCGTCAAAGAAGGTCACCGTCCCTGTGGCCGATGCAGGCGATACCGTCGCGGTGAATTTAACGGCCTGACCCAAGGTCGCCGCCTCAACGGAGGATTGAATCGTGGTGGTCGCCTCGGTCGCGGTCTGCGCGCTGGCGGCAACGGTTATCAGGCAGAGCGATAACGTCGCTCTTATAGCGTGCCTGCGAAATCTGCATTGAAACGCACCGAGGCTCAGACTGTTGCGTATCGCCACAGGGACGGGGGCGCAATAACCCAACCTACTCACGTAGATCATGCCTGACTCCTTGGCTGGCGGCTGGACGATCCCAGGGTTTGCCACCTCTTAAGCAGCCCCCATGCCAAACTCGGCAAGGCGACAATCTAAAAGGCATCCGCCACTTATCGAAGGGAGTGAACGGGTGTTGTCGACAAAAAACGGGCTTATCGTACTTTGACTCTGGGCCGGGAGCCGCAACGTCACCTGTGAAGCCTGTTCACGCGGCGGCATCGATAACTCGCTTTCGAGCAAAGGGCCGCGCGTCCGGGCTTCAGCGTGCACCCAATGGGCCCATCCATATGAAGACAGAATTGCGCGGATTAGTTCTGTGTGTAGTTCTGTGTGTAGTCCTGGCATCAATAGGCGCGCCGCAAACAGCGCCGCCGCAGGCGTCGCCCTTTTGGTGAGAAGCATTCGAGTGAGGCCGATCTCAACAAGCAGTAACCCATTGGTCGGTATTCCCGTGCATGAGTTTGCGGCGATTCTTAAGAGTAAGGGCATTGATCTTGCCGTCGAGAAGAAGTTCGACAGTTCGGCGGTTGACAAGGCCGCCGAGGTACTCCGAAGCATGCACAAAGACGCCGGGCAAGAGGTTCGGGTCGAGCATGCTGCGTCGCAGATACCCCCGCACGCGCTGGAAGTGTCCTTCGAGGTCATTCAGCTTTGCACGTGCCATTCAAGCGGCAAGGCCGGGGCGCTTGACCACCGCACCGAAGATACGCCAGATGGGTCCGTCCGCGATTCTGCGCCGCGCGGGCAAGAAGTCCCACTTAACTTCAAGCATTTGGGCGCCGAAAAACCTGTGGCGGCCGAGTCCGAACTCTGCCGCGGACTCTTATTTTTAATGCCTATGCCCTGGTCTGCGCGGGTCCCCCGGACCCGCTCCATGTCCCCTCTTCATCCCCCAGCCTCCCCCGCCCCGCAGAAACGAACGTTATTTCGCCAGTCCTAACCTTCGCCCACCGTCACAACTTCGTTACACTAAAGAAGTTCATGTCCAAACTCTTGGAGGGCAAACTGGCCCTCATTCTGGGAATCGCGAACAAATGGAGTCTCGCATATTCCATCGCACAGGCATTTCACCGGGAAGGCGCAACGCTCGCGCTGACTTATCTCGGCGAGAAGCAGAAGCAAACCATTGAGGAATTCGCTCAAGGGTGGAACGTCGCGGCCATCCTGCCGTGCGACGTCACCAAAGACGAAGAGGTGACCGCCCTCGCCGAATCGCTGCGCGCACTTTCCCGGCCGCTGCACGCGGTGGTCCACAGCCTGGCCTTCGCCAACCGTGAAGACCTCTCGCATCCGTTCTCCGAAACCAGCCGCGCGGGCTTTCTGCTGGCGCAGGATGTGAGCGCCTACTCGCTGGTGGCGGTGGCTCGCGCCGCGGCGCCGTTGATGACCGAAGGCGGCTCCATCAGCACGCTGACCTATCTCGGCTCG
>Ga0208193_1000989_pt1 | contig 13058 bp, 13 predicted proteins | sample June2015DPH_17_2_FD_184716 | JGI IMG/M metagenome (GOLD analysis project Ga0208193, IMG submission 184716) | Peatland microbial communities from SPRUCE experiment site at the Marcell Experimental Forest, Minnesota, USA - June2015DPH_17_10... | ecosystem: Environmental > Terrestrial > Soil >...
AAACACGGGAGGAGAAATGTCCAGCAAATTTTTCGCGCCTTCGCAGCATCCCGGGTCAACCAGGAATACACTCAGTAACTATAAGATAGTATCCTCTAGGATGAAGACATTTTTAGAGAGACGAAAATCATGAAATACCGGGAGCCGTTCTCCATCGAATGAAATCGGCCAATAGTCGATCTCGTTGAGGATGTCCGCAATGTTCTTGCGAAGGGCGGCAGCATAATCCTTATAACTGAAAGACGAATACAGACCAGCTCGATCCTCGCCTTCAACTGCGTGGCCAAGCAGCTCGTTGATATGCTCGATCGAAATCCGATTCTTGCCCTCATAGTTACGCTCAGCCAGCAGGGTCCGCACGAAATGCCTTCCGAAATTTGCAGGAAATGGGAGATGTGGCCGGAGAACTGAAGGGCGGATCTCCTGAGGCCGCCACTCGGTATCGATGAAAAACATGGGAAGGGGCGGCCTCTGATTGAATAATTGTTCGTAGATCGGGCTCAATAGAAGGCGCTGATATTCGCGCATTTGAGTCCACACGGGGGACGCAACGGGAACAAGGCGCTCGCGTGCTCCCTTATCCTGGATGCTCATCATCTTGGAGCGGGGCTCGACGCGATCGAATTCTGTATAGCCGCCTTCTACCGCGCGGTGGCATGTCGCAATGTTGTAGGCGGCGTAGGTGTATGCAGAGAACAGATTATGAGCTCTCCGGAAGCTGGCTCCGTCCGTGGGGCGAAGGGATATATCTTGCAGTTCCTGCCTCAACCCTGAGATGTATTTCCGCAGCTCTGTGATTGTTGGGCAAAATGGACTGCCGATATAACCGGCAATATCTGACGGTTTGATGTTGAGATCAGCCTCCCAGTCAAATCCAACCGATCTCAGCTCCTCTGTAATGCAGGTTATACTGCGCTTGTCCAGAATCTGCAGCATTTCGACGGAAGGCGTTTCATAAAAACGCGGCACTTCGCCTGGGCGGGATGCTCTTTGAGTAAGGTAAGTTGCAGCCACCGTATTCCCAGCTGCGAGATCGTGAATTCGCTGGAAGTGGACTGCGCCAAGGCGCGAGAAGGTAAAGATCGTCCGCAGTGTTTCCGTCGCTGCCGCAGCATTCACGCTCAGAACCTCCCTGAGTTCGCGCCGATATGAATGGGCATCCCGATCGAATGGGTATACAGGCTCACCATTCCATGAGCCGCTGAATTTCAGCTCGATCAGACGCCGCATCACCTTGCCTATACAGGAATAATCCGGCAGCAGGAAGCTGGGAACACACTCTCTGCATCCGTCGGGTCGGTGCACTTCAATATTGCGAAATGGAAGCGGCAACGCCGGTACAAGCCATTCAGTAGGTCCTCCTGCTGCGTCAGATGTTCGCAGCACGAGCGTCAGGACGTCGACCTCAGAAGGTTGATCGGATCGCACCTCCATTTGCCTAATTGCTGCTTCGGTGGCACCTGTCCGGAGAATAACCAACGCACGCGTGTACAATTCGAGATCCTGAAACCGCCCGCTTCGAGATGCACTCTTTAAGATGTTCATGCCTCGTGCAGCAATTTCATAAGGCATGTTATTGCGTGACCACGGAAGCAACTGGTTATCCATCTCAGCCCAAGCGCGGCCGCCTCGACGTGCAGATTTGGAATTGGACAGAAGAATGGAATAGGTAGGCAGCGCATCAGCGGGGTGCAATCCCGACTCGACGCACGACTTTACTTCGCCAGCGCTCCATTTGTGCCGTGTAGTGACGAAGATCTCTGGGGCAGTCGATGGGTCTTCCTCGTTGTTGCCCGAATCGGCATCATCAAAAATGCCTTCTTCATCTTCGTCCGGGTCATAGTCAAGTTGGAATTCATCCATATCCGAATCCGGTGGAGCAACTTCCCGCTCGCCATCTCCGGTCTTCGAGTCATCAACTTCTGTATCGGGCAAAACAGCGTTGTCTTTAGGGCGGGCACGGAACTTGTCGGGGTCCGATGCTCGATATAGTAGCCACAGGATGCTGGCAAGATCCTTGCATATCGAAGATGGGGCGCTATCTGCATTAGGTTTGTATTTTACGTAGAGATCCTTCAGATGCCTGTACATATCGGACGCGGGTGCATCAGCGGGCAAGCCATCGAGGACACTGATGTAATCGTCTGCCTGGACATACTTGACCATTACAAAGTGACGGACGGCGAGTGTTTCCCGGTAGAGCGCATGGAGGATTGCGTCGACGGGATATTCTCTCTGCGACCATTCTTCACGAGCCGTCCAGTACCTGAGAACTTCGAAATGCACAACGGTCGCATGGAGCTGCATGATCAGAAAGGCGGACTGCCTCTTCCGTTCCGGATGGCTTTCCCAAAGTAGGCACCAGAGGCTATGTTCTCCCGCGCCGTGACGGATCAGTGGATTTGGGTCATCTGTCCGCAGAAAGCGTTCGCGATCATTATCGTCGTCGAATAATACCCGCGCCAGAATAATTGCGTTTAGCGCAATCCATCGAAGCTCCTCTAGATACTTGTTGAACCGATCACTGTCTGGTTCCCCAGGCTGTCCTCTGAGCGCCGCCCCAAATATTCGCCTCAGATTCCGCATGACCTTTACGCAGCCGGACAGTGACTCAGGGGCGTGCAGAAGAAGGAGCATTTCGCGGAGGATATCTGGATTTGAGCTACCTTGCTGAACCTGGCTCTGCTCTCGCATCTCCACAAGTCTTTGTAGGGCCGTCTTGTTTGTCGCTGTCAACTCGGCACCTCTTCAGGCTGGAGTGGCTGGCGTGGACGGAGCAACTGCACCCTCCCGCCGCGAAGGACTCGATAATGCGTGCACCCTGCTTGAGCCAGCATTGCCATTACCTCTTGCGGACTAAGCGGGGTATAGGTAGTAGCCTCGGTGCCGCTGTGGGCCTGGATTTTCTCTTCCATATAACAAAACTCTTTCAAAGTCTTTGCGGCCTTTTGCAGCGCCCATTTGTCGAGGGTGGCGCCGTAATTTGCTTGAATGTACTTGCTCAGCTGGGCATATCCCATCTGCGCCCGAAGGCAAGGGCGATTGCCGCCAGGAGTTTTCTTCGTGGCCAGTTTGGCCAACGCCAGCAATGTCCTATACAAATAGGCAGCGTTTGCGTAATGCACGAGCGGAGTTAGAGCATCAGTGATCTCAATGTCCGTGCCGCAGAGTTGAGCCTCGACGACCGGAAGCACGGGGCGATCAAGCGGCAGGTGTAACTGTTTTGGGGGCGCTGAATCGGTCACGATCTTACTCCTTTAAGTGCCTGCCGCGTAGGAGCAGCAATCGCATCGGATACTTGGCCAGTTTGTAACGCAGGCATCTGGCCAATGGCTGCAAATAGACTCCCAGTCGCGGGCTCAAGGTAGATTGCTTGCGCGCCGGATGTCAGCTGCTGAATGACGAAGCTGGTCCGAGGATTGCCGGCGTCAGACCGAGACTTGAGCGGGTGGGGCTTGCTCTTCGAGCACGCACTAGGCGCGGGCTCTTGCCGGTGACTCTGTGTCGCGGCAGGAGGCGCCGGCTCAATCGGAGCATTGCCGATCTCGTGCTTCCAGGCGGGAGTAGGAGAGGTACGTAGGCCCGCAATGTATGTAAGGGTCACATCAAGGAACCAGAGCACGGAGGTAGTCCCGTCCTCGTTGCGCTCCTGTTTTGGGAATTTTCCAGCGTTCATCGGCCGGAAGGGCTTCGATTTCGGCATGGGATGCAGCCTCAGCACCTCATCGATACCGATGAGGCGACGGGGCGACTCGAGTGCCTCCGGGATGGCTACTTCTTTCTTCACACGCCAAGAATATGAAGGAATCGAGCAGAACACCAGACATACTGGAGAAGAAAGTTTTGAAAACGCGGCATTCACGTAATTTCTTCAGCATTTTTAGGCGTATGAGGCCCTAGATCGAGTCGGAAACTGGATGACAAAGACCTACTGATACCCCGCGACCAGAATTTGGCCTATATCGCTCAGCGATTAGATTTCGCTGAGCGCATTTCCTCTCCTCCTCTCGCTACAAATCCCTTCACGTCCCGGGGCAGCGTTTCTGCCCGCTCATCCATATATAAGGAGTAATTCGATGAATGCCATCGCGCTATCCCCACCTACGCCGAATCCGTCGCTCGAATCTCTTGCCGAGCAGGCTGCAAAGTTTGCCGAAGCTGCCCGGGCCCGTTCAACGCGCCGGGCATACGCTTCCGACCTACGCGACTTTCAGGACTTCTGTATCGGACACGGACTTCACTACCTGCCTTCGACGCCTGAAACCGTAGCTCTCTACATCACCTACTTGGCCTCGCGGGTCACTGTCTCGACCATCCGGCGGCGGCTTGCAGCGATTACCTATCACCACCGGCAGATGGGATGCGATTCCCCCGCGACTCCGAGGAGACACTTTTTAGTGCGTGAGGTTCTGGCCGGCATATCGCGAAGTTTGGGCGTGCTGCAGCAGGGGGCCGAGCCGATCCTGGGCGATGCAGTCCGCCGATTTGTTGCCGCTTGCCCCGAGAACTTGGTTGGGATTCGCGATAAGGCTTTGATAACCCTTGCCTACGCGTCTGGATCGAGGCGCAGTGAGCTAGCCAGTATCTGGGAGGTCCGTGATCTCACCTTCTCGGAACAGGGCCTATATATAAGGATGCGGTTGTCGAAAACTGACCAAGAAAAGGCCGGCCGCACTATCGCGATCCCATTCGGCGAACACCTGGAAACCTGCCCGGTTGTGTCTGTCCGCACCTGGCTTGACAAAGCCAGGATTTCAGAAGGACCGCTCTTCCGGGCTGTTGACCGTCACGGTAACGTGTCCGCAACTGCCCTCTCCACGCGCTCCGTTGCCAAGATTGTGAAGAAGGCGGCCGCGCGGGCCGGGCTCGACCCCGCTCGCCTCTCCCCTCATGGCCTGCGCTCGGGTATGGTGACACAGGCTGCGATCAACGGCGCCGAGGAGTACGAGATCGCCCGCATCACCGGTCATCGGTCCGTCGCCGTGCTCCGGAAATATGTCAGGGACGCGAATCTCTATCGGAACAACGCATCCGCTCGGCTGGGGCTCTAGGCGAGAGATTAGGGTGCGAACGACCTTATTCTGAGGGCCGGGAATGGAATGTTATCGGAACCCAGACTTCTCCTTCCACTTAAAACCACTCAACCTTCAACCACCACCCGCCGCTGCGCTCACCGCGCCGCGGTTTTTCTCTTTCCATGGAGGATTTCATGCCCATCGGTGTGTCTACTTTTCTGGCCTGCCTGACTGAGTCCCGGCGTGCGCACCAAGTTGCCGAGCGTAAGGGCTTCATCCCGGCTTCCGGCCTCGTGCTCCCGGTCGCGCTCGAAGTGGCCCTCCGCCACCGCCTCCTGCTCACCCCGGTCCTCGCCCGGTCACGCCTGGCCACAACTTCGGCGTCTATCGGAGTTCCTTCCTGCGAGCGCGCGCAGATCGAATATTGGTTTTCTCGATTCGGAGAAGACGCTAACTGGCAACTGCATCTGGGACAGTCCGGCATCGTGGCTCTCGCAATCGATCCAGCACAAGCAAAATGTTCGCTTGCAGCACTCACCGAGGACGATGAGGCATGGAAGCGAAGTTTGAATTTTGTCGCCCAAGGCCGCTGGCACTTCCTCTGCGAGTCGGTGCCGCAGCTGCCTCGGCTACGCGGCTATCCCGGGCTTCAACTTCATGCCGGCAATTCTATCCTCGTACCGCCCTCGATAGTGTCGGGACGTACCTTATTCTATGACGACGCAAAAGCGCCGATTTTGCGTCTCCCGCCCCTGAGCAAGACCGTAATTCTCCCCTAATCTCCACCACTTCAAAAACAACTTTCCGTGACATCGGGGCCGTCCTTCGCGCCTGCATGTCGCGTCCACCTTTGCGTCGCAATCGGCGCAAATACCCCCATATGAAAGGAAGAAAAACGTGAACGAACAAATTATCTGGAAATCCACCCTCGACAACCGCTATGCAATCCAAGTCGTCCGTGTCGCGCCGTACCGCGGAAAACTCGTGATCCGGGAGGCCGACGAGGAGATTTTCAGTCAGCAGGTCGCACTCTCCTACGGAGCGACCTTCGGCCCCGATGTCAGTGACATTGCGGACTGGCAGGAGATTGTCCTCAATTTCATCGACAAACAGAAGCGCTAACCATCCCGTGCGCGCGGGCCATGCGTCTGCGTGCACATATCAGGACAAACTTTCGATGAAACCCACAGACGACTTCAAGAGTCGTTTCGATTTAAAGGAACTTGTGTCGACGATTGGCTACCGACTGACCGCCTTCTCGGCCGCACGACGGTCAAAACAGTTGAGGAATGGCTGAAGAACGGCCTCCCAAAGGACCTGGAACAACGCATGAAGGCGGCTTACGATGTAGCGAAGCCCATCGAGCGGGTGGAATCGGAGCTCGTCGCGCAAGGCCTTTTGAACGGCGACCTTGATGCGTTTTTGAATCCTGATTTTTCCATCACGGCGTCCATCACAACGCTCCGCGATGCAACCGACGTGCTGGCAGTTCGCACAGAGCTGATGGCGCGGGTTAAGAAGGAATTTCTCCAGAATGTCGCCAGCGGCCTTGAGGGCGTGGAGCGCCGGCTGAAGGAATCGATTTAATTGGTTCAAATGCCGTTGCACACGCTCTATCAAATCGTCTTCTCAAACGACGGGGAACGTCTCTAGCTCAAGTTGCTCAACATCGGCTTTCCTCTGGAACAGCAGCGTCGGTTCGATCTTGGGGGAGACTAGCCCTTGTGGAATGAACCAATCGCGGCCGTACCCGAAATTGCGGCCGCCCGCGTGACGCCTAACATCGACACCGGCAACCCTTACCGCTACCTTCGCCGCGAGCCGAAATAGCTTCCGCACCAAAGCCATTCGACGCGATCTCCGCCTTGAAGCTTCGGAGCTTCACCAATCTCCCACGCATAACCCATCACCATTACGTCTGCCTCCATGACTATCCCGCAGGCACACTCTCTTGTCTCAACGAAAGGAAAAAATGAATGTCACCGTCTCTTTCGCCAATCCGTTCCCCATCGCGATCTACACTGTTTCCCTGCTCCTGATTGGGTTTGCCATTGGCTCGCACTACGGGCACAGCTTGGCAGCAGGCTGGATGCTATTGATCGCGACGATCCTCTTGCTCGTGCATGATGTTGCAATCGCCATATTGCTGGCAATCGCAGCTGCCAAGGTCGTGTCTTTCGGCAGGATCCGAGAGCGCGAACTCACGCACACAGAAGCTGAATCGCCTGAACCTAGGCGGTCGAAACCGCACGCGCTGTCTCAGGACCCCAGGACATTTTCAGTTGCCGGGAAAACACGGAAGCATCTGAGTCCGCGCGAATATCTGAAACTCCATATCGAGGAAATGGAATTCAGTGTCCGCACGCATAACTGCCTCAAGTACGCAAACATTCAAACTGTACGAGCACTGGTTCAGCTATCGGAAGAGAAGCTTCTTCATGCCGGGTTCACCCCGGAAATGATTACTGAGATTAAAGGTACGCTCACATCAATTGGCCTTGAGTTAAGTCGCCAAGTGGGCGAGGAATAGCGTTCGGATTCCCCACCAAATGACCGACGCGCGGAATTGCATCAGAAAATTCCCCTCTCCTCAGATGTGGTTTGGCGGTCTTCCCGGCTGAGTTTCTCAACCCTCGCGTCCATCCTGTCTCTTCGCTCCCTGCATTTCCGTGATCCGTCTGATTGTTCTCGCGTTTTCGTGCGCCGGTCCAGTCACTATTTGTTGCAAACCTCCCTCAGAGAAAGGTCCACAATGCTTTACGTCGTCACCCTCTATTCCGTACCGGCCTTTGCCGCCGACTCATTTGTCAGCTCTATTCGCCAGGGCGGTGAGTTGTATGCGCTTGCGCACTGCCCTGCGCCCGAGCTTATCGGCACCGACATCCTCGAACACCAGGAATCTACGGCGTCGCCCTCACTCTCCTCGGTCCTGTTCCTGTGTCTGGATTTCTGGATCTCGCCCCAGGCCTACCGTCGCGCCTGCTCCTCGCTGGCGGTTCAACATCTTCTTCTGGCTCGCCGGCGGATGGCGAACTCCGCTTTCGAGCTTGGTGCATTTGCCTTTCCTGCGTTGTCGGAAATCAAAAGCACCCCCGAGCAGCCGTCAGCTTGGGGCTGACACTCTGCTGCTCGAACACGGCGGCCAAACGAAAATTTATCCAACCTGCAAAAAACAAGGAGCACACCAGCAGCCTGAAGGGGGGAATCGGGCTCCGGTCTGCGGCTCACTGAAACTGCAGTCCCAGCTGATACAGCTTTCGGGTTTCAGGTTTTCTCGTGTCCTAAGTCTGGACAGGTGTTAGGAGATGAAGTTAAAGCGCGTGCACGTCAGTTGTCGGATTTCTGAAAGCGAATAGAAGGCTTCCTAAAAAACCCGTCCAGTATGACTACTCTTCTGGTCGAAAATCCCTTAAAAAGAACTTGCGCGGGATAAAACGCCTATAAAATCGGCACCCGTAGCCCGATGAAAGGAGCCTTCAGCAGTCCCGGAAAAGTAGCAATGATCCGTTTTCACGCGATTTCGGGTCATTTCCGCTTCATGAGAACAATTCCATTCCGGCTCTGTGTAATCCGTTCGTGCTATGGCTCCTTTCTCTCCAAAAACTGACGATCAGTTGCGCGCATCTCAGCCGCAAGATAATCTGTCGGAAGCGACACCGGTCAGGCGGAGAGGCAAGTCAATGTCCCGCCGAACTGGACAGAAGGGCCATATCGAACAAAGCGGTAAATGGTGGGTCGTTCGATGGTGGATGGATGTACCCGGTCAAGAAAAACGGAATCTGAGACGTGCGAGGATCTGCCCGATCTCCGGTCCCGGCTCAATGACCAAGTCCGAGCGTCAACGCCGCGCAAGTGAACTTATCACTGAAAGCGGAGCTGATACTGAGGAGTATTTCAACCGTGTTGTAAGACCGATCCAGTCAGTAGAAACATTTCGTGAACGGGCTGAAATCTGGTTTTGCAATGAAAGATCACGAAAGAGAAAACCCGTTGCCGATTCAACTAAGGATTGGTGGCGGGGGTGCCTGGACAACTGGCTAATCCCAAACCTGGGTGATTTGCCTGTGTCCACCGTAAATAATGGGACAGTCAAACCGCTGATTCCGATTATGAGGGCAAAATTAAGCCCGAAATCAATTGTCAGCTATGTGGGCGTCATCAAGCTGGTGGTGGCGTCTGCCGTGGATAAGGACGGGGAAGAACTCTATCCCCGGAAGTGGAACGCCGAATTCATGGATCTGCCCATAGTCGAAAAGGGCAAGCAGAATACGCCCTCGTTTACGTCAGACGTGCTCACCGGCTTGGCACGCTGGAAACACCGCAGGGAACGGATGATCTTCATTCTGTGCGGTGCGGCAGGTCTGAGGATTGGGGAAACTCTTGGCATTGACATTGCCAAGCACATCTCCTCCGATTTTCGGACCATCCTCATCAACCAGAAGGCGCGGAATTGCCAGATTGAAAACCGCGTCAAGACTCATGCTTCGTATCGCAAGGTAGACCTTCACTCGAGCGTTGCAGCTTTCTTGAAGGAGTTCATTGGAGACCGAAAGACGGGACTTCTGTTTGCATCGCGGAATGGAAAGCCTCTCTCGCAATCCAATATTGTCAAGCGCCATCTGCATCCGGCGCTACTCAAGCTGGGATTTGTGAATGCAACAACTGGCACTCACAAGGCAGGCAACCACGCCTTTCGGCGGTATCGCAATACCTACTTGAGGAATCGCGCAAATTGTCCCGAAGGCCTCTACAAGTATTGGATGGCTCATGCGGACGAGAGCATGAGTGATCTGTACGACAAGATCAAGGAGGATGACGAATTTCGTCTTGAGTGGGCTGAAAAGTGCGGGCTCGGCTTTGAATTGCCCTCAATTGTACCGAATGTACCGAAAACTGACGAAAATGAGATCTTGCCAACAGCTGCTTAAGTGCTTTACTTTCAGTGAGAAAGAATGGTCGGGGAGAGAGGATTTGAACCTCCGACCCCCTGGTCCCGAACCAGGTGCTCTACCAGGCTGAGCCACTCCCCGAACATGGGTTGCAGAGCGAATTATCGGGGCGCTGCCTGGCGCGTTTTGCCCCCTTGAATGCGCTTGGTTCAGTGTATCAGAATCCCCGATCGCGCGGAGCCGATTGACTTCATCCGGCAATCCTGGGAAAACTCAGAAAAAAAGCCCACTCCGGTGCGTTGGATGCACGCGCCGGAGTGAACCTGCCGTCGTTCGTCCCGGAACAAATAAAGCTACTTCGCTAATTCGTGTCCCCGGCCGCCGGCGGGACTGCGCCAGGGAAAATGCCCTCAATCGGCGCTCGCTTCTTCTGCTCTACGTCCGGCTGCGGCAGCGGCTTGCGCGGCAGCATCTGATCCCGCTCGGCCGCGTTGTAAAGGAAGATCGCCTCGACCGTAGCAATCTGCTTCAGGTCCGCCGGCTCCAGCCGTTCTACCGTGTCTTCGTTCGAGTGGTGCGTGCGGCTCTCATAGTCCAGCGTGTCCTGAATGAATTGAAATCCCGGGATCCCGACCGCATCGAAGCTTAAGTGATCGGTCCCGCCGGTATTGCGGTTGGTGATGGTGGTCACGCCAAGATCTTTGAGCGGTGCAATCCACTGCGCAAAGATCGGCGCAATCGCCGAGTTGCCCTGCGTGTACACTCCGCGAATCTTGCCCGTCCCGTTATCCACGTTGAAGTAAGCCGAGACGAGTTTCTGCTCCGGCTTCACCTCCAGCGGACCGACTGCGCGCCGCATGAACTCCGGCAGCAGCAACTGATCCGGAGCGGTTGAAAGCTTGGCCGTCCCAAAATGAATCGTGCAATAGCCCTTCGATCCGAAGATGCCTTCTTCCTCCCCCGTCCACAACGCGATGCGAATGGTCCGCCGCGGCTTAACGTCCAGCGCCTTCAGAATGCGCATCGCCTCCATGGCCACTACCGTGCCCGCACCGTTATCCGTGGCGCCGGTGCCGGCGATCCAACTGTCCAGATGGCCGCCCACCATGACGACCTGCTCCTTCAGCTTCGGATCGGTACCCGGAATCTCCGCGATGGTGTCGAACCCATGCTCGTGCTCTCCGGTGAACTTGGTGTCGACGTTGATCTCCACGCTCACCGGCGCATGGTTCTCGGTCAGGCGGAACAGCCGTCCGTAACTCTCGATCGCCGCCACCACCACTGGGATCTTTACCCGCTTGTCGGCCAGGTAGGGCGTCCGGCCCAGAGTCGCGCCGTTGTCGTCAAAGAAGGTGCCCCCCGATCCGCCCCCGTTCTTGCCGTCACGGCTGGGCTCAATCACCGCGGCAACTTTCTCATCGGCAAAGAATTGCGCAATCTTGTCAATCATCCGCAAGCGCTCCATGCGTTGCCGCATCCGCTCCTGAATGTCGGGCGGCAGCCCACCTCCTCCCGCGCTTACCTGGAACTCGGCAATTTCGGCCAGATCCTGGTCCGTGTAGCGCTCGAACAACGGCTTGTCAAGGGGAGGAGTTTCGCGCATGGCGCCAAACAAAACCACCTTGCCTTCGAGCTTGCCCTTGTATTCGTCAAAATCCTTTTCAGTCTGGATGTTCACGTACACCACATCGCCGGTCACCGGCCCGGGAGTGGCCGGAGACCATGGTGTCGCCTGCACAATCAAGACTGCCGTATCAGGGGCCACCATGCGTGCCCAGGTGTTCTGCTGCTGCCAGCCCAGTCCGAACTCGCCCCAGTCTTCCAGATGCGCGTTCTCCAGGCCGATCTTCGTCAGCGTGTCGCGCGTCCATGCGTTGGCCTTGGCCAGGTTGGGCGAACCGGTCAGCCGCGGACCGATGCCGTCCATCAGCGCGGTGGCAAACTCCATCACGTGCGAGTGGTTAAGGCCTTCATCGCGAATGCGCTGGTACATACCCAGATCCAGCGTTTCGGTCGCTGGCTGCACTTCCGTGTATGGGTCAGTTTCAGCAGTCGCGGGGGCAGGCTGTTTGGTTTTGTCGGCAGCATGAAGAGCAAGCGTCAAGGCGAGCGAGACCGCGGGCAAAAGAGGAAGCAACTTCACTGGCATCGAAATCTCCGCTGGGAGGGGGAATGTTTTCTGTTGCTGGAATTGTAGGCCATTCCCATACCCACGCGTTCATTGATCCGAAACGGGGGAGTATCTTTTCTTCCCTGCCAGGCGGGCGCCAGACCCAGCTTCGACCGCGGTCGAATTCGACTCCCGGCTCCCTGCCCAGCCCCAAAGGCCGGCTTGGGTGCGAGGTCGCCCTTCGCCGCCTCTTCTATTCCCTCATCGAGCGTCAGTTCCTCTGCTCGGGACCACATCACGAGAACAACTGACGGCCAAACGCTAAACTTCGACGGACAACCGATCGACTTGCGATCGTCCCGCCCGTAAGTCACCGTGCCGGGAGACCGGAATCTCCCCAGCACAAACCGTTTCCTGCCCCATCCAGCGCTCTGTTTGCGACCGTAGGCTCGGGAATCTCCGCGCAGCAAAGTCCCGCCCACCAACCCACCCTGAAGAGTCCGCGCCGGAACCTCAGCCAGCAAACCGAACTAATCGCTCTTCCCTGACTTCTTATCCATTCCGGCCGGCAAATCCAGCGCCACCAGTGCAAACCGTGTCTGGCTACCTTCTGGACTCTCAAACCCCACAATATGCTGGTGGCGCTTGGATCCCGCCTTGAGTTCGGTGCCGCCCTCGTCGGCGCCATAATCCCTGGCGTCAATCTTCACGTTGGCGCCGTGGTTGTCATCCGAACAGGTCAATCCCTGTGAAGTCTCTGCCGGCGTGCCTACCGCCGAGTGGCCCTTGCAGGTAATCACATCGCCGTATTTCGCGAGTGCCTTCTTGTAGAAGGCCGCCACCTTGTCCTCGGAGTCAGCCGAACCATAGCTCACCGCTCTTACCCGCAACTCCCACTCGCCAAATCCGAGGTGTACATCGGCCGACTTGTGCTTATCATCACCCTTGATCGGCTGCGCTCCCGGATACACCGGCAATCCCAGATCTGCCGCCGTAGTCTGGTCCGTATTCACGTGCACCCCGCCGAACGGTGTGTCTACCTGC
>Ga0208193_1000992_pt1 | contig 13046 bp, 10 predicted proteins | sample June2015DPH_17_2_FD_184716 | JGI IMG/M metagenome (GOLD analysis project Ga0208193, IMG submission 184716) | Peatland microbial communities from SPRUCE experiment site at the Marcell Experimental Forest, Minnesota, USA - June2015DPH_17_10... | ecosystem: Environmental > Terrestrial > Soil >...
GCCGCGCGAAAATTCCCGGTACTATCCCATGCCTGCCATGCGCGGCCCCGTCCTCATTTTGTGCGGTCTCGGCTCCTGGCTTTGGCTTCGCACCAACGGCGGATTCGGGCGAAATGTACGGCGGCATCCCCGATCCCTGAGCCAGGTTCTCCCTCTTCGCCCCCGCCCCGGGGTCCCAGTTGCGGTGCTCGACCGAGGATACGGCTCTCGCGAAGGACTTCACCACCTCCAGGATAGCCTCTCGGACACCCCGTCTCTCCTCACCGGGAAATCCAGCTGTTGGCGAGAATCTGACAAAAGGCCTCTTGGACGGGGAGTCATGAGCGCGGTCTTTTGGTTTTCGGTCATCCGGAGAGCAAAGCGAGGTTGGCGACTGCATTCCGGTGATGGAGAGACGGCCGCCGATGGGGCCGGAGAAGAAACGAAAGGCTGTTTGAACCAGGTCGCTGGCGCGAGGGGCTTCCCAAAGGATTCATGCGATGGGATTGTATGACCTTCGGATCTCATTGCAACTATAACATTCTACGATGGTTAATTCTGTCTTCCCTTTTGAGGCCCCAGTCTGGGCGGAGGTCCGTTCTTGACCTTATCGGGAGTATTCGAAGTAAGATGGAGCGTCATGGGATGAAGGGCAGAGCGCCATCCGCGACTCCCAGCTCATGATTCAACTCAACCCGATCATGAACAGCAGTGCGAAAGATAGCTGTGCCCACATCAGGCAAATTCTTCCGTTAAGGTTTAAGGCTGTACCGCACCCCCTCAATCTCACTGCATTCTCGCGAGATTCGTCTTTTTTGTACGAGCAGGACAACCTTCCATTTCGGTTGTGATTCTATTGGTATCAAGGAGAAAATATGTCCTACGGCAAGGTTCTCGCTTTTTCAGCTCTCTCCATTGCGCTTCTGACCAGCGTAACTCCGGGCCCCTCCGCAGAGGCCCAGATTGCGGTCAGCATCGGAGCAGCGCCTGTTTGCCCTTACGGGTACTTTGACTATGCGCCGTATAACTGTGCCCCGTATGGGTACTATGGACCGGATTGGTTTTCTGGTGGATTGTTCATTGGCGCGGGTCCTTGGTTCCATGGCCCTCATGGCTTTTTCGGCCACGTCGATAATCGCTTTGATCCTCAGCGCGGCTACCACGGACCGCTCCCTGGTCGCGGCGAAGCGGCGTTCAACCACTTCCACGCCAACGAAGCCAGAGATGGACGAGGCCATGTCGGTCCAGCTGGCCATGGCGATGGCCACGAAGAGCACGCTCTCCCCGGCGCAAGAGGCGGTGGCGGCGGTCGCCGCTAGGCGCGAGATCCGAGGGGATAAATAAGAGAAAAGGCGCCTGTGGCGCCTTTTCTTTTGCGGCGATCGCCTCTGAATTCGGAAAAGATTACTGCCCCCCAAGAGGATGACGCTATACTCGTGATCATCGTCAACTTTAGGAGCTGGCACGCATGATTCTCGCCTCGCGCGGAGTTTCCTCACCTCTTGTTCCGGTTGTACTTGTTCTCTTCACACTGGCAGCATTATCGGTCTCCCCGCAAAGCTTTGCGCAGGGCAAGCCGGACGAAAAGGAGGCGCCAACGACCGCGTTGGCGCCTGTGCAACTGATTGCCGCCGAGCCTGACAGCGCGACCGAAGGCAGCGTTACCGTTGCCGGCCAGAGCATCGACTACAAAGCCGTTGCCGGTACTCTCACCGTCGGTGCCACGGACGCCGAGGACGCGACCTTGGGCTTTGATGGCAAGTTGCTGCCCGACTCGGGGATCAAGCCTCCTGTCAACCCTGCCGACTCGCCGGCGACGGCGCGCATGTTTTACGCCGCTTATTTCAAGAAGGGAGCCGCTCCAGAGAGCCGTCCCATTACTTTTGTCTACAACGGCGGCCCAGGTTCGGCCACCATGTGGCTGCACCTGGGCACCTTCGGCCCCCGCCGCGTGGTCGTTCCCGATACCGAGCACCAGGAAGGAGCGCCCTACGCGCTCGTCAACAATCAATATTCGCTCCTTGATGTGAGCGACGTGGTCTTCATCGATGCCCCCGGCACCGGTCTCAGCCGCACCTTCGGTAAAGATAAAGCCAAAGCCTTCTACGGCGTCGATGGCGATGGACACGCCTTCGAGCGTTTCATCCGCCGCTTCCTCTCCAAGTACGGTCGCTGGAATTCGCCCAAGTATCTCTTTGGCGAAAGCTATGGGACCCCGCGATCGGCAGTTCTCGCAGCAGACCTTCGTGGTGTCGACCTCAACGGCATCATTCTGCTCTCGCAAATCCTCAGCTTTGATAACTCGGTCGACGATCCCAAGTGGAATCCCGGCGTTGACCAGTCCTATGCGCTGGCGCTGCCCAGCTATGCGGCGACTGCCTTCTACTTTCACAAGCTCCCCACCCAGCCGCCGGCGTTGAAACCCTTCCTTGCCGAGGTGGAGAAGTTTGCCCTCGGCGAGTACATGACTGCGTTATTAGAGGGCAGTGAGCTCCCGGACGCTCAACGCCAGGCCATCGCCGAGAAACTGCACAACTATACCGGTCTTCCGGTTGACTATCTGCTTCGCTCCGACCTGCGTGTCATCGGCGGCAATTTTTCCAAGACCCTCAAACTCGATGAAGGCACGACCATCGGCCGGCTTGACACCCGCTATCAGGGCCCCGACGTCGATCCGCTTAGCGAGGGCGCTCAATACGATCCGCAAAGCGATGCCATCGCTTCAGCCTGGACTGCCGCCATCAACGACTATCTCCACAAAGACCTCAAATATGGTTTCCAGAGCACCTATTGGCCCTCCGCACGGAGCGGTGGAGAATTCAGCTGGGATCTGCGCCATCGCCCGCCCGGAGGTCCGGCCGCCGAGGAACAGGAGACAGGCACAAACGTGATGCCTGACCTCGCCTATCGGATGAAGATGAATCCGAAGATGAAGGTCATGCTGGCCGGCGGCTACTTCGATCTTGCCACGCCCTACTTCGAAGGAGAATTTGAGATGCACCACCTTCAAATTCCAACCGCGCTGCAGTCAAACATCAGCTACCACTATTACGAGGCGGGGCACATGATCTATGTCAAGGAAGATGTGCTCAAACAGTTTCATGACGACGTTGAGAACTTCATCAAGGCTACGGAAAGCGGCAAATAGATCGATTCCTCGTGGCCGGGCTTGATCGGGATGAACTTTCATCCCGATCAAGCGCCCAGCAGGCAAAACGCATCAAATGGCAAACAGTGCCTGCGATAGGCTTTCGAAGAAAGCTGTCGAACTCCCCGCAATCCAGATCCGGCTGTTTCCTTCTTTGAACCCAGAACTAAGATTTCCCGGGATTGGGCCTTCTCCCAGTATCTCTTCCATGCGGCATGATCCCTTTCCCCGTTGGCTTCGGGATTGAACTGCTCGCCGATGAGCTTGCCTCTGCCGAAGCAGCCGGCGTGAGCAGAAGGCGGCATTGGTAGGTTCGCATCATTCCTCTGCCGGCTTGAGCGTTCTTGGTGCTTTGTCTTTAGCCGATCTACGTCCATAAAGCCGGGCGCAAAGAGATGGGAGAACTTCGATGATGACTTCGACGAGATCGTCTTTTACTTCGCCTTGATCCACAACGCTCAGGTATCGTTCTTGAGCTTGAAGTGAGCATTCGACCTATTTAACGCCAAAACGCATGATCCTGTCTCTATGCTCAGCGACAATCGTTTTGATCGATGGATCAGCAAGCAATTTCCTCAGTTCCGGCCGTTGGCCGTTTAACAGGCTGCCTATATCTCCGATGGAATCGACCACCTTCAATTTCTTGGTTGCAGCAAACACTGAAATACGGCCAAGTTAAGCCTCAAGATCAGATTTTTGCCCAGAGCCGGAGAACCTGGCATACAAAGCAACCTTATCGAAGCAATCGCCGGATTCCCAACAAGCTCCTTAACGAGAATTCTCCCAGTTGCCGTCCGCTCAAAAGCAACAGGCATCGTGTGGTCGGTTACCCAACGAAATGCTGTGTTGTAATGCACACCTTGTCGCCGCGCCCAAGCACTCAGCTCCAGGGCCTTATTCTCTAAAATCAGGAGCATTTAGTAAGATATGGTCTGGCAGTTTTCAACCCTCTACCTTCATGAAACCACAAGACGGCTCAAAGGCCACTCTTCCTTTCTCGCCTCCCTCTGACTCGAGCAGACGCACGCTACCCTGGCTGGTTGCCGTGGCGTTCTTCATGGAGTCGCTGGACACCACAATTCTCAACACCGCCGTACCCGCCGTTTCCCTCGCTTTGCATGTTGCGCCCCTCAGCATGAAGGCCGTGTTGGCCAGCTATACCTTGAGTCTCGCCGTCTTCATTCCCATAAGCGGCTGGATGGCGGACCGCTTTGGAACCCGTCGCGTATTCGCTTCGGCGATCGGTGTTTTTACGCTCGGCTCGTTTCTGTGTGGAATCTGCACGAACATTCATCTGCTTGTTGCCTGTCGTGTCCTTCAGGGCATGGGCGGCGCCATGATGGTCCCGGTAGGCCGTCTCACGCTGGTGCGCTCCTTTGCCAAGTCTGACCTGCTGCGCATCATGAGCTTCGTCTCCATTCCTGCGCTCGTTGCTCCCATGCTGGGGCCCATTGCCGGCGGCCTCATCGTTGGTTTTCTGCACTGGCGCGTGATTTTCTTCCTCAATGTCCCCGTCGGTTTGCTCGGCCTCGTGATGGTCTATCTACACCTGCCCGACTACCGCGAAGAGAAGACCCACCCTCTGGACTTCGTAGGGCTGATTCTGTTCGGCTCTGGCATCGCGTTGCTCTCCTATGTCCTTGAAGTTTTCGGCGAGCACGAACTCAGCGTGCGTGAAATCTGCGGATTGCTTGCTCTGTCTCTCGTGCTGCTCACCGGTTACTGGCTGCATGCCAAGACGCTCACCTTCCCGCTGCTCGACCTGAAGCTGTTCAGCATTCGCACCTTTCGTGCAGCCGTTTACGGTGGTTTTTTCACTCGCCTCGGCATTGGCGGAGTGCCGTTCCTCCTCCCGCTTCTCTATCAGGTCGGGCTGGGCTTCACGCCGATCCAATCGGGCCTGCTGATCATGCCCCAGGCAATCGCTGCGCTGTGCATGAAAGTGATTCTCCGTAAACTGATCGCCGTTATCGGCTACAAATGGGTGCTCATCTCCAATACCATGGTCATCGGCCTGCTCCTGGCCCTGTTCACCATCATCGGAGCGGCCACACCAGTTTGGACGATCGTGACCATCGCCTTCTTTTTCGGAGCGTTCACATCCCTGCAATACACCTCGATGAACACTCTGGTCTATGCCGACGTGGAGGACCATGATGCGTCGAACGCCAGTTCCATCGCCAGCACCGGGCAGCAGATGTCGATCAGCTTTGGCGTAGCCGCCGCCGGACTCGCTACGGCGTTCTTCGTTCCCGGCATTGCCTATTCCAACCCGCAAGAAATGGTCACGGGCATCCACAGGGCCTTCCTTTGCCTCGGTGTGCTCACCTTGATTTCGACCTCCGTCTTCATCAGTCTCAAGCGCGACGACGGCGAATCCGTCAATGCTCACAAGATCCTGCACCCAGATGGCTGAGGGTTTCTGCTAGTCGAACAGGCTCGGTTGGGCTGAAGCTTGTTCCGGCGTCTGAAAGTTGCTGAGCCCCACACCTACCAGGCGGAACAGTTGATTTGGCTCGGCATCGACGCGCGCTCTCAGACTCAAGGCAATGCTGGTCAACTCTTCGCACGACGATGGCGGCTGAGCAGGCGTGAGGCTTCGCGTAAGAATTCTGAACTCACGCGTCTTCAGCTTCAAAACCACCGTCCGCGCCACGCGCGTCTCGGTCCGCGAAGCCATCCACGCTTTCTCCGCCAACGAGCGAATGAGCGGCTCCGTATCCGCCAAGGGAACATCCTGTTGAAACGTATCCTCCGCGGAGACTGACTTCGTCGGCCGGTTAGGCACAACCGGACTGTCATCCGTCCCCCGGGCCAACTCATAAAGCCGCCGTCCATAACGCCCAAACATATCATCAAGCGTCTCCCATCGAAGACCACGCAAATCGCCCACTGTGCGCACACCAGCCTCAAAAAGCTTCGCCTCGGTAACCTTCCCGACTCCCGGAATTCGCCCCACCGGCAGCGGTTGAAGAAAGGCATCAATATCATCGGGCTGGATCACAAACAAGCCATCCGGCTTGCGCCAGTCAGAGGCGATCTTGGCCAGGAATTTATTCGGCGCCACACCCGCCGATGCCGTCAGGTTCAGTTCCTCGCGAATCTGGGCACGAAGCTCGCGCGCCACCCGGGTGGCTGTCGAAAGCCCTGACTTGTTCACCGTGACATCAAGATATGCCTCGTCGAGCGAAAGCGGTTCCACCAGATCCGTGTGACGTCTGAAGATCTCCCGCACCAATCGTGAAACTGCCCGATAGCGCACAAAGTCCGGCGGCAGGAAAATCGCTTCCGGGCAGAGCCGCTCGGCGCGAACCGCCGCCATGGCCGATCGAACCCCATAGTGCCTGGCTTCATAAGAGGCTGCGCACACCACGGACCGGTTTCCGCGCCAGGCAACTACCACCGGTTTGCCGCGCAGCTGGGGATCATCGCGCTGCTCTACTGAGGCGTAGAACGCGTCCATATCAATGTGGACAATTTTCCGCATGGCCTTCTGCCTCAAATTCTAATCCTCACCGCAATGAATCTGCCCGCCACGCCGTTATTGCCCGCAGCCACTGCCCTGTCGTCAGATAGAATCCTGTATGTGCAGGAAAATCCGATGACGACTGACGAACTGAACCACCGCTATGGTATTCCCGGAATTGCCCAGGTGCTTGATGGAACCGGCAACCTGCCCATGGTGCGCGTTACCACGCCAGCCGCATCGGCCGAAGTTTACCTGCACGGCGCGCAGCTCACTCGGTGGAAGCCGGCGAACTCCGAGGAAGTGATCTTCCTCAGTGAACACTCGCGCTGGGAAGATGGCCGCGCGATTCGCGGGGGCATCCCCATCTGCTTCCCCTGGTTTCGCGCCAAAGTCGATGACCCGCAGGCGCCCGCTCATGGATTGGTTCGCACCAAAGAATGGAGCCTGGTTAGCGTGGCCGCAGCGGACGATGTGGTTGTGGTCCAACTGTCGACCGAAAGTGATGAGTCAACGCATCGCTGGTGGCCCTACGAGTTCCGCATCACCAATCGCATCAGCATCGGCAAGGTTCTTCGATTGGAGTTGTCGGTGACCAACACCGGCTCCACTTCGCTTCGCTTTGAAGAAGCGCTCCATACCTACTTCCGCGTCAGCGATGCGCAATCGGTTCGCGTGCGCGGCCTCGATCAGGCGACCTATCTCGATAATACCGATTCAAATCGCGCCAAGCTTCAATCCGGCGAAATGCTCTTCTCGTCTCCAACCGACAATGCCTATCTAGATAGCTATGCCACTGCGGAACTGATCGATCCCCGCTGGCGTCGCATTCTCCGCACAGAGAAGAGGGACTCTGCAACCACTGTCGTCTGGAATCCATGGCGCCAGGGCGCGGCCACACTGTCCGACCTTGGCGATGATGAATGGCAGCACATGGCGTGTGTAGAGGCCAGCAACATTCTCGGCGCGGCTGTCTCGCTTTCCCCCGGGCAAGAGCACACCCTGCACGCCACCTTGAGTGTTCGGTCAGATTAAACATTTATCGTGCGGGCGCTTTCGGCACAATCAAGGAGCATGGTGAACGAATCGATGCTTATTCTCAGAGGAACCCGTTCTCAAAGCCTTTTCCTAGTTCTTCTGCTCGTCTTTTCCATCCGAGCGTTGGCCGTAGCTCCAGAACCTGGTGTCTCCCGCGCGCTGGCCATTGCCCGCGCCGCCCGCGTGTCCAACCTTCACTACCAACTCTCGTTCACCCTGAGCGAGCACGCTTCAACCGTCGCCGGCGCCGAGAAGCTGACATTTGAAAGTAAATCAGCCGGCGATCTTCCCATCGATTACCGCGATGGAAGTCTCCAATCGGCCACGCTGAACGGTCATCCAATTTCGACCGAGCTTCTAAATGGCCATTTGAATCTGCCGGCAATCAGTGGCCTGAACACGCTCGAGCTCCGATTCACAAGCGACGCCGCTCCGGCCGGCAAGGCCATCACCCGTTATGACGACAAAGACGATGGCAGCGAATACTTCTACACGCTTTTTGTTCCCATGGATGCCAGCATGGCATTTCCATGCTTCGATCAGCCTGACCTCAAGGCCCGGTTCACTCTCAGCGTTGAGCATCCCCCCAGTTGGACGGTGATTGCCAATACTCGGCAGGCCTCGGCCGATGATACGCATGCGCATTTCGCCGAAACGCTCCCCATCAGTACTTATCTTTTCGCCTTCGCCGCTGGTCCGTTTGCCGAGATTCGCTCTGTCAACCTATCTGAGCCAACCGTCTTCGTTCGCAAATCGCAACGGTCCCGTGCGCAGCAGGAAGCGCCGCAAGTCCAAAAGATGGCCGCTCAAGGAATTGCCTATTTCTCCGACTACTTCGCCCAGCCGTTCCCGTTTCCCAAATACGATCTGGTCCTCATTCCCGGCTTTCCTTTTGGCGGAATGGAGCATGCCGGCGAAACATTCCTCAATGAAGACGGGGTTCTGTTTCGCTCGACTCCAACGAAAAATGACTACTTCCGCCGCAACACGCTGGTCCTGCACGAAACCTGCCACCAGTGGTTTGGCGACCTCGTCACGATGCGCTGGTTCGACGATCTATGGCTCAAAGAAGGCTTTGCGCAGTACATGGCGTACGAGGCATTGGCGCAGCTTGATCCCGCATCCGACCCATGGAAGCATTTTTACGAAGATATAAAGCCCTTAGCCTACGGTATCGATGAAACGCAAGGCACCACGCCCATCTTTCAAAACATCGCCAACCTGAAAGACGCCAAGTCCGCCTATGGCGCTATCGTTTATCAAAAGGCGCCTGCCGTCCTCAAGCAGCTCGAATTCCGCATTGGCCACGACACGTTTCGTCAGGCCCTTCGTTCTTATCTAAAGGAGCATGCCTATAGCAACGCCGAATGGAGCGACCTGATCGCCGCGTTCAAGGCCGTTCAGACTCATCCAGCTGCCGAGTCGCGCCCGCACGCCGATCAAGCTGCGCCGGACCTCGACACCTGGGCCGATCGATGGATTAAGCATCGCGGCATGCCTGAAATCGCTGCCTCCTGGTCCTGCCGTCAAGGCAAGATCGATCAGTTTGAACTGAATCAGCACGACGTTCTTCCCGACGGCTTTCTCTGGCCAATTTCCAATCAGATTGCGCTCCTCTATCCAGGCCAGCCTGGCGATTCAACGCATCTGCTGCGCGCCGATTGGGACACCGCCACCTTCAAGGTTACCTCGGCGATCGGCTTGCCATGCCCGGCGATTGTCTTCTCCAACGCCGGCGACCAAGCCTATGGGCGATTTCTCCTCGATCCGGTCAGCGAAACTGCCGTTTCTCACTCTCTGCTGGAGACGCCGCTCAACCAGCAGGACCCCTTGATGCGCAGCATGCTCTGGGGCGCCTTGTGGGAGAATGTGCGCGTCGCGAAATCTTCGCCGCGCAGCTACGTGGAACTCGCATTGAAGGCCTTGCCGGTGGAAGATGACGAGTCCCTGGCCCGAATTCAGGGCGGTCGTCTGGCCACAGCGATGCATTCCTATATCCCTGAAGCTGCCCGCCGAGAGCTTGCTCCGCGCGTTGAGTCCGTCGTCGCTGACCGCATGCTCAACGCTCCGACCCTTGGCCTGCGCATTGTCAATTTCCGCACCTTCACCTCCATCTCTGAAACCCATCAAGCGCTCGAGCAAGTTAAGGATCTTTTGTCTGGCAAGCTGGCGGTGCCCGGTATGGAGCTGAAGTTGCTTGACCGCTGGAATCTCGTCGCTCACCTGCTCGCCATGGGCGATCCGGAAGCGCAAACAGTCTTCGCAGGAGAGAAGGCACGCGACCAGAGCGGAGAAGCCAAGCGCTATGCCTATGCTGCAGAAGCCGGCACGCCGTCTGCGGAGATGAAAGCCCGCTATTTTGACGAGTACCTTAACTCCAAAACCATCCAGGAAGATTGGATCACGCTGAGCCTGAGGGCCTTCAACGCATGGAACCAGGCTCCGCTCTCCGCTCTCTACCTGGAAAAGGCGCTTGGCGATCTGCCCGATATTAAGCAGCACCGCAAAATCTTCTTCCTCGGCGATTGGCTTGCGGCATTTATTGATGGGCAAAATACATTCGACCAAAGTCCCCACGCACAGCAAGTCATCCGCCAGTGGTTGTCGGGTAAAAATATTGATCCCGATCTTCGCTTGAAGGTTCTCGAAGCCTCGGACGCGCTCGATCGCACCGTCCGCATCCGCCGTGCTTTCCCGGATTGACAACCCTCCCCCTCCCTGAACGAAGGAGATTCCTAGGCTTATCCCTTATCGGCCCATCCCGTACCCCAGAAATGTTGAACCAGTAAAGCTTGTTCATTTTGTTCGTTGCCGACTCCAACTACTACGAGTGCATGCCGGGTGACTGCTGGACTGGGAATTGAAACTCGCAAAACCTCCTGCGCTTTGGCAAGAGAGAATTCAGAAGAGATCTTTATTGCGATGAGCGGAGCACGACCATCGCATCATGAGGATCACAGCCAAACCAGCTTGGTGCTGCGATCCTCGGCGATACAGCGGGCCAACATCGACGGGTGGCTTGCAGTGAGGGATCTCCGTCTGCCGCTGGTCGAGGTACGGCCATCCATTTTCTTTCGGCTGGACCTCATTTTCGACAGCGGCCAAAATGTCGGACATTCCAATGCCGGAGTGCGGATCGAATGCAGTACGCTTGAGGGCCGCATGGTAGAAAGCATATTCGAAGCTTAGCGCTCGCATCAGCTATCGCGGCCTTCGTAGATGGTGTCGCGGCTGATAGCGTAGTCGTAAAGAGGAGGGGGCGTAGGGTGGCCGACTGACCACGCCTCAAACGCCGGCGCCCCTTCCTCTGCGGATCATTTCTGATGGATCGCGGGATGCACCGCACATTCGACCACGAAAAGCAGGTACGCTTCGACTGTCATTCCGCTGGCCCGGGCCTGTGCGAAGTTCCCAGCTTCAAGTTCGGGTTTGAGATTAAGCGTGACAGTCATTGCAGGCCCCAGCTCATACCGGTTTAAGCCAACGGACGTGCCCATGAAGAAGTGTTGTGCTGTAATAAGCGTGCGTGGATATTACGCCTGCAAACCTTACCGAAACTAATCCGCCGACGGGTGCTGAGGCAGTGGACTGCGCAGGATCTGACGGAATGGGATTGGTGCAGGCCAAAGGGCTTTTGCCCGAGAGCCTCGCTAGAGAACTTTGGCAGAAGGCTGGTGCACAACTGGTGGAGCTGACTGAGGCGGAGTTTGCCGAAGCCCTTGAAGCGATTGGAATAAAGGACAACTTCGGCCTCGACTCAGCAATTCAGGCGAGCACAAAACAACGGGAAGCATTCTGGCGGACACTCCACGTAGAAGAGCTTGCGGTCGCACGCGGGTGTGCGCTGGGGCACGAGGCGGCATGGCAACGCTTCCTTGCGCAGTACCGTGAGCCGATGGCTAGAATGGCGGTGGACATGACCGGGGCTCAAGCGTTGGGCGAGGAGTTGGCAAACTCGCTTTACTCCGAGCTATTCGGACTGACGGAACGTGAAGGCAAGCGCTGATCGCCGCTCTTGCAGTATTCGGGACGCGGATCGCTGATGGGCTGGCTGCGGGCGGTTCTCGCGCAGCGCCGAGTGAACCTTTACCGCAGAACCAGCCGGGAAACTGCGTTGGGTGAATTTGAGCCCGCCACCCCAGCCACCGAACCGGTCGAGTTGGAGCGGTTGGAGCACCTTCGGCCTGCGCTTGAGAGTGCGTTGACCACGCTCTCGGCAGAAGAGCGCTTTCTGCTGTCGGCCTATTAACTGGACGCGCATACTCTCCAGGAGGTTAGCCGTGTCCTGCGAGTCCACGAGGCGACGGTCAGCCGCAAATTGAAGCGTGCGGCCGAGCACGTACGCAAAGAGCTGCTAAAGGCGTTAATGGCGGGAGGCCTAAGCCGACGGGCGGCCGGGGAGGTATTGGGAACCGATCCCAGGGACGTGGAGATCAATTTGCGAAAGTTGCTGCAAGTTCCCGATAGATGTGCGATCTCCAATAAGGAAGGGGAAGGATGAATCAGAATCTCCAATCCGGCATGCATCCGGACCCCGATCAGCTCAGCATCTTTATGGAAGGCACGGCTACCGCCAAAGAGCACGAGCGGATGCTGGCACATCTGGCCGAATGCGAGGAGTGCCGCGATGCCGTGTTCCTGATGCAGCCGCAGGAGGAGACTTCTGCAGCAGCAAAGCAGGTGTCCAAGGAAAGGGTATGGCAGGGATGGTTCTTGCCGGCTGGTCTCGCAGGAGCGGTTTTGGCGTGCGGGCTAACGGCGGTGCTGATCTACGTTTGGCCATGGACCAGAGTTCCCGACAGCATCCGGGAGAATGCCGAGGTCCGAGAGCCTGAATTTGGAACGAATCCAAAGACCCCGGTGCCAAGTGGCAACGCTGGGAAGGCTGTGCAACCAGAGAGGGCTAACGGCGGCCCAAGACACGGTGAGATGACAATGAACTCGGGCCGGCATGGAGCCGGGAGAGCGGCTGGCTCAAAGGCGTTCGACACCGGGAGCCGTTCAGCGCCAGAGGGCGCCCCGGTTCAAGGAACGGACACGGAGGTTCCTTCCGGCTCCGTTGCGACCGCGGCCAAAACGACCGCGGCCGGCAAGCCCGGCGCGCAGTCCGGCGTGAATTCCGCGGTCGCACAAAAAGTGCCGCTGATGGGTCGAAATACCCCGAGTTTGCAGCCGCTCAGGGCCTCGCCGAGCGCGCAGACAGCAGCGGGGCGAGTTAGCTCCAGAACGCAGCAGGACCTGCCGGGAAGGCCGGTTGAGCGTTCATGCGGCCAGGATGGTGCGCTGTCCGGAGTCTCCGGTCGAGTTACCGATCAATCCGGTGCGGTGATTTCTAAGGCAACGGTAGCTTTGCGTGATGCTTCTGGAGGTATAAAGCAAACAGCAACGGGCGCGGATGGGAGCTTCCAGCTGGCG
>Ga0208193_1000994_pt1 | contig 13034 bp, 8 predicted proteins | sample June2015DPH_17_2_FD_184716 | JGI IMG/M metagenome (GOLD analysis project Ga0208193, IMG submission 184716) | Peatland microbial communities from SPRUCE experiment site at the Marcell Experimental Forest, Minnesota, USA - June2015DPH_17_10... | ecosystem: Environmental > Terrestrial > Soil >...
GTCAGCGTGGCACCTGAATTCACAGTGACGGTGCCGGCGGTGCCCGTCGCCGGTGCCACGAAGGCGGCAGGGGGCGGCTCGCCGGCGACATTCTGGGACAGAATGCCGTTCTCGAACAGCGCATTGGGATCCTTGGATGACGCGACCGGCGCGAACGGCAGCGTCGATGCGGTCAGCCCGGCCACATTGATCTGCGCTCCGTTGGCGAAGACGATGCCGTTCTGGTTGTACAGATAGACCTGGCCGTTGGCCTTCATCTGGCCGGCGATGATGCTCGGATTCACGCTCCAGATATTGTTGAGGATGGCGGCCGTGGCGCTCGGTTGAATGAAGTTGACCGTGAATCCGTGCGCGATGTTGAAGTTGGCCCAATTGACGATGGCCTGAGTCGTCGTCTGCGTGACATTGAGCGTGTTGCTGCCGGACATGGCGGCCGTCGCGGAGCCAAACTGCAGGAACGACGTCGCGGCAGAACCGCAGGAACTGCCGGGGCCGCACTTCGTCGGCAACGTCGGCGGCGGAGCAGCCGACACCGTAAATGTCGCGATTACTGCAGGTCCGAAGAACGCCGCAAGTCTCAAAGTGGAGAGCGATGGCCTGGGCATATTCAATCCTCGCGTCGCATCGGCCTCGTCATTCCTACCCTTGGTCTCGCAGAAAACGCCAATGGAAATCCTGGCGGTCAGCGGCAAATAAAGGATGCACACAACGCGTTACTGTTGTGTGACGATTGAAAAACGGACCCTGCAGAACGCAGGGTCCGTTACTCCATCATCCAAACTCCGAGCTCGATGCGAGCCCGGTTGAAACTCAGTAATCGATTAGAACGGGTCATTCCCCGGGACAATCGTGCCCCCGGCAAGCTTGAGAACCACCTTCGGATTCGAAGGTGAGCTCCCGCCTCGGGAGGTGACCGTCACACCCGTGGCCAGACTGCTCGCCGTATCCCCATCGATGACAATGCCATTGGTGGCCAGCGGGAACTGGGCACCCGAGTTGACACCGGCAAGGCTCGGTGTCTGCATCGCCGCCTTCAACCCGGCGGCGAACGCCGCATTGTTCGCAGGGGCACCCGTCGAGAAGCCGCTGCGCTCATTGAAGTTGACTTGGTAGAAGAAGTCATAGCTGCCGTTGATCACGTTGATGTACGACGACCCCGTCAAGCCATTGATGTTGTCTGTGGCCGTATTCCCGTCCATCGCCACACCGTTGATCCTCACGAAATCGTACGGATTGCCGCCGGTGCTCTGATTCAGAGCAGGCGGGTTGTCCACACTCAGAATCGCGATCGCGAGCAAGCTGGCATTGTTGGCGCTGGTCAAATCCTTCACAACCGCGGACGAACTCGTATCCTGGACGTCCTGGCTTGTCTGCGACAATACGAGCGCGGGTCCGTAACCGGCCCCGTTCAGGCCGCCCGCTCCATTACCGTCTCCCGCAAGGTTGGAGACGCTATTCGGCGTCACCGCGGCGGTTCCCAAGCCCGGAAATCCCAGGAAATAGGAGGTGCCGCCCGCTTTCGTGCCCGAGCCGACGTTGCGGTCGATGAGAATGATGCCCGTGCCTGCAGGGGCGACCGGACTGCCGTTATCGGCATAAATGTCATGCCAATCCGTTACGTTACCCGAGAGAATTCCGGCAACTTCGGCGCGCGTGAAATTGGTCTTCTTGTTGATGCCCGACAACGCGGCGCCGGTGGGACCCGTGCCGGTGAACAGCGAATTGGTCACGGCGACGCCTTCGACGAGATCGTACACGACGCTGGGAGAGCCCACCGTCACCAGAGGCAATGACGTCGGATTGTTGAAGCTGCTGAACATGGTCACTTCAACATCCGTGACGCCGAAATCTGGGATCTGGTTGTTGCCCAGGGTCGGGGTGTAACCAAACGTCGGCAATCCCTTCTGGGCCGCAGTGCAGACGGTGCCCTGCGTGCCCGCCGTCAGCAGCGACGCCGTATTCAGCACGGAGGCGGTGGTCGGATAGTTCAGTTGCTGGGCGGTACCGGCGGCCGACTGGCTACCCGCTTGGGGTATGCCGCCATTGGGGTAGCTGCCGCCGTTGAATTTGTAGAAGTAGAGGACATTCGTGCCCGCGGGAATCGAACCGATGGCATTGATTGCCGTTCCGTACAGAACCAGGTAGCTACCGCTTGCCGCCTTCTGTGCGTCGCTATAGAGGTCGACGTTGTTGAACAGCCGACAAAAAGCCGCTTCGATGGGCTGCGGTTCAGCCGAGCCGCCGCCGGAGTAAACGATCAGTCCGGGCGTCGTGGTGGGGACCACGGCATGGGCCGCGTTGGTCCCGAGCGCGACGGCAATGGAACAAGCAAGGTAGCTCGTCTTGAGAAGGGTATTCATAGCTATCTCCATAAATGTAAGATTTGTCCACGTAAACGCACCTGCAATGCAGGGCAGGAAATGCAATTCACTCGATTCGCCGGACTGCCGAGATCTCCTCGGCAGTCCGGCTGGTGGGTCTCTTTAGACCGCGGCTGCGCCCGAGGCGAGGTCGGCGGAAGGCTTCCCGCGACGTGCAACGACGCCCATGAGGCCAAGGCCCGACAACAACAGCAGCAGCGGCGTCGGCAGCGGAACCGGCGACGGACCGGTACCGACGCTGGCGCCCGCAAATGTCGCAACGGCGCCATTCAAATCCCAGGTGCCCAAAGCATTAATCCCACCATTCACGCTTTCTTGATAGAACGTCAGGGCCATGCCGGGCGCGGTGCTGTCGGAGTACGGAGTTTGACCGTTGTTGAAGAGTTCGTCCGAAATTATTCCCTCGTTAGGAATGCCACCCCAGAAAGTAGTTGCACCACTCAGTAGCGCTGAATTTGTCGTTGCACTCGCTACGGAATTTGCGCCGACCAAAAACGCGCCTATCGAGGTATTTGCTTGACCCAGGTTGCTTCGCAAGAGGTCTAGCGGGTTTGGGGCTACCACGCCAGTCACGTCAACGGTGAACTCATTCGCCTTGGTCGAACCATTAGACGTTGACGAAATGACCGAGTAATCCAGGGTGCCGGCGGCGGCTATGAACGTCTGGTAATTCGGGTCAGAGGCCAGATTGACGTTGAACGACGTGCTGCTGGTGAAGTTGGCAGTGCTGATGCCGGTGTCGTACAGAAACGATGTATCGTTCGTCGTGTTGACGATGTTCAAAAACACATCGCCCGTGGTGGTTGCATTCAAATTGGTTTGGGCCATCGCGGCGCTGCCGATCGCCATCGCGATGGCGCCCGCCAGGACCTTGGTTCCGAGATTCAACGACATAAAATTACTCCCAATGAATTAGAAAAATCCGTTCAAAAATTCAAAATCGTCGGGCCCTTTGCCGCCCGGATTCCCTGGCCGCGCCGAATACCCCATGTATCGCCACTGGGGGAGATACTGGCAGGACAAAACGGCGGGGAAATGTCGGTACTGTGACGAATGCATAACATCGCCGACGGTTTTGGAGACTGGCTCTATGGACTTGTAGTGAAAACTGTGGGCCTTGGCCGAACGTATGTCGTTTGTACTACGCTTGAGTGCGGCCGTTTCGAGGGCCTCGGGCCCGCTCAGGGGGTTGGGTAGCCGAGTTCCCCGTGCAGTTTGTTGAAGGTCGTTGCCAATCGCGCTCGTTGTTCCGGCGTCAGGCGCCGGGCGCCGCCGCCCACCTCGCCGCTGCGCATGAAGCGGCGGCCCGAATCGATGGCGGCCTGCAGGTAGGGTTTGTAGAAAATCCCGATTCGCTGCTCGCGGATATCCGCGGCCTCGAGTTCGCGCATGCGATCGAACGAAGAATTCGCGACCGCCGCATCGATTTCCAGATCGGTGCTTTCCGGCCGGAACAGCTGCGCCAGCATCGCGCACACCTTGCGCGGGTCCGCAGTCAAATCCTCGTAGCGGACCGGAATGACCTGGAATGAATGCCGCACTCCGAGCCAACTGCGGACATTGTCCTCCCAACTGCCCATGCCCAGCTGCAGCCAGCGCGGGTCTCCGCGATGCTGGATGAAGGCATCGACATACCGGTCGAATTCCTCGCGAGACTCGCCGGCAAGGCCTGCACTGCGCCGGGAGTAATGGAAATTCGACTCGAGCACATCGGCAGGTTGGCGCACGACGTAGATCGCGGCGGCGGTGCGCTCTGCCAGCGGCAGCGCCGGGGAATGCAGGAAGTGCGTCTTGACCAGTCCTGAATGTGCGGCCAGGGCCTGCGGACCCACTTCGTGGATATCCGGCGCGAGAGAGCTCAGCGCCTCGGCGGATTGCTGCGGCCCGAACAGCAAGTTGCACGCCATGAATCGCATCCAGGTATTCCCGCTCTTAGGATACGACGCGATCCAGACGATGTTTCGCGAAGCGGGCATTACCGTTGAGTTGCCGGATCCAAGCGTCGCCACATTCCGAACAGTGCCGACTCGAAATCGCGCACGTATCTCGCGGTGTCGAACACAGCCGTGCTTTTGGCGTCCCTCAGTCGTTCGCGTAACTCGCCCAGCGCCTCCGGCGACCGGGCGAGATTGAGCGCGCGATCGCGATACCCATCGAGATCGTCGCCGATCAACTCCGGCAGCCCGGCGGCCGTCAACAGGCTCGCTCCGACGCGCCCGGCGAACGAGCGCCCGCGGCAGGTGATGACCGGCACGCCCACCCACAGCGCCTCCGCCGCCGTCGTATGCGCGTTATAGGGCACCGTGTCGAGAAACAAATCCGCCAATTGCAGACGCGCCAGGTACTCATCCATCTGCGCAACGAACGGCGAGAACACCAGACGGTCGGCCGCGACGCCGAGATCGCCGGCCGCGCGGATTAAATTCCCCTCCATGGCAGGTGCGCCGCCGCGCAGCCACAGCACGCTGTCCGGCACTTCTTTCAACAGCGTCATCCAGACTTCGAACACCTCCCGCGCAATCTTGTAACCGTTGGAAAACGCGCAAAACACGAAGCCGGCCGCCGGCAAACCCGCGTCGATGCGGCCAGCTGGCTTTCCGACCGTCCGCTCCCGGTCGAACGGCAGGTACGAGTGCGGCAGTCGGACTATTTGCTCCGTATATAGGGGCTCATCGCCGGCGGGCACCACCACCTCATCGGCGATCACGAAATCCATGAAACGCGCGCCGGTCGAACCGGCAAATCCCAGGTAGTTCACCTGCACCGGGGCGATTCGCGCCGCGAACACCGCAGGTCTCGCGCCCGAAGTAAACCCGGCGAGATCGACGGCGATGTCGACTTCGCGACTTCTCAGCAGCTCGACGATTTCGCCATCGCTCATCGAACCGCCGTCGATGAACTCATCGAACGAAGATCTGAGACGGACGGCGATCTCGCTGTCGTCGGGCGCCACCAGTGAAATGCCCATGGACTCGATGCGCGGATCATGCCGCTCAATCACGCCGGCAATGGCGTAGGCCACGGGATGCTGACGGAAATCGGGCGACAGATAGGCCACGCGCAATTTATCGTGCGCGTACGGCGCCAGCGGAGTTTCGTGCGTGCGCTCGGCGATGGCACCGGCCGTGCGACGGCATGAGTCGGCGAGCACGGCAGGTTCGAGATCGACGGCAAATCGCAGGAAGGGATGCAATTGATCGATGCCGGCCGGTGTTTCGAGCAGCTTCGCGATCATGGTCGCCGCCAGATCCCAGTCGCAGATCCGAAACGCACAGCTCGCAAGGCCCGCGATGGCATGCAGATCCTGCGGCGTCGCGCCGAGCACATCGTGAAAACAACGAATGGCCTCAGCCACTGAACCCTGCGATTCGAGCGCATGTCCGCGATTCAATTGGGTCGCCCGGCGGCTCGCATCGATGTCCAAAGCACGCGCGTAGCATGCCAACGCATCGCCATAGCGCCCGAGACGATGCAGCAACAGGCCGTGCGCGTCGTGAATGTCGGCGTTCGCCGGGATCGACTGTGCCGCCTGCTCGTACACATCGAGCGCCTGGCTGCGCCGGCCGAGCGTATCGAGTTTCTCGGCCACCTTGAGCGCAACCTGGACATCCTGTGGTCTCTGGTCCCGTGCAGCGAGCAGGAACCTCGCCGCCTGCTCGGGATCGCCGTGCTCGGCCGTGAGCAAGCCCAATTCCAACAAGGCCTCCGCGTGAGTAGGCCTCACCGCCAATGCCCGCGAATACGCCGCCGCCGCCTGATCGGGTTGATCCAGCCGGCGCAGCGCCGTACCGAGATTGACCGCCACGTCGGCGAGTTCCCGATCGAGCAGAAGCGCCCGCTCGAGGGATATCGCGGCGGCAGCCGGATCGTTTGCCATCAGCAGCGCGGTGCCGAGCGCCGCATGAATGAGTGCGTCATCGGGCTGCAGCGCGACGGCGTCGCGATAGGCGCCGATGGCCGCCGTGACATCGCCGGCGCGCATCAGCGCATCGCCGAGATTTCCCAGAGCGGCGACAAACCTTGGATTGAGCGCAATAGCCTGCCGAAAGCATTCCACCGCTTCCGGATAACGCTGCAGTCTGAACAGCGTTGCGCCAAGATGATCGTAGACCTCCGGAATTCGCATATGGCGTGCGATCGCCATGCGAAAGCCGGTTTCAGCCTCGGGCAGCGCGCCCAAACCCAGATGGCACAACCCCAGCGCAAAATGCAGCTCCGCGGGCTGCGAATCGATGCCCTTGGCGCGCTCGAGCACTGCCAAAGCACCTGGGTGATTTCCCAGGTAGATCAACGCAATGCCCATATCGATCATGGCGCGCACATGCCCAGGCCGAATCGTCAGCAGGCGCTGAAATTCACCGACGGCGCGCTCCAACTGACCCTGCGCCGCGAGGCTTCGCGCAAAGTAGTAGCGCGCATCCACATCCTGGGAATTGGCCGACAAAAGAGCTCGTAGCCCTGTCTCCGCCGCGCCGGGCCGACCGCTCGACAGCGCCGCGAGCGCAGTGTTGAGAATCTCCTGTCGAATCGCCATCCCATTCTCCATGACGCGTTGCTGCCCCGCGGCGGGATGCTCAGGGACAACAGTGTCATTTGTGTGACACCGTGGGATTCATTGCGTCAGCCGGTCCTCGAGCGTCGTAATGTGATGCGTAGTGGAGGCTTCGAGTCACCCTGAGGATATGAACATTCCCGCGGAAACGCCTCTCCGCAGTGCATCAAGACCGACGCTTGGACTTGGATTTTATTCGACATCAGAAACTTGTAATTGTAACTCATAATTCACTTGTTATTGATACACATAATTGACTTGTATATATACATCGCTATATACTTGTAAATATACATCACGAAACACTTGTAGAACCACAGAGATAGCTCACGGACCTCATGCCCACGCCCAACGAAAAACTAGCTGACTCACTCGGTGTCCTCCGGGAACTGCAAAAGGACGGACGGCGTGTCTTCCCATCGAGGGAGTTGAGCCGCCTGCATCGCGAGCGCCTGCATCGCAACGGCTTCGTCCGGGAAGTCATGAAAGGATGGCTGATCTCTTCGAGCCCCGGCGCCCATGAAGGGGACAGCACGCCTTGGTACGCCTCGTTCTGGGAGTTCTGTGCCCGGTACTGCGACGAGCGTTTCGGCGACCAGTGGCACCTCTCACCCGATCAATCGCTGCTCCTGCACGCCGAGAATTCCGTCATCCCCGTGCAGGTCATCATCTACGCGCCTAAAGGTACAAATAACGTCGTCAAGCTGCTCTTCGGGACATCCCTCTATGACTTAAAGCAGCCGGAGATGCCGCATGCGGTGGACGTCACCGTGCGCAACGGCCTGCGCCTGCTCTCTCCGGCAGCCGCCCTCATCAAGGTCCCGGAAGCCTTTTTCACGCGTTACCCGATTGAATCGCAGGTCGTGCTCGCCAGCCTGACCGATCCCTCGGACGTGCTGCGGCGTCTGCTCGACGGAGGGCATTCCGTCGTGGCGGGAAGGCTGGCCGGGGCGTTCCGCAAGGTCGGCCGCGCAGAGATCGCCGACGAAATCATGGCCACGATGAAGGCCGCAAATTACAGCGTCCGCGAAACCGACCCGTTCGCAGAGCAACAGACGTTCGGAACGCTGCGGCCGGCGACAGCACCCATCGTCGGTCGCATACAGGCGATGTGGCAGACGATGCGCGAGCCCGTCATCGCCGCTTTTCCAAAGGCACCCGGCCTGCCGGAAAAGCGCGACGACTATCTCAAGTCCGTCGACGAAATCTACACGAGCGACGCCTACCATTCGCTGTCCATTGAGGGCTACAGCGTCACGCCCGAACTGATCGACCGGGTGCGCTCGGGAGGCTGGGACCCTGATCATCATGATGCCGATCGCCAAAGCCGCGACGCGCTGGCCGCCCGCGGCTACTGGCAGGCGTTCCAGGTCGTGAAGGCAGGCGTCAGCGAAATCATCACCGGCATCAACCCCGGCACTCTGGTTCGCACCGCGCATCGCGAGTGGTATCGCGAGCTTTTTCAGCCGTGTGTTGCCGCAGGTCTGCTGCGGCCCGGGTCGCTCGCGGGCTACCGCAACGACGCCGTATACCTGCGCACCTCCCGGTACGTGCCACCCCCCTGGGAAGCCGTGCGCGATGCCATGCCGGCCCTGTTCGATCTAATCGAGCAGGAACCGGAGCCCGGTGTCCGCGCCGTGCTGGGACACTGGCTGTTCGGCTATATCCATCCATACCCGGACGGCAACGGGCGCATGGCACGTTTCATGATGAACGCCATGCTGGCTTCAGGCGGCTACCCGTGGACGGTTATCCGCGTGGAAGATCGCAAGGTGTATCTGACTGCTCTCGATCGTGCCAGCATCGACACGGATATCGCGCCGTTCGCCCGGTTCATCGCCGAGAGGGTGCAATGGTCGATGGCGCAGGCGCATGTTTCCGCGGAAACGCGTGTAGTAAAAACCTTGGCGGGTGCGCCTTAATGACATCACCGACAAAGGGCGGCCCGAAGCCATCGTTATAGGCCGCATTTCCTATCAAATTCGGCCTATAAACTAGTTTACACATGCTTATGGGCCGCATTTAAGGCTCACCACCACGCGAGGAGGGCGCGATGGTCGATGGCGCAGGCCCTGCAGGCGGTCCGGCTCGAATCCACCAAGTCGGCTAAAATGGCGTCATGCCAACCCTCGATTTTCAATTGGTCTCGCTCGCACAACAGCGTCGGGGAGCCGAGTTCGCGCCCGCGGCCGAACGGAGATAGGCGTGGATCGCGATATCGCTGTCTTCACGCTGCACAAGTCTGCCTCCATGTTCATTCACAGACAGTGCGAGCTGTTGTGCAGGCTCAGTGGATTGCCTTACCACTCCCCGAACGTGCCGGGCAGCGGTCTGGACGCACGACGCTTGCTGACCGACAAAGAGGTGTGGCGGGTGCGCCATGGGTGCTTCGCACCGGTGCGCTTTTTCGTGGACATTCCTCAGCCGGAAAACTACGACATCATTCTCCATTTGCGGGACCCCCGGGATGTGCTCGTGTCGATGTTTTACTCGTACTGCTACATTCATCCCGGCGAGGTGGCGCCGAACACAGGCTTCCGGCAAGCAGCCGCCGCGGAAGGCATCGATGCCTTCGTATTGGCTAAGGCCTCTGAAAACAGCGCGAAATACCCGGGCGACTATGGTACCGGCGGCCACGTGGAAGACCTCATCGGCAATCTCCCGAAGAGGTATCGCGATTACATCGAACGGTTCTTTGGAAAACCTAATGTCGTGGTCGTCAAATACGAAAACATGGTTGCGGATTATCGCGGCTGGCTGACCAAGTTCATAGCGCCCTTCCCCATCGGCAATAAGCCTGCGGTGATCGAAGAGTTGGTGGCGCAATCATCCGCATTGTTTCCGAAGCGTGCAAGCGATGTCATGAGCCATGTCAGGCATGTGGCCCCGGGCGACCACAAAAGCAAGCTGATGCCGTCGACGATCAGGAAACTGGACGAGATTTTCTCCGACACCCTGGATGCGCTGGGTTACGACAGGCATCGCGATTAACCGGCGATCACGAACCGCCCTTCAACTTCGCGCCCGCCATCTTCAGCCGATACTCCTGCACGACGTTCTCCACGTCCACCTCTTTGAGGCCGAGCACGGGATCCTTCTGCGAGAGCGCGGCCCAGACTCCCTTGGTGCGGTAGCGTTCCAGCACCTCCTGGCCGTAGGTGTACAGCTTCAGATTCTTGTCCTCGCAGCTCACATTGCTCGCCTTGCTCTGCTCCAGACTTTGCCTGATCTGCGCCAGCTCGGATTCTCGCGCGCTCAGCTGCCGGGCCGTGTCCGCCTGGCTGCGGGTGGCGGCGGCCAGCCGCTCGTTGGCGTCGGCGAGCCTGTGGGCGAGATCGGCCTGCGCGCCCTCGACCGACGTCAGCTTGGCGCTCAACGATGCCTGCGCCGCCTTGGTGCCGCTTTTTGCGGCATCGATCTCCTTCACGGCCGCCTGGAGCTTCTGCTCGGCGTCGGTTTTGGCCTTCAGCAAGTCGGCATTGTCGGATTGCGCCTGGTGCAGCGCCTCCTGGGTCCGGCGCAGCATTTCCCGCGCGTGTGCCACCGCCGAATCGTCCTCCGCATGAACTTTCAGGGGCGCTGTGCAGGCCAGCAGCATGGCGGCGCACCCGAGCGCCACCGAGGTACAGGGTCCAAAGAACGTGCGCATGACAGGCCTCCCAGAGCAGGGATTAGAACGAGGTCTGAACATCGAGTTGCAGGACATCGATGGCCAGCGGCAGTCCGGGGGGCACGTCGGTCGCTCCGGGGGATTCGGCGAGCTCCATGCCGTGGATCTGCTTCGCGCTGAACCAGCGTAGATTGATGTAGGTATTCTTCTCGAACGCGTAATCCCCCCCCAGGTAGTACCCTTTGGCATCGGTACCGCCGAGATGAAAGTCCTGGTCCGTGAAGGCGTCGACCGTCGCGTCGCCCTGCACGTATCGATAGCCGATGTACGCCTGCCAGGCATACTTCTGGTGCATGTTGGGGTAGCCCACGGCGAAACGGGTCTGCCAGCCCTTGGTGTCCTTGTCGACCAGAAGACCGCCAAGACTGCGGGTGCGCTGCTCGATCTCGGCTTGGTTGAACCCAAGGTTGTCGACCCAATCGCCGTCGAGGATGAAGTGAACCGGGCCGATAAAATCCAGATCGAGCCGGGTCGATAGGTTGGCCACGTGAAATTTCGACGCCAGGCCAAAGAGGTAATTCGTCGTGCCGTTCTGTGTGTTGAGCAAGCCGTTGATGTCGAAGACGGTATTTCCCGTTTGCCGGAACTCCGCGGCGGAGTCGCTGTACGCCGTGGAGAAAATGGTGGGATTCGGGGTGCCTTCGATGTTGCGGTAGTCGTACAACGCCGCTGCCAGCTTGAAGCTCGAGGCTTCGGCGAACTTGAAGTCGAACCCGCTCTGATAGGCATACAGCCACTTGCTCGACGCGCTGTTGGTGGGCACCGGGTTGATCTGCAGTAACGGCAAGGCCCCGGCCGTCGTGAACCACGTCAGATTGGAAGTCAGCTGCGGGTTGAAGGCGACCACCACGCCCTCCAGGCTCACATCGTCCGCCCACACCAGGGTGGTGGGTCTGAAGTAGGGATTGCCCACGCGCCCGCCGGACAACGTGAACCAGGATGTGGGGTGATAGGCGAGGTAGGCTCGGTCGAAGCCAACCGAGGAACGCGTTTCGTAATTACCCAGCGTCTGATTGTCCGAGCCCGGATTGCTGCCGTCGCCGACGCCGCCGGTGGCCAGGCGCATACCCACCGTGACCGTGTCGCCCACGGTGGCGTCGAAGCCGAACCGCGCGCGGATGAACAACCGATTGTTCGCTTCGGTGCTGTTGTCGACGTTCACGCCGTAGGCCTGGAGGATCTGGACCGGGGCGTTCGGCGTGTTGTCGGTCGGAAAACGGTCTGCCTGGAAACGCAAGCGCATGTCGCCGTACCACGTGAAATGCTGCAACCAATCCGGAAGAGCTCCCGGATCGCCCCAGCGCTCAGTCTTGGCCTGCGCGAGCACATCCTGCTTGACGTCGTTCGTGATGTCTGCCTTCACGGACTCGGGAATGTAGGGAACGCGCACGACGCCGGGCTCCACTGCAGCAGCAGCGGCGGTGGAGGGCGCGACGGCACCGCTCGCCACCCCGGGGGTAGCGCCTGCCGCGGCGGCAGGCTTGGCGGCAGCAGCAGCCACAGTCGTGCCGGCCGCTGCGGTGGGCGGAGCGTTCGGCGCACCCGCGGGCGCTGCGCCGGAATTCGGCGTACCGGCCACGGCGGCCGCCGGCGCACCAGTGGCGGGCGTCTTCGCACCGGCTTGTTCGGCCTGCGCAATGATGGCGTCCGCCTTGGCTCGCGTCAGCACTCCCTGCTCGACCAGCGCATTGACCAGACTGATGGTGGTGTCGCGCAGCTTGCGCAGTTCGTCCAGATCATCGGCAAAGCCTGGGCTGGCGGCGGCCGATAGAACCAAGCCGAGTAATGCGAAGCGCCAACGTGTTCTCATGATGAATGGGTCCTGAATAAGGCAACTAATTGATGCTGAGACCGATGGGCATGGGCATATCGGCGAGCGGAGCCTCACCGGCGCCGCTCAATTCGGTCAATGCGGTACGCATGGCGCGTTCGGTATCGCCCTCGCCGCCTTGGATGGTGTAACGCTGGATGGATCCGTCCGGCGCGAGCCAGACGAACAGCCTGACGTTCGTCGCATGGACTTTGTGGCGCGTCAGCTCGGCTTGAATGCGCTGTTCGAGGCGTGCGACATAGGCCGAGTAGCGCGAGCCGTTGCCGATGTCGCCGCCGATATAGTCTTGCTTGACTTCGCCCGCTGCGAAGGCGCTCGGCCCCTCGCCGGCCGTGCCCTCCATTTTCAATTGCGGGGGGGCGGGCGGCATTTCCTGCTTGGGTGTGACGATCTGCTGCTGCCGGGTTTGCTCCTCCTTCGGCGGCGGCTTTTTCTCCTCCGGCGGCGGAGGGGGCGGCGGCGTATCGGGCAATATCATGATGCGCGCCACCTGCCGCTTCGGCGCGCTGGGGCCATGGCTCAGATTGATGCCGCCCCAGACGACGACGCCGGAAAGGCACAGCAAAATCGAGCCGATGAGGATGCGCTGCCCCCATCGCT
>Ga0208193_1000997_pt1 | contig 13016 bp, 16 predicted proteins | sample June2015DPH_17_2_FD_184716 | JGI IMG/M metagenome (GOLD analysis project Ga0208193, IMG submission 184716) | Peatland microbial communities from SPRUCE experiment site at the Marcell Experimental Forest, Minnesota, USA - June2015DPH_17_10... | ecosystem: Environmental > Terrestrial > Soil >...
AAGGTCGCATCGCCGCCCGTCACCGGCACCACGGTGGCACCCAGAAGCTGCATCCGACCGACGTTGGGCGCCTGCCGCTCCACGTCGACCGCGCCCATGTAAACCACGCAGGGCATGCCCAGATGAGCCGCCGCGGCGGCGCTCGCGACGCCATGCTGGCCCGCGCCGGTCTCGGCAATGATGCGCTTGGCACCCAGGCGCTTTGCCAGCAGCGTTTGGCCCACGGCGTTGTTGATCTTGTGCGCGCCCGTGTGTGCAAGATCTTCGCGCTTGAGCCAGACATGGGCTCCCCAGCGCTTGCTCAATGTCGGCGCATGGGAAAGAGCGGTGGGGCGGCCCACCCAAGTCTTGAGCTCGAGATTGAACTCCGCCTGAAATTCGGCATCGTGCAAATACCGCTCTACGCCGGTCTGCAGACGATCGAGTGCGGGTACCAAGGTCTCGGGAACATAGCGCCCGCCGAAAGCGCCGAAACGGCCGCGGACGTCGGGGAAATCGGACGCCGCAGCCGCGGCTCGAAGCAATGAATTCATATATCGGTCTCCAAACCCGCCGCCGCGGCGCGCGCCGCCTTGACGAACTCGAGGATCTTTGCCGGGTCCTTGACTCCCGGAACGTCCTCCACGCCGCTGCTCACATCCACCCCGAACGGCCACACCGCCTGAATTGCCTCGGCCACGTTCTGCGCCGACAGGCCGCCGGCAAGAATGACCTCGGTTTGCCGCGCCAGCTCAGCGGCCCGTCCCCAATCGGCGAGTTCACCGATGCCGCTCGACGGGCCTTCGAACAACATGCGCGCCGGCAATGGGTTCGGCGTCTTGCGGCCGAACCGCACGACGGGAAGCACCTTGATGTGCGCCGGAATCTTCAATTCGCGCAGATCCTCGACGTCGGTTTGAAAGTAATCCGGCTTGAGTATTCGACAGATTTCGTCGACCTTCATCTGCAGCGGGTGCTGCGTCACTGCGACGCGCAAAATTCCCGGCGGTGCGAGCGCCGCCAGCTGCGCCGCCTGTCCCGGCGTCAGCTGCCGTGGGCTGGGGGCGAATACGAAGCCGATGGCGTCGACATTGGCCTCCGCGGCCGCCGCCACGGCATCCGCACTGGTGATACCGCAAATCTTTATCCACATGGAGCCGAGTTTAGCCATTTAAGGTTGCACTGTCCGTGCCGCGGCGAACATTTCGCGCAGCAACCGCGATGGATCCTCATGCGCCATCAGCGCCGTGCCGATCAATGCCACGCCGTACCCCAATTGCCGCATGCGCCGCGCATCGCCGGCCGAAGCGACGCCGCTCTCCGCGACCGCCGGCCAGCCGGCCGGCAGCAGCGGCGCGAGAGCCGCAAACCGTTCCTGTACGACCTGCAGCGTTTGCAAGTCGCGGCTGTTGATTCCGATCAAAATCAGCTCCTCATGTTCTGCGCCATGCGCCGCACCCCGCAGTGCGCGATGAGCGGCGCGCGAATTCAACAGATCGCGGGCCACGCTCAAATCGATCTCGTCGAAGGCCTCCAGGAGCACGAACATGCCGTGCTCGGCCGCGACATCCAACAGTTCCACGATTCGTGGGCGGGACAGCATGCGCAAAATCACCAGCACGCCGCCCGCCCCGGCAGCCCGCGCCTCCAAGATCTGGTAGGGATCCACCAAAAAATCCTTGCGCATGGCCGGCACGCCCAAGGGCGCCAGCACCTCCGCGGCCTGGCGCAAATGATCGAGCGTGCCGTCGAATCGAGAGGGCTCGGTCAAAACCGACACGGCCGCGGCGCCGCCGCGCGCATAGGCGGCGATGCGCCCCAGCCAATCCTGGCTCGCATCGCCCAGCCGGCCGGCGGCCGGCGAACGCAATTTGAGTTCCGCGATGACGTCGAAGCCCGCTCCCGAGAGGCGCAAAGGCGGGCTGGGCGGCATGGCACGCGCCCGCCGTTCCAAGGCCTGTGCCGATTCATGACGAATAGCTTCCGCCACGCGCGCCGCGCTCGAACGGGCCATGTCGTCCAAAAAGCCGCTCATCGTCCGTCCACCGCGAATTGCCGTAATCGCCGCAGCCACTCATTTGCCCGGCCACTCTCGACGGCCGTTCGCGCCAGTTCGATTCCGGCCCGAATGGATGCTGCCCGGCCGGCGACGAATAGCGCAAGACCGCATTGCAAAACCAGCGCCGCGCAATGCGCGCCGCGATCGCGGCCTTCGAACACCGCGAGCAATGCCGCGAAATTCGCCGCGGCATCGCCGCCGGCCAGATCGACCAGCTCGCAGGGCGCCAGATCGAATTCCCGCGGATCGATTTCGTGGCGGCTGATCGTATTTCGCGTGACATCGAACGCCAGGAAGGGACCGATGGGGGTAGCTTCATCCCATCCTCCAGCGCCATGCACCACCCAGGCGCGCTCGATGTCCATTCCCGCCAAGGTGCCCGCCATCAGCTCGGCGGTCGCCGCGTCGTAAGCGCCGATCAGGCGAAAGCGCGGCGCCGCGGGATTCGTCAGCGGCCCCAGCAGATTGAACACCGTGCGAATCCCGAGCGCGGCGCGGATCGGCGCCAGGGCCTGCATCGCCGGATGAAAATAGGGCGCGAACAGGAAGGTGAACCCGGTGGCGGCAAAGCACTCAGCCGCCTGAGTTTCGTCCAGGGGCAACACGAACCCCAGCTGCTCGATCAAGTCCGCGCTGCCGCTGCGGCTGGAAATGGAGCGATTGCCATGCTTGACGACCGGCAGGCCGCAGGCTGCCGCCAGCAAGGCCGCCCCGGTCGACAAATTCAGGCTGCCGGATGCATCGCCGCCGGTGCCGACGATATCGATGGCGTCGAGCCCCGCCGCGAGAGCGGGTTTGCGCGCCAGCGAACGCATCGCACCGGCAAAGCCGCGTACTTCAGCGGCCGTGACTCCTTTCATGCGCAGTGCGGCCAGGAGCGCGCCCGCCATCGCGGGCGCGACCTCCCCGGTCGTCAGCGACTTGAGCAATGCCGCGGCTTCCGCTTCCGTCAGGTCGCGGCGCTGCACCAAGTGATCGAGCGTGTTGCGCGGGCTATTCGCCATTCAAGTCTTGAGGAAATTTCCCAGGAGAATCGGGCCGTCCGGTGTGAGCACACTTTCCGGGTGAAATTGCACGCCTTCGATCGGTAGCGATCTGTGCCGGACCCCCATGATTTCGCCTTCCGCGGTTCGCGACGTGACCTCGAGCACGGCCGGAATGCTATCCGCGGCCGCGATCAGCGAGTGATAGCGCCCCGCATCGAACTTGGGCGGCATGCCGGCATACACACCCTTGCCGTCATGTACGACGGGCGACACCTTGCCGTGCATGAGGCGCGCCGCGCGCACCACCTTGCCACCGAACACCTCGACCAAGGACTGATGACCAAGACACACGCCCAGTATCGGGATGCGCGCGGCAAAGGCCTGAATCATCCGCATGGAGACACCTGCATCGTGCGGAGTGCCCGGCCCCGGTGAAATGACCAGGTGCGAAGGCGCGAGCGCCAATGCCTCCTCGACGGTGATCGCATCGTTGCGATGCACGTCGACCTCCGCCCCCAATACCAAGAATGCCTGTACCAGGTTGTAGGTAAAGGAATCGTAGTTATCGATCAGCAATATCTTCGGCGATTTTTGCGGCCGCATCTTACAGACCCTCCGCAGCCAGCTCTAGCGCACGCCGCAGCACGGCGCTTTTCGCCATCAGCTCAGCGTATTCGGCCTGTGGAGAACTGTCGGCGACGATACCACCGCCCGCCTGGTAGCTGTAAGAATCCCCGTGAAAAACCAAAGTACGGATAGTGATCGCCTGATCCATGTTGCCGTGCCGTCCGAAGTAACCGACCGTCCCGCCATAGAGCTGCCGTCCCACCGGCTCGAGTTCGTCGATGATCTCCATGGCGCGCACCTTCGGCGCGCCGACCAAGGTACCGGCGGGAAAAGTCGCGGCGAACAGATCGAAGGCATCCTGTCCCGGCGTGAGGCGCCCACTGACGCCGCTCACGATGTGCATGATGTGGCTGTAGCGCTCGATCACGCGATAGGGATCCACCCGCACCGAACCGGCGATAGCGACCCTGCCCAGGTCGTTGCGCGCCAGATCGACCAACATCACGTGCTCGGCATTTTCCTTCGGATCCGCCAGCAGCTCCGCCTCCAAGGCCGAATCGCTCGCGGCATCGGCGCCGCGCGGCCGTGAACCCGCTATCGGCCGCAATTGGGCGAAGCCACCGTGACATTTCACCAGGGCCTCGGGCGAAGAACCCACGACCGTGATATCACCCAGTTCGCAAAAGAACATATAGGGCGAGGGATTGAGCAGGCGCAGCGCCCTGTACACCTCGAAGGCGTTGAGTTCATGGCGGCCTTCGAATCGCGACGCCAACACCAGCTGATATACGTCGCCCGAGGCGATGTACTCCTGCACCCGCCGTACGCGCAGCGCATGGTCCTCTTCCGTCAAGGACGGAATTGCCGGCGAGAAGCGCCCGGGAGCGAGGATGGCGGGCACGGCGCCGCGCAATGCCCGGATGATTTCGCGACGCAGACTTTGCCGTTCGGCCTCGCTGCCGTCATGCAGCAGAGCAACCGTGCGAGTCAGGTGATCGAAAACCAGCAAGGACCGCGGTGCGACATAATGCGCGTGCGGCGTCGTGGTGGCGTCGAGGCTGCGTCCCGGCACGCGCTCGAAGTAGCGGACCGCATCGTACGCCGTGTAGCCGACCAAGCCGCCGAGCAAAGGCACCCCGGGCACTTCCGGCAGCGGCCGCGGGGCTCGGGCCAGCGCGCCGCGCAAGGCATTCAGCAACTCGAGCTTGGACTGCGGCCTGGGGGAATGCACTCCCCCGACGACCAGCCCCGCCGCGTCCAGGCGCACTTCCAGACAATCGCCGAATCCGATGAAGGAATAGCGTGCCAGCCGCTCTCCGCCCTCGACGCTTTCCAGCAGGAATCGTGGCCGAAAAGGCGCGAGCTTCAGATACGCCGACACTGGTGTATCAAGATCGGCTGCTATGTCGAACGGTGGCTTCATGTGTTCCTGCAAATCTCACGGACAACAAAAAACCCACCACCGGCTTTGAGGCGGAGATGGGTTCTGGATATCGACGAATTAAAGTGTAAAGACCGGCCAGCGCCCACTCCTAAGGAGTGCGCCACCACCAAGCGTTGCGAAGGATGCGTACGGTCGACATGCGCGCAGTATCGCCTTCCCGGGCGAGCAGCGTCAAGGCCGCCGCCTAGGAGCGTGTCTGACTAATGATCGCCCTCGCGACGGCGATCATTAGTCAGACACGCTCCTAGCCGGACACCTCGAGTTTTCTCTTGAATTTGCGCGTCAGCTCGACGAAGCGCGGCGTGAGGCCGACGTCCTCGTAAAGCGGATCGCCGTGGTCGTCGCGCGAAATGACCTTGGAACCTCGTTCGTAGGGCATGGCAGCCGCAATTTCATCCAGACCGGCGTGCAATAGGTCGGTAATGATGCCTTCGATGGGCTGTCCCGGAAACAACTCGGCCAGGGCATGCAGGCGTGCGGCATCGTCCAGCTCCAAGCGAATCGGGTACTCTTTCACGGTCCGCACAGGCGCCGCATCTTTCTTCCAGCGATCGAGCAAGGGCTTGAATTTCACGACTACTCCGCCATACCTCCACCAGGGTGCGCGCATTATAGACTGAGGGATTCGGCGCGCACTGGGTACCGGAGGGGCAACATGAGCGAAGCAAGTGGCAGTGAAGAGCGAGGATGGGCTATGGCGTCGTCCCTGCATCCCTTTTCCTGGCGTTCGGTGAAGTAGCAAGATCTTGGCGCGGCGCTCTGCACCCCTGAACAGCGGCTCACCGCTCGTGGGGCCGGCCGCGCCGGCAGCCGATCCGGCCGGGCTGCAGCGCAGCTTGTTCGGCGTCTTCGACTACAGCAGCCGCGCGCTCGCTCTGGTCTGGACCACCAACAAGCCGCTCAGCATCGCGCTCGGGCTGCTGACGCTGGTGGCCGGCGTACTGCCGGCGGCAGTCGCCTATGTCGGCGCGCAAATCGTCGACGCCGTCATTCACGCTGCCGGTTTGCACGCCCAAGCCGGCACGACGGCGTTCTCCCACGTGTTCAAGTACGTCGGGCTCGAAGGCTTGCTGGTCGCCGCCATCTCCATGGCACAACGCGGCATCTCTCTCTCGCAATCACTGCTGCGCGCGCAGCTGGGACAACGGGTCAACGTCATGATCCTCGAGAAGGCGCTGACTCTGGATTTGACGCAATTCGAGGACTCCGAATTCTACGACAAGCTGACGCGCGCACGCCGCGAAGCCTCGAGCCGCCCCTTGAGTCTGGTGATGCGCACCTTCGGGCTTTTGCAAAATGCGGTCTCATTGGTGTCTTTCGGCAGCTTGCTGGTGCGCTTCTCTCCCTGGGCCGTCGTGCTCTTGATCCTCGCCGGACTGCCCGCCTTCCTGGCGGAGGCGAAATTCTCCGTCGAGGCGTTTCGCCTGTTCCGCTGGCGTGCCCCCGAATCGCGCATGCAAATCTATTTGGAATCGGTCCTGGCGCGCGAGGACACCGCGAAGGAAGTCAAGCTGTTCGAATTGGGCCCGCGCCTGCTGGATCGCTACCGCGATATATTCGTGCGGTTGTACCGTGAGGACCGTGATCTGACCTTGCGCCGCGATGCCTGGGGCCTTGGCCTGGGGCTGCTGGGCACGGCGACGCTTTACGGCGGCTACGCATGGATTGCGGCCGAAACCGTGCTCGGCGCCATGACCGTGGGCCAGATGACCATGTATCTGATGCTGTTCCGCCAAGGACAAACGGCGGTGAGCGCCGCTCTGTCGGCGGTGAGCGGCCTGTACGAAGACAATCTCTATCTGTCGAATCTCTACGAATATTTGGAGCAGCCCGTCGGCCGCCGCGGCGGGGATGCGAAGCGGGGTCCCAGTTCCGGCGACGGCGTCCGCTTCGAGAACGTCGAGTTCGTCTATCCCGGCGCGACCGCTCCGGCGCTGTCGGACATCGATCTACACGTGCGGCCCGGGCAGAGCCTCGCCCTGGTCGGGCAAAACGGCTCGGGCAAGACCACCCTGATCAAGCTGCTCACCCGCCTGTACCAGCCGACCCGGGGGCGAATCCTCTTGGATGGGCTCGATTTGCAGGAGTGGGATGAGACCACGCTGCGCCAGCGAATCGGCGTCATTTTCCAAGACTTCGCTCGCTACCAAATGATGGTCGGCGAAAATATCGGTGCCGGCGACGTACGCGCCTTCGACGATGAGGGACGCTGGCGCAGCGCCGCGGCTCAGGGTCTGGCGGCGGAATTCGTGGAGAACCTGCCCGCGGGCTACCACACCCAATTGGGCAAGTGGTTCAAGGACGGCCGCGAGCTGTCGGGCGGTCAATGGCAGAAAATCGCCCTGGCCCGCGCCTTCATGCGCAACGAGGCGGACATCCTGGTCCTCGATGAGCCCACCGCGGCCATCGACGCGGGGGCTGAAGCGGAGGTGTTCGAGCATTTTCGCGAGCTGACGCGCAACCGCATCGCCATCGTCATTTCGCATCGGTTCTCGACGGTGCGCATGACGGACCAGATACTGGTGCTCGAGGAAGGCCGTATCGTCGAACGCGGCAGCCATGAATCGCTGATGGCGGCCGACGGCCGCTACGCCAAGCTATTCACTTTGCAGGCACGCGGGTATCGTTAGCGGCAAGTTTATTCGCGGAGACTTGCTATGCCTTCCTTCGACGTCGTGTCCGAAATCGATACTCATGAATTGACCAATGCCGTCGATCAGGCGGTTCGTGAACTCGGACAGCGTTTCGATTTCAAGGGCACCGACGCCACCTTCGAACTCGAGGAAACGACCGTGACGATGATCGCGCCGGCCGACTTCCAGCTCAGGCAGATGCTGGAGATCCTCAAGCTCAGGATCGCCAAGCGCGGCATCGATGTAGGCTGCCTCGAGGTGAAGGATCCCGAGGTCAACTTGGCGAGGGCCAAGCAGCTCGTGATCTTGAAGCACGGAATCGACGCGGAAGCGGGCCGGAAGGTGTCACGGCTGCTGAAGGACTCGAAGCTGAAAGTGCAGGCGCAGATTCAAGGCGACAAGGTTCGAGTGATCGGCAAGAAGCGCGACGACTTGCAGGAGGCCATCGCCTTCCTGCGCAAGGCGGATGTCAGCGTGCCGCTGCAATTCAATAATTTTCGCGACTGATCACCGGATCACCGTCTCGAGACAGCGGCCCCCGTTACCTTATTCGTGACCTCGGGCGACGGCCGCGCCGGCCATCAAGTTGCGCGGCGGGGTTCAGTGCGCGGCGCCGGTCGCGGTAGCGTCGGTCGCGGCGATGCCCGCGGCCGTATCCCGCAGCAGCCGGACCAATCCCATCAGCTCGTCCCAGCCGGTATCCGAAACGGCGCAATAGTCCAGGTCTCCCTCGCGCCAGAAGGCGAGGTGATAGCCGCTGCGCGTCGCATTGTCCGGCAGAGCGCGTTCATTACCGGCCCAACTGAAAACATTGATGACATGCGCACCATGCTGATAGACCACCACGGCCGAGCGCTGATGATCCAGATAATCCGCGCGGCCGCCGATGAGCCGATACCCCTGCGCTTCGAAATCGGCGACAACCGGCGACACGTCGGTATGGCCTGCGAACCACGGCTTCACCGTATGTTTATCGGTAGATACCACGTCGATGAGATGAGCCGGCATCAGCGAGCGCACGTGAGCACTCATCAGCTCATCGAGCAATGGATTGGTGACCCGCGGCACGAGGAGCAGAAACGCGAGGGTCGCCGCAATAGCCGTGCCGCCGGCCCCCCCGAGGGCGCCCATCCAAAACGACCGCGGTCGCCGCTGCGAGACGCGCTCTCTCAGCTGCAAACGTCCCGCGGGGAGCGCCATTCCCGGAGTCTCTGCTGCGCCTTCCTGATCCAGCGCGCGCATGATCTTGGCGCGAAGCGGCGGCGCGGCGCGGGCGTAGCCCAAGTCTCGGCGCAGCACGGCGCGCATCTGTTCCAGGTCCTGCAGCAGCGCGCGGCAGCCGGCGCAATGCTCGATGTGCCGTTCGATGTCCGCGGCGGTAACGGCGTCAAGCTCGGCATCGAAATAAGCCTGCACGCGCAGAGATTCAGGGCACTGCACGCGGTTCTCCTGCGGTTTCCTGCAGCCATCGCGCCCGGAGCGCGGCACGCGAACGCGCCAGCCGCGACATCACCGTGCCGATGGGTACGTTCGTGACCTGGGCTATTTGGCGATAGTCCATTTCCTCTATTTCCCGCAACATCAACACCGTACGGTGCTCTTCGGGCAGCGCCGCGATCAACCGGTCGAGAGTGCGCTGCTCGTCACGCCGGATCGAAGCATTTTCGGGATCGGGGGTCGTCGCGGTCATGGCGTAGCCGTCTTGTGCATCGTTTTCTTCCGGTAACTGCACGAAAGCCCGCTGCCGCTGCTGTTTGAGCGCTGTCGAGTGGCAATTTCTCACGATCGCCAGCAGCCAGGCCTTTACATTCGAGCCTCGCAAAGCATCGAACCCGCGAAAAGCGCGCAGGATTGCTTCCTGCACGACATCGTCGGCATCGGCCGGCGCGCGCGACAGCCACCGGGCGAAGCGGTATGCGGCGTCCAAGTGCGGCAAAACCTGCTCCTCGAAGCGAGCGCGTTTCTCATCCATGGATGCTAAGACTCATGGAGAACTCATTTTATTCCCTGTACAGACCTTATGTTGCCCGCCTGGTGGCCATATGGCTTGCCGGCGAGGCACGGTGTCGATCCTTCATCCTAGGAGCAAATCGTCTCTGATGGGAATGAACTTGTCGGCGGCGCGAATCAGCATTGCGGCGGTGAGTTCCGCAACACCATAGACCTCGACCGACACGGAGTGCTTGCCGCGGATTTTTTGCAGCAGCGGTTCGAAATCGCCGTCGCCCGAAGCCAGCACCACGACATCCGCCAGCGGCGCGTACTCGAGAACGTCCAACGTGATGCCCACGTCCCAGTCTCCCTTCGTGGACCCGTCCCGCCGTTGAATGTACGGCTTCAGCTTCACCTCAAAGCCTATGGCGCGGAGGATGTCTTGAAATTGCCGCTGCTTTTCGTCGCCGCGGTCGATCGCAAAGGCAATCGCTTTTACCACCGCCCTGTCGCGGGTGGCTCGGGCCCAAAATTTGTTGTAATCGAAATGACGTGAAAAGCGCTGCCGGGTCGTGTAATAAACGTTCTGCACATCGACGAATATGGCCACAGTTTCCATGGGCATCCGTCACAGACGGAGAAAGTAGGGTATGGCGGCAAGCAACGCGCCGATGCCGACGAGCAGCATGATGTTGGACACGAAGTAGGGGAACAGCATCAACGCGAGCCCGCAAACCAACGGAACTACCGCCTTTTGCTTCTTGCCGTAAATGAAATACCCCAGCCCGATCGAACCGAAGAGCAAGCCCCATAGCAGCCAGGCTTGAATGTTACCGGTCCGGTTTCGCGGGCGCGTGCCCCTGCGCACGCTGCATACCCTTGGAGTAGATCACCGTGCCGTCGAGTTTGACGATGATGGCATCGATGTCGTCGAGGCGGTTGTAAATCTCCATGGCCTTTTCCGGGCCCAGCACGAACGCGGTCTTGGATAAGCCGTCGGTACGCGTGGCATAGGGTCCGATCACCGTGGCGCTGCGTACTTTGCTCGCGGAGTGGCCGGTATGTGGATCGATGATGTGGTGATAGCGCACGCCGTTTTCCTCGAAGAAGCGTTCGTAATCGCCCGAGGTGGAAATGGCCGCATCGACCAAGGGTATGCGCGCAATCACCTCCCCCTCGCCCTTGCGCGGATCGCGGATCCCGACCACCCAGGGCTTGCCGAACCGATCACCGATGATGCGGCTGTCGCCGCCGGCGGAGACATAGGCCTTCGTGATGCCAAAGGATTTCAATACGTCGATGCCGCGGTCCACGGAGTAGCCCTTGGCAATGCCGCCGAGATCGATGCGTACGCCTTTCTGGGAAAACTGCACGGTCTGGTTCTTGGGATCGAGCAGCACGTGGCGATAGTCGACCGCCGGCAATGCCTTGTCGATCTGCGCTTCGTCCGGATGCACGTGTTTGCGAAAATCGTACATATAGCCGACGCTGGCGTAGGTAATGTCGAAAGCGCCGTCGGTGATGACCGAATATTCCTTGGCCGTCACCAGCAGATCGAAGAGCTCCTTGCTGATTTTCATGGGGCCGCCCGCTGCCTTGGCGTTGACCTGCGAAACCTCGCTGGTGGGCTTGAAAGTGCTCATCGATTCGTCGATATGCCGCATTTCGTCGAGCAGCGCATCGATCGCCCGGTTGGCCTTCGCCTCATCGTCCGACCATAGCTCCACGATAATCCGCGTGCCCATGATGCCGTCCGTGACGCGGCGCACCCATTCTGCCTGCGCCGGCGCGGTCAGGCACAGGAGTGCCGCCAGACAGAAGGCGCTCTTGAGGACGATGCTCCCGGATAATTTCGCTGCTGTCATAGCGTAGCCTCTCAGCGGCGCGACTGCGCCCGTTTCCATTGCATGATCACCAGGGCGCTGCCCACCATACCGCCCAGATGGGCGAAATGTGCGATTCCCGACAGGGTACCGGTGACGCCGAGGAAAAGTTCAACCGCCGCATAGAGAGTGGCGAACAGCCACGCCGGCATGGGTATCGGGGGGATCAGCGGAATGACCTTGCGTGTCGGAAACAGAAAGGCATAAGCCAGGAGAAGACCGAACACCCCGCCGGAGGCGCCGATGGTCGGGCCCGGCGGCGCGCCGAAAATCATGGGAATGAAGAGCTGGCTGAGCGCGGCGGTGATCACCGACGCGAAGTAGCAAGCGAGCAGGCGGCGCGGCCCGACATAGCGCTCGACCTCGGCGCCGAACATCCACAGGCCGAGCATGTTGAACAGCAGGTGAGTGATGTTCCCGGTACTATGCAGGAAGGCATAGGTAATGATTTGCCAAAGGTGAAAGTACGACACGCCGTCGATGGGCTGCAGCGGCCACAACGCAAAGAGCCCATCCAGTGCGCCCTTCGACATGCTCTGAAGAGCGAACACCAGCACATTGGCTGCGACCAAAAACTTGACTGCGGAAATTTTCATGATTGGCCGGCGATTCTACCGGATGCGAGACTCCTGATGAGGCAGGTGAATCGCTCGTAAATAACCGGTTTCCTTGCGGAAACTCTATGAAAGCGGTATTTCTGGATTACGACACCGTTTCGCACGGCGATCTCGACACGTCGGCATTGAGCGCGGCCGCCGGCGATCTCGAGCTGTGCGACTCGGACGATGCCAGAATCGCCGCGCGCGTGCACGATGCGGACATCGTCCTGTTGAATAGGGCTGAGCCGCCGCAGGACGGCGAACCGCTGCTCGAGCCCGGCATACCGAACTTGATCGTGACTCCGCACGTGGCATGGGCGGCCCAAGAAGCCCGGCAGCGCTGCCTCGATGAGATGGCGGCCAATATCAGGGATTTCCTGGCCGGCGGCCGCCGCTCGAGGGTCGTTTGAGGGCCCCTCGCGTCCGCTCCGTGCGAGACGCGAACACTCAGCCCTTGGCTTGCTTTTTTTCCCGCTTCGCGGCCCGCTTTTCTTCCAGCGTCTTGCTCGGCTTCTTTTTTTCTTCTTTCTTTCGTTCCATACCCTTGCCCATGGTCCACTCCTGGTTTAATTAGCCCATCGAACGTCAATTCTTCGCATTGCGCCGGGTCAGCATCTTGCGCTCGGTATGCCGGCCGGTCGAATCTCGCGGCGGCTTGGGCGGCTTTTCGCTGACCCGGCTGATCCGAAGCTCACGACCCACCACCCGAACCTTCTGCAGATCCTTGAATATCTGCTTCGGCATGCCTTCCGGCAAGTCGACGAAACTATGATCCTCACGAATGTCCACCCGGCCTATGTGCACGCCCTCGATCCCCGCCTCGTTGGCGATGGCACCGACGATGTTGCCGGGCTTGATTCCATGTACCGACCCCACTTCGATGCGAAAAGTTTCCATCAAACCGGCGGCCGATTTGGCGCGAGGTTTGCGCGGC
>Ga0208193_1001001_pt1 | contig 12995 bp, 9 predicted proteins | sample June2015DPH_17_2_FD_184716 | JGI IMG/M metagenome (GOLD analysis project Ga0208193, IMG submission 184716) | Peatland microbial communities from SPRUCE experiment site at the Marcell Experimental Forest, Minnesota, USA - June2015DPH_17_10... | ecosystem: Environmental > Terrestrial > Soil >...
AGCTGAACGTCAGCGGGAGAAAGACCAGCGAGAGCCCGGCCAGGTCCATCAGCAGACGCGGCGGGTTCAGGTCGAGCAGGAAGGGGATGGCGAAGAACAGCGTGAAAGGCAGTACCGCCAAGAGCGTGCCAAGGTTGACCCACTTCAGCTGCTGGCGCAGCAGCGGAGCGTTCGCCGTGCGGTAGCTGCGCAGAAAGAGCAATGCGGCAAGGATGTAAAAGGCAACGTCGTAAGCGGTTGCGGTTTGCTCAAGACGGTGCCTTAAAAGCCCGGTCGCGAGGCGCGTCTCGATGGCCCACAGCCACAGCCCCACCAGGCCCACTCCCGGCGCATAAATGAGCGGCAGCAGCCAGGCCCGGCGGATGTTCTTGAAACGCACTTCCGGGAAGCTGAGGGCGAAGTGGAGTAACAGGGCCGGCTGCAGCGCTTCGGCGATGACGTTGATCCAGAAGACCGTCCAGTCCAGCCCGTCCAACTCGCCCGTATATTTGAGCGCGCACAGGGCGAAGGAGGTGAGGCAGAAGAAGTAAAAGTGTGTGGCCCGAGGCGCCGTCCAGCGCCGGAACAGAACATAGATCCCGATGGACAGATACACGAGGCCGATGACGCGCTGCGCCTGGGTCAGGCCGCGGTCCAAAGGTTCGGGGATGACGATCGTGTCCAGCGGAGTGCCGTCGCGGGTGATGGCGTAGCTGGCCTTGCCGTAGTTGCCGGTGCGATGAAGCACCCGCTCCAGGTCAGACAAATGGGTGATGGCGCGCTCGGGAAAGGACCTTTTCAGTTCGACCTCGGCGCGGCCCGAGGGTGCAGCCGGCAGAGTCTTCCGGTCGCCGCTCAGCACGTCCTGCGACGGTACGTCGGGTCGGGCTGCGGGTGCCTCCGGCAGCACGGCGGCTCCGGTCAGCAGATCGCCTTGCTTAATTCCGGCGCGTTGCCCCGGGCTGTTGGGAAGTACCTTAATCGCCTGCAGGCCGCCCTGCGCCTCGCGCCACCAGACCCCGTCGTCAGGCCACTGGTAGGTCCCATCCTGGCGGAAATTCAGCATCGCAAGCAGAACCAGCCCGGCCGTGGCCAAGGCAAGGACTGTCGCCTGCAGACGGTTGAAGAGACTTCTTTCCATGGGGGGATGCTCTACACCAGTAATACTTACTGCACGTTCATTGCCATGTGGGTAAAATCAACCACATGCCACGTTATCAATGGTAACCGATTGATAATATGTAAGATAAAGACGTATCACAGTTTGAAACGTTAACCGTCGCTGCGCAAGAATCTTATAGGAAATGCAAGAAACAATAGACCGCATCTGGGGAACAAGATGGATCTATGGAAATAGGTAGGTACTTGACAGGGAAGATGTTAACCGTCAGACGGGGCAGTTTCGGGTCTACCTTTCATGGGGAATAACATTTTCTCAGACTCTCGGAACCCTCCTATTACTTCTGTCCGTAGGTGGCCTTGGGCCCGTGTTTGCGGCTGTAGTGATGTTCAGAAACGTACAGTGGGATTGCGAATTCGGACGATTCTGAACTCCCGGTCCCCCCCTGCAGCAGGACGCTTCGGAACGCCAGGCGGGCGATGTACTCAAGTACGTCGGCGTGTTCGAGAGCCTCGGCGGGGGTCCTTCCCCAGGTAAAGGGTGCGTGGCCGGCGACCAGGACTCCGGGAACAGCTACCGGATCAAGCTTGTCGGCCTCGAATCGGCGCACGATGACAGCGCCGGTGTTCAGGACATAGTCTTCAACAACTTCTTCGGCGGTCAATGGTTCGGTGACGGGAACCGGGCCGTGGAAGTAGTCGGCATGGGTCGTGCCGAGGCAGGGAATGGGGCGGCCGGCCTGCGCCCAGGAAGTAGCGAACTCGGAGTGAGTATGCACCACGCCGCCGATCTCGGCAAACTCGCGGTAGAGATAGGTGTGGGTGAGCAGATCGCTCGAAGGACGCAGACTGCCTTCAACAATCTTTCCCTCCAGGGTGCTGACGACCAGGTCGCCGGGCGTCATGGACTGATAGTCTACGCCGCTCGGTTTGATGACGACGAGCGGCTCGGCGCCGGTGCGGTCGATACCGCTGGCATTGCCAAAGGTGTGCGGGGCAAGACCGCGGCGGGCGATTTCCTGGTTGACGTGGAGGACCTGTTGGCGAAGGGCAGCGAGCAGCATAGATCACCTCAGCTTATAGAGCACAGTAAGCGTTTACCAAACAGTGTATAACCCCATCCTGATTCGGCTACAAGGGCTCGGCCCCGAAAATGGAGACAGGGCACCCACTCTCAGCGATCGCGATCCGCCGACTGCGGGCGTCAGACTAAGGCCGGACGGGTTCTGCCTAAGGCCGGGCGGGTTCTGCGCCCAGCAGGATCGAGCGAAGGATCAGTTCCGGGGGGCAGCGTTCCCGCGGGTCGTGGAGGATAGTATCGGCGCCCACGTTGCGTTGAACGGCCTGGTTCCAGCCGAGCGGCTGGCAATTGAAGACGGAGGAGATGATCGGAGAGCAGGCGCCTGGTGGGACGCCGGGCAGCGTTGCCTGTCCGGTGGCGTCCGCGCCAACTGTCTGCGCCAACTGTCCGCGCCAAATTTAGAGATGGAATCGGCAGCCATGATTTTGGGCCAGTCCGGGGATTGGGTGCTGCAAGCGGTCCCGTCCGATTTGTCGGGCGGGACGCCGTGCGGGAGGGGGCGCCCGGGACGGCCAGGGCGTCAGGACTCTGCAGGAACAGAACGCAGGGCCTGACGGCGAGCGGGCTGGGCGCAACGGCTTGACTCGCTATCGCGTACTCAGCCCCGGTTCATCGGACGAACGGGAAGACTTTCTTGTCGCCGATGTACGGCCCGGGCCCCGGGGAAGCGATTCGCGGAAGAGCGCGGTAATCAATCCTTCGATCGTCGAGTGGGGGAATGGACGGCAAGGTTCTCAAGCGTTTGGCCTGCAACGGAGGAATCAATCCTAATTGTGTCCGGGGTTGTAAACTCGGACTCGGTGCGGGCGTCTACCTGAGTGATGGCAGCCGGCACCGCACTGGACGCAATGGCCATAACGACGGCAGACGCCGCCGCCGCGGAGGAGTTCGCGCGGGTGGTGGAGAAGCATCGTCCGCAGATCTTTCGTTTTCTTCTGGCTTCCACTCGCGACGTGGACTTGGCGGAAACGTTGACGCAGGAGTGTTTTCTGAAGGCTCACCGCAACTGGAGAAGCTTTCGTGGTGAGTCAAGTGCTATGACCTGGTTGATGCGCATCGCGATCAACCTGCAGAAAGACCACTGGCGCAACCGCCGGATGCAGTTCTGGCGCACGACGCGCACCAACTCGGTGGACCTGGACGAAGCCAGCGACTGGTTGCCGAGCGGGGAAAGCTCGGTAGAGCAGCAGCTGCTGGCACGGGAGCGGGTGACCCAGGTGTGGTCGGCGGTGAAGGGATTAAGCGACCGGCAGCGCACGGTGTTTCTACTGCGTTATGTCGAAGAACAGGAACTGAGTGAAATTGCCGGCGCAACCGGACTGAGCGAGGGAACGGTCAAGGCACACCTTTCACGGGCTGTGGCCAGGGTGAGATTGGAACTAGGAGGCAAACGATGACCGACAGTTTCGAGGCACAAGCGAACGGGCAGAAAGAGCAGGTTTTGCCGGCACGCGATCCGGATTTTGAGCTCGAGCAGGCGCTCAAGGATTTTAAGAGCAGTATTTATGCCTGGAGCGAAGCGGAGCTGAGCCGTCCGCGGATGTGGACGCGCGAGGTGCGGCATCGCAGCTGGCGGCTGGCGCTGGGTTGGGCCATGGGCTCCTTGCTGGTGGTTGGAAGTGTCAGCGGCGGATTGCTGGAGCGGCAGCACAAGCTGGAAGTGATGCGGATGGCCGCTCAGCAGCAGGCGGCCGAGCGGCAGAAGCAGCTTCTGGAGCAGCAGGCGACCGTGGCGGTGACAGATGAATCTCTGTTGGCCGGCGTGGATAGCGATGTGTCGCGGGGGGTTCCCAGTGCGATGGAGCCGCTGGCGCAGATGATGTCGTACGAGGAGAGCAAGTAAAAGATGTTGTGGTGCGAACAGAACAGGTAATCAAGACACTGGCGTCGGGCGAGAACAAGTTAAAAGATGATTTCGTCGGACGAGAACAAGTAAATTCTGGCACAAAACGAAGTACAGTCTGGGGTATGCGTTGAATCGTGGCTCCGGAACTCCGCGATAAGAGTTCTGAGACAAGGAGACAGGGGAATGAAGGGCACTTTATCGTTAAAAATTGGCGTGGCGGTTGCGGCCATGCTGTTGACTGCAACTGTGCACGCGCAAGGATATGGCAGCGGCGGGGGCGGGGGATTTGGAAATCATCGGCCACCTATGGAGCGGGCCATGGGTGGGCAAGGTGATCGCGGGCGCTGGTGGAACAATCCCAAGGTCGTCGAGCGGCTGAAGCTCACCGATGACCAGCGCAAATCGATGGATGCCATCCTGTTGGCCCATCGCGAGAAGCTGGTCGATCTGCGCGCCAGCCTGGAGAAGTCCGAACTGGAGCTAGAGCCCCTGATGAAAGAGGATCAGCCCAACGAGAACGCGATTCTGGCGCAGATCGACAAGACCGCGTCGGCGCGCGCTGAACTCGAGAAAGCCAATGCGCGCTTCCTGCTGGCCATTCGCGGCAAGTTGACCGCGGACCAGTGGCGGCAGATGCAGGCCGATCGGGCCAACCACTCGCGTGGAGATTGGAACCGGGATAGACAAGGACAGCGCGGTATGCATCGCGGCGGGCAGACGCCACCTCCAGCAGGCGGCCAGGGTGGACCTCCTGCGGGCGGAGCACCGGCCGGACCGCAGGGCATGCTCCAGGGAGGCGCTGGCCTGGATGGACCTCCGCCGCAGGCTGAGAGCGCGTCTCGGTAACACAGGGATTCAAAAAAGGTTTACAGGCAGAGAGCAAATACGGTTGAACGACAAGACCGATGGCGGCAGGGGGCGATCCCCTTGCCGCCGATTTTTTTATGGCAAGTTTGGTGCTATGCCCGGAACTGCGCTGGCTTATCGACGTTTGAGCTGAATCGTCTGCATATCGCCAGCCTCATCTGAAGTTCAGATGAAAACAAGGGGCAAGTTAACAAGACAGAATTGGTGGTTTCTAGTAAGCGTCGCGGTTCTGGCCATCCAGAACCGCTAAAGTCCATCCAAAAACACTAAATCCACCTTGATTCTGAATAAAATCAGGGATTTACTTTGCGTTCGCTCGAAGATTTGTCTTCGCACACAGCTCTCTTTGGCCGAATTTGATGATCCCGGGACGCCAGAGCTCCTTTGTCTATTCTCTTCCCCTCGGCATGCAGCCAACGTGACAACGGACGGTGAAGCGGCGGCTGTCGCACAAACCTTCACCGTCCATGCGAAATTCGTCCAACGCACCGTGCGCCAAGGGATTGATGCTCGTCCTGCGATCAAACGAGTAGAGAAAATCTCCCGCAGGGCGGCAAGCGCGCCGCAGTCTGCATCTGAAGTACCATCGACTACCCGGTGGAGGGCTCGAAATTGGGCGCGCAACAGCGACGCCCATGAAAGCAACTGAGGTGACTCGTATGAAGTCCGACGGCCCCCTGATTCTCGCTGTGCTGTTTCTGGCCAGTGGATTGACCATCATTTTTGCTTACGGCATTGGCAGCGCAGGATTCAACGCCGCTTACCCTTTTTCAGCCGCCAACCTGAATTTGTCCATAGCCACCACCGGCCCAGCCGCGATGGGCGGGCTGGCGTTGACGGCGCTCGGTCTGGTGGTTTTACTCTGGGGCCTGATCTGCGCGCTGGTGGGCGAGTTCAGCGGGATGGGCGCCGCGTGGAATTTCACCGGTCGTAGTGAGCGCAAGCGTCTGGAGCAGGAGCAAAAGCTGGAAGGGCGGGAGCGCGAGCGCCTCGAGCAGCAGGAACGGCTGATGAAACAGGAAGAACGACTGCGCGCTGCTTATCCGAGAGACTGAAGGCGAGACCTCCCGCCCGGCGGGTGCTCAGCGGTTAGAGCCGATTGAGGGCTGCGTGAATTTTCGAGTGACTGAAGCAGGTAAGGGAACAGACGGGCAGACTCGGATTGAGTCTGCCCGTTTTCTTTGCCAGCTATTTTCGGGCTCGCGCTTCAATCTCTCTATTTGGGCAGCTCCTGCTTGCCGGCGATGGTGAATCCCGCTTCTACTTCCGACTGCGTTTGCTGCGGTTGAGCGCCGCCCAGCGTGAGTGTGTATTTGCCGGGCAGGATGGACCGGTTGCCTTGATCATCGACGCTCGACAGGGTGCGCGGATCGAGGGTGAATGTGACTTTCCTGCTCTGGCCAGCGGGAATGTAGACGCGCTCAAATCCGGCCAGCGAGTGAATGGGGCCGTCCGTCTGGGGGGTCTTCAGGTAGGCTTCGACGACTTCATCGCCATTCATCGGGCCGCCATTGGTCACGTCCACGGTCGCCGTCAGCGGGTCGCCGGCGTTGAGCGATTCGGCAGACAACTTGACTGGCCCATAGGTGAATTTCGAGTAGCTGAGGCCGTAGCCGAAACCCCATAGGGGCTTGCCCTGGAAGTACCGGTAGGTGCGGCCGCCCGTGGCTGTCCGGAAGTTGTAGTCGGTAAAGTCGGGCAGCCCGTCCAGCGAACGATAGAAGGTGACCGGCAGGCGTCCGGCGGGATTGTTGAGTCCGGCAAGCGTGCGCGCAATGGCTGTTCCTCCTTCGACGCCCGGATACCATGCCTCGAGCACGGACTGGGCGTGTTCCTCTGCCCAGTTCAGCGCCACAGCGCTGCCGCTTTGCAAGACAACGATGAGGGGCTTGCCGGTCGCGCCCAGCGTTTCAAGCAGCTTCTGCTGCGGGGCGGGCAGATCGAGGCTGGTGCGGTCGCCGCCGTTGAAGCCGTCAATCTTGATACGCATCTCTTCGCCTTCTAACTGTGGTGAGAGCCCAACGAAGGCGACTACCACGTCAGCCTGTTTGGCCTGAGCCACGGCTTCCTCCAGCATGGCCTGTGCGGGCGCTTCCCACTTGAGCGTGAGGCCGCCGCCCGATTGATCGCCGGAATGGGAATACTCCAGCGTGAACTGGTGCGGGTTGGTGTCGGTGAAGTCGATGGGTATCGATGGAATCCTGGCGAATTGCATGACCGGCGGCGCGGTCGGTGAGGCGCCGGGCGCGGCTTTGAAGTTGCCCATCGACGAAAGGTCCCCGCCCTGGCGCAGACTGCCTTCGGAGCTTACCTTGCCATCGAGGAGGAAGCGGTAGGACTCCTGGGGCGAGTAGGGAAAGCTGTCGCCGGATTCGAGCGTGAAGACATAGTGGCCTGCTGCGGGGACGCTCAGCTGGCCGCTCCAGCGAACCGAGTAATTGTTGGTCTCAATCTCGGGAACGGGATGAGCGTTCTCCCAGTCCGTCTGGACTTCCGGCTGAGTGAGAACGGCTACGGGCCGTCCGGTCCAATCGGGCGTGGAGAAGAACTCCGTTTTCAGGCCGTGACTGGCGCTGAACGCGGTGCGCGGAACAGGCACGCCGACGCCGTCGGCCAGCGTGGAGCCTTGCGCATACAGAACCGACGAAGCATGAAACTGGCTGCTCATACCGTCGAGTGGAGTGACCGGGCGGACCGGGGTGCCGACATAATTGCCCAGGATGGACGGCAGCAGGTCCGCGGTGGGGCCGATCACGGCGACTTTTCGGGTTTCCCCGCGTAAGGGCAGCACGCCGCTGTTCTTCAGCAGCACGATGCTTTCTTCGGCGGCGCGGAGCGATGTCTGCCGGTTCAACTCGGAACCGACTTCACTGAAGGGAATGCTGTCCAGACGATGGGCGCCGGGCGGATCAAAAAGCCCCAGCTTGAAGCGCGCCGTAAAGAGCCGCTCGGCCGCCTCGGTGACGAGGTCTTCAGAAACCAATCCCTGGTGTACGGCGTCGGCCAGGGAGTTGAAGCCCGGCGTCCAGATGCTGCACGACAGATCGGTGCCGGCTTCGATCGACAGCGCCGCAGAGTGGGTAATATCGGGCGTCTTCTTGTGACCCTGGTTCACGTCGACGATGGCGCCGCAGTCTGAGACGACGAAGCCCTTGAATCCCCACGCGTCGCGCAGGTGATCCTTGAGCAGCATCTTGTTGGTGCAGGCGGGGAACTCGTCGATCGAGTTGTAGGCACACATCACCGACTGCACATGACCCTCGGTGACGGTGGCGCGGAAGGCAGGCAGATAGGTCTCTTCCAGGTCGCGCGGCGACGGGTCGACATTGAAGCCGTGGCGCAGTGACTCCGGCCCGGAGTGAACGGCGAAGTGCTTGCTTGTGGCTACCGCGCGCAGGTGATCGAGGTCCGGACCCTGCACGCCATGCACGAAGGCTACGCCCAGCTTGCCGGTCAGGAATGGGTCTTCGCCATAGGTCTCCTGGCCGCGGCCCCAGCGTGGATCGCGAAAGATGTTGATGTTGGGCGACCAGAATGTGAGTCCGTAGAAGATGCGGTGATTGCCTTCGCGCTGCGCCTCGTTGTACTTTCCGCGCGCCTCTTCCGAGATGATGCCGCCCATGGCCTGAACGATGTTGGGATCCCAGGTGGCGCCCATGCCGATGGCCTGGGGAAAGACAGTCGCGTATCCGGCCCGGGCCACGCCATGCAGGGCTTCATTCCATGTCTGGTAGTCGGGAATGCCGAGCCGAGGAATGGCCGTGGCCCAGTCCTCCAGCTGCGAGACTTTCTCGTCGAGTGTCATCTGGCCCACCAGATCGTGGGCGCGATCGGCGGCGGGAAGTTTGACATCGAGCCAGGGCTGCTGCTGCGCAGCCAATCGGGCAGGCGCAAGAGCAACGGCAAAAGACGCAAACGAGAGCAGCAACCTAAGCCAGCAGCGAGACGGCATGAACAATTTCCTCCCAGGGCAGCGATCCAAGAAGCGGGAATCCTGGAAGCCAGGGTTTCGGGCGGATGCGCAGCCGGTTCAGCTGATTTCCCCTGAGTGACCGAACACATGCAGTTGGAGGAGATGCGGAGTCCTGCCAGGGGAAAGTCAGCCGCTAGGAACGAACTCTACAGGCAGAGGGGATGGTTTGGCTAGATTTATCGCTTTACTAGGGAAGATACGGAGATTCGCGCCGGGCTCGAGAGGGGCGCGAACAGAGGGGAAAAGGCTGGGGGGCTGGCTTCGGCATTCACGCCGGGCCGGAGGGCGCGAATCCTTTTCTCAGCAAACTCAGGTTGACCGGGAAGCGGTTTGATCCCGAGATCTCCCCGCGCAAGTCCGGGACGGACTCAGTGGCGCGGTGAACCATCGCTGGCGGCAATCGAGCCAGACATCAAGCCCGGCAGTGCCCGGGGGGCGCACCGATCGACTGCGATCGAACTTGGCGGCAACAAGTGATGGATCAAGTTTGGCGGCGTGAAATCAGTTGCTGCGGGCCTTCCTGCAGGCGATCGCGCTCCCGGGATTGCCACTCGGGGCGAGCGCGCAAGAACATTTCCAGCGACTCCCTCGTCCTGGGGTTGACAGCATTTGCATTGGCTGGCTCCGCCAATCGAGCGCCGGGATATAAATCTGCCTCTGAGCCGCTCGTTCTATCCCGCGACGATAGATCCCTCTGGGTCGCGGCCCCGCTCTTTTTTTCTAAGCTGCTTTTGACCAGCTGCGGACTCTCGGCTGGGAGTGGCCAGGAGTCGAACGGGCGGGACTTGAGGTGAAAGTCGATGCGGTTGACCAGATCCGATTCGATTCCGGCTGTCGCATGGCGCGCGATGAGCAGGTCTTCGACCCAGATTTGAATGCCGTCAGCGACGCGAATCATTTCCATCCGCAATCGAAAGTGGGCTGGAAAGGAGCGCAGCGTGCCGGCCAGCACCATGTCAGCACGCAGCGATTCGCCAATCTGCTGCGCAGTCAAGCCGCGTTGGGCAAGCGTAAAGACCGAGTCGCGGGCCAGGACCGAGGCCTGCGGGATCTGTGCATTGCTCAACCGGGCCATGGTTTCTTCCGCGAGGAGGGTGCCGAGATGCACGGGAACGCCAGTCTCAATGGTGAAGGGCGGAATTGCCAGGCGGGGAAGAACCGGCGCGGCTTCGAAATCTCCTTGCTCGACGGGGGCGAAGAAGCGGTAGCCGCGCTTGTAGACGGTTTGAATGCAGTTGTCCGGATGCAGGTGCGCGCGCAGCGAGGAAAGCAGGCGCGGCACCGAATCGGCGGTTACATGGAGTTCACCCCAGAGCGCCTGTTTTACCTCGGCCGGCGTAACGATCTTGCCGGCATGGGCGAGCAGCAGCCGCAATGCAGCGAGTTCGCGCGGCGGTAGGTGAAGCGGTGTCTCCCCGCGGAACAGCGTGCCGTCTGCTTCCAGACGCAAGCCTGCGAACGAGAGGGCGGAGGTTTGAGTCTCGCTGCCTGGGGCAGCGGACCCCTGCAAATCGCTTGACGGTTGATGGGTCCGATCCAACGCCCTACCTCGGAGTACCTGGTCTGTGTGCTGGCCTTTGTCAAACCATTCGCATCGGGCGAATGGCAGCTGCGAAGGTTGCTTGCCTGTGACTCCGAGCTGGAAAATCTGGTCCAGCAGCAAGAGCACGATCCCGGGAAAAGGCGAACTTCTTGTACGTTGTATCAACTCCTGCTGAGTTGTTTAACTCCCGGGACAAAGCAATTATGCTCTGTGCGCAAGGGGGTTGAAGGTCATTTTTGTCTTTTAGCGGGAGTAAAAAGTAATAAAAAATGGTTACTATGTTACTCATAAGTAAACCTTGAAATCCGCAACTGTGTGCCAGAACTGGCGCATCTCGAACGAGGTCCGAAATGTTTCAGCTCACTCCCCGGCCCTCGCTTCAGGGCGTTTGCTCCAAAGCGGAAAATGGCCGCCATTGCTGCCTGTTTGCATAGGCCGGCCGGGATTTTCTGCTGCGGTGTGAACGGACCGAGCAATGGTCGAACCGGCGAGGTAATCGAGAGGGGAAATTGGTAATCACGGCTTGAGAGAGCAAGCAATTCGGGGAGTCGCGTTTCCGATTCCCTGATTGCGTCCCTTTCGTTTTGGCTCAGCGCGATGCCCGAACCGGTGGCCGGACCGGTGGGCGCGGATCCCGTCGTCGTCGAGCATACCTGCGGGCGGAGGGAACAGGAGCAGTGGCCGCTCAAAGCCGTGCCCCAGTTGAACATCTTGCCGGCTGGGTGCAAAAGGGGAGTTCAAGTGTGATCGGGCGCGCGGGCGGGCCTGCTCAGATCGGGGTGGATGGAAGCCTGCAGAGCGAACAGACGGTTGGCGTACACCTTGCTCTGATCGAGCGCTGGCAGGCTGTTGACCGTGCTGATGAGGTGGGCGGTTGAGGACCCATCCTCGCGCGTCGACACAGCGCTGTCCAGGACATCGAACCTCTTCTTGGGAGCATTGTCGGCGCGCCAGTCGATGACGGAGCCGAGCATGAAACCCAAGATCCAACTCCTCGATCTAGCTCCTCGACCCAGATCCTCGAGCGCGTCCGAGCGCGGCGTGCTGTTCAAAGGCCGGCGGGAGAAAACCTTCAGAAAACCTTCCAGAATGGAAGCCTTGGCGGCTGGCAGACTGACGTTGAGGCTGGTCGTTCGGCTTCAGAGGAGAAAGTGAAATGAGTAAGCCGGTATCCTACGCACAGTGGTCGCTGGAGCCCTATTGCATTGGAACGAAATTACGTTCGCTCAGGACGCAGAAGAGGCTGACCCTGGCGCGACTGGCCGAAGAGTCGGGTCTCTCCACAGCGCTGCTCAGCAAGCTCGAAACCGACCGAATGGTGCCAACCCTGCCGACGCTGGCGACCATCAGCCGTGTCTACGGCGTGGGACTGAGCCATTTCTTTAACGAGCCGGCGCATCACACGCTCTCGATTACACGCAAGGCGCACCTGAATGGCGCGGAGCGGGGAATGGAGCAGGTGCGGGTGACTCCATTGAATGCAGCCGGCGAGGGCGCCGTGCTTTCCGGGCCGCCGGTCGAGTCTGGCCGAAGCGCGCCGCGGCTGGTTGCGCAGATGATCGATTTTCCGGCCGGCGGGGGCGCCAGCACATCTGCTCAGCTCAACGAGACCAGCGGGCTGATGTATGTGCTGGAGGGTCGTCTGCAACTGGACGCGGGTGGACTGAATGAATCTCTGGAAGCCGGCGATTGCGTCTACGTGGAAAGCGATATGGCTCTGGCGTGGAGCGCGGCAGGGAAAAATCGCTGCCGGGTCCTGGCGGTGATGCCGGGGCGCGCGGGAAGATAAGTCAGCGATCGATTTCTGCGGCGAATCAATTGGGCAAGGGATACGATGTGAGCCCTTTGCCCCGCGCCCGGGAGTGCGAACGAACCAGGATAAGTTGCGGATAAACTTCCGCCTTTCATCCTCCGACTGGATGACCCGGGGGGAATTGTCGGCGGCGATTGCCATTTCGGAAGGGTCTGCGCATTGCTCGAGAGGTCCTGTTTTGCCCCGGGGAACAAGATTGTTCACCAATTCCTGTGCGCCATTGTTTGGCGTGATCTCGGCGAGAGCGATGAGCAGTTTCTTACCGGCCTGGCCAAAGGCATCGGGTAGCGAGGCACTGACTCGGGAAGATCTTCCTCGGCTGGATCGCACGCCGGAGAAACCCATCTCGAACAAGGAGTGGAGAAGCAGGGTCGATGCGGATGCGCCCATCAGGAAGAGCAAGGATGGAAGAGCAAGCATGGCCGCACCCACATGACCCACAAGGCCGAACACGCCATGGGTATGGAGGTTGTTCCATTCCTGAGAGGAAACAAACTCCCAAGCGCAACCAGGAAGGCAAACAGGCGGAGCGGCTGGCGGTTATGGGTAAACCAGGAACGAGCCCAAGGCGAGTCGGGCTATCAGTTGCTGAGAAAGCGCGGCGAATTGGCGGAACCTGGATTTGCCCAATGCTAGGAAACCGGCGGATTGGGACGTGGCCGGCTTAGGCGGGAACAATCAGGTCAAGTGGGGTAGCTGCCTTAGTGCAGTAGTGTCTATATTTAGTGGTGGAGAGCGCAGCGAATCCGCGAGCGGGCGAGCAATATCCTGTGA
>Ga0208193_1001002_pt1 | contig 12995 bp, 16 predicted proteins | sample June2015DPH_17_2_FD_184716 | JGI IMG/M metagenome (GOLD analysis project Ga0208193, IMG submission 184716) | Peatland microbial communities from SPRUCE experiment site at the Marcell Experimental Forest, Minnesota, USA - June2015DPH_17_10... | ecosystem: Environmental > Terrestrial > Soil >...
AGTTGCCGCATAGGTCGGGAGCACGAGCTGGTACGGCAGATCGATGCCCGGGTTGTTGCTGGGACGATCGGCGCTCAAATCGAAGTTGAAAATCTGCGATAGCAAGATCACGCCGTTGAAATCGATCGAACGTTCCGACTGCAGCTCGTTGATCAGTACCGCAGAGCGCGTCGTTCCATAGCTTTCTCCGAACAGGTATTTGGGCGAATTCCACCGACCGTACTTGGTCAAGAACTGCGTGACGAACTCGGTGAACGCATAGGCATCGGGATCCACCCCGAAGAATGCCTTCTCCTTGTCCTTGCCGGCGATGCGGCTGAAGCCGGTGCCGGGTGCGTCGATGAACACCAGATCGGTGGCATCCAGCAAGCTGTAGTTGTTGTTGACCAACGAGTAGGGCGCGGCCGGGGTGTGCCGGTCGGTCGCCGTGACGACGCGGCGCGGGCCGAATGCGCCCATGTGCAACCACACCGTGGATGAGCCCGGACCGCCGTTGTACACAAAGGTGATCGGCCGAGCGCCTGCATTGCCGGTTTTGAAATAGGCCACGTAGAACATCGACGCCTCGGCGTTCGGATTCTTCGGCTCACCCTCGCCCGGCGGTGGATTGTCCTTCTCGGTCTTCGGATCGCGAGGAACATCGTCCCAACCCTTCGGATGGATGATCAACGTGCCGGTGACGGATTGATATGGGATCGCTTGACCTTCAACAGACACGGATCCGGAGCCCGTGGCGGACTCCGGCTTGAAGGGTTCGAACTTTCCCGAGTCACCCCTCTCGCCGCCGGTTTCAGCAGGCTTGTCTTGCGGATCCGCATCCTTGTCCTTCGGAGCTGCCCAGACGGCAGACAAACATGCGCATGCGGCCAAAGCGGCGACGAGCTTCGTTACATTCATGATGATCCTGTGGGTTTTTCGGGGGCGCAAAGTGTACTTCCAATGTGAGGACCGTGCATCAGCCAAGCTTGCGCGTACGCGTCCAGCGCCCTTTTGCAAGCTATGCTCTGCCCCCACGACTTGAATGGCGACGCCTGAGCTTGCGTTGGGGTCGGTGTGCGAGTCCTACACTGTTTATGCCTTGTTCTGCCTTGCCAGTCTGTAGGCAAATCGCGAAGCTTCTTTCGGTAACGACCCAAAACCTGCGGTCGCGATTCAACGTGTGCCGCAAATTTCCGGGAAGAACATCTGAAAAACAGTACTCCGAGCCGAGTGAGAGAAGGTCATGCGCGCGCGCACGGGGCAATATGGGACGGTCAGGGCACCAATTTCACACTTTTTTCCGCTCATGCCACGAAGGTCGAAGTCTGCCTCTTCGACGCTAGAGGAGAGAGCGAGCTCGAACGCTTGGTGCTCCCCGAGTATACCAACGAGATCTGGCACGGGTACATTCCGGACGTGCATCCCGGCACGGTGTATGGACTTCGCGTACACGGGCGTTATGCGCCTCTTGAAGGGCACCGATTCAACCCGAACAAGCTGCTCTTGGATCCTTATGCGCGTGCGCATACCGGGGAGCTCAAATGGGCTCCTGAAGTTTTTGGCTACACCCTTGATCACCCCGATGCGGACTTAAGTTTTGATGGACGCGACAGCGCGGCCTTCATGCCGAAATGCGTGGTCGTGGATCCCGATTTTGACTGGAAGGGTCAGCCGCGAACGCACGGCATTCCGTGGGATCGAACGGTGATCTATGAGGCTCACGTTAAGGGTTTCACCGAACGCCATCCTGGGATCTCCGAGCACCAGAGGGGCACCTATGCCGGTCTCGGTACCAAAGAAGTCGTTGAGTACGTGAAGTCGCTAGGGATTACCTCGATTGAATTGCTCCCCATTCATACCTTCATCAATGACAGCCAGTTGCTGGAGAAAGGCCTCACAAATTACTGGGGGTACAACAGCATCGGTTTCTTTGCGCCGGACCCGCGATACGCCTCAGCTCCCGAGCAAAGCCTTCGAGAATTCAAGGAAATGGTGGCGAGGTTCCATGATGCTGGGCTCGAGGTCATTCTCGATGTTGTCTACAACCACACGGCTGAAGGAAATGAGCGCGGCCCTACGCTGTCGTTCAAGGGGATCGACAACGCCTCTTACTACCGCCTCATGCCGGACGAGAAGCGCCTCTACATCAACGATACCGGGACCGGCAATACGCTCAACGTCTCCCATCCGAATGTGATCGAAATGGTGACGGATAGCTTGCGGTACTGGGTTAACGAAACTCACGTGGACGGCTTTCGCTTCGATCTAGGTACCATACTCGCGCGTGAGTCCAATGGCTTTGATAATCAGAGCGGCTTTCTAAAAGCCTGTCATCAAGACCCGACGCTGCGGACGGTGAAGCTAATCGCGGAGCCTTGGGATTGTGGTCCCGGCGGTTATCAAGTCGGCGCCTTTCCGCCCGGCTGGGCGGAGTGGAATGACCGCTACCGTGACGTCGTGCGCGACTTCTGGAAAGGCGAAGCGGGCGCAAGCGCCGTGGCACAGCGGCTCTGCGCATCGGCGGAAGTGTTCAACAAGCATGGTCGCCGGCCCTGGTCCAGTGTCAATTTTATCACCGCACACGACGGCTTCACGCTCAATGACACGGTGACGTATAACGATAAGCACAACGAGGCGAACGGCGAGGATAACAAAGACGGCAGCAGCGACAACCGATCGTGGAACTGCGGCGTAGAGGGTCCCACTGATGACCCGGCCATCAACATCTTGCGGGAACGCCAGATCCGTAACTTCCTTGCCACGCTGCTTTTATCGCAGGGCACGCCCATGCTACTGGCCGGAGATGAGTACGGCCGCACGCAGAACGGTAATAACAATGCGTATTGCCAGGACAATGAGATCAGCTGGCTCAATTGGGATGTTGAAGATAAGGGAAAAGCCTTGGTGAGATTTGTGCGGAAGCTGACGAATCTACGCGCCAAATACCCCATCTTGCACCGAAGTCGATTCCTGACGGGCGAATATGACGAGGAGTTGGAGGTCAAAGATTTGACCTGGATTAACGCTTCGGGCAGCGAGATGACAGGTGAGGAATGGTCGGATACCAACATGAAGTGTTTTGGCATGCTGATGGATGGACGCGCTCGCCCGACCGGTGTCCGGCAGCGAGGCGCTGAGGCCACCATGCTGCTGGTGCTTAATTCGCATCACGACGTGGTGGAGTTTGCATTGCCGGAATACGACGGTGGCGGCGAATGGCAGCTCCTGATCGATACGAATCTTGGCGAGGCGGCGCCTGACTACCGCGGCAAGGCGGGTGACAAGTACGGTGTTACCGGCCGCTCAGTCGCCCTATACATCAGAACCGATTGAGAGTTCATGCCGACACGGGGGCGGCCGAACCCGCGGGCCGCAAGTCAGTCCTCCTGGTGGAGGACAATCGGGATCTCGCGAATGCCACCAGCGCAGGATTTGACTCTTTGCTAGTTAAGCCTCTAACGGAAGAATCTTTGCGAGCGCTGTTGCAGTAGCCCATTCCCCGGCTTTCGCTGCCTTAATTGTGCCCAGCCAGCGCATAGGATCGGCAATGCTCGAGATAGGCAGTCTCGTGCGTGGCGGTAAGGTCGACCACGCTCGACCAGAGCCAGGACGGCGCATCTAGTTTTCCCGCCCTACGTTGCTTGAACGAAGCGGCGAATTCCCTCCGCGTCGCCGCATCCATTTGTCGCGCATGCGCTTTGCCGACTACCTCCGCCAGATACCTCGCCGAATTAACCGCCTCTTCGCGCGATAGTTGGTCGATCTCGAGTTTCAAGTCCTGTGGCATCAATTCGCGGATCACGACAGGTCGGGCGAGCAACTTGTCGGCCAGCATTCGTTCCCCGAGCGCCGGGGATAAATGTTCTGCCCCCCGCACGACTCGCTGCGCGTGGTCTTTTGGCATGAGCGCCCCAGATGCGCGCGGCGCCGCCGCGGCCGTCGCCTCCTTGATGTCGATCAAACAGAACTCATTGTCGCGCTTTCTGCCGACCCTTAGCAGTACGGCGAAGCGTAATCGCCCGAGCGAACTGCATCCTTTCATCCAGTACGCGGCGTCCAGCACCTCTATCGCTGCGTCATCGGGGCGCGATTTGAGCGAAGTGACGAGCTTCCGCAAGGGCTCATTCTCAAATAACGCGTGGATGGCGTTGCTTTCGACCCTACTCAACGGCCAAAAGCGCTCGCCCCGCGGAATCGTCGGCTCTACATCCTCGAGACGCTCACGCGCCAGGTGCTTCCATGCGCGCGCGGTGGCACGGCGCATGACGACTTTGATGCCTTCCGGCTTATCACTTTCGATCTGATTTTGCGCTTTCGGCCCTTTCAGCGCGCGCCGGTAGCCGATCATCATCTGCTCGAGCATATGAGCAGTCGTAACGCCTGGCAGGTCCGATCCGCGCGCCGCCGAGGATAGCGATAGCGCAAGACGAATGAGATCGTGATTCGGGTTGCCAATCACCGTCTGATCGAGATCTCTAATCTGCACATGAACCTTACCGTCGGGCGCTGCGAGCGGTCCTAAGTTTCCCGCGTGACAATCTCCGCAAATCCACACCGGCGGTCCCTTAGGCACTGCTCGCTTGCCGCGCCCTTCTAGCCATTCATAAAATTGCACCGTGCTGCCGCGCACGTAGGCATGGGCGGAACTTGCCATTTTGAGCTGCCGTCGCGCCTGCAAGATGCTTGCACGTTGGGTGGGGGTAATCAGCGCGTGGCTTTGCGCCGTCGTGGTTGTCATGGAACTGTGATATTAGCGCGAACGGCGAATTCCGTATGGGCGGCTCTTCGAGAATTCTGACCAAGGCGGGCATTCCGCTAACGCCACCCTCAGGCGATACGGATCCCGGAGCGAAGTCACCCCGCAGTCCTTTATTGCGGCGGTCGGGCATCACCGACATGTTGAGCGTGACCGCGATCCCCCTCTCATCTGAGCTCAGATATTTGGGTACGCCATGGCCGTCGGGACGGGTCCTTCCGTGCCCCCGCCAATGAGACGCGGCGCCGGCTGGCGAGTGGCGCCGCCATATGCAGCCAACGTCATCCTTAGCTGCAGCCAACGTCATCGATACCAGTGCAGTTATGGGTAAGGTGCCTGGCGACCATCCTAAGTCAGGAAGATGCGTATGCAACCGCTAAGCACTTATACCTTCGCCGATCCCAAGGTCCAGCAGGACCCCTATCCTTATTACGAGCGGTTACGGGCGGAGGACCCGGTGCACTTCGATGAGGGCATCCGCACATGGCTGGTGACCCGCCATGACGACATATTGGCGGCGGCCCGCAATACCGAGGTCTTTTCGGACGAAATGAAGGTGTCCAAGGCGATCCGTTCGCCTTTCCAAACCGAGGTCAACGAATACATGGAGCGCGAAGGTTTCATGTTGTTGGACCCGGCGGACAGCTTCAAGCTCGATGGTGAGCTGCACATGCGCCGCCGCAAGCTGGTGGCACATGCCTTTACCGGCCCGACCGTCGCGGCGATGGAATCGAGGGTCGCCAAGATCTGCCGCGACAAGGCGGCCGCGTTTCCCGGCAAGGCGCAGGTGGATCTGGTCAGGGAATACGCCATGCCCATACCCATCTTGGTCATTTGCGACGCCTTGGGGCTGCCGATGGATCACGTCGATGAGATCAACCGCGGCGCGGACTCCATGCTCGCTGGGTTCGGCACGGGCGCTACTCGCGAACAGGTCTATCAGCACGCCGAAAACGTCATGCAGCTGCACCGCTTCGTGCGGCGGGCCATCGAGGAGCGGCGCGTCAAGCCAGGCCCGGACCTCATTTCACAAATCGTGCACGCACGCATCGATGATGAGCAATTGACCGACCGCGAGCTGATGTCGATTGCGACAGTCGCCCTGGCCGGTGGGGTGGACACCACCCGCAACGGCATCGCCTTCGCACTGCATGCGCTGGCGACCCGGCCGGACCTGCTGGCGCGCTTGCGCGCGTCCAAGGAGCAGGATAAGGAGATAGGACGTTTCAACGATGAAACCTTGCGTTTCTACTCGCCGGTGCCGCAGCTGCCGCGCATCACCACGAAAGAAACGGTGCTGCGTGGCAAGACCATCCCGCAAGGGGCCTTCGTGATGCTGTGCTGGGCGTCGGGCAATCGCGATGCGATGCGCTTCGCCGATCCGGAAAAATTCGATATGGATCGCACTGCTCTCAACCAGCATGTGGCCTTCGGCACCGGAATCCATTACTGCCTCGGCGCGATGCTCGCGCGCCAGGAGATGAAGTGCGCGATCAGAGAGATCGTGAACAACGTCGATTCGATCGAGCTAGCGGTAACGCCCGAGCAACTCGACCTGAGCGCTTCCAATGTCATTCTTCGGGGCCTGAAGACGCTGCCCGTGCGTTTGCGCGAGCGGGCCGCCTGAGATCCGGCGCGCGATTCACCGTTAGCGCTCAAGAATCCGACCGCGCCGAAATCCAGTGGCCGGGGCGCGGTAATGACGGCGCGAATGGTGCGATGGGCCTGTGCGGCTGCGCGTTGATCATGACCCACACCATCACTCATCAGGCGGTCGCGATATATACTGCAAAAAGGCATAGGAAAAAGCGTTTGGGAGGCAGCATGAAATTCGGAACATTGACATTCTTGGCCGCGGTAAAGGTATTTGGCGTACTGCCGATCGCAGGGATTCCGTGACCGCTGGCCAACGGCTTCGGAGGTCGCGCGTTGCGCCGAGAGGCCGGCCGGTCCGCGGGTTTCAATGACAAACTGGATGACCGGAGTTTGCGAAACAAACGGCATCAATATCCACTACCTGAGAACCGGAGGGTCCAAGCCCCCATTGCTGCTACTCCACGGATTGACCGGGAGCGGAGCCTGCTGGATTCCTTTGGCACGTGCTCTCGAAGGTGAATACGATGTGGTGATGCCCGACGCTAGGGGTCACGGGAATTCGAGCACACCGCTCGGCGGGTATCGATACGATGATTACGCAAGCGATGTCGTTGGGCTCATCCAAGGTCTCGGACTTGCCGGTCCGGTTGTGCTGGGCCATTCGATGGGAGGTATGACTGCGGCGGTGGTCGCGAGTCAACTGGCCACGGCGATTCGTGGCGTGATCTTGGCGGACCCGACTTTCTTGAGCCCACAGCGCCAACGCGAAGTGCACGAGAGTGATGCCGTCGAGCGACACCGCCGACTTCTCACTTTAGATAAAGGAGACTTGCTTGCTCAAGCACGGATCCAACACGCGCATCGTAGGCCAGAGTTCGTCGACCTTGTAATCGAGGCGAGACTGAAAACCCGAATAGGTGCGTTTGATGTTCTTACGCCGCCCAACCCAGAGTATCGCCAGTTAGTGAGCGCCACTCGCGTTCCAATCTTGCTACTCAGCGGGGATAACGGCGTCGTTTCCCTCGAAACGGCACGGGAACTGCAAAATTGCAACCCGCGCCTTCGAATCCAACCGATTCAAGACGCTGGCCACGGAGTTCCCTATGACCAACCTGAGCGCTTCGAGGCGGCGGTCAGGTCCTTCCTCGCGTCGGTGGTCGCATCTGGTCCAAGCAAAAATAGTGGCGTAAAGCGCTTATAGGAAAGGGATTGAAGCAGCGATGGGAAATATTCGCGAGACGTTGCGACACATGGAGGCCTTGTCGGGGCCGTTGCCCAAATTTGTGATTGCGGAAGCCTTCGACAATCCCATTGCACAGTTTGCAGACTGGCTGCACTCCGCTATTGCTGCCAAGGTTCACGAGCCGCACGCCATGACCCTGTCGACTATAGACAGGGATGGCTCGCCGGATGCGCGGGTACTTCTGCTAAAAGATCTTGATCAGGATGGGTGGCATTTTGCCGCTAACGCCACCAGTCCGAAGGGTCGGCAGATCGCCGATCATGCCGAAGTCGCGCTTACGTTCTATTGGCCTGCGGTCGGGCGGCAAACTCGGATTAAAGGCACGGCTATTGATCTGGGACGGCAGCGAAGCGCCGAGGATTTCTTGGCGAGATCGCAGGGGTCGCGGGCAGGCGCGTTAGTGGGCCGGCAAAGCGAAGTTTTGGAGAGCCCCGCAGACCTTGAAGCCGACTATCGGGAACAGCTTCGCAGGGTCATGGAACAGCCGTCACTTGTTGAGCCGGCTTGGACGGCATATGCCGTAAGACCGAGTCAGGTCGAGTTTTGGCAGGGATCTACCGACCGGCAACACCAACGCTTGAGATTTTCTCGGGTCGGCAATGGCTGGACTAAGCAGCAATTGCGGTCTTAGCTGCGCGAGGCCCTGGCAACAACCCGTCACTTCGTCTACCATCAAACTATGAATGTCGAGATGGCCGATGCCTCTATTGCTCGTGTCGCTGCGGCAATTGCTGAGCCCGCGCGAGCGCGAATGCTATGCAGTCTCATGGATGGGCGGGCGCGCACCGGCACCGAACTGGCCGTGATCGCCGAGGTCAGCCCATCCACGGCGAGCGTGCACCTGACGCGACTGAAGGACCAGGAGCTGGTCAAGGTGCTGGCGCAAGGCAAGCATCGCTACTACAGTCTTGACGACGGACGAGTGGCAGCAACTCTGGAATCGCTGATGGTTCTCGCCGGGACGCGCTCTAAGCCCTTTGTTCCGAATACTCCTACTCACTTGAGGTGGGCACGTACGTGCTACGACCATATGGCTGGAGAACTCGCCGTGGCGTTGCATGATCGAATGCTCAAGAACAAATGGATCGCGCAGATAAAGCGCCACGATGGTACCTACGAGCTGACCCCGGTGGGCACGCGGGAACTCAGTGCTCACGGCATTGAGATGGAAGCAGTGAATCTTGCGCGTCGACGCATCGCGTGCGCCTGCCTCGACTGGAGCGAGCGCCGTTCACATCTTGGTGGCGCCATTGGGGCGGCGCTATTGCGATCTGCCATACAGCACAAATGGGTTCTAAAGGATCTCGACAGCCGAGTCCTGCGTATAACGAAGCGCGGTGACCGCGAGTTCTTTGGTCGCTTGGGATTGCAGGTGGGCGCGTAATGAAGAAGTTCAGGCACGAAGCGGAATTGTTCAAAGCCGCCTTGGTCGCCGGCGTTGTATATGCGGAAGGGCGCAAGGCGGTCGAGTTCGAGGCGACGGATTCGGCAAGCGACAAGGCGTTATACGTATATCGCCTGCTCGTCCACGATAAGGTCATCGCGCCAATGCCGGAAGACCAGGTTGGCGACAAGACGATTCGGCATCGGCTCGCGGCTTGGTATGCGCATCAATTGCCAGAAGGGCATCCACTGTTGGATTAGACATCCGGGGCTGCACGAAACTGCTTCGTCGCCAAATTTTTCTAGTGGAGCAGATTCATGAACCGCCTTGGTATCGAACGCCTAAGTGTTTTCGGCATGCCCCCGGTGGAATTTGTGGAGCTGGTGGCCGATCTTGACTGTGGCTGGGTGGGGATGGGTCTGGCGCCCTCCGGGCGCTTCAACTCGCATGGCTATCGCGATTGGTCGCTGCGCGACGATGCCGCACTTCGCCGCGAGACGCGCGCGGCCCTGTCGCACTATCGTTCTTTTCTGGATTCGCTCGCGAAGCATATTCCATTGCCGATCGTTACCGCGAGATTGGCGTGACCGTTATCGCGGGTGGGCCGCATGTTTCGTACTGCGTCGAGGAGGCTCTGCAACATGTCGATTCAGTCGTAATCGGCGAGGCTGAAGAGACGTGGCCACAACTACTGCGCGACGTTCAATCGGGAATCCTCAATTCGACTTATAAAGGTACACCGTCGGTTATGTTGGGTGTTCCAACTCCGCGCTATGACCTGCTGGAACGCGGATTTCTAGTGCCACAGGTGCTGCAAGCCACCCGAGGCTGTCCCTTCACATGCAGTTTTTGCAGCGTTCCGAATTTCAATCCAGGATTTCGAGTGCGCCCAATCGGTGAAGTGATCCGCGATATCGAGGAAAGCCACTTTCGGTTCTGGTGGCAAAACAAAATCGTATAATTTTGGGATGACAACCTGCTGGTGCGGCGAGTCTGGGCGAAGCAGCTTTTGCGAGAACTGGCCGGTCTCAATCGCTGGTGGCTAACACAGGTCTCTATCGATATCGTCAAAGACACGGAATTGTTGGATTTGATGCAGCGGTCTGGCTGCATCGGCATTTTCCTCGGCATTGAAAGTCTTGATGACCGTGATTTGCGCAGTGTCGGAAAATTCCAAAATCACGCCGACCAATACTGCGAGGCGATCGCACGCCTCCATGATCGGGGAATTTGCGTCATGGCTGGATTCATCTCTGGCTTCGACGATCAGCGACCCGAGACGATTATTGCTACTGCCGATCGGTTAAACGAGATGGGTGTTGACGTCCCATTCCTGAGCATCCTCACGCCATTTCGTGGCACGCCATTGTACGCACAATTGCTCTCCTCTGATCGAATTCTGATGGATCGAGATTGGCCACACTACAACGGTTACAACGTAGCATTTCACCCGGCACAGATGAGCCCGGAAGAATTACTTGATGCCCATCGAGGATTGTGGCGCCGCGCGTTTGGGCCCAAAGCAGTATCGGAGCGAATCCAGCGGGGCAGCCGTCAGCTTAACCGCGGTGCAAAATGGCTATCATTCACGATGAATAGCTTCTATGGCCTGAAGCGATTAACTGGCAACATTCCCGCCTTAGCGCCGTTGACTAATGTTGGGGTCATTGACCATCAAAAAATCATTGTACCGTCCGACGAATTTCTCGATGGAGCGGTTCTCGAGTCGGCAGGGCAACTCCTCTAGTGGAGAACTTCCGTGAGCGGTAGATCCCGCAGGTACCGAGGGACTAGCAGATCCGACTGCGTGCGCTTAGCAGACGTTCACGAAGGGCTGAATGGTCGACAGCGCCCGCACGAGAAGCAGGCACCGAGAATGAGCGAACGAAGCGCTCGGCATACACTGGGCGACGACCGCAAGACCCTTGCGACCGCTGCCTTCCACTAATCGACGAGGGCTACACATGACCGCTCAACTCAACCACACCATCGTCTACTCGTCAGACCGGGCAAAGTCCGCCCGTTTTCTGGCCGAGATACTGGGGCTGCGGGCGCCAGTCCGGTTCGGTCCCTTCGAGGTGGTCGAACTCGACAACGGAGTGTCTCTCGATTTCGCGGCCGCCGATGGACCGATCCAGCCACAGCACTACGCTTTCCTGATTTCCGAGGTTGATTTCGATGCCGTCTTCGGCCGCATCCGTGAGCAGGGTCTCCGGTACTGGGCGGACCCGAGGCGTTCCCGCCCTGGCGAGATCAATCATAACGACGGCGGGCGCGGCGTTTATTTTCCCGACCCCGACGGCCACTATCTGGAAGTAATCACGCGCCCATACGGGAGCGGTAGCAGTTGAGCGGCAAGGATGCATCGTTCAAGTCAAGAGTGTGCGGCTCGCCACCCGACCGACCGTCGGCTTTGAGGAGGCCTGCACGTGCGGTCCGGTCAACTGGAAGACTATGATCGAAGGTAATTCCCGGGTTCTTCTCCGCCGTCGCAAGTGCTCTCATCGAATCCGGTCCAGCAATCCTTCGCGACAATGCTCCTGTAAGTAGTCGACATTGTCACTGTGAGTGTCGGGGCGATCATGCCGCGTATCCGTACATCGCCGCCGCCGCGCAGGTGCCGCGGCCACGGAGCCCCAAGGAGCCCTGAGATCAATTGCTTACGGAGAATTACGGTGCTCGGCATCTTCCACGATCCGGCAAGCAACATTGATCGCACCTTTGAGCGTATCGAGACTGCCAACGTAGTTTTCCATGGCCTGTTCGGAACGACGGCGCAGTGCTGCGGACTTGATCAAACCGTGCTTGCCGAGCGTAGTGATGTCGTCGCGGTCTTGGCTGGAGAAGCGACTGATTTTGCCAACCGCGAGGTCGAGCGCTGAGAGCAGTCGCACGTCGAGGATCGAGGCATCGATGCCTTTGAGCGCTAGCGGGACAGAGTCGTCGTGAGCATTCTCATGCATGAGGGCAAAAGTGTCGTTGTATTGGCGGTCGAAGTAGAGCAGTCGAGCGGCTCCATGATTCGCGCTACTTTCTGAACACGGTGGTCGGTGGTCGATTCGGTCGGTCGCAGTGAAATGAGTTAGCAGCGATGAAATTTCATCGCTGCTCCAGGTATTGGGTGGCCAGGGCCTGTAATTCCCGAAGCGCGGCCGAACGGCCGCTCAGGCCCTCCTCGTCAGTGAGCGAACTTGCAGCCTTCATGAGCTGCAACAGCACAATCGCGCGGTCTCGCGCGCTTTCCGCGGAGAGTGTCGGTGAGCGTGCGCGCAGGATCGAAGCGATACGCTTGCGCAGCAGGTAGCGAAATGTCTCCCGACGCGTGCGCTCGTCCATGCGGGCTTCGGCCAAGGGCTGTGTCGCCGCACGCTCCTGCGGGTGAGCCCGCAGCACGCCAAAGAGACCGTCGATGAGGGCCGCAGTGGAGAGATTCCGTGCCTGTGCCTCGAGCGCTTCCAAGTCTGAGGTGAGCAACGCGACATAGTTTTGCACCAACGTGTCCGCGAGTGCTTCCTTGGAGGGAAAGAACTGATACAACGAGCCGATGGGCGCCTTGGCACGCGCAGCAATTTCGGTCATGGTCGCGACCGCATAGCCTTTCTCGGCGAAAACGGCCGCACCGGCGGCGAGCAGTTCGGCGACACGTTGCTTGCCGCGCTGACGTTTCGGCAAAACCGCCGTGGCCCCTGCTTGACTTGACATTTATGAGTCTCTCCTCATAATTAGAGTTATATGATGATACCCTCATATACGCGGGCGGTATCAGTTTTCTGATTGTATCCCTTCGGGCACGTCCCTTTTTAACTTGCGAGAGACAACATGCAATTGAATGCGAAGACCACGGCTTTGGTACTGATCGACCTGCAAAAAGGTGTCCTGGCTATGCCGGTTCTCCCCCACCCTGCGAGCACCGTTTATGCGCGATCGAAGGAGCTCGTTTCCCGCCTTCGCACGGCCGGCGGCCCCATCGTCTGGGTACGCGTGTCTTTTGCCAGCAATTTCGCGGACGCGCCGCGCGCAAGGGTCGATCAGCCGAG
>Ga0208193_1001003_pt1 | contig 12991 bp, 8 predicted proteins | sample June2015DPH_17_2_FD_184716 | JGI IMG/M metagenome (GOLD analysis project Ga0208193, IMG submission 184716) | Peatland microbial communities from SPRUCE experiment site at the Marcell Experimental Forest, Minnesota, USA - June2015DPH_17_10... | ecosystem: Environmental > Terrestrial > Soil >...
GCGCGCGCGAGCTCATCGCGTTGAACACGGGAGTGAGCACGGCGGCCACCGCAAGATTCAGCACGACCGTGTAGACGGCGGTGTAGCCCGGGAAGGTATGGCCGCCGACCACGAGCGGAAAGGTGGTCGTTAATTTCGTCGCGATGGCCATGGCGGTGCCCGCGAATGTACCCGCCGCCCAACCCGCAAGAAGCGCCCAGGAGTTGAACCAGCGGGTGTAGGCGCCCAGCATCACCGGCGGGAGCGTCTGGATGATCCAGATGCCGCCGAGCAGCTGCAGCTGAATGGCATACTTCGTCGGCACGAACAGGATGAAGACCAGCGCACCGACCTTGACGATCAGCGACACCCGCTTTGCGATCTGCGCTTCCTGCTTGCCGGTCGGATTCGCGTTGATGAACTCACGATGAATATTGCGCGTGTAGAGATTCGCGGCCGCGATCGACATGATGGCGGCCGGCACCAGCGCGCCGATTCCGATCGCGGCGAAGGCGATGCCCACGAACCAGGACGGAAAGCTGTGCAGCAGCAGGGCCGGCACCGCGAAGTTGCTGCCGAATTGCTTGAAGCCCGCGGCGTACTCCGGCAGCTTGTCTACCCCTGCGGCGATCACGAAGAAGCCGAAGAGCGCGAGTAAGCCCAGCATCAAAGTGTAGCCGGGCAGCATGGCGGCGTTGCGCCGGATGGCATGGCCGCTGCTCGCGCTCAGAATCCCCGTGAGCGAATGGGGATACAGAAACAGCGCCATCGCGGAACCCAGCGCCAATGTCGCATAACCGCTGTAAGCACCCGTCGTATTCGGCCCGGGGACCGCCAGCAGCAGCTTGCTTGGCGGAACCGCCGCGAAGATCTTGCCGAATCCTCCCAGCTCGATCGGAATGACGATGATTGCCGCCAAGGCCGTGGCATAAATCAGCAGATCCTTTACGATCGCAATCGACGCCGGCGCGCGCAGCCCGCTCGAATAGGTGAAGGCAGCGAGCACGACAAAGGCGACGAGCAGCGGTAAATCGGCGCTCAGCCCGGTCCCCGAGATGCCGAGTGCGCCGATCACGACCTGTATGCCGACCAATTGCAGGGCGATGTACGGCATGGTCGCAACGATTCCCGTCACCGTCACCGCCAGCGCCAGCCAGCGATTTCCGAAGCGGCCGCGCACGAAATCGCCCGCCGTGATGTAGCCGTGCTTGTGGCATACGTGCCAGAGCCGCCGAAACACCAGAAACAGCAGAGGATAAATGATGATGGTGTACGGCACCGCGAAGAACGCCACCGCGCCGGCGCCGAAGGCAAGCGCGGGAACCGCGATGAAGGTATACGCGGTATAGACATCGCCGCCGACCAGAAACCAGGTGATGAGCGTGCCGAAACGTCTTCCCCCCAGCCCCCATTCGTGCAGCTGATCGAGATCGCCCTTGCGCCAGCGGGCGGCGGCAAAACCCAGCCAGGAAATACAGCCGAACAGCACCACGAAGATGCTCAGCGCAATCCAGTTCACATCCTGCACGAAAGTCCCCCGGCGTTTGGTCTAATTCTTTTGCGGTTTTGGAATCCTGCGAAGCAGCCGCGGCTCAATCGGCGGTCGCGAAATAAACGATCGCCGTGAACACAGCGCTGACGATGACCCACAGAAGCTGGAACCAGTAAAAGAACGGGATCCCGATCAGGGTGGGCTCGACTCTATTGTATAAGGGGGGCCAGAGAGCAACGGCGAATTGGATCACGAAGAGCAGGTACCACCAACTCCATCCGCCGCGCTTTTTTTGTGCACCGATCATGCTTGAAAACCTCCCCCGGCCAGAGCGTCCGTAGAGGCAGATCCTACGCGCCTCGGCATGCGCGTGTCGACCTCATGGCCGCTGCGTGCGGCCATGAGGTCGGTTCGTTCTCACGCGATTAGAACTTGAATCGCACGCCCGTCGTCGTGGTGATGTCGGTCCTCTGGAATGCATACCCATTCGCCTGGCCGTTTAGCACTTCGGTAAACATGGAACCGGCGTAAACGTCGAATCGCTTGCTCAGCCGATAGTCGGCCAACAGGGAATAGGCTTCCGTGGTACCGCTGCAGGTTCCCGCGATGGAGCTGTTGCAGCCGGCATCGGCGCCGGTGCCGTAGGAGTTCTGGTGGTAGCCATAGCCAGCCAAGACCAAATCCAGATCCGGTATGACCGTGTATCTCACGCCGCCCCAAAATACTTGCATCTCCTTGTCGGTGGGATACGCCGTATTGCTGACGAAGCCGAACGTGTAGGAGGCGAAAGTGACCCCGGCCGTGAGCGGAGTCTCGGGGTTTGCATACTGGATATGCTCAAAGCCCGCGAAGAACTTCAGGGCACCCATATCGTACAAGCCCATGAAGGCCCAGGCCGTATTGTCCGAAACGGTTGCCGAAAGCGTTTGGTTGATCGACAAGTTCAATCCTGCCAAATCGCCGACCTGGGCGGCACTGAGCGAGGATGCGGAAATGGCGTCTCTCACCTTGGAATAGTAGGCATCGATCGAAAGGCCCGCATAGTCGGCGCCTAAAGTCACTTGGAAGGCCGAGCCGGCGGCGCCGGTGGACTGGTTGAACTTATAGATGGCGCCGAAGTGAACCAGCCCCTCGTAGTTCGCCACGTACTTCAACGAGTCATCGAGCCGGCGATCCTCTGTGTCGCCGCCGCCCGCGGTCGTTCCCGACAGCCCGATCAGCGAGAAGGCCTGTGAGGCGTAGTTCGGGTCGTACTTGGCAATGCCATCCGCCAATACAGTGTTTTGCCGGCCGAACGTGATCGTGCCGAAGGTCTTGGAACTGAATCCGGCGAAGGACTGCTGGAAGGCCTGGCCGGCCACGCTGGTGTCCAGGTTGGTGTTCTGCGTCCCCGACGCCGCCGATTTGCCGTTGTTCTGCACCAGTGATTTCAATCCGTCGCTGATGTCACCGGATTGGGGATTGAAGAATGTTTCCAGCTTGAACACGCCGGACCAGTCGCCGTAGATCGGCTCATTTCCCTGCAGGCCGATTCTGGACTGGCTCAGGTTGCTGGGCGTCACGCCGTTGATCGAGTGGTTGCTGTTCTTTTGCACGATATCCGAGCTGCCGCCGGGAAAGTAATCGCTGATCGGTGCGCCGTGCGTCTGGTCCTGAATACCGACGTCGATGATGCCGTACAGCGTGATGCCGTGCCAGGTCAGGCTCTGGTCGGCGGGCGTGCCGGAAGAAGCGAGGGCTGGGGGCGCACCGGCGTACGAGGCGGGAGGCGCATCGGCGGTTTGCGCCTGCGCAACACCGGCCGCGGCCGAAAGAGCGCCCATCAGAAGGATGCTCTTGGAGAGCAATGAAGCGGGGTCGGCGATGGCGCTCCGGTTCATTCTGGAATATGTCGTACTTGCGTCACTCACAGCCTCTACTCCCAAAGTTTAGACAGTTTAGATCGATGTATTACATCGACGAATTGTTACGTCCGTATGACAACCGAGTCATAAGGCGGCGCTATGTATAAGGTATCTGGAGCTTAAGGTCCAGCAGAAGTTTGTGTTTTTTTTACCACTACAACCGCGACCCGCCATTTGGAGCGCCGGACGGCGCAAGGCCGGTGAGCACGTCGACAGGCGACCTCATGGCCGCCGCGTGCGGCCATGAGGTCGGTTCGTTCTCAATCGATTAGAACTTGAATCGCACGCCCGTCGTCGTGGCGACGTCGGTCCTCTGGAATGCATACCCATTCGCCTGGCCGTTCAGCACTTCGGTAAACATGGAACCGGCGTAAACGTCGAATCGCTGGCTCAGCCGATAGTCGGCCAACAGCGAATAGGCTTCCGTGGTGCCGCTGCAGGTTCCCGCGATGGAGCTATTGCAGCCGGCATCGGCGCCCGTGCCGTAGGAATTCTGGTGGTAGCCATAGCCGGCGGCGACCAAATCCAGATCCGGTATGACCGTGTATCTGATGCCGCCCCAAATAACTTCCATCTCCTTGTCGGTGGGAAACGCCGTATTGCTGACGAAGCCGAACGTGTAGGAGGCGAAATTGATCCCGGCCGTGAGCGGAGTCTCGGGGTTTGCGTACTGGATATGCTCAAAGCTCGCGAAGAACTTCAGGACACCCATATCGTACGAGCCCATGATGGCCCATGCCGTATTGTCCGAAACGGTTGCCGCCAGCGTATTGCTGGGCGAGTAGCCCAATCCGGGCAATTCGGCGACCTGAGCAGAACTGAGCGTGGATGCGGCAAGTGCGTCTCTTATCTTGGAATAGTAGGCATCGATCGATAGGCCCGCATATTCGGCACCCAAAGACACTTGGAAGGCCGAGCCGGCTTCGCCGGCCGAGCCGCCGGCGCCGGTGGACTGGTTGAACTTATAAAGGGCGCCGACGTGAATCAACCCCCCGAAGGTCGCCGCGTACTTCAACGAGTCATCGAGCCGCCGGTCCTCCGTGTCGCCGCCGCCCGCGGTCGTTCCCGACAGCCCGATCAGCGAGAAGGCCTGTGCGGCGTAGTTCGGGTCGTACTTGGCGATGCCATCCGTCAATGTGGTGTTCTGCCGGCCGAACGTGATCGTGCCGTAGGTCTTGGAGCTGAATCCGGCGAAGGCCTGCTGGAAGGCCTGGCCGGCCACGCTGCTGTCCAGGTTGGAGTTCTGCGTCCCGGACGCCGGCGAGCGGCCGTTGTTCTGAACCAGCGATTTCAATCCGTCGCTGATTTCACCGGATTGGGGATTGAACCAGGTTTCCAGCCTGAACACACCGGACCAGTCGCCGTAGATCGGTTCCTTTCCCTGCAAGCCGACCCTGGACTGGCCCAAGTTGCTCGGTGTCACGCCGGTGACCGAATGATTGCTGTTCTTCTGAACGATATCCGCGCTGCCCGCAGGGTAGAAATCGCTGATCGGCGCGCCATGCGTCTGGTACTGAATACCGACGTCGACGATGCCGTACAGGGTGATGCCGTGCCAGGTTAGGCTCTGGTCGGCGGCGGTGCCGGAGGACGAGAGGGCGGGTGGCGCCGCGCCGGCGTACGTGGCCGGGGGCGCGCCGGCGCTTTGCGCCTGCGCAACACCTGTCGCGGCCGATAGAGCTCCCAACAGAAGAATGCCCTTCGGGAGCACTGAAGTGGGATCGCCGAGGGCGTTCCGGGTCGTCCGAAAATTTCTCATACTTGAGTCATTCATAGCCTTTACACCACCGTTTAGATCGATGCATGACATTGACGAATTGTTTTATCCCTATGACGAGCCAGTCATAAGGCGGCGTAGATGTAAGATGTTTGGAGCTTTAGGTCTTGTACTTCAATGATGCACGCCGCGTACTCAAACGCGCGTCACCAATCGACGGCGACTCCGGAGTGGGAGCCGTGAAAGGGAAAATCCGGGGTTAGCGCCTCAGACGGCGGAATCGGCTGCCACGGAGGCCCGCGGCGGCGTAGTGTTGCCCTCGTAGCCGAAAAGCCCCCGGCGCTTGATCGACGCGGCGACGGGAATGGGCGCCATTTCACGAATCGACCTGTCCCCTCCGCGCCCGAGGCCCTCGTCGAATACCTGGCGCAGGCGACGGTCTATGGCTTCGCGCGCCCGGAAAACTCGGGACCGCACGGTCCCAACCGGACACGACATGATGGACGCCACTCGTGCGTAGCTAAGGCCGTTGAGTTCGCGCAAGACGATTGCCGCACGCTGCTCCGCGCAGAGGGCATCGATGGCGGCATTCACGGCGCCGCAAATCTCATCCGTCAACGCGAGTTCCTCCGGCGTATCCAAATCTTTCAATTGCGATGTCGATTCGCCGGAATCATCCGTAGTTTCTGCAGACAGCGAGAATACGCGCGCGTTTCGGGCGCGGACCACCAGAGCCGACTTGGCCGAGTTGATTGCAATTCGGTGCAGCCAGGAATAGAACGCCGAATCGCCCCGAAAATGCTGCAGCCCCCAATAGGCCCGCATGAATATGTCCTGCACGGCGTCCTCAGCGTCCGCAAAATTATGCGTATAGCGCATTGCAAGCTTCATCACCCGGTGTCGATATTTACGGACGAGCAGATTGAATGCGCCGCGATCCCCGGATTGGGCGCGCCGCACCAGACTTCGATCGCAAGAGTCCATCGACGCCGGCTCCGACGCCGAGGGCCGCAAGGAGCAATCCCGGAGTGCCGGCTGATCCAGATCGATGGATGCTGCTGGATTCATTGCCCACGTAGAATCGCCTACCTACATTAAAATGCCCTTCGATCCACATTAGAAACTGCTCATATTCGGCTTCGGACGCGCCATTTGCCGAAATTGACGAAGTACTCAGCCTTGGGATGCCAATTGATGCACGGGCGCCAGGCGGCGCGGGAACCTTATCCGGAAACGGCTGCCGCGATCGAGCTCGCTCTGTAGATCAATGTCGGCGCCGTGCATCGAACAAATGGACTTGACGATCGATAGGCCGAGCCCTGCTCCGCCGTCTTCGCGCGAACGACCCTCCTCGACGCGAAAGAATCGATCGAATACCTGCGGGATCGCGGAGACCGGGATCCCGATCCCCGTGTCCAAGACTTCCAACACGCCGGCTGTTTCGTCTTCGGCCGTTCGCAGAGTGACCGTCCCGCCCGGCTGGGTAAACCTGATGGCATTGTCCAAAAGATTCACGATGATTTGTTTGAGCCGGGCTTGGTCGCCGCGAACCACGACTCGCCCCAGACCCGACAAGTCGATGACGATTCCTCGATCCTCCGCCATGAGGCGCATTTGCTCGGCTGTACTCATGGCCAACACCGCCAGATCTACATCAGCCAGTTCTCGCAGCTCCTCTCCGGCGTCGAGGCGTGAAAGGGCCAACAATCCGGAGACGAGATGTTCGAGGCGCGCCACTTCCTCGAGCACGCTTCCCACACGCTCGCGCAGGTCCGCGCTGATCAAGTGGGCGTCGGCCGAGAGTTCTTGCAGTTCGCCTTTGATGACCGTGAGAGGCGTACGCAACTCATGCGATGCGTCTGCGAGAAATCGGCGCGACGTTTGCACCGAATCGCGCAAACGGCCCAGCATATTGTTCAGCGAAATGGACAATCGTTCGAGTGCATCGCCGCTCGGCACCACCGGAAGGCGCAATGACAGGTTCTGCAAGCTCATCTGCTCCGCCATTCGCGACAGTCGATCCACCGGCCGCAGCGCCCATTTGACCAGGAAATAACCGCCTCCCGCAGCGCAAATGATCAGCGACGGAAGGAGCATCGCAAGCAGGTCGATCAAGCGATCGAGGACCGCTTCGATCGGTCTCATCGAGGCCCCCATTTCAACCACGTATTGCCCCGAAACCGTACCGACGCGAGTTGCACTGACCATAAAATGTTGATCGTCGAGGATGTTGGTTGCGAAGTCTTCCTTGCTCTGGATCGCCCCCGGCACGACCCGCGCAGCGACGGCGACGCTGTTGAAACTGCTGTCTGACGGCGGCCCGGACAGCAAGATCAATTTTCCGGGCACTCGCGTCAATCGCACGAATCGATTGTTGACTTGCGGCGCCAGACGCAATTTGATTTCTTGCGCGATCGCGCTGTCCGAGATATCGGCAGGACTTTGCAACAGGATCTGTTCGACCTCCGTAGAGCGGCGTCTCAGCGAATCTCGCATATTCGAGTGCAGATATTGCCGTAGACCGTAGAAGGTGCCGGTGCCGACGAGGACAAACGTGACACTCAGCAACAGCGTGTACCACGCTCCCAAACGGAAGGCGAGCGATCGATGGTTCATTCCAGCGCAGCCTCGCGCTCCGGCCCTGCGTCTCGGACGCAGTAACCGACGCCGCGCACCGTATGAATGAGCTTGAGGGGAAAGGGCTCGTCGACTTTCTTGCGCAAGTAGCGCACGTAGACATCCACGATATTGGTGACTCCCTCGAAGCTTTGATCCCATACATGATTGAGAATCATGGTGCGCGAGAATACCCGGCCGGGAGAACACAACAGGTATTCGAAAAGAGCGTATTCCTTTGATGTGAGGTCGATCCGGCGGCCATGACGCTTGACCTGCTGCGTGAGCCGATTGAGCTCCAAATCGGCAATGCGCAATACGTCGTTCCGTTCGACCGGCGTGCGGCGCAAGAGCGCCTTGATGCGCACCAGCAGCTCGGCGAAATCGAAGGGCTTTGTCAGGTAATCGTCGGCGCCGGCCTCGAAGTGCATGATCTTGTCCTCGATCGCATCGCGCGCCGTCAGCACCAGAACCGGAAGCGAGGCGTGAGACTGGCGCACTCGCCGCAAGAGTTCGGTACCGCTCAGTTGCGGAAGCATCAAATCGAGCACGAGCAGGTCGTAAGCAAAGGAACTGATGTAGCTTTCACCTTCGCGGCCGTTGCCCGCCAGATCGACCGCGAAGCGTTCGGCACGCAGTCCGCGAGCGACGAAATCAGCAAGCTTGCGATCATCCTCGACTATCAGTATTCGCATTCATGCCTCCTTCGGACCTCGATCTCATAGTGTCTCTATTAGAATCGCATTAGATCATCATTAAGAGACTCTCATTTTGGAGTGATCGGCCCTGCAAATTTGCGCGCGTCGAATGGTGCACCGGCGTTCTCAGTGCTGGAACTATGCACTCCACGCTCAGTCTTATTTGACATGCAAACCAAAATCATAGGACGTGAGGTGAGGTCATGCGTATCCGGGCAATGAGATTTTGCATCTCGATGAGTTTTGCTCTCCTCCTGGCCGGAGCTCATGGAGTGGCCTTTGCCCATGGTGGTGGTGGCGGCGGTGGTGGTGGTGGGCATGGTGGTGGCGGCGGCGGCGGTGGGCACGGCGGCGGCTACCATGGTGGCGGCGGGCATTACGGCGGACGGTATGGAGGGCGTTACGGCGGGTGGCGCGGCGGTTATGGCTACGGCGGTTATGGCTACGGGGGCTTCTACGGCGCCTGGGGATACGGCCTTTTCTTTGCATCCCTTCCCTGGTACTACGACACCTATTTTTGGGATGGCGTGCCGTACTACTACGCGGATGACGTCTATTACCAATGGAACGGCGATGCGGTCGAATACCAGACCGTGCAGCCGCCCGCGGGCCTCGTCGATCAAGTGAAGACGCAGACGCCGGCCGTTCGGGAACTGTTCATGTATCCCAAGACCGGGCAGACAACGGAACAGCAGGCACGCGACCGTACAGAATGCCATCTCTGGGCGGTAACCGAAGCCGGGTTCGATCCAACCTCGCCGCCGAACCCTTCGGCGAACCCTTCGGCAGGTACCGACTCGGCGAGCAAGCGCACTGACTATCTCCGCGCCGACCGCGCGTGTTTGGAAGGGCGTAACTACAGTGTGGAGTAGTCAATCCCGGCTCCCTTGCGTTGCTTTGCCACCCGATGCGGCGTCCGCGATCAGCACGTGATCGCCGGTGGCCAGGGAATCCGGAGGGCTCTCGATCACGCGATCGGACGGCGCAAGGCCGGTCACCACTTCGACATCGGTGCCTAGATTGCGGCCGAGCTTCACCGGACGCAGCTCAACCCGGTCTCCTGCGCCGACCACCGCCACCTGCATGTTATCTTGCCGAAAGACCAGCGCGCTGCTGGGAATTCGCACCATCTGAGGATCGCTCGGCAAATCGAAGTGCACCTCGGCGTAGGTGCCGGGCTGCAGCAGGTCATCGGCGTTGTCCGCATGCAGTTCCACGAGCAAGGTCCGTGCGGACTCGTTGATCGCTCCGGAAGTCGTGGCGACGACGGACTTGAATACCCTGTCCGGGTATTGAGGCAGGTGCAAGTCCGCCGCCATGCCCGCCCGCAGAGAAGCCGACATTTCCTGCGGCACCTGCACGAAGACTCGCATCTCATGCACGTCGGCAACCCGAAACAGCTGGGGCGCGTTGCCGCCGCCCGTGCCGCCGCCGGAGCCGCTGCCGGCGTTGATGAGAGCGCCGATATCGGTGTTGCGGGCGGTCACGATCCCATCGAAGGGAGCCACGATGCGCTTGAACTCCTCCAGAGCATTGAGCCGGTCGACCACGCCTCGGTCGGCATTGACGTCCGCCAACGAGGCGTTGTACCGGGCGGTCGCGCTGTTGAAGTCTGCCTTTTTGGATTCCGTCTCCTGCTCGGACACGACCCCTTTGGGCGAATCCCGCCATCGTGCATAGGTCGTTTTGGCGAATTCTACTTCCGCCTCGCGAACCTTCGTTTGCGCCTCCGCGGCCTTGAGGTTGGCCTGCGCGGCCGCAAGCTCCGCATCGAGGTCTGGGGCGTCGATCAGGGCAAGCAGCTGCCCCTTCTTCACATGCGCGCCATAGTCGAAGTACCAGTTCTTCAGGTATCCGTTGACCCGGGCATAGATGGGAGCCTCGTACCAGGCTTGGACGTTGCCGGGAAGAACTGTCTGCTGGCCGGAAACGCCGCGCTGCGGGGTGATGATGTTGACCGTGGGGATGGCCTGGGTGTCGGTCCACCGTGCCACCTCCCTCGCGTGCACCCACCGCAGCACGATGCCTCCCACTGCGATCGAGACCGCGATCACGAGGGTTATGAGACCTGCGCGCCGCAGCTTGCCGGTCGGCTCCGGCAGCTGCTGATCCCTTTCACGGACAGCGATGTATTCGTGTGCTTTCAACTCGTCGGTTTCGCTCAAGACTGTCTCCTTTACGGGTTTGGCGCGGCGGGCAATCGGTCTGCGTTGCCGCCGGCCGGCGCGTTCGATTTTTTGCGATGCAGGACGCTGAATACGGTCGGGACGAAGAAAAGCGTTGCAATGGTGGCGATGACCAGGCCGCCTATGACGGCCCGGCCGAGCGGCGCATTCTGTTCTGCGCCTTCGCCGAGCGACAGGGCCATGGGCACCATGCCGATGATCATCGCGAGCGCCGTCATGAGCACGGGGCGAAAGCGCGTGTAGCCGGCTTCGAGAGCGGCGGCAGTGGCATCGAGCCCCTGCTCCAATCCTTCCCGGGCGAAGCTCACGAGCAATATGCTATTGGCCGTCGCGATGCCCATGCACATGATGGCGCCCGTGAGGGCGGGCACCGACAGAGTCGTGCCCGTCGTGAACAATATCCAGAGGATGCCGGCCAGGGCGCCCGGCAGGGCCGTGATGATGATGAATGGGTCGGTCCAGGACTGGAAATTGACGACGATCACCAGATAGATGAGCACGACGGCACCGAGCAGCCCGAAGTACAGCTGGCTGTAGGCGTTGTTCATGGTCTGTACCTGGCCGCGCAGCGCCACATACGAGCCGCGCGGCACGGCGTGCTTGGTATCGCGCAGTACACGCTCCACATCGCTTGCGACAGCGCCGAGGTCGCGTTCCTGAGTGGCGCCGTAGATGTCGATGACCGGCTGGACATTGTAATGCGATACGACGCCGGGACTCGGGCCCGCCGTGATGTGCGCGAGGCCGCCCAAAAATTGAGGTGCCGGGCTGTCCTCCGAGGTGATGGGTACATTCGACAAATCCGAAACGCTGTCGATCCGGTATTGCGGCATTTGCGCGACGATGGGGTAGGAGACGCCGTTCTCCGTATTGAGCCAGAAATTCGGCTGCACCTGGCCGCTGCCCGAGAGCGTGACGAGCAGGCTGTTGGCCACGTCGCGCTGCGTCAAGCCGACTTCGCCGGCGAGAGTGCGGTCGACGTCGACGTAGAGCTGGGGATAATCATAGACCTGCTGGATGCGCAGGTCCGCGATGCCGGGAATCTTGCGGATGCGCTTCAAAAGGTCGGTGGCATAGGCGTAGTTGGCCGTCTGGTTGTTGCCGATGACCTGCAAATCGATGGGCGCAGGCAGGCCGAAATTGAGGATTTGCGAGACGATGTCGGCCGGCAGGAACGAGAAGGTCGTGCCGGGAAATTTCTGCGCCAGGGTGGTGCGCAGCTGCTTGATGTACTTCTCTGTCGGGGCATGGCCCTCCTTGAGGGCGATCAGCGCATCGCCGTCCTCCGGTCCGATGGTCCCCGTGTTCTGGTACGCCATGTTGATGCCGCTGAACGGCAGTCCGATGTTATCGACGATGTTGTCGAGTTCGCGGCCCGGAATCGTCTGCCGCACGGTCTGCTCGACGAACTCGAACAGCCGCGCCGTCTCCTCGATCCGCGTTCCCGGTTGCGCGCGCACGTGCATCAGGATCTGCCCGGAATCCACCGAGGGGAAGAAATTCTCGCCGAGAAACGGCGTCAGCACGAAGGAAAGCACCACGCAGGCAAGAAACCCCGCCATGAAGACTTTCGGGTGGCGCAGCGCCAGCGACAGCAGCGAGCGATAGCGCCCGCGAATCCGCGAGAAGTGCTCTTCGAAGGCGAGTTGCAATCGTTTGAAAGGATTGCGCGAGCGGGCCGGCGCCGCCGATTCGGGCCCGGTGTGGTTCCGCAGCAGATAATTCGCCATCGTCGGTACGAGCGTGCGTGAGAGAATGAAGGATCCGATCAGCGCAAAGACGACCGCCTCCGCCATCGGCCGGAAAAGGAAACCGGCGACGCCGCCCAACTGGAACATCGGCACGAACACGATGCACAGGCACAGCAGCGTCACGAACGCGGGAATGACGATCTGCTGTGCGCCGTCGAGAATCGCAGGCTCGATCTTCTTGCCGAGTTCGAGGTGGTAATTGATGTTCTCGATGGTGACGGTGCCGTCATCGACCAAGATTCCGACAGCAAGCGCAAGCCCGCCGAGCGTCATGACGTTGATGGTCTCGCCGAGCCAGGACAAGGCCGTGAGGGAGAACAGGATGGCAAGCGGGATCTCGACGAGAATGATCACGGTCGAGCGCCAGCTGCCGAGGAACAGCAGGATCATCACGCCGACCAAAGCGGCGGCGAGCACGGCCTCGCGGACGACGCCGAAAACCGCGGCCTTCACGAACACCGATTGATCGCCGACTGCGTGCAGGTCGAGCCCCGCCGGCAAGCTTTCCTCCACGCGCGGCAACAGCGCCTTGATCCCCGCAATGATGTCGAGAGTGGAGGCCGAGCCGGCCTTCAGGATGGTCATCAGCACCGCGCGCGCGCCGTTGACGCGCACGATATTCGTCTGCGGCGGGGAGCCTTCGTGCAC
>Ga0208193_1001004_pt1 | contig 12980 bp, 9 predicted proteins | sample June2015DPH_17_2_FD_184716 | JGI IMG/M metagenome (GOLD analysis project Ga0208193, IMG submission 184716) | Peatland microbial communities from SPRUCE experiment site at the Marcell Experimental Forest, Minnesota, USA - June2015DPH_17_10... | ecosystem: Environmental > Terrestrial > Soil >...
CATGAAGTCCGGCGTGACGTGCCAGGTCAGGTTGCCGCGGCTGCGGAAGCCGCTTTCGGTCTTGTTCAAGTTGATGCCGAAGCCGCAACCGCCCGCCGCGGTGCAGGCCCCATTGGGAACATTGTTGGCCGCCGTTGAGGTGACGAACTCCGAACCCCGCTCGAACTCATCGTAGTGGTAGTAACGCGTCCCGCCGGTCAGCGTCAGTACCTTCGGGATCAAATCAAAATCGACGGAAGTGAAGACTGCAGTCTGACGGTATCCACGCTCCGTGTCTTCGCCGAACGCCGTGTCGGAGTTCTCGCGCAGGCTGGGATCGGCTGCATAGTTGCCGGGAATGGGTCCGACGGCAGATACGCAGTCCGGACCGCCGCTCTGCGAAATCGCGAGGTTGGCCGCATTACATTGCGGAATGGCCAGATAATTGAAGTTCATCTGATCCTTGATCAGGAATTCTTCCCAGTACCCGCCTAAGAGGCCGCGCAGCCGGTTGTCGTCCGATGTGCTGAGGCGGATTTCATGGCTCTGGTGAGTGCTTTCTACCGTGTCGTTCCAGTCGCCGACGGGTGCGTAGCAGGTTTCAGGCTTGGTAGAGCCGCCAAGGCCGTCCGAACCCTTCCCCGTGCAGGTGTAGTACTGGCCGGTGCCGCTGCGCAGGTAGTTGGAATAATCGGTCTGTTGATTGATGTGGCGGTCCAGATAGCTGCCCGTGTAGACGAACTTCAGGTCGCCGAACTTGCCCAGGTCGCCGAATTTACCATTGAGCGTCCAGGACGTGCTCTCGTAGCGATCCTTGTCGAAGGCCGGGGTGAAGGCGGTGATCTGGTCAGGACCCAGAGCGGCGCCACTCGAGGATACAGGGTACGCGGTGAAATAGCCGTCCGCTTCCATGTTCTGATAGTTCTGCTGAATTAACAGGTTCCAATCCTCGTTGAACTTCAACAGTGCCGATAACCGGGCGCCGCTGTAGGTAACCGGGTTTTCGTTGGGTCCGACGAGGGCCGCGTTGTTGGCCACCGGACTGCCCGGGAAAGAGATCGTCCCCGGTACGTTCGAGATGTAGCCGCCGCGATGATCGTCGAAAATCGTCGCGCGGATGGCCAACGTGTCGGGGATCAACGGCAGGTTGATCGTTGCGTTTACGTTGGAGTTCGGGTCGCCGCCGCGCGCCGTCGTGCCGTAGCCCGCGTTGACGTCGCCTTCCGTGACATCCAGCTTCGGCTTGTTCGTGATGTACCGAATGGCGCCGGCCTGAGCGCCGCCGCCGAACAGCGTGCCCTGCGGGCCCTCGAGGACTTCGACGCGCTCCATGTCCACCATGTAGACGTCGAGGTTGCGGCCGGGGAACTGCATGGACTGATCGTCGAGATACGTGGCGACGTTCGGGAACGGCGAGATCGTGGCGCTCGACTGGTTGCCGGCGGAGCCGCTGCTCAGCCCGCGCATGAAAATGGTGCCGGTGCCGGGAGCGGTTCCGCTATACGTCACGTTCGGCGTGTACCTCAGCAGGTCATCGAACGTGGTGACGTTGAGCTGTTTCAGCTGGTCGCCGGTGATGGCCTGAATCGTGATGGGCACGTTCTCGATCGATTCCGAGCGTCGCTGCGCCGTCACGGTGATCTCTTGGATCGCATCGGCATCGCTCGCGTCTGCCACATCGGCGGCATACGACAGTCCTATGGGCGAGCCGCTCAAAATGGCGGCAATCGCGTAGGATAATTTCGAATTTAAATGCATATTTGCTTCACCTATCTAGTTTTAGAGCAATTGAAAACTTCAAAACCATCCATGCACGGTCGTCAGCGATCGCGTCTACGGCAGAAACCATCTGTTGGTATCAGTTTTCGATTCTGCAGACAGGAGATAGACACTCTTGTCGCTTGGACACATCAAAAGGTTGGAAGACCTGTGTCGCTATACAGTCGATCCGAGCCGCCAGTCGCTCTATTACAAACCTGTTATTCGTAAGCTATTTGGCGGTGCACATGTCATTTCGCGAGGTATTTGCCGGCGTCGGCCGGATGGCGTTTCGCTGGTATTCGCTGCGTAATGTCTCTTCACGAAACCAGTGGTAACAAAGTTACAAGGGGGTTACGACAATTTCGTGACAAGCGCAGAATAAAGGCTGGACGTCCGCCAGATGAACTCAATCGGCGGCACGAGTGGCGCGGGCAATTGCTGCCGCGAGCGGCGCCGGCGAGGGCAAGGCTACGCTACAATTGCCGCGCGGTCGGACGCATTGCGAACTTAGGGAGAAATTCATGGCGACGAGGCGACACTTCTTGACACTTTCTGGATTGTTTGTCGCCGCGCCGTCGGCATGATGAGGCTTTTGTTTGCCCTGGCGATCCTCACGCCGACCTTCTTGTCGGCGCAAGTTGCGCACCGCTTGGGATCGGTTCACACACCGGAGGTCGACTTAGGCTACGAGATTTTTGGCGCGGCCGGCGCGGAGATTCCCATTATTGCCGTCAACGGCGGGCCGGGGCTTTCGCACGCCTACATGATGCAGAACGATTTATGGCAGCGCGTCGCGGCGCACCGCTTGGTCATTCTCTACGATCAACGCGGCACCGGCGCCTCTAAGCATATGCAACCCAATGCGCCGCAGACCATGGAGGCGCAGGTGGCCGATCTCGACGCCGTCCGCGAGGTCTTGGCATTTGACCGTGTTGCGGTCCTGGGAGACTCCTACGGCGGAATGATCGCGATGGCCTATGCCGCCGCTCATCCGGAACACGTCGCTCGCTTGATCCTTTCCGATTCGGCCGCGCCTTCCTGGAAAGGCTTGGTGCATCTCCTTCCGCAAGTCTTTCCGGACCGCGAGGAGCAGGGTGAGGCGGAAGCCAACAAGCTTGCCGCCGATCCCGCGGCTGTGGCGCAAGCGGGTTTGGTCAATCACATGCGCCAGATGTTTTACTCCACGGAAATGCGCGACGCATACCTTGCGCACATGGGAGATCTCGGCTTTGAGCCGGCGGTCGGACGTGCGGTTCAGAAAGCCACGGAAAATCTCGATCTCACCGCAAAGCTGGCAGGATTTCACTTCCCGACCTTGGTCATCACGGGCCGCTACGACATGAATGTCGCGCCGCTCACCGCGTGGCGCATGGCTCACGGCATACCGGGGGCGCAGCTGGCATTTTTCGAGAAAAGCGGCCACATGCCCGCGTATGAGGAACCCGAAAAGTATCAAAAGGTACTGGAAGGTTTTCTGAAGCGCTGAGGGCAGCCAAAGGATTTAGGATGCGAGCACTCCCCTGGATTTTGCTGGGTTTCACAACGGCCGCGTATGCCGGCCAAGCGGTGGAACCATACCCTGTCGTTCTGAGCGCCGCAAAGACGGAGCTGGCGCGCTCCATGGAACAATTGAAGAAACAGGAAGTACCTCCTTACTTCCTGAGCTACGAGATCGTTGAAACGCACGCGGCAACCGTGGTCGGGTCCTTCGGTGCGCTGACCCGCAGCGGAGAGAACAAACATCGATTGCTCCGGGTTAATTTGCGCGTCGGCGATTACGCCCTGGACAACACCCGGCAGGTAGGGGCTGGGCCGGGCGGCCTCGCCGAGGGCTACGCAGCGATTGCAATTCCGATCGAAGATGACCCGGTCGCGATACGCAGCGTGCTTTGGTATCAGACAGATAAAAGGTATAAACGGGCCGTCGAAGAGTTGGCGACGGTGCGTACGGTCAGCCAGGTGAATATCGAGCGCGAAGACAATTCCGCGGATTTCTCCGCGGCGCCGGCGGAACAAAGTGTCGCGGCGATTGCGCCTTTTTCGGTGAACAGGAAGGTCTGGGAGGACAAGGTTCGCAGGTACACCGCTCCCTTCCAGAAGTTCGGCAATCTTTACGACGCGACCGCGACTTTTTCGGCGAATCAAGACACGCGCTGGTTTGTCTCGAGCGATGGCTCGGCCATTCAAGCTTCGCAGACCTACTACCGGCTGCAGATCTCGGCCTTCTCGAAGGCCGACGACGGCATGGAACTGCCGCGCTACGAAAGTTTCTTCGCCTATACTCCCGAGGGATTGCCTGATGATGCGGCCGTTCTCAAAGCGGTGAACGCGATGATTGCGGATCTTCAGGCCCTGCGCAAAGCACCCATCGTCGATCCTTATACCGGGCCTGCCATACTTTCCGGCCGTGCGGCCGCGGTCTTCTTCCACGAAGTATTCGGCCATCGTATCGAGGGGCATCGGCAGAAGAGCGAGTCCGAAGGACAAACCTTCAAAAAGATGGTTGGGTTGGCGGTGCTGCCGGATTTCCTGTCGGTGGTATTTGATCCGACACTGCGCCGCTATGGCGGCACCGATCTGGCCGGATCGTACGACTTCGATGACGAAGGCGTGAAAGCGCGGCGCGTCAATGTGGTGAGCGATGGAGTCATGCAGAATTTCCTCATGTCCCGCACGCCGATCGATGGCTTTTCGACCTCTAATGGGCACGGCCGCGCGCAACCGGGATTCGGTCCCGTCGCTCGACAATCCAATTTAATCGTGCTCAATTCTCGTCCCATTGCGCACGCCCGCCTGCTTGAAATGCTGGTGGAGGAGATCAAGAAGCAGGGCAAGCCTTTCGGTCTGCTCTTCGATGACATTGCCGGAGGATTCACCATTACCGGCCGCACCATCCCCAACGCATTCAATGTGCTTCCACTCATGGTCTATCGAGTGTATCCGGACGGCCATGAGGAGTTGGTTCGCGGCGTCGACCTGATCGGCACGCCGCTTACGGTGTTCAGCAAGATCCTGGCGGCCGACGACGGAACGCTGGTTTTCAACGGTGTTTGCGGCGCCGAATCCGGAGCCGTGCCCGTGGCGGCAAGCGCTCCGGCCATCCTGGTGTCGCAAATCGAAGTGCAGAAGAAATCCAAGTCGCAGGAACGCGCTCCCATACTCCCTGCGCCGTTCGAGGATAACTAAAATGACGCGGCGCATCATGAAGTCGCTGGTCTGTTTGGCGCTCGTTCTCGCCAGCCCGCTGTTGCGCGCCGAGGAAGACGCCGTCAGTCGCGCCATGCACGACGAAATGCAGCGTTCCATGCAGAAGCTGCGGCTGGAGCAACTGGACAAACCTTACTTCATCTCGTATCTGGTGGTCGATAACGAATCGAAAGAAGTCGCAGCCACGCTGGGAAGCGTGCTCTCGAGCACAGAGAGCAACACGCGCTCATTGATGGTGGTCGTGAGGGTTGGAGACTATGAGACGGACAGCGGAAACTATATGTCAATGCTGTCCGGGCCGGAGGGCCTGGGCACGACCATGATGGCAGGGACCATGCAACTCCCGCTCGACGACAATTACAACGAATTACGCCGCAAGATCTGGTTGACGACGGACCGCGCATACAAGAAGGCCCTGGCGGATCTCTCGGGGAAGCGAGCGGCGCTGCAGAACAAGAATCGGACCGAAAAGATTGCCGATTTCAGCAAGGCTTCGCCGGTTTCAATCACGGATCTCCCACCATTCGCTCATTTGGATCTTCCGAATGCGACGCGCTTGGTGCGCGAAACGTCCGCCTTGTTTCGGCAAACACCGTCGATTCAGACCTCACGCGTGCAGCTGGTCATGTTCAATCACCAGGAGCGCTATCTGAATAGCGAGGGCAGCAGCTTTACCCGGCGGCAGCCGCGAGTCTCTTTGCGTGTAACGGCATCGGCGCAGGCGCCCGACGGCATGCCGCTAAGCGACTTCGTCGCCGACTACGGGTACTCCCTGAAGGACTTGCCATCCGCGAGCGCGTTGCTGACTCAGGTCCGCGACCTGCAGGCGGAGATCGGCCAGCTGCAAGCGGCGCCGGTTCAGGACCGCTATGAGGGACCGGTGCTGTTCGAGGGGCAGGCCGCCGTGGAAGTCTTTTCACACCATTTTGCGGGCGGGCTCATCGCCGTGCGGCGCCGGTTTCCAACAACGATCAGCTCGAACAGGCCTTCAGGCGGCAATCGAACGGCATGCTCGACAAGGTGGGTTTGTTGGTGCTGCCGCGCTTTATGGACGTTGTGGATGATGCGACGGTGACGCATGAAAAGGATAGTTTGCTGTTCGGCAGCTACAAGGTGGACGAGGAGGGCGTTGAGCCCGGACGTACCAGTCTGGTGGAACACGGGGTCCTAAAGACGCTGCTGACATCGCGTGCACCGGTGCGCGGGATTGCCGCGAGCACGGGTAACTTGCGAGAGCTTGGCGTCGCGCCGAGCAATCTGTTCGTCAGTTCGGATACGACTTCGACGCCGGAAGAGTTGCGCAAGCGTCTGGTGGAGTCGGCCAAGAGCGAGGGAGATGCGTATGGAATCGTGGTGCGGCGCCTCTCGGGCAAGACGGCAACGCTTGCCTACCGGATTTACCCGGACGGCCATGAGGAGCTGGTTCGCAATGCGGATGTTTCCGAATTGACTGCCACAAACTTCAAAAACATCAGCGCGGTTTCGGATCAGCGGATCGTGTACACCGAAGTTGCTCCAGTTAAAGGCGCATTGCCCTTCAATTTAAATGTGGCCGCCGGCGTTCAGCCGTTGGTCTCCTATGTGGTGCCGTCGATGCTCTTTCCAGACGTGACGATAGAAAAGCCCAGCGGCGAGAGTCCGAAGCTGACTGTCATCGACAATCCGCTGTCGGAAAAGCCCTGAACCCGAAGAGATACCGCGCGGCTTGCATCGGGCACCTCAATCGACTCGAGCAGCGGCATCATGTGAGGGCCTTGAGTCCTCGATTTTTTTCAGCAAAATTTGGCAACAGTCGATGTGTACGGTAAGGGCTTGAAGATATTCCTCCACGGTCATACCTGCACCATCGAGGAAATCTTGCGGATATCGCCGCAACAGTTCGACGCCGTGATAGTTGAGCCACTTGGTACCTCTGATGATGCAGCGCAGATTTTTCGCATGATCTAGTCGATTGAGGCGCTCGAAGTCCTCTCGGGTGAAGCCTGCGATGATCGCCCGGCCACCGTCATCCCTCGAAACTTTTCTCTTGTGCATCGTCGTTTCTCTGGACAGGGTTAAGTAAGCTCACTTCCCAACGCTCGCAATGCAATCCGTCGTCAGGACGCTGGATCGTAGATGGCCCCAACGAACAGCAGCGCGCCGCTGCGCCGGTCTTCGATCGCGCAGAAAAACGGCCGGTCGACGATCATCCGAAACGGTTGTACCGGGCGTGCGACTGCGGCAGCCCTTATACCGGTGGTCGTCACGGCCGCGGCTTCCGAGCCTTCCTCGTCCACTTTCCAGTAGGTCGATTGAACCACTGACGAAATGACGAAGCGCGAAGTGCGAAGTTGACCCGGTGCCGATGAGAACATGCCCGTCAATTGCGCACCATCCGGGTGGAAGGCGCGTGTCATGCCGAGGGCTTGCAGCGGTTCATTCAGGCGATAATTGGATTTCAGTTCGAAGCGCGGCAGTTCAATCGTCCCAGGGCGCGGTGAATATTGCGCTTGCCAGTTCGTCCAATGCTCGGCTGTCAGCTGCGCTTCCAACGCGCCCAAACTCGATGATTTCGCCGGCAAGAGAACCTCCATGGCGAGATCCCCGTTGCCGAACGACAGGCGGATCGCCTGCAGCTGCGGCGTTTCGAAGTAGTCGAAGCGTCCCGATTGCGACATGCGCGGCACTTGTTTGGTGGAGCCGCCGGCGAGCGTAAAGTCACGCTGCTGCGTCTGCGCCTTGTCGAACTTATGAGTCCATTGCCCCTTGAAGTACACCGCATTGAGGAGCAGCAAGAGATCGGCTGGGTCGATCCGGTCGATGACCTTGGCAATCCTGCCATGCGTTTCTTTGGACGCCCAGCCGTTGATCCGAGTCGCGGCAGCCGGGTCGGAAAAATCGATATCGGTCATTTCGGCGTCGTACCACGCTTGCGTCTGCTTTACGTAGTCCGGGCGAAGCCTCACGCGACGACTGTCGGCCCACAACGAGTCCGCCACGGATAACGTGATGCTGTCGGCCGGTGTGCGGATGAGTTTGATCAGCTGCGCATTGGCCTCGTTGATCGCACCGAGCTCCCACCCACTGAGCGACAGTGCGGACTGCATCTCCTGTCTCGTTTGCCCGTCGGCGCCATTGAGCACCATCGATAGATCCAGGGCGGCACTGACCGGTGAGAGAACGACGTTGCCGCTTGGGATCGTCTTTTGTACTGCGTTGAGTAAGCGGAAACCAAACTCGTTGTCCGGGGCGGCCACGTTGGTTGATGCGGACGACGGCGCCGCGTGCGTTACCGCAGCCCCGAGCAGTGTCGCTTTGACGAATAGGGCGAGCAGTCCCTGTTTGCGGCGCATAGTACCTTCTGTCAGTGGGTTGCCGGCGCTCGCTGGCTCGCACGGGTGGCGGCCAGCTGATTTATCAAAGCCACTCCGGCAGGGCTGCCCCAGCCCGTCACCAGGTCGTAGCCACGGACTGCGTTGAAGCCGCTGCCGTCACCCGCGGTCGGCGGGTTGCTGCCACTGGTGATGTCGTGGAATACGCCGGAGTAACTCGAGCTGATCCCGAGGTTGTAGAGCGCGGGATTGATGAACCCCACCGTGCCCTTGCCGTTCGCCACGGACTGCTGATTGACCAACGCCAAAAAACCTGCCCAGCGTGGCGTGGCAAAGCTCGTGCCGCCGTAGCCGGTGACGAAGCTGCCATTGACCACGGTGGGATTGTCGAAATTCGCTTCCGCCGCCACGTCGGGAGAATTGCGCAAGGTGGTCGAGCCCAAATTCGACGAATTGATTACGCCCGGAAGTTGCTGCCAACTGGGAATCGGTGTGCCGCTGTCATAGCCACCGCCGCTTTGCGCCCACGCGGTCTCCGCCGACCACGCGCCGCCGCGCCCTGTCGTCGTCAACTCCGTGCCACCGACCTGCGTGATGTACGGATCTACTCCGGGGAAAGAGTAGGTCGAGCCATTGAACTCGCCATCGTCGCCGCTTGCACTGACGAAAGACTGGCCCTGTGCCGCAAACTCCTGGAATATCGGGTCGTCACTTGCTGCATCCGCCGGATTCCAGCCCCAGGAGGAACTGAGCACCTTGGCAACATTGTCGGTCGCCATTTGATTGAGGATTTCGGTGTTGCTCGAGCCTTCATAGAACAGAATCTGCTTGATCCCCGGGGCCATGCCGATTGCATTCACGATATCGAGTACCTGCTCGCCGTCTTCACAGGAAGAACTCGTGGGCGAGCTCACTGTGGTGCAGGCACCGCTGAATCCGCCGACCAATACGTTCTTGATCGGAACGTCAGAAGACATGCCTGTCTTCGAGTAGTAAAGTTGCACATCGCTTGCGAGATATCCGTCAAACGAAAAGATGCCGATCGTTTGGCCCGCGCCGGTGAGGGGACCGTTACCGTAGTAGGCCGCACGCATGTCACTCGGCAGATACTCGCCGGCCGGTCCGGAGCCGGTGGCGTTCACCGGACCGGTGACGCTCGCCACCGCCCTGTGTCGCAGCTTCGATTGGGGCAGAACATAGTTGTTCATGCCTGTGATCTGCAGTAGCGGCACACTCAGTCCGGCGACGGTGGGCTCGCGATCCGGCGAATAAAAGGTGCGCGCGTCGGCCGGTCGCCGGTAATAGTTTACCTTTACGTGGAAGGCCCGGTTGACCGTGGCCACCGAGCCCTCGACGGCGAGCAACCGCCGGTTTGGAGTCCGGGCAGTCACCGTGAGGCCGTTCGCTTTCGCCCAGGCAACCACCGTGCTGTAGTCCCGGGCCGTCGCCGCAAAGCGCTCGGTGAACTCGGACACGCTCAGGTATTTGTGAAAGTGCGGACTCTTTGGGTCATAGAGGTCGTGCAATAATTGAGTCAGTTCGGCCTGATTGCGCAGCGGCAGATGAATCGCAAATTTGAGACGCTGCTTAGGGCTGACTGCGCCCGTCATCGCAGCGTTGCCGTCAGCCACCGCGCGGGGAAGGTGTGGGGCCAGCATTGCATGTCCGACGGCGCCCTCCGGGGTTGGGGGGACGCTGTTACAAGAGATGCTTAAAGAAACGAAAATGGCCAGATTGGCGACCGAGACAGCGACCTTAAGGTGCTTCATAGTTGCCTCCAGAGACGTTACATGCCCGGGCTCTCTGCGTTGAGTCTACGCGGGCGTCGCGTGCTTGTCAGAACTAGAGCCGTGTTCGCGGCGATGCGGCAAATATCGGCCAACCGCGTTGTTTTTGGTAATTTGGACAATGGGGTAGACTGGGTTGGGCAATTGGTAGCGAACGCCTCGAACGGGTCGTCAAGACAACGACCAATACCATGGTGCAATCGATGCCGGCTCTCGTATCTGGTGACATCGGAGTGACGAGCGACCAAACAACAGAGGAGGCAACATGAAGGACGCGGCAACCGGCGCACAGCCTCCGGGCCGTTCTGGCCTACCTAAAGGTTTGCCCGCCGATGTCTTCGGATCGATCTTGAGTGAAGACATTGATTGGGTCTCATTCCCTGCATATCCACCGCAAGTGCGACTTGCGGTGCTGGTGGGTGATCCGACTGTAGCGGGACCTTACGTGGTGCGCGTGCGGCTGCCCGCAGGCACGAAATTCGAGCCTCACATGCACAAGGAGGATCGAATCTACACGATAATTTCCGGGGTCTTCTACATCGGCCGCGGCGAGAAATTCAATCCCGACGCGTTGCAAGCCTACGCCCCTGGCAGCGTCATCGTGCTTCCACGTAACACGCATCATTTTCATTGGGCCAAGTCGGGCGATTACGTCGCGCAGGTAAGCGGCTACGGTCCCCTGTCCGTCGACTACCTCGATCATCGGGACGATCCGCGCCATCCGTAGGTATCCTAATCGTGACTCATGGCCAGGAATTTTGATTCCATCATCGTCGGCGCCGGTCAAGCCGGACCTGCGCTTGCCGGACGGCTTACGCAATCAGGGCGTAAGGTTGCAATCGTCGAGCGCAAGCTCTTTGGCGGCACGTGCGTCAACACCGGATGCGTTCCCACCAAGACGCTGGTGGCAAGCGCCTATGTCGCCCGAAAAGCTGCTCAGGCTGCCGAATATGGCATAGCCGCGAGAGATGTCTCGGTCGACATGAAGGCGGTGATGGCGCGCAAGGACCGCGTATCCGCCACGTCCCGCACCGGCGTAGAGGGCTGGCTGCGCAACATGGCGAACTGCACCGTTTACAACGGCCACGCGCGCTTCGAATCCGCGCACGAGATGAGCATCTTGGATGAAACCATCTCCGCGGACGAGATCTTTCTCAACGTGGGTGGGCGGGCGATTGTTCCAGATTTTCCCGGCGTAGACACCGTCCCGTTCCTGACCAACGTCGGCATACTGGGGCTGGATACCTTGCCGTCGCACCTCATCGTGGTTGGCGGCAGCTATATTGGTTTGGAGTTCGCGCAAATCTTCCGCCGTTTTGGAAGTGAGGTCACGATCGTGGAGAAAGGATCGCGCCTCGCTTTTCACGAGGATGAAGATGTCTCGGCTACCATCAAGGAATTCCTCGAGCAGGAAGGAATACATGTCCGGCTGAACGCAGAGTGCATCCGCCTGGAACGGCACGGCGCCGAAGTTGCGGTGGCGGTCGATTGCCAGGAGGACCCGTCGAACACGGTGGGTTCGCACATACTGCTTGCCGTAGGCCGCCGACCGAACACGGACGACCTTGGCCTCGGGCGCGCCGGCATAGAAACAGACGAGCGCGGCTATCTGCGCGTCGACGACCAACTCCGCACCAATGTGAGGGGCGTCTGGGCGATGGGCGACTGCAACGGCAAAGGCGCGTTCACGCACACTTCGTACAACGATTTTGAAATTGTTGCGGCCAATTTGCTCGATCATGATCCGCGGCGGGTTGACGACAGAATTACGGCATACGCACTTTATACCGATCCTCCACTTGGCCGCGCGGGCCTGACCGAAAAAGCCGTCCGCGATTCCGGCGCGCGTGCGCTGATCGGCACCCGCCCAATGACCAAAGTGGGACGAGCGGTTGAAAAAGGGGAGACTGCAGGTTTTATGAAGATTCTCGTGGATGCCGCGACAAAACATATCCTTGGAGCTTCAATTCTCGGAACTGGAGGGGACGAAGCCATCCATTGCATTCTGGACGTGATGTACGCGCGTGCGCCCTGCACGGTTCTGCAGAGAGCCGTTCACATCCATCCCACGGTTTCAGAACTCATCCCAACCGTATTGGGAGATCTCAAGCCGCTGAACTTCTGATTCGGGGGCCTTCGCTCTGCCGGTTGTTAAGCTCTATCGGTCGTTGCAAACCGTCCGACGCTGGTCGTTTGGCGCGGAGTTGCCGCCAAAGGTGATGGCCCCAGCGGTAACCGAGGAGCGCCGCGAACACAGCCGCGTACGCGAGCGGGGGTCGGATATCCTTTTTGACCAGCCACCAGTAGTGCCAGACCCCGAGTCCCGCCACCACGTAGACCAGGCGATGTAGCCCCGTCCATCGCCGGCCGAGCCGGCGCTGGGCCTTCGAGGTCGAAGTGGCGGCCAAGGGCGTGAGGAGCAGCAGCCCCAGCATGCCGAGCGTGATGTACGGACGCTTGGCGATATCCTGCCAGACCGCGCCGAGCTTCCCGTCCTGGTCGAGAAACAGGTACGTGGAGAAGTGCAGTAGCGCATAGAAGAATACGAACAGTCCGAGCATGCGCCGAAAGCGCAGCCAGCCGACCCAGCCGGTGAGATTCTTGAGCGGCGTGATGAGGAGCGTCGCCACCAGAAATCTCAACGCCCACAGCCCGGTGGTGTGCAGTATCAGCTTGACCGGATCGGCGCCGAGCGACACACCGCCGAGGCCGAATGCACCGGCCACGAGATGCAGCGCGGGAACGAGACATACGGCGAAGACGATCGGCTTGACGATCCAGCGCAGCTGCCAGCTCAGAAATTCCTCCGCAGGTCCAGACCGCTGTACAGACTGGCGACCTGGTCGGCGTAGCCGTTGAACGGCAGCGTGGGACGGCGTGAGGCAAAAATGCTGCCGCTGCCGATGCGCCTCTCGGTCGCCTGGCTCCAGCGCGG
>Ga0208193_1001006_pt1 | contig 12963 bp, 10 predicted proteins | sample June2015DPH_17_2_FD_184716 | JGI IMG/M metagenome (GOLD analysis project Ga0208193, IMG submission 184716) | Peatland microbial communities from SPRUCE experiment site at the Marcell Experimental Forest, Minnesota, USA - June2015DPH_17_10... | ecosystem: Environmental > Terrestrial > Soil >...
CGGCTTCGAGCAGTTCCCCTAATCCCGCGATGAGGATATCGGACCGAAGAACCTCGCCTGCCATGGCGCTTGCGATGAGCAGCCGTTGCTTCCCCGCGTAGGGTACAGGGAAGGCGAGCAGGCTGTCGATCTCGGTACGCTTCGAGCCGTGTGGCATGCCGAGGCCCATGACCGCGAGGACGATGGCATGCTGTTGGATGCGAGGCTCCGCCTCGTTGGTCCCGATCGACCTTGCGACGCTAAAGATCGCTTCCGCGTAGTCACAGGTCGCGAGCGTTTCGCGAGCCTCGCGGCGTTGCTTTTCGAACTGCTTCGCGCGGGAATAATCCTGCCCGAAAGCAACAATCGGCGCTTTTCCCGATGGATGATCGCGGTTCCAGATTTCCAGGAGAGCGCCAGCCGCCTGCGCGCCGAAGCGCGGATCTGGCAGATACTCCTTCAGGGCGGCGACCACGGCGCCGTTACCGATCGCGACGAACACGCTCCGGTATCCCTGCGTGTGGTCGTGGGTCACGTCGGGCGAACTGGGACTGCGATGAACCGCCTTGGCTCGCTCCTCGCGTGCCCGCGCCCAATCAGCCAGGTCACGCTCTAGCATCTGGCGCAATCCGGGAACGAATTGCGGATCAGGAAAACGGATCATCGCCCGGGACACGGCAGCGAGATGATGACGGTTGGTCTGTTGCGATTCCAGCAGCGTGTTCATCCAACGCTGAAGGGCCCTGACCATTGCGGAGCGTATGTCTTCCCCGACGTCCGAGCGCTCTTCGCCTCCTCCGGGCCTACCTTGCCAGCGCGCAAGATCGGCGAGAAACTCGATACGGACAGGATCGTCCGTCTGCGCACGTTCCAAGAGAGCCACCAGGAACGAGTCTTCGCGCGAAGCTTCGATGGCGGTTCGCAACCGTCTGGTTTCTTCGCGTTCGGCCTGATGTTCAGCGCGTCCCCAGGCGTTGCGATCGCGCTGATAGCCTTGATGAAGTTCGAAAAGCCGGTCGATCGCCGCACCGATGGTTTTGGGACCGACGACCACGAAGGCGGCCCGCGTCACCATTTCGGGAGTGCTCGCATCGAGTAACGCTTCCACGACGGGACCCTCGTCGAGGGCTTCACCGCCCACCAAAAACTCATGCGCACGGAACGGCAGATCTAAGCGCGCGGCAATGCGGCGCTGAAGCGCTCTTCGCACCGGTCCGGGATAGGTGGCCTGCGCTTCTTGGAGAGCATGCGCTGCCACGTCGCCTCGTGCGGGAAAGCTGGTGGACGCGATCAACTCCTCGATCCGCGTTTCGGTTTCCGCGTCCTTGACCTGACGCGCGGCAAGCCTTCTTAAACTGGTCACAGGATCGATATCGGTCTCGGTCTGCATCCCCCGAAGGTCCGCGAGCCTTTGGTTCTGTTCGGGATCGGCGAGTTCGTCGGGATATCCGGTGCCGGCCGTGAGTTCCCAGACTTCATTGGACGCGATTTGCAGAATTTCCGACACCATCCGGTCGGCGCGCCGGAATTGCAGCGCCTGGAGCACTTCGAGCACCGCATCCGCGCTCGGGTCGGCCTTCGCCACACGGACAGCCAGTTCCATCCCATCGAAGCCACTGTAGCCCGCAATTTCCGCCACGACGTGCTTGCGCGTCTCCAGCGGCAAGGCCGCCAGCTTTTGCTCGGCGCCGTCGCCCAAGACAGTCGGCCGAAAGCGTGGTGGCGACCGCACGGCTGCGAGATAGATTTGGTTGTCCGGGCTGGAGATCAACGGCCAGATTTGAGGTGCAAACTCCGGCCGCCCTGTCGTCATCATAAAGCGTGCCGCGCGATCCACCTTGCCGGCCGTGTGCCAACGTGCCGCGAAGGCCGTCGTTTCCGCGCTGATCAGCGTCCAAACCTCAGGTGACGAGCGGAAGATCATTTCGGCCGCCAGCATCGGGTCAATCCCGAGGGTTTCGCGGATCGCAGCCGCAACCGCCTGCGCGCCGTCGGCGTTCTCGCGCGACAACCGTTCGCAGGCGAACAGGACTGATTCCTCCCAAGCGGGCCAGTTCAGAATGTCGGTTCGAAGCCGTGTTCGGGCCTCCGCGTTGCCACCTGCCGCCTCGCGCATCGTCCGCCCGACATCGCGCGAGGCGTACCATTCCTGGAACTGTTGATGCTGGAATGAAATGCCGCCCGAAGGCGTGCGGATCAAGAGATGGCTGCCTACCAGAACCTCGATCGTTGTCGTAGGCTGCGGCGGGTTTGTAAATTGTCCCGCTGCGGCCAAATGGGCACCGACGTCCACGATGACCCGGTTAGCGGACGTGTCGGAGAGCACCGTGTTCGCGACGCGGTTTGCCTCGACGCTGAGGCCGATCAGCATGTCACTGTGAAAGCCGAGCAGTTCCTTTTGCAGGATCGCCGCCTTTTCGGGCTCCTCTTCGTGCTGCGTAACGAAAAGCCGCAGGACTTCTTCTTTCGTCTGGGGGAATCGCGCTCCCGGCGTGCTGCGAAGGAGCGCCGTCAGGTAGAGCGGGATGGTCACGAGATCGCGCACGCCCGGTGTGCGCCAAGCCTGGTCCACCAGCGCTTCACCTTCCTGTCCCCGCAACGCCCGCGCCAGTTCGAGTTGCTGGCCCTCGGAAAGCGGCTCGACTTCGACAACCACGCCGGAAATCGGCAGGAGATGCCGCCTCGTTCCGATCACGATGCCGAGCAGCGGATATTGTCGTCTGAGCGCCTTCAACAGGCGGGTTGGCCGCGACCCGCGCCGCCGGATCGAGTTCGTTCCACCCGTCCAGCAGCAGCGTGAAGCGGCCGTGATAGGCGAGTTGCATGAAATGCTGCGCGCAGAAAGTCCCGAACGCGTTGCGTCGCGTCAGGAAGGTGAAGAAATCCTCGCGGCGGTCCGACCATTCGCCCAAGGGCACGAATCCTGCGACCACCTCGCCGGCCCCGACCAGTGTCTTGGCCAATTGCACGAGCGTCGTTGTCTTGCCAGTGCCAGGCGGCGCGATGATATTTAGCGCCTCGGCGGTGCCGACGGCGTTGGCCAAGCCTTCAATCGTTGCCGCATGCTCGCTGCCTCCGCTTCCGCGAACTGTCAGGCTCAGGGCGACGGCATGCGATGGCCATTCCTTCGCGTTACGGAAGGTGGCGATGTCGCGCTGGGCGGCCGGCAACATGCGAGCGACCACCGCATCGAGATGGTCTTCTTCGGGCAAGGCCAGCGCAAGGAGGAATGCGCGGTCCTGATCGTCGAGTTCTACCACGACCGCCGGTCGTCGATACGTTGCCGGCGCCGTCGTTGCTATGTCTCGAAAGGCCCGCTCTTCCGCATCCCGCTTCCATTTGCGCAAAAGTTCGACGGTGAAGCGCGCGTCATCAGTGTCGATTAGCTTGGCGCAGAGTTGGCAGAGCCAAATGCTGTTGCTTGCGGCGCGACGCTCCTCGGGCGTCAGGGAGGCATCGTACCTTTTGCCGCCCGGTGCCGCAGCCGTAATATGTGCTGCTTGCCCGACATTGATGGACTTGCCTTCTTCCACTGCCGGACCGGATGTGGGGCGCGGGCAGTCAGGATTGGAGCAACGGTGGCCGGCCCGGTGCGCCAAGGTTCGGATCGTTGCAGCGGTGAATTCGTCGCGCTTCGTCATTCTGAATTAAACTATCTTGCCGTTTTGCGCGGTCCCCGCCGGCAAAGCTCGCCGCTTTGGCCGCTGCCACTATACCACGAGTCTTGCGGTTTGACGGTCATGCAACGAGCATCGCCCGCTAAGCCGACGTTCGTAGCAAGAGCCCGCATTCGCTAAAGGCTCCGCAGCGCAGGAGACTCGGCTCGCGCGAGCGAAGGTTGGTGGGCCCGGCAGGACTCGAACCTGCAACCAGACCGTTATGAGCGGCCGGCTCTAACCATTGAGCTACAGGCCCCCGCCGCGTGATTGCCGCGAAGCGCGGCAGGCAACGGTTGGCAGATGACCCCTTACAATGCGCCAGCCGATCCGGCAATGCCGGGTTTTCGCCGCCGGCTCAATTTCTGATTTTCCGAATTTTGCTTGACGGCCGGGTAGAAACAGGAATATGCCGATTCGCATCCCGTGCCATCTCAAAGGGGCGTTTCGCGATCGTCACGGACGTTGGGCGCGGGATGCGGTGGACGCCTTCGCCCTGCCGGACGAGCAGGGTTTTGGGCGGACGGCGAAGTCGTGTGGTCCCGATATCCCGACGCTGATATCAACTCGCGACAATGCTTCGCATTGCGCGGGGACGGTGGCAAGAAAGCCCGGCTCACCGAGGAGATCACGAAGCAAGCCGTTAAAACCATTGCGCGGGGAATGCCGGGTGTTTCCGGGTGTACCTGCGTTGACTAACGCGTGTGCTTTCTACACACCACACGCGGCTGCGGGCGCGCCGAGCGCCCGGCATTCCCTGCGCCCTCTCCATTTTCGAGGGCGGACTGATCCATCACCCGGACGCGGATCGCGTCGCGGGAAGGTGAGGGTGTGTCTTGTTTGGCTCGTCATTCCGGGGCGCGAGTGAAACGAGCGAACTATGGTGCGCCGTTGCGCACCTGAGAATCCACGGCGCCGCACGAATGCCGGGAGGAATGGCTTCCGGGCCTGCGCCTCCCGCGCAAAATAGCTCCGCTATTTTGTCGCGACGGCGTATCCCGGAATGACGAAGAGCGAACTGGATCGCTTCGTCGCGCACGCGGGGACGACGGAAACGGCGTAGTCGAGGCAATGACGGGAAACTCAATCCACCGAAACGCCGGCGAATTCGACCACCTTGCGCCATTTCTCGGTCTCGTCTGCGATGAGTTTGCCGAATTCCGCCGGCGTCATCGGCTTCGGGATGCCGCCGGCGGTGGTAAGCAACTCGACGACCTTGGGATCCTTCAAGGCCTCAGCGATCGCCTTGTTGAGGGTTTCCACGATCTCCGGCGGCGTGCCCTTCGGCGCGGAGATGCCGTAGAAGCCGACCGATTCGAATCCCGGCACGGTTTCGGCGATCGCGGGAACGTCGGGCAGGCCAGTCCAGCGCTGCGGCGAGGTGACGCCAAGCGCACGCACGGCGCCGGCGCGCGATTGCTCGAGCCCCGCCGGCAGATTGTCGAAGATCAACTGCACCTTGTTGGAGATGATGTCGGGATAGGCGATCATCGATCCGCGATAGGGAACGTGCACCATGTTGCATCCGGTCATCGCCTTGAACAGTTCGCCCGACATGTGCACCGACGTGCCATAGCCCGACGAGGCGTAGCTGATCTTGCCCGGATTGGCCTTGCAGTAGGCGATGAACTCGGCAACGTTCTTCACCGGCATCGCGTTGGAAACGACCATCATGTTGGTCAGCTGCATGATGTTCCCGACCGGCACGGTGTCGCGGATGAAGTCGTAGGTGAGATGCTTGTAGAGCGAGGTCGAGATCGCGTTGTTGGGCGCGACAAACAGCAGCGTATAGCCGTCCGGCGGCGAGTTGATGGCCGCCGCAGCCGCTATATTGCCGCCAGAGCCTGTGCGGTTCTCCACCACGAATTGCTGGCCGAAATGCTCCGACAGCCATTGGGCCATGATGCGCGCCACGACATCGACCGGTCCGCCGGCGGAAAAGCCGATCAGCCAGTGCACCGGGCGGTTCGGGTAATCGGCGGCGGAAGCCGGCTGTGCGCCGCCTGCAAGGTTCAAAAGGCCGATGGTGGCCATCACCGCCGCGCGCAACCCATTCATGACAGGCGCTCCATTCAAAGCCTCGCCCGGCTATGCTTTCATAACAAGGTGGATTTGCCTACACTCACCGGTGTTCAATTTTCCGCGGAATCTGCGTTGAGGCGCGAATGAGGTCGTTGATGTCAATCAAAGCTGTGATGAGTGCTGGCGTGCTGCTGCTGCTCGCGGGCAGCGCTGCGGCGCAAGAGGGAGACAAGAGCATTCAAAAAACGACCATCATCCTGGGAACAGCGACGCAGGGCGGCGGCTTTCCGGTTTACGGCAACGCCTTTGCGGAAGTGATGGGGGAAGCCGATCCGACCTTGTCGATCCAGACGCGCAACACCATGGGCTCCAGCGAAAACATGCCGATGATGGAGACAGGCCAACTCGATCTCGGGCTGGTCGCTGGAGAGTCTTTCTATCAGGCGCTGCAAGGCATCGGCCGGCCTCCGCTCAAGCTGAAGATCCTGACCGCGATCTATGGCACCGCCGGCATGTTCGCGGTGCGGGGCGACAGCCCCTATCACAGCATTCAGGATCTGATCGGCAAGCGGGTTGCATTTGGCGCCAAAGGCTCCGGCATTCCGATCCTGGGGCGCTACATGCTGGACGGGATCGGGCTGAAACAGGACGAAGATTTCAAATCGATCTTGCTCGATCACGCGGGCGAGGGGCCGGAGATGGTGCTCGACGGACGGGCTGATGCGATATGGGGCGCCGGCATCGGCTATCCCGGATTCTTCGAACTCGCGAAGGGCCCCTCCAGCGTCCGATTCATCGCGCCGACCGCGGAAGAGATCGTGCGGATGAGCGCGAAGTATACGCTCTTGAAGCCGATGACGATTCCGGCCGGAAGCTATCCGGGTCAGACCGCGCCCATCAACTCGCTGGGCTCATGGAGTTTCATTCTGACGCGGGTCGATCTGCCCGACGATGTCGCCTACCGTTTGGCCCGCACGCTGCACGGTGCCGAAGGCGCCTTCTGCAAGAAGCTTAAGCAGGCTTGCGAGACCACCGCGGCGAACACGGTGGCGGCCGTGCCTGACGTGGCGCTGATTCACCCCGGCGTGATGAAGTATTTCCGCGAGATCGGTGTGGTGAAGTGACGAGGGGTATCGTGCCCCGGACGCAACGCCGCGACATAAGCGCGTTCACGCGCGTCTTCGATGCGCTGTGGCGTGCGTTGCTGATCCGGGGCCTATTTGTGGGTCCCGGATCTGCATCGCATCATTGCATGACGCGAAGCGTCCGGGACACGAGAGCCGTCATTTTTTGACCAAGGGACAGGCCGGATCCATCGGGCCGAACGCATCCTCGCCGGAAATCGTCGTGAGCACCTTGTAATAGTCCCACGGATATTTGGATTCTTCCGGCGTCTTCACCTGCACCAGGATCAGGTCATGGACCATCAGGTTGTCGTCTCGCAGGCGACCGTGGCGGGCAAAGAAATCCTCGATCGGTTTCTCCCGCATCGTTGCCGCGACCTTCAGCGGCTCGTCGGTGCCGCTGTCCTTGATGGCGTTGAGGTAGTTCATCACGGAGGAGTAGACGCCGGCATGCCACATCGTCGGCATCCGGTTCATCTTGGCGAAAAAGCGCTTCGACCATTCCCGGGTCTTGTCGTCCATGTCCCAATAAAACGACGTGGTCAGCAAGAGGCCCTGCGCCGCGGCCAGGCCGAGCGAATGAATGTCGGTGATCAGCACCAGGAGGCCGGCCATCTGCTGGCCACCCTTGAACAGGCCGAATTCGCCGGCGGTCTTGATTTCGTTCATGTTGTTCGGCGGTCCGGCGGCGATGCCGATGATCTTGGCCTTCGAAGCCTGCGCTTGCAGAATGAAGGACGATGTATCGGGCGATGCGAACGGCAGGCGAACCGCACCGATCACCTTGCCGCCGTTCCTTGCGATGACGGCGGATGCATCCTTCTCGAGCGCATGGCCGAAGGCATAATCGTCGGTCAGGAAGAACCAGCTGTCGCCGCCACGCTTCACCACTTCCTGCGCGGTGCCGACCGCCAGAGCGCGGGTATCGAACACCCACTGAATGGCGTAGGGCGAGCAGAACTTGCCGTGGAAATCGGCGGTGCCGGTCGAATGCGTGATGAACAGCCGCTTCTTTTCGTTGGCGACGTTCTGGACCGCGAGCCCCACCGCCGACACCGGCACGTCCACGATCAGGTCGACTTGCTCGGTGTCGTACCAGCGCCGCGCGATGCTGGCGCCGACATCCGGTTTGATCTGATGATCGCCGACGATCACGCTGATCGGTTTGCCCAATACCTTGCCGCCGAAATCGTCGACGGCCATTTGCGCCGCCGTGACCGATCCCTGGCCATCGGCCGTGGAAGACGGCCCGTTCATGTCGGTGAGCACGCCGATCTTGACGACATCGTCGGATATCTGGGCGGTTGCAGGCAACGGGGCCGCGATCGCTGCGGCAACAGCCAAGCTCGAAGCCACCTTCCAAGCGCGCATTGGTCCCTCCCTTGGCGTGTTTGGCGGATTGGCCGAAAGGTTCGGGCCGCCCTTGTTGCTATATTCATTCGCCATTCCGCGGATGGCGTCAATGCAAAGCGCCGCACCATTTGGCTGCCTCAGCTAGCCCCCATCCAGCACCGCGAGCCTTTCGGCTTCCGCCAAATCATCGGCGGTGTTGGCGTTGAAAAACGGATCGAGCGGCTCGGTCGGCCATGTCACTGTCGCGATTTTATAGCGCGCCGTCCAGCGTTCGACTTTCCGGATGCCTTCGACGGCGAGCGCATGGCGAAGCTCCTCGCGCAAGCCAACGCTCCACAATCCAATGACGTGATGCGACTGTCCGCCGGAAGCCGCGACCGCTGCTTGCGCGTTCTGTTCGATGCGGGCCTGATGAAGACGCGCCACCAGATCGTTCGGCAGAAATGGACAATCCGCCGCCGCGCTGAGCACGAAAGCCGCATCGGGCCGGTTTGCGGCGACCCAATCGAGGCCGGCGAGAATGCCGGCCAGCGGGCCAGGAAAATCAGCGAGCGAATCCGCAGCCACGGGCAAGCCAAAACTTGCAAACCGCGCCGGATCGCCGTTGGCGTTGAGGATGAGACAGTCGCATTGCCGACCAAGCCGCGCGATGACACGGTCAAGAATGGTGCGGCCGGCAATGGTGCGCATCGGCTTGTCGCCGCCGCCGATCCGCTGCGCAAGCCCGCCCGCAAGCAGGATACCAGGCGTTGCCGGTGTACCGTTCGGGGCTTGGCCGCTGTTCATCATGTCGAGAGGTTAGCATGACAATCGAGAACAGCCGATATAAGGCTTTTCCAACAGCACGAGTGGTCAGCGATGAAAGTAATCGGGATAGCGGGATGGAGCGGAGCGGGGAAGACGACCCTGATATCGCGCGTCATTCCGTATCTGCGCCAGCAGGGGTTGCGCGTCTCGGTGATCAAACATGCGCACCATGATTTCGACGTGGATATTCCGGGCAAGGATTCCTGGGTGCATCGGCAGTCGGGCGCCGAGGAGGTGCTGGTGTCGTCGGCCAACCGCTGGGCGTTGATGCACGAGCTGCGCGGCGCGGCGGAACCGGAACTGCCGGAATTATTGAAGAAGATGTCGCCGGTCGATCTCGTGGTGATCGAAGGCTTCAAGTCGAAGCCGTATCCCAGGATCGAGGTGTATCGCAAGGCCAGCGGCAAGCCGCCGTTATTTCCCGATGATCCCGCCATTGCCGGCGTTGCGACGGACGTTGCCATTAAAACCACGCTTGATGTCGCGCATCTCGACGATATTCCGGCGGTGGCCGCGATGATGCAGAAGTATGCGCTTCCGATCGAAGATGTGCTGGCAGCAAGCGTTAGCGAGCTCTAAAGAGGCGGCAATGATCCCGACCAAGCTTGATCTCACCGGGCTGAAATGTCCGCTGCCCGCGCTGAGGACAGCCAAGGCATTAAAGGCGCTTTCGCCGGGCGAGATGCTGGAGGTCCATTGCTCCGATCCGCTTGCGATCATCGACGTTCCAAATCTGGTTCGTAAGACCGGCGACAAGCTCGAGATCGCCGAACGCACCGAGCAGCGGATTGTATTTTTGATCGAAAAAGCAAATCAATCGATTGGAGATGCCAATGCGTCTTCGTTCGACAGCCCGCGAAACGGTCGCGACAATTAATCGCGGTGGAACCGAGGGCAAGGCCGGCAGCCATCGCTACCTTTTGCCTATCGACACACAAGCAAGCTTCTGTCCAATTCTTGGTTGTGATGTGTCGCGCATGATAGGCAAACCGGCGAATTGTGCAGAGCACAAACGTAAGTCTTAGCGCTTTGCCGGAAAATCTGATTATAGGACTACTGCGACACAGCCTGTCCGACAACGGGCAGCTGTAGGGGAGGAACGAATGACGGCAATCAGCAGCACGGGAACGGTGCCAAGCTCTGGATCTGGAATTCTTGATCGCGAGCACACGATCGCGAAGGCCGGCTTCAACCGCTGGTTGGTGCCGCCAGCCGCGCTTTGCATTCATCTGTGCATCGGCATGGCTTATGGTTTTTCCGTGTTCTGGCTGCCGCTGTCGCGCGCGATCGGAATCGACAAGCCGGTGGCCTGTGAGAATCCATCCTTGCTCGGCCAATTATTCGTCACCAAATGCGATTGGCAGGTCACCAATCTGATCATTGTTTTCACGATCGGAATCGTCGTGCTGGGCCTCGCGGCGGCAGCCTTCGGCGGATGGCTGGAGCGCGCTGGCCCGCGTAAAGCCGGCGTGGTCGCGGCCCTTTGCTGGTCCGGCGCTTTCGTTATCTCGGCGCTGGGCACTTACGTTCACCAGCTTTGGATAATCTGGCTGGGTCTCGGTCTCGTCGGCGGCATCGGTCTGGGATTGGGCTACATCTCGCCGGTCTCGACGCTGGTGAAGTGGTTTCCCGACCGCCGCGGAATGGCGACCGGCATGGCGATCATGGGATTTGGCGGCGGCGCCATGATCGGCGCTCCGCTCGCGAACCTCTTGATCAACTACTTCAAGACGTCGACCGACGTCGGGGTCTGGCAGGCCTTTCTCGCTCTGGCTGCAATCTATTTCGTCTTCATGATGATCGGCGCCTTCGCCTATCGTGTGGTGCCTGATGGATGGAAGCCTGACGGCTGGACACCGCCCAGCGAGAACAAGACGATGATCTCGCAGCATCACGTGCATCTCGATAATGCGCATAGAACCCCGCAATTCTGGCTGATCTGGCTTGTCTTGTGCATGAATGTGTCCGCAGGCATCGGCGTTCTTGCGATGGCTTCGCCGATGCTCCAGGAAATCTTCGCCGGTTCGCTGATCGGAAAAATAGGATTAGGCTTCGCCTCGCTCGACGCCGGCCAGAAAACGGCTGTCGCGACGATTGCAGCTGGTTTCGTCGGCTTGTTGTCGCTGTTCAACATCGGCGGTCGCTTTCTCTGGGCGTCGTTGTCGGATTATATCGGCCGCAAGAACACCTATTACTGTTTCTTCCTGATCGGTATTGCGCTCTATGCGCTGGCACCGACCTTTGCCCATATGGGCTCCAAGGCACTGTTCGTCGGCGCGTTCTGCATCATCCTCACGATGTACGGCGGCGGTTTCGCCGCGATCCCGGCCTATCTCGCCGATATCTTTGGAACCCAGTTCGTGGGCGCCATCCACGGTCGACTGCTGACCGCCTGGTCGACTGCGGGCGTCGTGGGCCCGTTGCTTGTCGGCTATATCCGGGATGCTCAACTCCAGGCGGGGATCGACCGGGCACTCGTCTACGACAACACGATGTACATCCTGGCCGGCCTGCTCATCATTGGCCTTGTCTGCAACTTCTTCATCAAGCCCGTCGATCCCAAGTGGAATATGAGCGAAGACGAAGTTGCCAGATTGCAGGCGGTGGGTGCCAAGGGCGCAGGCGGCGTGCAAAGCGGATCCTTCGGCATCGGCAAGGGTGGCTTCGATGTGAGCGTTGCGCTGTTCTGGCTGTTCGTTTGCGTCCCGCTCGCTTGGGGCGTCTGGAAGACACTCGACAGCGCAGCCAAGATATTCTGATGGCGACGGCTCTTTAAACGTCGCGGAACGCTGTCGGTATTTCGCGACGCCTCTTCTCAAGCAATAATCAAAGAATTCATCCAAGGGGATCTCTGATGCTTCGAATTGCGACCTGTCTCGTTGCCGCGCTTCTCGTTGCAGGCAGTATTCATCACGCCTCGGCGCAGACCACCGACGCCAAGCCCTCGAGGATGAAGCTCACAGTTGAAAAGCTCAAAGAGATGAAAGCAAAGTGGATAGCGAACCGGCCCAAGCTCAAGGCGTGTCGCGCCGAGGTGAAGGCCAAGGGTCTGGCTGGCGACGATCGCTGGTTCTATATCGCAGACTGCATGGAGCGCAGCTAAAGCGCGATGAGATTTGGTTGAAACATCATCGCGCTTTAGCTCTTTGATTGAGCATGATCTCCGCGCAAACGCTTACGCGTTTGTCGCGAGGGAAAACCGCTGCACACTTTTCCGGATCATGCTTTAGGCTTCGTCAGTCGCAGAGCTTCTCCGGACAAGGGCCATGAGCCGAAGCAGCGGCTTGAGACAGCTGATCAGCGGATTGCCCTGATTTTCCACATCGAGCTCGAACCGTTCTGACAAAAGGATTGTCGCGCAGCCGAGAGGTCGCGAAGCGCGCCGCGCAAAGGCAAGCGCCGAGTTCTTGAACAGGAAAATCCCGCCGTTCTCGCCCTTCAGGTCCCTGGCGAGCCAAAAGCCATCGCGGTCGCGGCCGACAAAGAAGGTCGGAATCGATGCGCTGATGACGCCGGGATCGAGCGGCTGAAAGCATGACAGCGAGGCCGAAGGCTTTAAAGCCTGCGATCCTGAAAACCCGGAACAGGTGAGCGGCGTGGCGATCACGGTGTGACCTGCAACTTCTCTTGTTCATGAACGGGATCGCGGTCGTGACCGAACCCTCGCAAGTACTTTTGCCTCTGATCTCCGTAGGAACGCGAGAGAGGCTGGCGCGGCATCTCATAGGAAAAAAATAAAGATACGATGGGCGAGACCGCGGCCGACCGCTGTACCGGCATTTATTGCGCGTCTATGAAAGCGGCTCCTGGCTGGTCTCGAATTCCTATGCGCGCCTGTGCATCCTAGTGTGGCGACACTGACGTTCCTTTCAGTGTGGCCGCGAGTTCTTCGGAGGAACGTCAGAGTCAAAGCCACACTAGAATCATATGGTAGCTGGTGTCCCTTTGGTTCTGACATTCGTAAGAGTGCCCGCCGCGATATCATACGAATGTCAGAACCGGGACACTAGGGTTAGAACTCA